>MTKX01038223.1_pt2 | contig 162338 bp, 172 predicted proteins | sample 1042771 | NCBI WGS metagenome assembly MTKX01 (sample SAMN06212183, study PRJNA360534) | anaerobic digester metagenome | biome: Wastewater treatment plant; material: sludge; isolation source: anaerobic digester fed with sludge from wastewater treatment plant | place: Denmark: WWTP Randers ...
ATGGCAACCGGATCGTCATTAATGCCTAAGACACAGGAATATTCGCAAGGAGCCGGACAAACTCTTCCGGTAATTTCTGGAAAATTATTAGTGGCTTCCAAAAGCTCGAAAGCTTCTTTCCACTTACCGGCTAAAGCGTAATCGTTCCATTCCGGGATATAGTTTCCTACTGGACAAGCCCAATGACAAAACGGCGTTCCACAATCCATACATCTTGAAGCCTGTTCTTGAGAGTGCTCTTCGCTTGGTAAAGACGCTACTTCTTGGTAATCTTTTAGGCGCTCACAAACCGGCCGATACCCCCAATTTTTACGCTTAGTTTTTAAGAAGGCTTTTAAATCTTTAGCCATCGGCTGCCTCCAATAAATCCAAATTTTCTTCTAAATCCTTTCCTTCTAATATCCGCTTGTATTCTAAAGGCATAACTTTAACAAATTTTTTAAATTCTACTTTGGAATTATCGAGTATCTTCTTAGCCTTAAGGCTATTAGTATATTTATGATGATTATATAATAAGTTATGGATAACCTCTTCATCATTGGCATTAAGTGCTTCTAAACCCACCATATTTAAATTGCATTTATCTTTAAAATTCTTTAAAGGGTCATAAGCATAAGCAATTCCTCCGCTCATTCCAGCAGCAAAATTTCTGCCGGTAGGTCCAATTACTACTATTCTGCCGCCGGTCATATATTCGCAACCGTGATCGCCTAATCCTTCTACTACGGCATAAAGGCCGGAATTTCTAATACCAAAGCGCTCACCAGCAATACCGTTGATATAAGCTTCGCCGGAAATAGCGCCATAGAAACAGGTGTTGCCGGCGATTATATTTTCATCGGCTTTATAATTAACTTTTTGATAAGGGCGTATTATAATTTTTCCGCCTGATATTCCTTTACCTACATAATCATTAGCTAATCCTTCTAATTCAAAAGTAACCCCTTTAGCCAGCCAAGCGCCGAAACTTTGGCCTGATACCCCATAAAATTTAAAATAAATGGTATCCGACGGCAAGCCTTCTTCGCCAAAACGCCGGCAAATTTCTCCGCTTAGCATGGCTCCGGTGCTACGATTGGTATTATTAATTGCTATCTCTTTTTTTACCGGTTCTCTGTAGTGAAAAGCCGGTTTGGCAAACTCAATTAATTTTCTATCCAATACTTTATCTAGGCCGTGGTCTTGAGAGATATTGCAATACACAGTATTTTTTTTAGATACTTTAGGCCTGTAAACAATCTTAGAATAATCAATATCCTTGGCTTTCCACGGAATAATATTTCTATTAATATCTAAAAAATCGGCCTTTCCGATCATTTGGTCCAACTTAGCTATGCCTAAACTAGCCATAACTTCACGCAGCTCTTGAGCTACGAAATTAAAATAGTTAATGAGGTACTCGGGTTTACCCTGAAACCTGTCCTGGAGAATCTTATCTTGGGTAGCTATTCCTACCGAACAATTATTAAGATGACAATGCCTAAGCATTATGCAGCCGGAAATTACCAGCGCTATCGTACAAAAACCAAACTCTTCAGCCCCTAAAAGAGCAGCTATGGCTACATCCCGACCAGTGCGAAGTTGACCGTCGGTTTGCAGCCGTATCCGTGAACGTAAATCATTTAAGACTAAAGTCTGGTGAGTTTCCGATAATCCTAATTCCCAAGGAAGCCCGGCATGACGAATAGAGCTTATTGGCGAAGCCCCGGTGCCACCATCTCCTCCGGAAATTAAAATCATATCGGCATGGCCCTTAGCTACACCGGCAGCAATAGTTCCGATGCCGACTTCTGATACTAATTTCACGCTTATCCGAGCCTGCGGATTAACATTCTTCAAATCAAATATTAACTGGGCTAAATCTTCTATGGAATAAATATCATGGTGCGGCGGAGGCGAAATCAAGGTGACTCCGGGCGTAGTGTAACGTATCTTGGCAATAATAGCACTTACTTTATAGCCAGGTAATTGCCCTCCTTCACCGGGTTTTGCCCCTTGAGCAATCTTAATTTGTAACTCATCGGCATTTACTAAATAGTTAGTGGTCACGCCGAACCTACCAGAAGCAACCTGTTTTATGGCACTGCGAGTAAAATTGCGACCGGGAAGACGAATAAATCTAACCGGATCTTCGCCGCCTTCGCCGGTATTAGACTTTCCGCCAATGTGATTCATAGCAATAGCTAAAGTCTCATGGGCTTGTTTAGAGATTGAACCAAAGCTCATCGCTCCGGTAGCAAAGCGCTTAAAGATTTCCTCTTTAGGCTCAACCTTTTCAAGAGGTATAGGTTTAGCTTTTTTAAATTTAAACAAACTTCTTAAAGTAGTAGGATTATTGGATTGGTCATTAATTAAACCCGCAAATTCTTTATAACGTTGATAGTCATTTTTACGCGTGGCATCTTGAAGTGCAAAGATACTTTCAGGATTCCACAAATGGAATTCTCCGTCTTTCTTCCAAGAGTAAATTCCTCCGGTAGCAAGCAACGGTAAAAAGCCTTCTTTTTTAGGAAAAGCTTCTTGGTGGCGTAAAATAGCTTCTTTGGCAATGACTTCTAAGCTTGCTCCTCCTATCCTGGAAGTTGTTCTAGTAAAACACTTTTCAATTATCTTTGGCTCTAAACCTAAAGCTTCAAAAATCTGAGCTCCACGATAACTCTGCAAAGTAGAAATACCCATCTTAGAAAGTATCTTTAATATACCTTTATCAACCGCTTTAATATAGTTTTTTTGGGCCTTTTCTACTTCTAAAACTAACTCGCCTTTATTTTTTAAATATCCAATACTATCTAAAACTAAATAAGGGTTAATGCATCCAGCACCAAAACCAAAAAGAAGAGCAAAATGGTGTACCTCTCTTGGCTCGGCGCTCTCCAATATCAAAGTAATTTGTGAACGACAAGCCTTTTGAACCAGATACTGATGCACCACTCCTACTGCTAACAGTGCCGGAAGAGCAGCATATTCTCTATCCACGCCTCTATCGCTCAAAATAATGAAAGAGCAACCTTTTTTAATGGCTTCTTCCGACTCTTTACAAATCCTATCTAAACTTTTCTTAAAATCGTCGATACTGCCGGATTTAAAAAGAAGTAAAACTGTTTTAACTTTAAATCCGCTGTTATTACGCCGAATTCGCTCTAGTTCTTCATTAGTTAAAATCGGCTGAGTAAGATGAAGCTTTTTGCAATGTTCGGCAGTTTCATCCAAGAGATTTTTCCGGCCGCCCATAAAACACTCTAAACTCATAACTACTTCTTCCCGAATAGAATCAATAGCCGGATTGGTGACTTGAGCAAATAGCTGTTTAAAATAATTATAAAGAAGTTGCGGTTTTTTAGATAATACCGCTAAGGGAGTATCATTGCCCATCGAACCGGTAGGCTCGATGGCATTTTCGGACATTGGTTTAATAATCACTTTCAAATCTTCCCGCGTATAGCCAAAAGCTTTTAGCTGTTCTAAAATATTTTCTGGCTCCGGCTCGGATTTTTCTCTAGGAGGAAACGGTAAATCGCTAAGTTCTACTAGATTCTTATCTAACCACATCTTATACGGCTTTTGAGTAGCAATTTTTTGTTTAACCTCGGGATCCTCAATAATGCGGCCTTCTTGAGTATCGATAAAAAAGATTTTGCCCGGAGTAAGCCGTCCGGAAGAAATGATATCTTCAGGCTTAATATCAAGTACGCCTACTTCCGAAGCCATAATCACACGCTCATCTTTAGTAATGATGTACCGAGCCGGACGAAGGCCATTTCTGTCTAAAGCTGCACCGATACAAACCCCATCGGTTAAAGTAATTGCTGCCGGCCCATCCCAAGGCTCCATAAGACAAGCCTGGTATTTATGAAAGGCTCTTAAATCTTCACTCATGAAATTATTCTGTTCCCAAGCCGAAGGTATAAGCATCATCATAGCGTGGGGAATAGAACGCCCGGCCAAAACTAATAGCTCTAAAATATTATCGATGCTGGCCGAATCGCTGCCTAAAGGCGTAATAACCGGTTTTATCTTAGCGATATCTTTACCGAATAAAGGGCTCTCCAAAAGAAGCTCTTTAGCCTGCATCCAGTTAATGTTACCTCTTAAAGTATTTATTTCGCCGTTATGGGCTAAAAACCTAAACGGCTGGGCTAAATCCCAAGTAGGGAAAGTATTAGTGCTATAGCGCGAATGCACTAGCACAATTGAACTTTCCATAGCTTGGTCTTTTAAGTCTAAAAAGAAGTCTTCTAATTGATAAGGCATAAGCAGGCCTTTATAGGAAAAAGTTCTAAAAGAAAGATTGGTAATATAGAAGAATGATTTCTGGGAAAGTTTCGAATCTCGTATCGTATTTTCTATTCTTTTTCTTATAACATAAAGTTTTCTTTCAAAACTAAGTAAATCTTTTAAATCCTTGTTTTTAAGGATAAAAATTTGTTCTATAACCGGCTGGGAATCTTTTGCTCCCTTGCCGATTACCGAATCATTTACCGGAACTTTACGCCAACCCAAAATACTTTGGCCCTCTTGCTCAATAATCTTAGAAAATACCTCCTTACAAAAGTTTCTCTCTGTAGCTTTAGGCGGTAAAAAAATTAACCCGCTGCCATATTGACCGTAAGAAGGAAGCTTTATTTTTTTTTCGGCGGCGACTTTTTGAAAAAAATTATGAGGAGTCTGTATTAATATTCCGGCACCATCTCCGGTCTTAGGGTCTGAACCTACCGCGCCCCTATGCGCTAAGCGTTTAAGAATAGTCAAAGAATCCTTAATGAGGGTATTGGATTTTATACCTTTAATATTGCAAATAAACCCCACCCCGCAAGAGTCCTTTTCGAACTGCGGATCATATAGGCCTTGGGGCTTAGGAAAATGCCAGTACTTCATACCTGATTATATTTTAAATCTATCTAAGTTAATTACTATCTTTTTTCATCTTGTTTTAATTTTTCTAATCTTTAACATTGGCGGCTTGTTTAATTACTTTGGCAAAATTAAGACAAAGATGTTTTGCCTGTGATAAATAAACATCCTGTTTTTCAAAATAATTAAATAATATCCTATCACGGTCTATGTCTTCATTGTAATATTCTAGCCAACTTCTCAACATGCCATTTTTTATCTCAGGATGAAACTGTAATCCCCAAGCATATTTACCAACTCGAAAAGCCTGATTAACGCAGGTATCACCTCTGGCAAGCAACTTAGCCTGCGGTGCTAAATCAAAGGTGTCCTCGTGCCATTGAAATACCGTTAATTTCTCTCCTAAACCGTTAAAGAGAAAATCGTCTTTCCCCTCTCCGGTCAACTTTACCTCATACCAACCTATCTCTTTTAACGGTGCCTTTTTAATTTTAGCATTACTAACTTTTGCCAATATCTGAGCTCCTAAGCAAATCCCTAAAAAAGGTATCTCTTTAGCTAAGGCCTTTTTTAAAAATTTTTCTTCTTCCAATAAAAAACTGTACCTATCGGTCTCATAAACATTCATCGGTCCGCCTAAAAAAACTATAGCTTGATAATCTTCAAAACTCGGCAAAGATTCTCCTGCACTAATATCAATAATACCTGTTTTTAAGCCTAAGTTTTTAAAAAAATCTAATAATAATCCTGGCCCCTCAATAGCGATATGTTTTAAGAATAAAACCATCTTTGCCTACCTCCTGTAAATAAAAAAACGCCTCTTTTAAGTCTTCGATAACTTAAACGAGGCGTCTTCGCCCTAATTAAACTTCTTTGTCCGGTCTAATATAACTCTTAAATAATTACCTGTCAAGTAAAGCTATACAATAATTATCCGATAGCTAAATTACCTTCTTCTCCAGTTCTGATGCGTAAACATTGGTTTAAATCAAGGATAAATATCTTTCCGTCACCTATCGAACCTGTCCGAGCGCCTTTTATAATAGCCTTGATAGTCGGTTGAACAAAATCTTCGTTAACAGCGATTTCTAATCTTATTTTCTTAAGCAGATTTACTTCGTGTATTACCCCTCGATAAGTTTCGGTATACCCCTTCTGTTGACCGCATCCTAAAGCATTAGTCACGGTCATTTTAAATACTTCGGCTTCATATAGGGCTTTTTTAACATCAAGTAATTTATGTGGTTGAATCATGGCAATTATTAGCTTCATCTCTTTACCTCCTATAGTTTATTTTCTATACAATTACAATTAATTTCTAAAAAACTATATCTACCCAACATCATTAACGATGGATCCAATAAGTTCGCCTTCGGCGAAACTTTACTTCGCAAAGATTGGATGCATCTTTCTACCTCCTCTTTTAGTTACTTATTGGGTTGTAAACACCTGGAAACCCGAATAAGATTCCATCCCGTGTTCACCGATATCAAGCCCTTTAAGTTCTTCTTCTCTATCTACTCTTAACCCAATTATTGCCTGAATTAATTTAAATATAATTCCCATTGTAACCATAACGAAAGCAGCTACCGAAATTACTCCTAAAAGTTGTATCTTAAATTGTGCTAATCCTCCGCCGTAAAATAAGCCGTCATAAGCCAAGCCTAAAATTTTCTTACCGAATAATCCTATCGATAGCGTACCCCAGATACCGTTTAAGCCGTGTACCGGAAACGCACCTACCGGATCATCTATCCTGAACCTATCTAGGGTTATAACTCCAAAAATCACTAAGACACCGCCAACAGCGCCAATTATAATAGCAGCATAAGGATCGATAAAAGCGCATGGTGCGGTAACAGCAACCAAACCGGCTAAAGCACCGTTCATAGCCATTGATAAATCAGGTTTACCAAACATCTTCCATACTGTAAACATAGCAAAAATTCCGCCACTGGCAGCTGCTAAATTAGTATTGATAGCTACTCTAGCTATTAGCTGGCCGTCGCCGACGCTTAAGGTCGAACCAGGATTAAAGCCAAACCATCCAAACCAAAGAATAAATACTCCTAAAGAAGCTAACGGTATAGAGTGACCGGCTATAGCATTGGCCGATCCATCGGGATTATATTTGCCAATTCTGGGTTTCAAAATTATCGTTCCGATTAAAGCCGCAAAACCACCGACAGTATGAACAACTGTTGAACCGGCAAAATCAGCAAATTTAATTTTAGCTAGCCAACCTCCACCCCATATCCAATGTCCTACTATAGGGTAAATAAATGCTGAAATAAGAAAAGAATAGATAAGATAGGCACCGAACTTCATCCTCTCAGCCATTCCGCCGGCTACGATAGTTGCCGCTGCTCCGCAAAAGGCAGCCTGAAATAACCAAAAGGCAAACAAAGGCACATCAGAACCGGATGAGGCTCCGTTTAAAAACCACCCTTTTAAACCTATAAAAGCATTACCTGGGCCGAACATAATAGCATAACCAAAGATAAAGAAACCTAATGATGCCATGCAAAAATCGAGAAAATTTTTAGTCAAAATATTACAAGTATTCTTTGCTCTTATAAATCCGGCTTCAACCATGCCAAAACCAGCTTGCATAAAAAATACCAAAAATGCCGTCAATAAAACCCAAAGCGTGTCTAAACCAAGCTTTAAAGCGTAGTTCTGCAACTGCTCTTCAGAGGCAGAAGCATTAAAGCTTAAAGTAGCAATTAATAAACTAACTAATAATATTATTTTCTTAAACATTAACCCCTCCTTATTGTTTAAAAGGTATAATTCATATTCAAACTAAACCAAACTTCATCGTTACCGTTATTAATCTCATATCATATTTTCCCCTTAAAATAGAAAAGCCCTTCTTAGACTTTCTTTGTCTAAAAAGGGCTGCTTTGCCTAACTAAATTTTACTTTCTTAAATCAGCTTCGATATTTAAACTTTTCTTATCTCGTAAGCAAGCATCACTGCCTCAGCGATTTCTTTCATCGAAACCCGCTTATCCATACTTGATTTTCTAATCAAGTTATAGGCTTCATCTTCACTAAGTTTCTGTTCCCGCATTAAAATTCCCTTAGCTCGTTCGACCTTTTTACGGGTTTCCAGCTCTTCCTGGATAACCTTGGTTTTAACCATAAGCTCGGTGTTTTCGATAGCTACTGCTGCTTGATTAGCAACGGTGCTTAAAAGGTCTATTTCGCTTTTGGTAAAAGCATGTTCAAAAGTAGTATAGCAATTAATAACGCCAATTGCTTTTTTCTTAACCATCATCGGTACGCTTAGCATAGAAACTAAATTGACTTTTTTAGCTAACTCTTTTTCTTTGTATCTTTTATCTTCTAGAATGTTAAGGATCGTCATAGCTTTTTTTTCTTTGGCTACCAAGCCTGTTATGCCCTCCCCCAGCTTGATACTTCTTTCTTTTAAATATTCTTGGCTCAAAGCTTGAGTAGCCCGTATTTTTAACTTCTCACCATTCTTATCTAATAACCATAAAGCGCAAATTTTGGCTTTTATTACATTAGCAGTCAAGGTTACTATAAGTTTAAGCACATCTTCTAAATAAAGGTCCGAGGTAATCGCGCTACTTATTTTATTTAAAGTGTTTATATACTCTTTATAAGAAGATTTCATTACACACTAAAGTATTGGCAAATATCTGTTTATCTCGTATTCGTGCACTCTTTTACGATAATCATCCCATTCAATTTTTTTGGCCATAATCAAATTATTGAAGATGTGGTCGCCTAAAGTTTCTTTTAAAAGCGCACTGGATTCGGCTATTTCAATTGCTTCTATCAAACTACCCGGTAAACATTCGATTTTAAGCTCTGTCATTTCTTCGGGAGTAAGATGGTAAACGTCACGCTCGGTCGGAGCCGGAAGAGGATATTTTTTCTCCATTCCTTTAGAACCTGCTGCCAGCATGCAAGCAAAAGCTAAATAAGGATTGCAAGCCGGATCCGGAGACCTAAACTCAATTCTAGTAGCTTTTTCTTTACCAGGCTTATACATCGGAACTCTTACCAAGGCGCTTCTATTACGCCTAGCCCAACAAAGGTACACCGGCGCTTCATAGCCCGGGACTAATCTTTTATAAGAATTAACCCATTGATTGCATACCAATGTTATTTCACGGGCATGCTTTAATATGCCGGCGATGTAAGCCTTACCGTCTTTAGACAAATGGTACTTGTCTTTAGCATCAAAAAAGATATTTTTATTGCCTTTAAAAAGAGACTGGTGAGTATGCATTCCCGAACCATTCTCGCCGAAAATCGGCTTAGGCATAAAAGTAGTATATAAATTATGCTTCATGGCTATTTCTTTAGCTACCATTCTGTAAACCATAACGATATCTGCCATAGCCAAAGCATCAGCATATCTTAAATCAATTTCATGCTGCGAAGGCGCAACTTCATGGTGAGAATACTCAACTTGTATTCCCATTTGTTCTAAAGTCAAAATAATTTCTCTTCTTACTTCATTGCCGGCATCTAAGGTAGTAATATCAAAATATCCTCCTTCATCTAAAATTTGGGTAGACTTTTCATCTTTAAAAATAAAGAATTCCAACTCCGGCCCAACATTAAAGGCAAGACCCTTCTTCTTAGCTTTATCTAAGATTTTCTTAAGAATATAGCGGGAATCGCCTTGATAAGGTGTCCGGTCGGGATTCAAAACATCGCAAAGCATACCAGCCACGGCTTTTTCTTGAGGACGATAAGGAAGAATAGTAAAAGTCGAACAGTCGGGCATTGCCACCATATCAGATTCATCAATCCGGGCAAAACCCTTTATGGATGAACCATCAAATCCCATACCTTCCTCTAAAGCTCCTTCTAGCTCTTCCCTTGTTATAGCAAACCCTTTCATTTGGCCGTTAATATCGGAAAACCATAAACGGATGAATTTAACGTCTTTTTCTTTAGCTATTTTTAATATTTCCTTTTTGGTCAAATCGTTCTTTTTCATAGTCTCTCCTTTTTGATAATTTTAACTATAACTAATTAATAACATTTTACCAATGTTTTGGCTTAAATCAACAGAATAAAAGCTTTACCCAATAACGGCTTTGTTCTTTATCGGAAGGCACTAACAATGTGCGGAAATAAAAAAGCCCACTCTTTGCTAGTGGGCGGCTTTGCCTAAAATAAACCTCTTTGTCATTTTATTAATAACATATAGCTTTGTTTCTGTCAAGATTTTTTTAAAATATTTTTAACCCTCTCGGCTATAGAAAGACAAGCCGTAAAGCCCGGAGATTCAATCCCGATGAGATTAACAAACCCCTCAAAGCCTTTTTGGGACTCCTCGGATATGATAAAATCCTTAAAATCCTCGGTTTCTTTTTGTAGTTTTGGCCGAATTCCTACGGTATCGGGAATTAAATCTTCTAATTTCAGTTGCGGCAGAAAATTTTTTATGGATTTATAAAAATAGGGCTTATCACTATCATTGATATTGTAGTCGATTCCCGATACATATTTTGCGTCCGGACCTAAGCGTAACCCTCCGCCTAAATCAGGAGTGATATGAATTCCTAAATCTACTGCAGTAGGAGGCGGATAAACTAAATGCTGAATAGAAAACTTGCTGGGATTTTTTATACGAAAATATTGCCCTCGGCAATAATGAAGCTTATAGGAATATTTATTGATGTCTATTCCGGCCATTTGAGCGATTTTATCCGCATAAAGACCAGCGGCATTTATGACGACTGGACTCTTGAGAATAAAATTATCTTCTCCTTGCTCTTTTACAGTTACTTGGTATTCAGAGTTTTGTTTATCAATACCTATAACTGGCGTAGAAAAAGCAAAAGTTACTCCGCAAGATTTAGCACGATTATAAAGAAATTTCATCAAGGAGTGAGTATCTAATATTCCCGTCTCCGGAGATAAAAACCCTTCTTTAGCTATAATGTCAGGCTCTAATTTGCTAATTTGCGAAGAAGTCAGAAATCTAAGATTAGTAACTCCGCAATTGCAGGCATTCTCGTAGATTTTTCTGATTTTATCCGACCCTTCTTGGTTAAAAGAGATAACTAACTTAGCAGTCCTTCGGTAAGGTATCTTATTCTTAGAGCAGATTTCGTAAAGAAGATTTTTACCTTCAATACAAGTTTTGGCTTTTAAAGAGTGGGGCGGATAATATAAACCGGCGTGGATTACCTCCGAGTTTCGAGAACTAGTCTCTTGGCCAAAAGATTCGTTCTTCTCCAAAACTACAATATTGGAAGTAGATTTTGATAGCTTATAGGCAATACTTAAACCAATAATCCCAGATCCGATAATTATGGTTTCTGCTTCGCTCATTTTTCTAATAATAACTTAAATCCTATTTTCTGACAAGAAAAATAACCCGCTTGCCAAGATTTAATAAAAAATCCTGCACCTATTAATTATAAATTTTTAATAGATGCAGGAAGTTTTATACGTTCAAAATTGATCTTTTAGTGCCTAATCCTATCTTTTTCGTAAGGCCTTATACTACGCCTTGATCTAGCATAGCATCGGCAACTTTTACAAACCCGCCGATATTAGCGCCTTTAACATAGTTAACAAATCCTTTCATCTCGCTACCATACTTAAGGCAGGTTTCGTGAATATTAATCATTATCTGTTGTAACTTCTTATCTACTTCCTCTCTGGTCCAAGCAAGCCTCTGGCTATTCTGCGACATTTCTAACCCGCTAACAGCTACTCCTCCAGCATTGGCAGCCTTTCCCGGGCCGTAAAGAATCTTTTCTTTTAAGAATATTTTTACTGCTTCCGGAGTCGAAGGCATATTTGCTCCTTCGGCTACGCAAATACAACCATTTCTGACTAAAGTTTTGGCAGCGGTTTCATCTACCTCGTTCTGTGTTGCCGACGGAAAAGCGATATCGCATTTGACTTCCCAAGGTTGCTTCTTATCGACATATTTACAGTTATATTTTACGGCGTACTCTTTAATTCGTCCACGCTTTGCATTCTTAAGCTCCATGACAAAGTCTAATTTAGACTTGCATATCCCATCAGGATCGTAAATGTAACCGTTAGAATCTGATAAGGTAACCGGCTTAGCCCCTAATTGGATTAATTTCTCAACCGTATACTGGGCTACATTTCCAGAACCGGAAACCACACAAATTTTTCCCTTCAAAGATTCACCTTTAGTCTTTAGCATCTCTTGAGCAAAATATACGCAACCATAACCAGTAGCTTCAGGACGAATTAAACTTCCGCCCCAATTAAGCCCTTTACCCGTAAGAACGCCAGTAAATTCATTACGTAATCTCTTGTATTGGCCATATAAAAACCCTATTTCTCTGGCTCCTACGCCAATGTCTCCGGCAGGAACATCAGTATTCGGACCAATGTGCCTTTGTAGTTCGGTCATAAAGCTTTGACAAAAATGCATAACTTCATTATCTGATTTTCCTTTAGGGTCAAAATCAGATCCTCCTTTAGCTCCACCCATAGGAAGAGTGGTCAGGCTATTTTTGAAAACTTGTTCAAAAGCTAAAAACTTTAAAATACTTAAATTTACCGAAGGATGAAAACGCAACCCACCTTTATATGGGCCTATAGAACTGTTCATCTCGATACGGTAACCCCGGTTAACTTGGATTTCTCCTTTATCGTCTAGCCAGGGAACACGAAAAATAATTATCCTCTCCGGCTCAACGATTCTTTCTAGAATCTTTGCGCGAAGGTATTTAGGGTTTTCTTTGATAAACGGCATTACTGAACTAACTACTTCATGGACAGCCTGATGAAATTCTTTTTCTCCAACATGACTTTCAATAATTTTTCTCATGAATTCTTGTGGCATACTACCTCCTTTTTATTTATTCAAAAGATAATTAATTATATTTTTAGCTGCTTTTTTAGCCATGCCCATGGCTTCGATGACAGTACCTTCTCCACCGACTATATCTCCTCCGGCATAAACACCTTCAACTGAAGTTTGCATTGTTTCAGAATTGACTATTAAATCCAGATATTTATCAACTTTTAGCTGAGGAGTAACACTAGTGAGAACGGTATTCGCACCCAGCCCTATGGCTACTACCGCTACATCGCAATCTATAAAAAAATTACTCCCCTTTATCGGAACGGGCCTTCTACGGCCGGAAGAATCTTCTTCGCCTAAAGAACATTCTAAACATTCTATTTGCTTAACAAAGCCGTTTTTATCTCCGCTAAATCCTACTGGCTGTACTAAAACTTTAAATTTTACTCCTTCCTCTTTAGCGTGTTTTATCTCTAAGCGCCGCGCCGGCATTTCTAATTCGGTACGCCTATAAATAATAGTGGTATCCGGCGCTATATCGTTCATCTTTTGGAGGCGTAAAGCTACCCTAGCAGCATCCATGGCTGTGTTGCCTCCTCCAATAATTACCATGCTTTTGCCAACATTGATAGGAGTATGATATTGGGGAAATTTATAAGCATTCATCAAATTAACTCTGGTTAAAAACTCATTGGCAGAATAGACATTAGCTAAGTTCTCTCCCGGTATTTTTAAAAAAGAAGGCACTCCTGCTCCTAAACCTAAGAATATCGCCGAAAACCCCCAGCTAAATAATTCTTCCAAAGATGCCGATTTGCCGACGATAAAATTGGTTTTAAATTCAACACCTATTTTTTTTAAATAATCTATCTCGAAATCTAAAATATCCCTCGGCATCCTAAAAGCAGGTATCCCGTATCTTAAGACTCCTCCTGTCTTATGCAAAGTTTCGAATATAGTTACTTTAATGCCGCGCCGGGCTAATTCTCCGGCCGCACATAAGCCAGCCGGTCCGGAGCCAACTACGGCTACTTTATGATGAGAAAGTTTATTATCTTTATCCACTAAAGCTTCTAAGTTATTGTTTAAGCCGTAATCTCCAATGAATCTTTCTAAAAAATGGATATTAATAGCCTGCTCCGAAGCAAAGGGCGAGCCTTTTTTAGTCAATACGCAAGCTTTTCGACATTGATATTCGGCAGGGCAAACCCTTCCGCAAATGGAAGGAAAATTATTCTTTTCTTTAATAGTTACATAAGCGCCTTTATAATCTTTCTGCGTTATTTGATAAATAAACTTTTTTATGTCAATACCTACCGGGCAGCCCTCAGTACACGTCGGCCTTTTACATTGAAGACATCTTTGGGCTTCCTCTAAAAGTTCTTGCTCGTTATAGCCTAAGATTACTTCTTCAAAAGATTTTATTCTTTTGTCTATCCCAAACTCTCTTACTTCTACGGGATCTTTTTTCATAACTTATATAATTTACAAATATATTTCTCTTGTTTTTCGTATACTCTGTTTCTTTTTTCTAGCTCTTCCCAATCAACCGAATGGGCATCAAACTCTGGACCATCAACACAAGCAAATTTAACTTCTCCTTTAACGGTTACCCTACAACCTCCACACATACCGCTGGCATCTACCATTAAAGAATTTAAGGACACTAAAGTTTTTACCCCAAATTCTTTAGAAGCTAACGAAACATTTTTCATCATGGGTATCGGGCCTACGGCATAAATTAAATTATAATTAGCGGACTTGAGCAGCTCTTTTAAGACATCGGTAGTAAAACCCTTTTTTCCATAAGAACCGTCATCGGTAGTAATATATAATTTATCAGAAACTCCTTTTAACTCTTTCTCTAAAATCAATAAGTCTTTTGTCTTGGCGCCTAAAATAGTAATAATTTCGTTACCGGCTTCTTTTAAAGCTTTAGCTACAGGATAAATTTCGGCGATTCCTACGCCACCTCCTACTAAAATAACTTTCCCATAATTTTCTATCTTGGTAGCGTGCCCTAAGGGGCCGACTAAACTGTAAAGAGAGTCACCTACTTTTAATTTACCTAAAAGCTTAGAGGTTAAACCTAACTCTTGAACCATTAAAGTAATCAAACCTTTTTCCTTATCGCTATCTACAATAGTCAAGGGTATTCTTTCCCCCTCTTCAACTACCATGATAACTACAAATTGGCCGGGTTTAGATTTTGCGGCGATAATAGAAGAGTCAATCTTAAATTTAGTAATTTTTACGCCCAAGCTCTCTACTGAAATATTTTTCTCTATAATCTTCATGCTACCCTTAAAAAGAAAGAGAGCGTCTTTCCAATGTGGAAAGACGCCCTTGTCTTACACAGTAAATAAGTATAATATTTTATGATTAAATGTCAAGTTTTTAATTTACTTTTAGTTTTTATTGGGGTTATTTAATCCCTTGTGGGAAAGAAAAAAACTTATCTAGTCCACCTATAACAATACTTACAATTATACCGGCGATAGCGACTCCGATTAAAATTGCTAAAGTAGCTTTTCTTACTTTCATTTCAAATAAATTTGCCGCGACAGTACCAGTCCAAGCACCGGTAGCCGGAAAAGGAATAGCCACAAAAAATACTAAGCCCCAAAACCCCCATTTCTCTACAATTTTTGATTTTTTTTCCACTCTTCTAAACCACCATCTAAAAAACCGGCCTAATAATTTAGCCTTCTCTAATTTATGAAAAAAATACTTAAACAGGACTAATAGCGGAATAACCGGGATAAAATTACCAAGAAGAGATAAAAAATAAACCTTCATCAAAGGCAGCCCTAAAGAAACCCCTAATGGTATTGAGCCTCTTAGCTCAAAAATCGGCAAAGCTGCCACAAAGCCTACGGCAACTTCTTTGGGTAGCGATAATATCCAATCAGGGAAGCTCATTCCAACCACCTTCTCCTATCAAAGGAACAAAAATACAACCGCAAATATTTTCTTTCTTTATTTCATTTTTGCTAATTTTACTAACTACAGTCAAATCTTGATGGAATCGTTCTCCTAACGGAATAATAATTTTACCGCCGACTTTAACTTGTTCTACTAATGCCTTGGGTAGATGCATCGACGCAGCAGTAACAATTATCCTATCGTAAGGAGCATACTCTTTCCAACCCAAAGTACCATCACCGACTTTTATCTGAACACTCTGATACCCCAACGAATCCAGCACCTTTCTTGCTTCTTTTGCCAATAAGGCTATTCTTTCGATACTGTACACTTTAACTCCAAGAAAAGCCATTATTGCTGCCTGATAACCACTGCCAGTACCTACTTCCAGAACAGACATATCTGGTTGAATTTCCAGGCTCTTAGTCATCAAAGCTACTATGTAAGGTTGAGATATGGTTTGGTCTTGACCAATCGCAAGAGGACAATCAGAATAAGCCAACCCTCTCTGTTGCAGCGGGACAAAAAGATGCCGGGGGACGGTTTTAAATGCTTCTAAAATATCTTTATCATAAATGCCTCTTTTTAATATCTGCTCAAAAACCATCTCTTCGCGAAGCTTATTGTAATTAATCTCTTCCATTTTTTAATCTAAATAAAAATTTTATGAATCTTATACTATCGATGAGCGGCTGGATTTTACTTCTTAAACTTTTAGAATAAATGCTTCTTATAGGTATACTTTCTATCTTAAAACCTAGCCTAGCAGCTTTTACAAGAACCTCTGACTCTATCTCAAATTTCTGGGTTTTAATTATTATCTTTTCTAGCACCTCACGTTTAATTAAACGGAATCCGCATTGAGAATCAGGAATTTTTTGCCTGGCTATCAAAGAAATAAGCCAAGACATAAACTTATTGGTAATTACTCTGACTAAAGGCATACCTAAATGTTTCTGCATCCGGTTTCCGACTACAAAATCTTTTCCGTGTCTGGCTGCTTCCAGAAATTTTCCTAAATCCGAAGGGCTATGCTGGCCATCGGCATCCATCATAATAATATAATCAAACTCTTCATTAGCAAAAAGATGCGATATCCCTCGGCTTAAAGACATTCCTTTACCGAGATTTCTCTCATTTCTAATAACTAAATCAGCCTTTTCTTTAGCCAAAGCATAAGTATTGTCTAAGGAGCCGTCGTCGATAACAAAGACAAAAACGTCTTTCTTCCTTAGCTCATCCAAAAGTATCTCTAAATTTAACTCTTCGTTGTAAGCCGGTATTAGTATCCAAACTCTCATCTTTTAATTACAATAGTTTAATTTGCTTTGTTACTTTATGTTTTTTCAAAAACTTTATTTATAAGTCTTTAATAATGATGGATATAATATGGCTCCTGTTTCCTAAAACAGCTTGGGCCACTTCGCCTTTGGCGAAGATTATATACATCTTTTAATTACAATAGTTTAATTTGCTTTGTTACTTTATGTTTTTGCTAAACTTTTAGTATATTGTATGCCTGTAATTTTTGAAGAGAAATAGCCCTTAAGGGCGTAGCTGCAAGGCTGATTTCGATGAAAAAATTCAGGCATATAGCGTTTATTCCTCTAACCAATACTTGCCAAACATATACCACTGTCCGGGATATAATTTAATATATTTTTCTAAAATAGGTATATAGGATTTGATTATTTCTTGCTCATCAGTTTTGCCAGAAGCATCGATAGGTTCCTCAAAAAATAAATGGTAATAATCTCTATTTTCTCTGATTAAAAAAGCCGGGATTATAACGGCACCGCTTTTTAAAGAAAAATAGGCTGGGCCGCGGGGAAAACGTGCCGGCCGAGAAAACATTTCAAAGATATGCCCGGAATTAGAAAAATCCCTATCTCCCAATAAGGCAAGGATGCTCTTTTGTTTCAGAACAGAAAGACAACCTTTAACAGCCGAACCGGTAGGGATAACTTTTATATTAGCCTGGTACCTTCGTTCATTAAAAAACTTATTTATATGTTTATTCTTATGAGGTAAAGCTACAGCCGCTACCGAATAACCCAACGAAGATACTAATGCGCCGGCGAACTCATAATTTCCTAAATGGGCTGTTAAAGCTATTATGCCTTTACCGGTAGAAAAAGAAGCATCGACATTTTCTAAGCCAGTTATCCTCACGTACTTTTTTATAAAATTCTTAGTTATCTTACTATGCCTAAAAAAATCTGCTAAATAATAGGCAAAATTAATAAATACTTCTCTGGCATACTTTGTAGTTTTTTTGGCATCATTGAAAATCGGGTTTAAGTTATAAATTACGGTTTGACGATCCTTTTTAGAAAAGCGAAACTGGGCTAGAGCTAAAAATTTTGCTATTAAATAACACCAGCGGCGAGGAAGAAGCTTAGCTAAAGACGCTCCCAAAAGGTATAAAAAATATAACATTAATACAATAATTCAAAAATTAAATCCACTATTCGCAAAGAAGAATCTATGCAAGAAATTTCTTTAGCCCGTTCTCTTAGAAGATATAGCGTTCGTTTATCTTGAAATAGCTTAAGCATAACTTCCTTTAATTCGCTAAGGTCATCAATCTTTAATACTGCTTTATTTTTAAGCAAATACTCGACATTCTTTTCTTCTTGACCGGGTATAGGATTCGTAATAATGATGCATAGGCCTTTAGCTAAAGCTTCGGAGATAGTTATGCCACCGCCTTTAGTGATAATTAAATCGGAGAAATCCATCATTTTATGGATATATTCTGTATAGCCAAAAATAAATATCGGTTTTTTAAATTTACTTTTGTTTTGGTTGAACCACTCGTAAAGAGCTTTATTTTTGCCGCAAACCACAATAATCTGAAAATTATAATCTAAAGAATCTAATTCCTGCGCTATAAGTTTCATAGGACCAATACCTAAACCACCCCCCATAATAAGTACTGAATTTAAGTCTTTAGAGAATCCAAATTCAGCGCTGATTTCTTCTTTAGGATAAGAAGATAGAAATTTTACCGAGATAGGTATGCCTAAAGTTTTTATCTTTTCTTTAGCTATACCTTCTGCGACCAAAACTTCTTTTGCCTCTTCGCAATTAACTATATAGCGGTCAACACAAGAATGAACCCAAAAACGATGAGGATGATAATCAGTCACTACGCTTACCAAAGGTATATTGGAATCGGTATGTAATTTATAATCGGCAATGACTCCGGAAGGAAAAGCTTGTGTAGCTACGAAACAATCTGGTTTTATTTTCTTTATTAAACTATTTAATTTCTTAAAAGCTATTTTATTTATAAATTTTCGGTAAGGGGATAAGGCCTTCACGATTCCCTTACGGTCGTAAGCCTTACCCCAAAGTTGCGGAACGTATTTTATAACATTGAGATATAAAAAATCGACGATTTTTTCTCCCCGCGGATAAAAATACCTTAAACCGTTTAAATTCAAAATTTTTATACCCGGGTCTTTATAAACAAGTGCTTCTTTCAAATTTTCAGCAGCTTTGCTGTGCCCTCCGAACTCGGAGATATGAAAAATGACGATTTTTTTCACGCTATCTTATTAAATAAAGTGGTTATTATGGGTTATCGATTTACTTTTAAATAATATCATAATTAAAGGCCGGGGCAAACTTTATTTTATAGACTAAAATTATCGAAAAATAATTTCTAGAAGTACTCTTTATATATACCTAATATATAACGGAGAAAAGAAGTTTTACGTTTATAGTCGTTCTCTAAAAAAGGATTTAAACCATAACGTAAACAACCATAAGAAGACGATAAAATTGACTTCTGCAAAGGTGCCTTTAAGTTATAAGGAAAAAAACTTTGCAAAAATCCATAAAAACCTTCTTTGGAGTTTAAACGGCCGATAAAAGAAACTATTAAATCTTTATTGCTGGCTAGTTGTTCTAAGTCTTTTGCTATATATTGGACTTGAGTTTTTAAATAATCTTTAATAAAAGAGTTTAAAGTCTGGATGCTCAAATTCAAATACCCGTCCTCTTTCTTGATAGTTACTTCCTTAGAAAAAGGCGTCTCTTGAAAAGAAAAATAACGAAAAAATACCTCTTGAGCCAAATTAAAAGGTAATATAAATTTTTCCGCTAAGGCTTCTATTATTTGTTTCAAGCCAAAAGGAAATTCCTTATTGTCTATAAATTCTTCTCTGCCAATAGTTACCAAGTGGCTTTTGGCATAATCTATGCTTACAACAGCGCGGATTTTATCTTTTTTCTTAAATACCGAAGAAAAGAGGCTTACCTGCGGAAGTACGAACCCGGAGAAATTACGCTCTAAATTGTCAAAAATTCCCTCGACTTCCTGATAGATTTTATCTTTAATTAATACTAAAATCGCATCTGCTTTTATTTTTTTAGCTGCTATTCCCAAAGGAGCGGTAAAATAGTATTTTCCTTCTATTTCATACCTAAATATAATATTATGAACGCAATAATCGTCCCAATCTAAAAATTTATTTTCTAAATATTTCTTAAGAGAAGCTATGTCTCCCGAAGCGATTTTCTTTTTTCTTCCTAATGTTACAGCCTCTTGAACTCTTTTTATCTGGCAACTGCCCCACGGCAATTGTAAATACACCTTTTGGATATTAAAAAGACTTTTCTTCTCTATCGAAGATATCTTATCCTTTAAAACTTCGGAGTTCTTCTTAAGCCAATCAGCGATATCGCTATCATCATAAGGCGAATTTATTTCTGTCTCTTGGAAAAAATTTAAGCCTCTTTTTCTTAAGGCAGCGTAAGAAATAAAAGCCTTATCACAATCTAAGACAATTGCGCAAGCCCCTTTCATTTTTTTAGATATTGTTGACAGTTTTAGGAAATTTACGGCGGTGAATTTATCTCTTAAATTCTATATATACTTTTTTAAACCGTAAATCTATATATTTAACTAAATGAAAAGTGTTCTTTAACTCTTTATTTATAATACCTTTCAGATTCTTTATCTTATCCTGAAAATTACTGTCGCCGATTATTATTTTAACATCATTATCGGATAAATTAAGATTATTCTCGGAACCTTTATCACTAATTATAAAATAAAGCGCTAAAGGATTAGCGGGATTTATTGATTTTACCAGATAATTATTCATAAAGTTTTCCGCTTTCAGGGCCTCGATCAACTTAAAGGCATAAGTTAAATTATTATCTTTTATTTTAAAACCTTTTCTGAAAAGCTGACTGTAAGTATCAAGCTCTATAACGATAAGGTCTTCGTAGGCTTCTTCGCTACCGTCGGTTAATAAAACTGCCTCTTTGTCTACGGGATAATAACTTTTTGCTTTTACCTGGGCGAAGAAAATTCTTTTTTCCCCTTTTATGAATAAAGAAGAAGGAAAGCTTCTCAAAACATAGATAGCTTTATATTCAGGATATTCTTTTTCTAGATGACGGGAAATCGATTTAATATCTACAGTAAATAAGGATTTGCCTTTCATGGTAGCATCTACTAAGTTTTTGCTTAATGGCAGATTAGATTTTATACCTTCGGTTTTTATCTTAAATAGCTCTGAACGGTAAAGGGTATATCCTAAAATAAAGACAACAATCCCAATAACAATAAAGCCTAGGCCAACTTTAACTATTACGGGAGGCAGACGGAATTTAAACTTTAATTTTCTGCGTTTTCTTCTCATAAACTGCTAATTGGACCATCTTTACTATTAAACCATCATAATCTAACCCGCAAACCTTAGCAGAAAGTGGAAGTAGACTATGGCTGGTTAAACCTGGTATAGAATTAACTTCTAAAATATAAGGCTTATTATTTTTATCTAATCTTATATCGACCCGCGAAAAATGCCGGCACCCTAAAGCCAAGTGAGCAGCTAAACCTGCTCTTTTAACCTCATCATAAACTTTGCTTGACAGTTTAGCCGGAACAACAAATTCGGCCTTGTTATCGCCGTATTTAGTATTAAAATCATAATACCCTCTTTTGGGTATAATTTCTACTACCCCCATCGCTTTGTCTTCTAAAATACCTACTGTAAGTTCTCGGCCTTCGATGTAATCCTCGATGATAACCTTAGGGTAATAAGAAAAAGCCTTATTTAGAGCCGGCTTTAAACCGCGCTTATCTTTTACGATAGTCACGCCTAAGCTGGAGCCTAAAAAAGACGGCTTAACCACCAAAGGATACTTAGTTATTACCGGAACTTCTTTTTTATTAGAGCAATTGATAAAATCTGGAGTAGGAATGCCATTTTTAACAAAAACATCTTTAGATAAAGACTTATCCATAGCACATAGGCTGGCTTTAGGCCCGGAACCGGTATAGATAATATCTAACTCTTCCAATATTTGCTGAATTTTACCGTCTTCTCCGAACTCTCCATGCAGAGCTATGAAAGCTAAACCAATATTTTGCGAGCTTATAAGAGATTTTACTTTAAGCGGGTTAGAAGTAGAAATATCAATAAATACGGTATCGTATCCTTTTCTTTTTAAAGCTTGATATACTCCTTCGGCCGAAAGTAACGATATCTCTCTTTCTTGGGAAACTCCTCCTCCTAAAACTCCGATTTTAATTCTGCTTAAATCCATCTTTCAATTTCTTCTTCTAATTCTACTTTATATTTTTGATAAACAGTTTCTTTAATTTTTTTGATTAAATAGTCGACATCCCTATATTTAGCCGCACCCAGATTAATTATAAAATTAGCATGCTTGTAAGAAATCTTAGCATCTCCTCTTTTTAACCCTTTAAGATGACAAGAATCTATAAGTAATCCGGCACTAAAGTTGGGCGGATTTTTAAATATACAACCGCAACTAGGATAACCTAAATCCTGGGTGTCAATTTTAGTCCTTATAAATTCCGAAGCTTTATCTTTGCAAAAACTATTCTTTGCAAAGTTGAATCTAGCTTTTAAAATCACATAATCCTTAAGCGAAGAAAACCTGTAGCCTAGAGTTATATCTTCTTTCCTTAAAGTTTTATAGCCGAATTTACGATCGACAACATCTACTTCTTTTAAACAGGAAAAAATACTGGTTTCGAAAGAAGAAGCATTCATCGCTAAAAGACCGCCTAAAGTAGCCGGTATTCCAATTAAACCCTCTAAGCCGCCTAAATTTTTATTAAGGCAATATTTTAACAAAAAAGCTAAGGAAGTTGAAGCCCCTACTTCTATGTCGTTTTCTTTTTGGCGAACATAATTAAATTCGCTGGATAATTTAACTACCGGCTTTAGGATAATGCCGTCCTTAACTAAAATATTAGAGCCGTTCCCTAAGAGGTAAAAAGAAAAATCTGTTTTTTTGATTATTTCTAATAACTCTTCTGGCGAATGGATTTCAAAAAAACTCTTGGCCTTACCACCGATTTTAATAGTGGTATAATCTCTTAAGCTTACATTATACCTGACATCTATTTTTTTTGAATTCATTTACTACTTCTTCCATTAAAATATTGATATTTCCGGCGCCTAAAGCTAAAACTAAATCTCCTGGCTGGCAATAAGAAGGCACTTCTTTCGATAAACGGTTGGCCTCAATATAATGTAATTGTCCGGAAAAATTATTACCTATCTGTTTTACAAGCTCCTTAGTATTAATTCCTCTTATTTCTTTCTCGTGTGCGCTGTAAATATCGGTGACTATTAAAAAATCAGCTTCTTGGAAACACTTTGAAAATTCTTTAGCAAGAATTTTAACCCGCGAAAAACGATGGGGCTGGAAAATTACTATTATTCTCTTGGCCTCTTTAAGGCGGGCGGCGTTTAAGACCGACTTTATTTCGGTAGGATGATGGGCGTAATCATCAACGAAAGTTACGCCGTCGATTTCAGCTTTAATTTGAAAACGCCTTTTGGTACCTTTAAAATTTATTAAAATTTTATTGATTTTTTGCAAATCTTCCCCGATATAATCAAAAAAAGCTAAAGCCCCTAAGGTATTCAAACAATTATGTTGGCCCAAAAGCGGTATGGTAACTGTCATTACAAATTTATCCTTGATGTATAAATCGAAAATACTGTGATTTTTATCATAACGAAAATTTAAAGCTCTAAAAGAATTATGTTTACCCATGCCAAAACTTAATCCTTTTACTTGAGAAATAATCTTTCTAACCCTATCCTGATCTCCCCAACCAAAGACCTTTTCTTTTGTCTGACGGGCAAACTTTAAAAAACTGCCTTCAAGGCTTTTCATGGTCCTATAGTTATCTAAATGTTCCCGATCGATATTAGTTATCAATGAAAAATAAGGTTTGTAATCAAGAAAACTTCCATCGCTCTCGTCAGTTTCGATAACAAAATAATCTTTACCCCACCAGGCTCCTTGCAGATAGTTAAGGGATATCCCTCCCAAAAATACCGTAGGCTTATAACCCAAAGAAGTCAAAACATACCCTATTAAAGAAGTAGTGGTGGTTTTACCGTGGCTGCCTGATACCGCTATCATTTTATTGTCTTCGCAAAGCTTAGCTAAAAGCTTTCCTTTATTTAAAATAGCTAGGCCTCTTTTTTTAGCTTCGATTATTTCGGGATTGTCTTCTTTTATAGCCGAAGAATATCCTACTAAATCCGTATCTAAGGGTAAATTTTTTCGATTATGCCCTATAAATACACTTATTTTATGTTTAAGAAGCATTTTGACGGTTGAGGATTCCGAACAATCTGAACCAGTAACACTAAAACCTTTATCCTGAAGAAGAAGAGCTAAACCGCTCATCCCGATTCCGCCGATACCTATAAGATAGATATTTTTTATTTTTGATAAAACTTTTTCCATTGTTCTTCTAAATTTTCGATGCTTTCTAAATTATATAGTGCCCGCTTAAGAGCTTCCTCTAAATTATAACTTTTCTTAAGATAAAAGAGCAAGTTAGAAAAACTATGCCATCCGTATTTTTCGACGATAAAATTAACTACCGAAAAGGCTTCAAGATAAAAAAGATTAAGATAATTATCGTCCTTATTATCTAAGGTACTGGAATTTATATTAAAAAGTTCCGATAACTTAAGGTGATTATTTTTATTTATTGCCCGGCTCAAAAACTTAAGCTTTTCCTTATATCCTTTGCCGCCGTAACGGTCTTCCATATATACCGCTACCCCTTCGTCCAGCCAAAGCTTAAAGCCGCTTTTATCTACATATTCCCGAAAGATTATATGTGTTAATTCGTGGATAAATATCGGAATAAATCGGGATTGATCCGCATAAGTATAAATGATTTTACCTTGATAGTCAACACAAGCCGAAGACCAAGAAAAACAACCGAATTCTTTTAAGTAACTTTCTTTATCCTTGGCTACGAATATCTTGGCTCTATTATCCCAAAGCCAAAGCTCATCCCTTACTACTTTAAAGTCTTGAGTTATTATTCTGTAATATTTTTCGGCAATATTCTTAACCTTTAAAATATAATTATTGCCTACTGCTTTATGATAATTAATTACAAAATGGTCGCAGCGTAACTGTAGAAAATCTTTTGTGTCGGCGTAACTATAGCTATTGCCGAAAACAAAGAAACAAATATTAATAATTAGCCCTATTACAAAAATCTTCAAAGCTAACACCTGAATTGATTTGTTGGGCATTATTGCCCATGATAGTTCTTAAATTACGGTCTTGCATTAAAGAATCTAAGCAATGGCTAAATTCTGAAAAAGAAAAACTGTTTTGTCTTATCACATAGGCTGCTTGTTTTCTCTTAAAATGGTTGGCATTATCTTCTTGATGTCCGGCACTACTAGGATAAGGTATTAAAATAGAAGGTAAGCCGTAAAAGGAAATCTCTCCTAAAGTAAGCGCACCGGAACGAGAAACCACTATATCGGCAGCGCTATAAAGAATTCCTATTTGATAATAAAAATCTTGGACAAATTTATTGTTTCTTATTTTTTTGTACCTTTCTGAAATATTAGTATAATCTTTTAACCCGGTAAGGTGTATTATTTGAAAATTACTGCTTGAGTGTTCGGCATAATCTAAAAATACCTTATTAATAAATACTGACCCTTGGCTACCACCTAAACATAAAACTACTGTTTCTTCGTTAAAGTTTAATATTTTACGGGCTTCTTTCTTTTCTATCTTTTTTATATTTTCTCTCAAAGGGACGCCTATAATTTGATCCTTTTTCCTTTTAGATAACGGCTCTAAACCGCGTAAAACTCTTTTAACAAATAAGGAAAGCAAACGGTTTGCCTTTCCTAACCCGGCATTAGGTTCATAAATAACGGTATCGGATATAAATAGAGAGCTAAAAAGGATTAAGAAAAAACTGTCCCGTCCGCCGAAACCGATGACTTTATTCGGCCGCTGTTTAATAATAATATATAAGGCTTCCCAAAAGCGCCAAAATAGCTCTACTATTAAACTGCGGGAATTAACGCTTGTCCCAATAACTTCAAACCCTTCTTTTTTAACGTATTGCTTAAGATATTCCGAGGTAATAAAAAAAATGACCCTAATATCTTTTTGCCCTTGCTGTTGAAATTTCCGCAGTATTTTTTTCCCGAAACAAAGAGCGGGAAAAATATGGCCGCCGCTTCTTTCACAAGCTAAAAGTATCCTCATAATAAATAATTTTTAAAACAATTAATACTGTTTAGTCCGGCTAATACGGGAAGCATTAAAAAATAATCCTAAAAGAATATAATGGACAACAAGGTTGCTTCCTCCATAACTGATGAAAGGCAAAGGCAATCCTTTAGTAGGAAGAAGACCACAACTAACTCCGATATTCATAATTACTTCTAGGAACAAAATCAGAATTACCCCCCATAAAATTCCTTTTTTAAACTCATCTTCAGAGGCTGTAGCAATTTTAGACATTTTATGAAAAATCAAGAAAAAGACGAAAAGTAATCCTAGAGTTCCTATTAAGCCGAATTCTTCGGCAATGATAGAAAAGATAAAATCAGTATGGGCAGCAGGAAGAAAAAATAGCTTTTGCTTGCTTTCTCCTAAACCTACTCCCCATATTCCACCGGCTCCGTAGGAAATCTGTGACTGAATCAACTGAAATCCTGCACCTTGGGGATCGGCATAAGGATTAGCATAAGCAGTAATCCGGCGTAAACGATAAGGGTATTTATAAACTAAAAAAGAGCAAAGAACTGCTCCTAAAAGAATAACTGAAATAATATGCTTTTTTTGGGCTTTAAAGATAAAAAGAAAAAAAAGGCTCCAAAGAAACCAAAATGCCGCTGTGCCTAAATCCGGCTGTAAAAGAAGCAATAGGGCTATAAAAAATAAAATGAATCCTAAAGGCATGAGGCCAACGGTAATATCTTTTATAAAATGCTTCTTTCTCTGGCAGTAATCGGCACAATAAATTAAAAATGTTATTTTTAATATTTCCGAAGGCTGAATATTTATGCCGCCCAGATACAGCCACCTCCTGGCACCACCGACTTTTCTGCCAAAAAATACCACTGCGATCAAAGCTATGACTGTTAATAGCAAAAACTCTTTATTATGCTGCCGTAGAAACCCTAAGTCTATCATCAGAGCTAAAAAAAAGAAGACCAAAGAAACCAATCCGAAAAATACCTGTCTTTTAAAAAAATAGGATGGATCCGAAGCAGTTTTGAAAGCATAAATGCTCGAAGCCTCGTAAATCATAAGGCAGCCGAAAAGAGTAATAGATAGAATAGCTACAAAAATAAATTTTCTTAAACGCCGTAGTTGATTTTGTTCGGCTTTCATTAGAGATTCGGTATTATCCATATCTTATTAACTTTATAATATTAATGGCCTCAAACAGATATGCTATTTACTATCCGGATGAATTCGTCGCCTCTTTCTTCGTAGTTTTTGAAAGCATCATAGCTAGAGCACATTGGAGATAAAAGGATGGTATCACCCGCCTCAGCAGATTTAAAAGAAGCTAAAATAGCGTCTTTCATGGAAGCAAATACTTCCATATCTTTTTTAGAATTCAAAGCTTCTTTTATTTTACCGGCAGCCTGACCGAAAAGATTTATTTTTTTTACCCGTTTAAGATAAGGAATTATCGAAGCGTAATCTAAGCCTTTATCTTTACCTCCGGCTAAAAGAATTATCGAAGTATCGGCATTTCTTATTGCCCACTTAGTAGAAGAAGGATTAGTGGCTTTGGAATCGTTTACGAAAGTTATTCCGTTAATTTTTCTGACAAACTGCATCCGGTGAGGCAAACCGCTAAAACTGGAAAATACTTTTAGGCAATCTACTTTATCTAAGCCAAACACCTTAGCTATTCTATAGACGCAAGAAAGGTTATCATTAGAAAATTCGTCTGAGAAATAAATTATCTTAGCTTTTATTTCTTTTTCTATGGAAGAACGAAAATCGATATTCTTGTTTATAACGGCATAATCGGTAGGCTTTTGATTCTTGAATATATTAAGCTTGGCTTTAAAATAACTGGCAAAATCAGGATAGCGGTCTAAGTGATCTGGTTCGATATTAAGTAAAGCCGACACGTAAGGCCTAAATTCGATAATGCTTTCCAACTGAAACGAGCTTATTTCTAAAACGATGATATCTTCTTTCTTAGTATCTAAAACAAAAGAAGAAAACGGAACGCCGATATTACCCCCTAAAAAAACCCGTTTTTTGTTCTCTGCCAATACCTTATGGGTTAAATAAGTTGTCGTGGTTTTCCCGTTGGTTCCAGTTATAGCTACGATTCTGGCTTTAGTCAGCCAAAAAGCCAACTCTATTTCACCCACGCAAGGCATATTAAGATTACGCGCTAGTTTGATAGCTTCGGAATTCTCGGTATCTACTCCGGGACTTAATACTATCAACTGCGAATCTTTTAGAAATTTTTCGCTGTGCCCTGCGAATTCAAACTCTACCCCTTCTTTGATAAAACTGTCTATCGTATCGGCGCTAAAAAGACTTCTTTCCTTACTTTCGCTGACTTTAACTTTTTTCTTGAGCTTTAAAAGCAAATTACAAAGAGAAAGTCCGCTTTTACCGTATCCGATAACGCAAAATCTGTCAAAATTATTAATATCCATAAACTTGAATTTATTTATTAACGTAGTTTAAGGGTTAGCAAAGTTAATACGGCACAAATAATAGAAATAATCCAGAAACGGATAGTTACCTTAGACTCTGCCCATCCTAACACCTGAAAATGGTGGTGCAACGGTGCTGCTTTAAAAAGCCTTTTTTTTCTTATTTTTACTGAAAATATTTGTAAAATAACGCTTAGACTCTCGGCAACGAATAATCCGCCGCTGATAAAAAGCAGAAATTCCTGCTTTATTAATAAGGCTACTGCTCCGATAACTCCGCCTAAAGCTAGGGCACCGGTATTACCCATGAATATCTCTGCCGGATAGGCATTAAACCATAAAAAAGCTAAGCTAGCACCCATCATGGCAAAACAAAGTACTGACAATTCTGCGGCTTCTTTGATGTGAGGAATAAACAAGTAATCGGCAAACTTTATATGCCCAACAATATAACTCAAAACACCAAAGATAAAGGAATTAAGAATAATCGCCCCTATGGCTAAACCATCAAGACCATCGGTAAAATTAACGGCATTAGAGGTAGCTGCAATCATAAGCGCCGACCAGAAGACATAGAAATAACCTAAATCTATAACTACCTTTTTTAAAAACGGCAGGTTCCAGTAAGTATAAAGATTTTTATTCACCACGATTAATATCCCCAAGCAAAAACCTATTAAGCATTGCCAAAATAGCTTTCTGCTTCTCGAAAGGCCGCGGTTTTTCTTTATTTTTAAGAGGTCATCATACAGACCCAAAAGGCCTAAGGATAACATTACTATTAAGCTCAACCAAAGAAAATAATTGTCCCAACGCATCCAAATAATGACCGAAATTAATATCGAAAAAATAATTAAAACTCCTCCCATGGTCGGAGTACCTTTTTTTCCGCCGTACAAAGATTCCAAATGCACATGCCCATACATATCTATCTTTTCTATTATCTTCAGGCGCTTTAAATATTTTAAGGTTAACTTCCACAACAGAAATACGATTATAAAGGAAGTAACAAAAGCACAGCCGCTTCTGAAAGTAATATATCTGGTAACATTAAAAACGGAAAATATCTCTGCCAAAGGATAAAATAAGTGGTAAATCATAGCTAACCTTTACTCCTTTATTTTAAATAGCCTAAAATTTCTTCTAATTTCATCTTACGTGAAGCTTTTAAAAAAATCAAATACCTTTTCTTAAGCTCGACTTTATCTTTAAATTTTTTATTTATAAAATCAGCTATAGCTTTAGTCTTATCAAAATGAAAAGCCCTTTTATGCCCTAATTGACGCAGTTTTTTATTTAAGTAAAAAGTTTGCTCGCCAATAGTAAAACAATAATCAAAACCTCCTTTCGCTAACTTATAAGCAATTTGCTCGTGATAATACCGGCTTTTTTTCCCTAACTCTAACATATCGCCTACAACGGCAATTTTCTTAGAATCATAATTGCCTACAGTTTCCAAAACTTTGCTAAAAGAATAAGGATTAGCATTATAGGCATCATTTAATACCAAAAATCCTTTTAGGCGTTGTAATTCCATCCTCATAGAAGGAAAATCTTTAAATTCATTCATTCTTTCTACTAATCGTTTTAAAGAAATCCCTAAAAGATGAGCGCTTAAGATAGCTGCTAAAGCATTGGTGATAAAAAATTCTCTGTTAGAAGGTAGCATCAGACGGTATTTATTCTGGACAAGAAAAATAGAGTCGGTTTCGTTTCTTACTATTAGCTTAGCAAAAACGTTATTATCTTCGGATTGACCAAACCAATAAGTCTTCTGCTTAAGATGGACTTTGCGAAGATAAGGATCATCTCTATTTAAAACGGCCTTCATACCAGATTTAGCTTTAAAAAGAGAAATTTTCTCTTCATATATTCCGCGCATGCTTTTAAGCCCTTCTAAATGCACCGGTTTTATAAAAGTAATTACTCCGATATCGGGCTTGCTGATATGGGCTAAAGTTTCTATTTCCCCCTTAGCGTTTGTTCCCAATTCTAAAATCATTACCTTCTCATCCCTAAGAGAAAGAATAGTTTTACCTACCCCTAAAAAATTATTTTCGGTACGCTTATTCTTTAAGACTTTTAAGTGCGGTTCTAAAAGGAAACTTAGCATTTCCTTAGTAGTAGTTTTCCCTAAAGAGCCGGTAATGCCATAAACTAAAGGTTTCTTTTTTATTCTGATATATTCGGCTATCCTGCCTAAAGATTCTTGAGTATCATTTACTACAAAATAAGGGACTTTAGGCTTAGTGGGAATATATTTTTGAGCAATAATGGCCCTAGCTCCGCCAGCGACAGCTTTAAGAATAAATTCATGGCCATCATGGTATTTTCCTAAAATAGCGATAAAACCTTCTTTAACTTTTAATTGGCGGGAGTCAATATTAAAACCTTCTATAGGTTTAAAATGATAAAGGTTATATACCTTCAGAGGCTTTAATAATTTTACCAATAATTTAAAGTCGTTTATAATCATTTATTGCTAAATTTATAATTTCTAACTATTTCTTTAATACTATTGCTGTCGTTAAAAAATATTTTTTTATTACCGATAATTTGATAGTCTTCATGTCCCTTGCCGGCTACCAGCAAACAAACATTTCTATTAGGGTCTATTGATTTTTCTTGGTAAAACAGCTTAATAGCCTGAAAAATAGCTTTTTTTCTATCTAAAACTACGGCGTAATTACTATTAAAAAAGCCGCTTTCTATTTGAGAGCTTATCAAAACCGGATCTTCGCTACGAGGGTTATCGGAAGTAATGAAAGTAAAGTAAGCATACTTTGAGGATATTTTGCCCATAAGGCTGCGTTTGCTGCGGTCACGGTCTCCACCACAACCAAAAACGCAGATAATCCGCTCATACCCGATATCTCGTAAAGTTAAAAATACTTTTTCTAAGGCATCGGGCGTATGGGCATAATCTACAAAAATATCTTTGGCAGCTTTTTCTAGACGGCCTTTAACTGGTTTAAAAGAAGCTACTGCCTCTATTATTTTCTTAAGGCTAAATCCCAAGGAATATAAGGTAGCGGCAGCGGCCAAAATATTAAGAACATTGGGCATACCTAACAAAGATGTCTTCACTGAGTAGGTTTTAGTAAAAATACGAAGAGTAAATTTCGTACCTTTGCTATCTAAGATAACATTATCGGCTTTAAATTGAGCTTTGGCTTTAATACCGAAAGATAAACGGCGGGATAATCCGGAAAACAATTTCTTTCCGTAAGTATCGTCGGTATTAATAATAGCCAAGGAGGTCTTATTATTTAAAAATAACTTCTTTTTAGCGGCAAAATACTTACCCATCGTCTTGTGATAATCTAAGTGTTCCTGACTAAGATTAGTAAATATACATCTAGAAAAATTAATCCCTGAAATTCTATTCTGTTCAATAGCATGAGAAGATACTTCCATTATTATAAAATTAATTTTTTTCTGCTTAGCCTTTTGGAAAAGTTTTCTTAAAACCAAAAAGCCCGGAGTGGTATTACTCGCTTGGCAGGTAAACGATCCAAGATGGTATTTTATAGTACCTATCAACGCTGCCTTCTTTTGCATCTTATTGAGAATATGATAAATAAGATAAGCAGTAGTGGTCTTTCCATTAGTTCCGGTTATCCCGATAAACTTAAAATTATTTTTCTTAAACCCATAAAATATATCCACCGCCCTTTTAAAATGTTCTTTTACGCCGGTAACGAAAATGATCGGTTTATTTTTCAATAGACCTTTTAATCTTCTTTGCTGAGTTGTTTCAGCAACAAAAGCTGCTATTTTTGGCTCAATATCTTTAAGTGCGGAATAAATATCGAAGTTTTTTCTCTCCATTATAAAGAAAAGGTCTCCGCTAGATACATACCGCGAATCATCGCTTATCCCCCTAATTGTGGTATTTATGGCTTTACCGCTAAATTTTACTTTGGGAAGAAGCTGTTTCAGTTTCATCTTATCCTCTTATTTAATCTAAATATTTGATTACTTTTTCGGCGATATTCTTAAAAACCGGCGCGGCAACTACTCCGCCAAAATGAGATTTTTTAGGCTTATCGATAGTAACCCCTATTACTACCGCTGGTTCCAAATCGGCTATAAAACCGACAAAAGTAGCCCGATAATCCGTAGGCGAATACCTCTTTATCTGAGGGTCATACTTTTGAGCGGTACCGGTTTTACCCCCAATTTTCCTCCCTTCTATTTTAGCCTGGGCGCCAGTCCCGCTGTTAACGACATCGATTAAAATATCCTTCACCCTAGATGCTGATTCGACGGATAAAACACGTTTTTTTACAAAAGGAATGTCTTTACAGAAATTATCAAAACAAACGCTTTGAACTAAATGCGGCTGAACTAAAAAACCATCATTAACTACGTTAGCAAAAACCAAAGCTAATTGAATAAGATTAACGCCTATTTCTTGGCCTATCGGAATAATATACTGGGAGGTTTTAGACCAATTATTTAATGGTTTAATCATTCCGGCGGTTTCACCGGGAAAATCTATTCCGGTAACCTGGCCGAATTGGTATAAATCTAAATACTTATAGTAAATCTTCGACCCTAAAGACGCTACTATCTTGGCTACCCCGATATTACTCGATTTCATAAACACTTCCCTAAAAGTTAAATTACCGTAAGGCCGCCAATCGTGTAAAGTAGTACCAGGAACTTTAAAACTGCCTTTTTCACAAAAAATAATGTCGGAATCCTTATATTTGCCTTCGTTAACGGCAGCGATTAAGGCTACTATTTTAAATACCGAGCCCGGCTCAAATATGTCACAAAGCGCTTTGTTCTTAAGGTTACTTAAATCGCTTGGCTTAAACTCATTGGGATTAAAATCCGGATAATTAGCCAAAGCGTATATTCCTCCCGTAGAGGCATTCATAACTACAACACTTCCTCCTTCGGCATTAAATTCCTTTACTTTTTCGACTAAATATTTTTCGGCCCAATATTGTATCTGAGCGTCTATGGTTAAGATTAAATTAGCTCCGCTTTTGGGAATGACTATATGAGGAGAAAGGATTATCTCTTGAGAAGACGAATCCTGCAGAACCTGAACCCAGCCGTCTTTACCGTTTAAATAATCATTATAAAACAGCTCTAAGCCTTCCAGGCCATTATTATCTATGTCTACTATCCCAATTAATGAAGATGATAAGCTTTCTTGAGGATAAAATCTTTCCTCTTCCCGAATGAATCCTATGCCTTTTATTTTTAAAACTCGCAGCTTATCTCTATCTTCTAAAGAAATTTTTCTTTTTAGCCAACCAAAACGGTTCTTTTGTTTGAGTTTTGATAATAAAAATTCCTTTGATAAATTAAGTTTTGTGGAAAGTAAACTGGCAGTTGACTCTGGATTCTTAATAAGCAAAGGGTCGGTAAATACCGAATACCGACCGACACTCGTGGCTAAAATACGGCCTCGCGAATCAAAAATTTCTCCTCTTTTGCCTTTAAGAGATAAAAGCCGATAATGTTGGTTGCGGGCAAGATTTTTAAAGAAATTACTTTTAAATACCTGAAGGTAAAAGATTTTGGCAGAGATAACTAAAAATAGCAGAACAAATATAAAATATACGCCTTTTATTCTGCGATTGCAATTTTTGTCCACCTCTATTAAAACAACTCGGTTTAATTGCCTAAAGCAGCGTTATGATTTCATCGCTGCTAATAAAATATAAATAACCTAAATTTTATAAGCGGCAGGACAAAGTTTATAAACTTATCCCGATGGGCGTAAAGATAAAAGACTTATTCTTCATCATCCGCTAAAGCTACCGAGGCAGGTACCGAAGCTTTCAAGATTCGGCCTAACAATGAAGTCTTTGCGGCTTTAGCGATTTGCTTATCTTCTTTAGTATTAAGAACGACTACTTGCCTGCTGCTTACAGGAGAAAAATCGCTAGCATCTGCCCACTGATTGATTTTAGCTAAAGAAACTTCTTTTGAAAAGCAATATTTCAGGTTGTCTCTTTTATCTACAAGTTCGTTATAGTGCCGATAATTATTGCTCAACTGATAAGCTTCGATATGTATCTGTATTTTTTGATGAAGATATAAAAGGAGCGGGAAAAATATAAAAATCGGTAGAATTAAAGCTAAACCCTTTCTCATTTTAAATCCTCTCCGCTACCCGCAGTTTTGCCGAACGGGAACGCGGATTTTCTTTTCTTTCTAAATCGGTAGCTACAAGCGGTGTTTTGGTAATTATCTTTAGCTCGCCTCTGGAAGCATATTCCCGGAAAGTATGCTTAACTATCCTGTCTTCTAAAGAATGAAAAGAAATTACGCCTACTCTGCCGCCACGAGCCAAAAATGAGATAGCTTTTATCAAGCCTGTCTTTAAAGACTCTAGCTCTCTATTAACGGCGATACGTAAAGATTGAAATACTCTGGTTGCCGGATGAATCTTTTGATACTGGCTGGCAAAAGGCACGGCTTGCATGATTATCTGCGAAAGTTGGGCCGTAGTCATAATGGGTTCATCTTTTCTTGCTTCCACTAAATAATGGGCTATTTTACGCGAATAACGCTCTTCGCCAAATTTTCGAAAAATACTCTCTAGCTCTATTTCGCTCAAATTATTTATGAAGTCATACGCCGAAAGAAAAGAATTTTTATCCATCCTCATATCCAAAGGTCCTTCTTTTAAAAAACTGAAGCCGCGCTGTGAATCGTTTAGCTGATAGCTAGAAATTCCTAAATCAAAAAGAAAGACATTTACCTCTTTGATATTTAAATTACCTAAAATACTATCTAAATTTAAAAAGTTATCTTTGACTAAAGTAAAGCGGCTGTTGAAATCCTTAAGCTTCTGGTTAGCGATATCCAAAGAATCCTGGTCTTTATCTATTCCTATCAAAAAGACATTAGCTTCGGTGGCCTTAAGTAGTTCGAAGCTATGAGAACCCAGCCCGACAGTACAATCGACCAAGGTCCGTTTATTTTTTGCCGGGAGCAGTAACTCTAAAACTTCTCTGTATAAAACCGGATAATGATATATATCAACCATTTCTTCCAACAGATTTGAAATAACCATTTATTTATTGCTGGTATCGAGACTTCTTTCTAACAATATAGAATTTAGCGCCGATTTTCTATCGTTTTGACAGATACGAAATCCACTTAAGCTTAAAGTTGTCATTTTTAAACAGAACTTGCTTTTTCTACTGGTATAGTTTACTTTATTTTTTTTGATACGGCTGCTTTCCTTCATATTTTTGTATTTGCCTTAGAAAAGGGTTTCACCCATCTCTTCGAATTTACCTTTATTATTTTGATAGAAGTTATACCAGCAATCTTTGTCCCAAATTTCGATTCTCTCCGAAACACCGATTATTACGATTTCTCTTTTGATCTTGGCAAACTCTTTAAGATATACCGGAACATTTACCCGGCCTTGGCTATCGATTTCTATTTCTGAAGCTCCGCTAAAAAATAAACGGTTAAAAAATCGCGACTGTTGTTTAGTAAACGGCAGAGCTTCCAATTTATCTTTTAAATTTTTCCAAACCTCTTCGGAAACTAAAAAAAGGCAACTTTCCAAGCCGCGAGTAATATAAAATTTCTTATTTTTAAAACCTTTTATCTTTTCCCTGAACTTAGCAGGAAGAATGAATCTATCTTTTTCGTCTAAAGTATGTAGGTATTCGCCGTACCACATTCCACTTTACTCCACTTTATTCCACATTATCAATATAGAATTATCCCTTAAAATTGTCAAGGATTTTAATGAAATAAAATGCTAGAACACAAGAAGTTGTAGTCAATTTAGGGAAGGAATACCATATTTTGAGGTTATAAAATCTATATCTTTTTTAATAGCTGCTTCTAATTCAGTTAAGGAAGAAAATTTTCGCTCTTTTCTTATCGTATCTAAAAAAATAATTTCTATTTTTTTGCCTAAAATATTTTCTTTAAAATTTATTACATGCACTTCGATAAGGCTTTTTTTGGTATCGCTTAGAGTAGGCCTTGCTCCGATATTAACCGCGCCTAAATAAATTCTTCTACCGATCATCACGTAAGCCGAGTATACTCCGTCGGAAGGTATGATGTGGTCACAAACGAATAAATTGGCAGTGGGAAACCCGAGTTTAGTTCCTATACCTTTGCCTTTAATGACTCTGCCTTCTAAAGAAAAATATCTTCCTAAGAATTTTGCTGCTTCTTCTAATCTTCCGCTCTGAATTAATTTTCGTATTCTGGAACTACTTATTACCTGGGTATTCTTTTTTATTTTCTTTAATACCGATAGCTTACACCCGTATTTAACACAAAGGCCTCTTAAAGTTTCTAAATTAGCTCTTCTTTGATATCCAAAACGAAAATCTTCACCGACAATAAGTTTTTTAAGGTCGAAATACCGTAAAACATAAGCTATAAAATTCTCGGCTGATAAACTTAAAAGAGGTTTCCCGGTTTTAAGAAACCAAACATAATCAAACCCCATAAACCGTAATATATCTGCTTTTTGTTTAAAGTCGGTGATATAACCTTTAAAAATATCTTTTGATTTTTCCGAAGCAGACGGCTTCTTATTTAAAAATTTTTTGGGAGGCACGTCGAAAGTAATTACCAAAGAAGGGATATTTTGTCTCTTTGCTTCCGAGATGACTTTTTTTAAGATGAATTGATGCCCTAAATGCACACCATCGAAAACGCCAACGCTGGCTATACAGCTTTTTCTTTTAGAAGGCAATTTTTTGTAAATTACTTTCATCAATCTTATCTATTTCTACGGCATCATCTAACCTAAAAGGACCTACGCTTAAGCGTAAAATCTTAACCATATGCGCTCCGCATCCTAGGCGTTCGCCGATATCTTCGGCTAGCTTACGGATATAGGTTCCCTTAGAACAGCGGACAAAAAATTCCACTAAAGGCAGTTTTATATTAGAAATTTCTAAATCGTATATTTTTATATACCGAGGCTTTCTGTCGATGACTATACCTCGACGGGCTAAATTATATAGCCGCTCTCCTTTAATTCTTAAGGCACTTACCATGGGCGGTATTTGCTCTATTTCTCCTTTAAAAAAAGAAAAAGCCTCCTTTATCTTTTCGCCATCAATATTATCGTAATGCGATTGTTTTATTATTTTACCTTGCGAATCTCCGGTGGTTGTCGCTTCGCCTAACTTTAAGACTCCAAAATATTCCTTATCAAAGTTTACAAATCTGGGGAAAAACTTAGTATAACGTCCAACCAATATAATCAATAGCCCTTCTGCTAAAGGATCCAAAGTACCGGCGTGGCCGACTTTTTTAATTTGAAACCTTTTACGTACGCTATCGACTACATCATGAGAAGTTATCCCTTTAGGCTTTTTTACCAAAATTATACCTTCTTTATCCATTCTGCTTATCGGTCTTATTTTTAAAATCTCTGGGTAGATATCAAGCTGTTATATATTTTTTGATGAAGGAAATTACCTTTCTTTCGGTATTCTTGATATTATCTTCTAAAGTAGCTCCGCTAGCCCTTTTATGGCCGCCGCCGCCAAAAAACTTAGCCGCTCTATCTACCGAAAAATAAGAACGGGAACGAAAATTAACTCGCGTTCTATTTTTGCCTATCTTCTTAAAAAGAAGAAAAACTTCCACGCCTTTTAAAAGGCGCATTGTCGAAAAAATAACTTCGGTAAGATCATATCCCTTATCTTCCCAATTGTCTACTCTCGCCCAACATACCTTGTTTTTAGCCGTAAATCTTAAAGATGCTATAATTTGGCTTATTAATTTTAGATCATAAGCGTTACATAAACTATGCAGGTTCTCATATATTTTATCTGGCTTCAAATTATATTTCATAAGATCAGATATGACTTTATGAGTTTGGCTATCGGTATTAGCATAAGTAAAGCTGCCGCTGTCGGTAAAAATCCCGGTATATAGACAAAGAGCGATATCCTTATTCATAATTTTAAACCGTTGGCAAAGCTCATAAACCATCTGGGCGGTAGAGCTGATTTGAGGCTTAACCCAGTTAATATCGCCAAAATAGGTATTGCTAATATGATGATCAATGTTGATAAGGCAGTCGACTTTATTTAATAAATTATCTTTAACGCTACCAGTACGGGAAAAATCCGAACAGTCCAAGACTATGGCTACCTCAAGATGTTTTTTATTAAAAGAGTTTTTTACGACTTGGGAATAAGGAAAAAAGCGGTAAATCGAAGGGGTATGATCATGGTTGTATATCATAACCTCTTTTTTTAACTGCTTAAGCAAAATATACACTGCTAATTCCGAACCTAAAGCATCGCCTTCTAAGTTAGTATGAGCGGTAATAACAAAACTTTTGCTCCTATTAATTCTATCGACAATCTTATTTAAAGACTTATTTTTTAGCATCTTCATCCAGTTTTTTTATTTCCTCTATTTTTTTATGTATTTCTACACTATACTCTATAGAATCGTCGAAAATAAAATTCAATTGGGGCAAAACCTTCAGGCGTATTCTCTTGCCTAATTCATGCCGGATAAACCCTTTCATATTATCCAGCATTTGTTTAGCTTTATCCCGCTTACTGTTATCTAAAAGGCTAAAGTAAACTTTACTTTCCTGCAAATCTTTAGTGGTATGTACCCTAGTTATGGAAAGAAATTCCATGGTAGGATCATCTATCTCTTTCTGTAAAATCGTCATAAGATGCTTTCGCAATTCACAATTAACTTTTTCCATCCGTAGTGACATTTCAAACCTCTAGTATTTTTAAAAGATTATAACTAAAAACCTATTGCTTATCAATTACTTTTATCGCTAGAAGAAATTGCTTTTCTAAAGAGGCGCTTTAGAGTCCTAATTTCGTCTCTCTTGGATTTAAAGCCTTCATCGATCTTATAATAAAATAATTTAGTAAGAACTTTACCGTAAGAATTTAGGGGCTTAAAATTCATTTTCTTAAGGTCACGGCCTTTAAGCTTAAGACGGATATGAATCAATTGATCTAAAAAACAATCTAAATTTTTTCTCAATTGCTTTTGTCTATGATAATAAGCATAAAAGAATAAGATACTTTCGAAACTATAAGGATTAAGTGTCTTGTAGATAACCGACATCTTCAGCTTTTTATTTAATTTCTTAAGCGGATAAAGCCCAGACTTAATGGAAGTGATAATTATCCTCTCTCCTCTTTTAAAAGCAAAATTATTAAGAATTCTTTTTATTTTCTCCGAAGGAAGCTTTAACAATATGGCAGCAAGATAAATAACCCAGGCTTTTAGTTTACGGTGGTTTTTGTATTTCTTTTTATAATGTCCTATAGCTTTTCCGATGTCTAAAAAAAGCCGGAAAGAATTCTTGTCTAACCTAATATTTTTATCGATAAAATTAAATCCTTCTAAAGAATTTATCCTCACCAGGCATAAGTAAGGTTTTTGCTCCTGGAGGATAAGAATTATTTCATCTCTTAGGCGGTGGGGATTCACTAATTGTAAAGCTTTAGTATTGATGGCTTCCTTCATCAGTCTATAGGTATCCTGCTCAATATTAAAACCAAATCTCTGTTCAAACCTTATAGCCCGTAAAATCCGGGTAGGATCATCTAAAAAACTCTTATCGTGCATTATTTTTAGAGATTTATTTTTCAAATCCTCAAGGCCTCCGTAAAGGTCGATTAAATATCCGTAGCTGTCTTTATTTAAGCTTATCGCCATGGCATTGATAGTAAAATCACGCCGAATTAAGTCTTCTTTTAAAGAAGCTGGAGTAACTTTCGGCAAGGCGCCATTACAAGAGTAGCTTTCGGTACGGGCAGTAGCCAAATCAATTTTATGCTCGCCAAAATACACCACGGCAGTGCCAAAAGCATGGTGCTTACTAAACCGGCCCTTTATTTTTTCTGATAATCTATGGGCTAACTCTATAGCATCTCCTTCCACTACAATATCTAAATCAAAAACAGCACGCTTTAATATTAAATCCCTGACTATTCCTCCAACTAGATATATCTTAATTGCGGCTGAATCCGCAAGCGAGGAAGTGGTTTTTAGAATCTTCTGAAACTGTGGGGGTAAAGTCTTTATTCGATTTACCATGTTTAAAGCTCTTTACTTAAACCTAACCTTATTTCGCCCGGGGATGAAATTGGCTATGAATCTTTTTTAACCGGCTCTGATTTACATGAGTATAAATTTGAGTAGTACTTATACTGGCATGTCCGAGCATCTCTTGGACACTGCGCAAATCCGCTCCTCCTTCTAAGAGATGGGTAGCAAAACTGTGCCTTAAGGTATGAGGGCTAACCGCTTTTTTTATTCCGGCTTTACGGACTATCTCTTTTATCATCTTCCAAATACTCTGACGGCTTAAATTACGGCCTCCTTGAGCTAAAAAAAGATTAGGATTTATTTTTTTACCCAATAATTTAAGTCTGGCTTCGCTAAAATACTTATTTAAAAAACGCTGCGCTACTTGCCCTAAGGGAATTATTCTTTCCTTGGAACCCTTGCCTTTACATTTAATAAATCCAACCTCTAAATTTACGTCTCCTTCTTTTAGAGTCGCTAACTCCGAGACCCTTAAGCCACAAGCGTACATCAGCTCTAAAATAGCCCTATCGCGAATACCCTGAACTTTTTTTAAATTGGGGATTTTAAGTATTTCTTCTACTTCTTCTTTGGTCAAAAAAGAAGGAATTGTTTTTTCGGTTTTAGGCGTCTCGATAAGGCTGGAAGGGTCACTGGCAGTTATTTTCTCGCGTAATAAAAAACGGTGAAAACTCTTAACAGCCGAGAGCATTCGCGATATGCTGCGCACCGACATACGACTACGTAAATAAAACAAAAAATTATTTATGGCTTTACGGTCGATGTTTTTGGGATTATCAATTTTTAATTGCTGTAAGAATTTAAGGTATTGCCCTAAATCATTTTGGTAAGAAGATATGGAATTGGCGGCCAAACCTTTTTCCACTTTAAGATAGTCGATAAAAGCTTCCAAAAAAACTTCCATTTTATTGTAAAAAAGAATTAAGCTTCTTTTCCCGGCCGATGTCAGTAAAGGGGCCGTGTCCGGGATAAACAAGGGTATTTTCGGGTAAAGTCAAAAGTTTTTCTTTAATGGCTTGGATCAAAACTTTGTGGCTGGCTAAAGGAATATCAGTGCGGCCGATAGAATCAAAAAATAAAGCATCGCCGCTGAAAAGCCAGTTATTCAATTTCAACGATACCGAACCCGGAGTATGCCCGGGAGTGTGAATAATTTTAAGTGAATGTTCTTCGAATTTTAAAAAACCTTCCGGCGGATAAAAGTTCGGTTTTCTTTCAGTCTTAACGGAAGAAGAAAAAAATAAGGAGCCGTTTAGCTTAGGGTCTTTTAAGAAACTACTGTCTTCGGAATGAACGTAAAACTGCAAGGCCAAATCATCCAAGCCCGCAATATGGTCAAAGTGAGCGTGAGTTAAAGCCACAAAACTAATCTCTAAATTTTCCTTAGTGATAAATTTAATAACTTCTCTTATCGGCTCCGGCGCATCTACTAAGAAGCCTTTTTTTGTTCTTTTATCAAAGACAAGATAACAATTATTCTCTAAATCACCAATAATGAAGGTTTTTAAGGTTAATTCATCCATTTCTCAGCGTCGGTATAATTAAATTCCCTTTCGAACCTCCTTTTCAATTGTTCTATTTTTCGGATTAAGTGGTTACGTTTTAGCTCGCTCATGTTAGCGCTCTTTTTTACTTCTTCTCTTATCTCTAATAAGTCTTTATATAAAGGATAAGCTCTTTCGCGGCCTTCATCATTATAAAAAGAGATTATCTGCTCAAAATTCATAATGGCTTCTTCTAAAGAGCGTTTTTCTCGTTTATAGCTTACTCCTTTCTTTAAAGCGCCGCTTAATTCATCTAGCCAACCTTCTACGAAAAGATAGTAATTGAGGTATGCTTCGCGTGTGGGCTTTTCAGGATAATCTTTAAAATCGACGTAAACCGGTACTTCTTCCTCCACCTTCTTTTTCCGGATAAATTTCTTACGGATACTGTAACAGCCGGAATTTAAAAGCACCACGCTAGCTATTAGTAAAATAATTAATTTTTTCATTTTGAAAATTATACCATAGCTTTCTTAAATTTAATACTGCTAAAATAACTCTAATCTCTCTTCTTTTTAATAAAAATGCTATCTCTAATATGAATGACCAATAAAATAAAGAAAATCAGCGCTAAGAGCGGGAAATTAAGCTTTGATTTTAATTTTTTTATTGGGGGTTGATAGTCAAGATTTAGATAAACGCAACTTAAGTTATCCTCGTAAATTTTCTCCCATCTTATCTTATTCTGGCTTAAGATTTTTTCGCTTGGCGAGGGTTTTAGCCAAATTATCAGCTTAGCGTACTTATGGTATTCGAAATCTTTGGCGGCTTTAACTTCCCAAAGCATCGGACTAGAAGTAGGACGACCGGAAAGAGCTGAAAAGATCTGGGCTGCTATTCTGATATTAGAAAAAATGATATCTCCTTCGGCAGTATTTTCGCGGATAAGCCAAACAAGAGGGTCGTAAAATTCAGGATAATAAAAAGTCCTAAATTCAAAGAGTTGATAGCATTTTCCGGATAAAAGGTTATAGCAGGTAGAATTTATAATATTAAAATTGGATTTTTCTTTATCAAGATCTAAGGTAACCTGGAAAAATAAAAGATATATAATAACTAAAGCCAAAATAACTTTTTTATAGCCGGATTTTAAATAGGTGGAGCCCCAAGAACTAAAGTTCCTGGCTCCCTCCTGAGCAGAAATCACAATAGAGCATTTAAAACCCGGGGATTTCTGCGAAGGATTCAAAACCTTGTCCCATAGCAAAGAGGCAAAAAAAGTAAAACCTACTATTCCTTGGGCCGAGAAAAAACGGTAAGGATACCTAAAAAATACTATTAAGCTACCGATAAGATAACCTAGAAAGAGAAGAACGAAGAGACTACGGCGGTAGAAAAAGGCTAAAAAAACCAATCCCGATAAAAAAATAAAAATATTAAAGTGAGTAAAACCGGCTTCTCCTAATACCTGAATATCTAAATAGCGGAAATAACGTAGCTGATGCCATAAAAAAGGAGCGGCTAAAGCTAAACTTATAAGCAAAGTCTTTAAAGCTGTGTGTCTAAATTCCTGGTCAAAAGCCAGAATAAATAAAAAAGAAATCCAAAATACCCAGGATATAGCACTGTGAGTATAAAAAGTTAAGGTTAAGAAAATAATAGATTTTATAACTCTCTTTTTCTTTAGCCAATACCAGCTTAAAAAACCCCAAATAAGAGCCAGGCTAGCCGGGACATTAGCTGTTACCGAGGAATAAAAAGAAAAAAAACCGCTTAGAGCTAAAAGGTTAATAAAAGAAAAACGGTCATTTAAGAGGCTGCGAGAAACAAACCAAAACACGAAGAAAAATAAAGGGACTATCGCTACTTCCGAAATTCTTAGCGCGGTTATCCCGCTTAAGCCTAACTTTTGCAATAATACTAATATTAAGTGGTATAAAGGCGGGTAAAGATGCGGCCGGCCAAAAGGAGCAAAACTCCACCAATCCCAACCGACCCAGCCGCCGGATTGAATAAAACCGTTAGCCACTGATAAGTGATAATAGCCGTCGATAAATTGCGGTAAATAACCGTGGCGGGCTAAGGAAAAAATAGTAAGAAAGGCTAAGAAGGCAAAACTGGCTAAATCATAACGGCTAAATTTTTGCATATTTTACCTTTAATAAGTATAAACCTTGGGCTGGTGCCGGCTTGTTAATATATGGTTTTTTCTTGGCAAGAATTAACGAAACTTCTTTAGGGCTTATTTTTCCCCTACCCACTTTAACTAAAAAAGAGACTATATTACGAACCATATTCCTTAAAAAGCCGTCGGCTTCGATATAAATATGGATAAAACTGCCTTTCTTTTTAACGCTGATGCTCTTAATCTCTCTGGTACAGTCTAGATATTTTTTGGCTTCCTTAGCAAAGAGAAAAAAATCTTTTTTGCCTACTAATTTTTTGCTTATCTTCTTTATTTTTTCTAAATCCAGTTTCTCGGTTATCTGCCAAGACAAATGTTCCCAAAATACCGAAGGTTCGGACTTATTAAGAATTACATACTCATAAATTTTGGATTTAGCCCAAAAACGACTATGAAAATCTAAAAGAGCTTTCTTTACCTTTTTAACCCGGATATCGCAAGGTAAGAGAGTATTTAAAGCTACTTTGATATTCTTAAGCGGTATGGAAGAATCGACTTTAAAATTTATCACTTGCCCTTTGGCATGTACTCCTCTGTCAGTTCGTCCGGCATAGGCTATCCTAATTTTTTGCTTAAAAAGCTTTCGTAAAGCCTCCTCGACTACACTTTGGACAGTAATTTCTCTTTTGCCTTTCTTTTCCTGGATTTGAAAACCAAAGTAATGACTTCCCAAATACTCAATCTCTAAAAAGATGTTATTTTCCATACTTTTTAAGGCTTTTAAGCACTTTGGGATATTATAGAGCTAATATATAAGCTATACAATCTTTTTCCTTGTCAGTATAGCAAAAGTGTGTAATATTATAAGAACTACTTTAGAGCCTGTTTAGATTAAATCCTAACTATACTAATATTTATGAAAATAAAAATAAAACCTTTGGCGAAAGAGCACCAAAAAGAAGTTATGGATATTTTCAATTACTACGTAGAGAATAGCTTTGCGGCTTATCCGCAAAATACTTTACCCTATGAATTCTTTGACAAGTTTTTACAGCTATCGCAAGGTTATCCGGCTATCATCGTTGAAGATGAAAATGGCCAGGTTTTAGGGTTTGGGATGCTTCGCTCTTATAATCCCTTATCGACTTTTTCTCAAACCGCAGAAATAACCTATTTTATAAAAGAAGGCTTAACCGGAAAAGGCATCGGCAAAATGATGCTTACTTATCTTATTAGTGAAGGAAAAAAGAAAGGCCTAAATTCTATCTTAGCCAATATTTCTTCACTTAATAAAGGAAGTATTAACTTTCATAAAAAAAACGGCTTTAGCGAGTGCGGACGGTTTAAGAAAATCGGCCAAAAGAAAAATCAAGTATTTGATATTGTCTATATGCAGAAAATGCTCTAAAATATACTTAAAGCTAAATCTCAACTAAACCCTAAAGGAGAAGAGAATGAACAAAGATAATTCACAAAAAGAGTTACCTTTATGTCCAGCTTGTCTTACTAAAATTGAACCCAATGTTGACTTTTGTAAAAAATGTGGGCGTCCTTTGGGTAATTGGGTTACCTATGACCCTATCAATAGAATTCATTCAGTGGGGTGGCTTTACCGACGTTTAGCATCGGGACCAGTTCCTTTAATTGCTCTTATTGGAGTATGGTTAATCTTTGGGCCGACTCTATTAATCGGAATAGCATATATGAAATCTGGTGAGTCCTTCGGTATTATTATAGGAGTACTTTTGATTCTGGTAAGCGGTATAATTTTATATCGTGTAACAAGAAATTACCTTAGCCATCGAAAAAAATAAGTTAGATTTCAATCAAGTGTTCGGCGATTTGGACAGCATTTAAGGCCGCGCCTTTTAAGAGATTATCTGCTACTACCCAAAGCCAAAGGCCGTTTTTAACAAAGGGGTCACGCCGAATACGGCCTACAAACACTTCATCCTTGCCCTCGATATCTTTAGGCATCGGATAAAGGCCTTCTTTGGGCTCATCAATGACGATGATACCTGCAGACTTAGCAAGAAGGTTTTTAACTTTTAAAGGATCTATTGGTTTATTAGTTTCTATATAAATAGATTCAGAATGGCCGGTTTTAACCGGAACCCTTACGGTGGTAGCCGAAATTTTTATTTTATTATCGTGCATAATTTTATGGGTCTCTCTTACTAACTTCCACTCTTCGCTGGTAAAGTCATCTTCGATGAATCCGCCGATCTGCGGAAAGACATTGTAAGCTAATTGTTGCGGCATAGCCTTATTTTGTAAATCAACATGGATATTATTAAAATCAGTAGCAGTAATTTGAGCTACTTCTTTATTAAGCTGTTCTACTGCCGATCTACCGGCACCGGAAGAAGCCTGTAGGGTAGTCACAACCGCTCTTTTAATTCCTACTTTTTTATAAATCGGCCAAAGGCTAACTACCATCTGTATAGTGGAACAATTAGGATTAGCAATTATACCTTTATGTTTTTTGATATCTTTAGGATTGACTTCGGGAACTACTAAAGGGACTTTAGGGTCCATTCTAAAATCAGCGCCGTTATCTATTACCACTGCGCCTCTTTCTACTGCTGCTTGCGCAAAAGCTACGGCAGCGCCTTTTTCGCCTTCGGTTCCGGCAAAAAGAGCAATATCGATATTATCAAAGCCGTCCCGCAAGATAGCTTCAACTTGATAGCTTTCGTTATCTATTTCTATAGCGCGGCTGGAGCGGGCAAAAACTTTTAAGCTATCCAAAGGAAATTTTCTTTTCTTAAGGCAGCGAATCATCTCGATGCCAACCACGCCTACGCCCACTACAGCTACATTATACTTGGCTTTTTTATCCATTTATCTTTCACCTCTCGTTTTATTTTCAAAGATTCTCGACTACTAGATTGCCGACTTCGGTAGTGGAATAGCCCATTTTACCGGCAGCCAGAGATTTTAATTTCTGGGTAACAACTTTTATGGCTGACTGCTCGATAGCTTCAGCAGCTTGGACTTCTCCTAAATTCTCAAGCAACATCCCAACAGCACAAATTGCCGCCAAAGGATTGATAACATCTTTTCCGGTATATTTAGGGGCGCTTCCGCCGATAGGCTCAAACATCGATACGCCTTCGGGATTAATATTTCCGCCGGCAGCTATACCCATACCGCCCTGGATCATAGCTCCTAAATCAGTGATAATATCACCAAACATATTATCGGTGACAATGACGTCAAACCACTCTGGATTCTTAACAAACCACATGGTAGTAGCATCGACATGGGCATAATCAGTCGTAATGTCCGGATATTCTTTAGCCACCTCATTAAAAGTACGCTGCCATAAATCCCAAGCATAAGTTAAAACATTGGTCTTTCCGCAAAGGGTCAATTTCTTTTTGCGGTTTCTCTTTCTGGTATATTCAAAAGCATAACGTATGCAACGTTCTACGCCTTTTTTAGTATTATAGGAAATTTGCATGGCTACTTCCTTATCAGTACCTTTATCTTTGAACTCCCCCATACCTTTATAAAGCCCTTCGGAATTCTCACGTACCACTACAAAATCAATATCTTCCGGCTTCTTATCTTTTAGCGGGCAGAATTTAGCATCATATAATTTAACCGGCCGTAAATTAATGTATTGGTCCAGAGAAAATCTCAATCTAAGTAAAATTCCGGTTTCAAGCACCCCTGGCTTAACTTGGGGGTGGCCGATAGCACCAAGATAAATAGCATCGTATTTTTTTAATTCGGCAATATCTTTATCTTCCAAAGTTTTGCCGCTAGTAAGATAGCGTTCACCGCCAAAATCAAAAGTTTTAGTTTCGTAAATAAATTTAAATTTTTTTCCGGCTGCCGCTAAAACTTTTAAGCCTTCCCTTACTACTTCCGGGCCAGTGCCATCTCCAGGCACTACGGCAATTTTATATTTTTTACTCATTTTTTGACTCCTTAGCTTTAATCCAATTAATCAAACCGCCGGATTCAATAATTTCCTGCAAAAATTTAGGAAAAACGCTAATCCGGTAGGACTTATTTTTACTGATATTATTTACTATCCCCTTGGATAAATCAACCTCTATTGTATCAGCATTGCTTATCTGGTCTACTTCTTTAAGTTCAACTATCGGCAAACCGATATTTACGGCATTACGGTAAAATATCCGCGCAAAACTCTTGGCAATTACTACTGATATGCCGCAACCTTTAATAGCCCAGGGAGCATGCTCTCTACTTGAACCGCAGCCGAAATTACTTCCGGCTACTATAATATCGCCGGGCCTGACGCGTTTAGTAAAATCAGGGTCGATATTCTCCATACACCTTGAACCTAAAAACTTTTCATCCTGCGAATCAAGGTATTTAGCCGCAATAATATCATCGGTATTGATATTGTCGCCAAATTTGTGCACTTTACCTTTAATAATCATACTACCTCATCCGGATGAGTAATTCTTCCGGTTATGCTACTGGCAGCTGCCACAGCCGGCGAAGAAAGATAAACAAAACTCTCTGGATGCCCCATCCGGCCGATAAAATTACGGTTAGTCGTTGCCAAAGCCACCTCTCCTTTATCCAGAATGCCGCTATGGCCGCCTAAGCACGGTCCGCAAGTAGGCGAAGAGACGATTAAGCCGGCCTCTACAAAAATCTTTAAATAACCTTTTTTCTCGGCTTCTTCATAAACCCGGTAAGTGGCTGGAAAAATAATGGCCCGTAATCCTTTTTTTACTTTTTTTCCTTTTAATATCTTGGCAGCTATCGCTAAATCGCTTATCCTTCCGTTAGTGCAGGAGCCGATAACTACTTGATTTAATGTAACCTTCTTTAATTGATCGACGCTTTTGGTATTACTCGGCAGATGCGGACAAGAAACCTGCGGTTGTAACTTAGTTACATCGATAACGATAACATCTTCGTATTTGGCATCTTTATCGCTAGTTTCTAGCTTGATATTTTTCATCTGCGGATTTAACTGGCGAAAATAATCTTTAGTTTTCTCGTCTGGTTCGATAATTCCGCTTTTTGCTCCGGCTTCGATAGCCATATTACAAATCGTAAATCTATCGTCCATATCTAATTTTTTAATTGCACTTCCGGAAAATTCCATAACTTTATACAAAGCGCCGTCTACGCCGATTTTCCCGATAGTATAAAGAATTAAATCTTTACCGCTTAGCCAGCGGGATAACTTTCCTTCATAAACAAACTTTATAGTTTTGGGAACTTTAAGCCAGCACTTTCCTTCTTTCATAACTGCTGCTAAATCAGTTGAACCGACACCAAAGCTGGCTGCTCCGATAGCACCATAAGTACAAGTATGAGAATCGGCACCGATAATTAAATCTAACGGCTTAACTAACCCTTCTTCGGGTAAAAAAGCATGTTCTATCCCGCATCTATTGATATCGTAAAAATGTTTTATCTTAAAAGCTTGAGCAAACTCTTTTAAAAGCTTCACATTGTTAGCGGCTTTAGCATCTCTAGCCGGAGTAAAATGGTCACAGATAAAAGCAATTTTAGTAGAGTCGAATACCGAGATAAACTTAGCCTGCTTAAATTCCTTTACCGCTAAAGGAGCAGTGATATCGTTGCCAAAACAGAAATCTACCTTAGCATAGATAAAATCTTCCAGCTTTTTGTTCCCGGTTTTTTTAAGTAAAATTTTTTCGATTAAAGTTAAACCCATTGCCGCTTCCTATTCAAAGCTTATGATTATAAAACTTATTATTTAAATTTTTTAACTAAAAGAGTGGCGTTATGTCCGCCAAATCCTAAAGAGTTAGAAATAGCTACTTCTACGCTAAATTCTTTAGCTACGTTAGGGGTATAATTTAAATCGCATTCCGGATCGGGATTTTCGTAATTTATAGTAGGAGGGATAATTTTATCACGCATAGCCAAACAACAAACGATAAACTCAATCGCTCCGGCAGCGCCTAAGGTATGGCCGGTCATAGATTTAGTCGAACTAATAAATAGTTTTTTGGCTTGCTCGCCAAATACTGTCTTGATAGCCTTTGTTTCCATCTTGTCGTTAAGCTCGGTGCTAGTTCCGTGAGCGTTGATATAAATTTTTTCGTCTAAACTTACTCTTGATTCTTCCAAAGCAATATTAATAGCCTTTATAGCAGCACCGCCTTCGGGATCTGGAGCAGTAATATGATAAGCATCGCAAGTCGCTCCGTAACCTACTAACTCTCCATAAATAAAAGCACCCCGTTTTTTGGCATGCTCTAGTTCTTCTAAAACTACCACTCCGGCACCTTCAGCCATAACAAAGCCATCTCGGTCGCGGTCAAACGGCCGACTCGCTCTTTCGGGTTCATGGTTACGCCGGGAAAGAGCTTTTAAGGCACAAAAACCGCCTACACCCAAAGGAACAATACAAGCTTCGGTTCCGCCGCAAACTACTACCTTAGATGTACCCTGCTTTATAGCCCGATAAGCCTCGCCGATAGCGTGAGCTCCGGAAGCGCAGGCAGTAACGGTGCACAAATTAACTCCTTTTAATTTAAAACGAATAGCGATATGACCAGCGGCCTCGTTAGTTATCAGCATCGGAATCATAAAAGGAGAGAGTTTTTTTGGTCCTTTATCTATCAAGACCTGATATTCTTTCTCTACCGTCTCTAGACTTCCGACGCCGGAACCGATAATAGTACCAATTTGGTAAGGGTCAATATTTTCTAAATTTAGACCACTATCCTTTATGGCTTCTTCAGCGGCTTTTAAAGCAAACTGAGCGAACCGCGGAATTCTTCTTATTTCTTTGAACGACAAAAACGAGGCGGGATCAAAATTCTTTACTTCACCGGCAATTTGAGAGTCAAATTTAGAAGCATCAAAGTGGGTTATTTTGCCTACACCACTCTTACCCTTTAAAGAGGCATCCCAAAAAGAGTCTTTCTCTAGACCCAACGGAGAAACGACTCCGCATCCTGTAACGGCTACCCGTTGCATTTTTAAAAAAAATTAGCCTTTTTTACTAGTCTTTTCTTCGATGTATTTAATGGCTTCTCCAACCGTAGTGATTTTTTCGGCTTCTTCATCGGGTATCTCTATACCGAACTCTTCTTCTAAAGCCATAACGACTTCTACGGTGTCTAACGAGTCTGCCCCCAGGTCATCTATAAAAGAACTTTCAGGTTTAATTTCTTCCTTTTTTACGCCTAATTGCTCTGAGATAATATCCTTCACCTTGTCTGTAATAGCCATAATATACCTCCTTTATTTACTAAATCATACCACCATCAACGACTAAAACCTGACCAGTTATGTAATCGGCCTTATTGCTAGCTAAGAATAATACTGCGCTCGCTACATCTGCCGGGGTCCCTAATCTAATCAAAGGAATTTTTTTAGCCATCTCTTCTTTTACTTTGTCGGTAAGCTTATCGGTCATTTCGGTCTGGATATACCCCGGAGCTACGGCGTTTACACAAATATTTCTAGAGCCTAGCTCCTTGGCTAAAGACTTAGTAAGCCCAATTAAACCTGCCTTAGAGGCTGAATAATTAGCTTGACCGGCATTACCTACCAACCCGATGATCGAAGAAATATTAACGATCTTTCCTTCCCTCTGCTTAATCATATATTTAGCGCAAAACTTTGAACAAAGGAAAGCTCCTCGTAAATTAACCTCAATCACCTTATCCCAATCGTTTTCAGAGAGCCGCAGGGCTAAATTATCTTTAGTTATGCCTGCATTGTTAACTAATATATCAATCTTTGAAAACTTGTCAATAATTTTGTTTATGGCTTCCTCTATTTGACTGGCTTTAGTAACATCTACTAAGTAATAAGCGCATTCGGTATAATTGCCAAGTTCAGCGGCAGTTTGCTTCAAACTCTCCTCATTTAAATCAAAAATAGCTACCTTAGCTTTTTCTTTAGCGAAATCTAAAGCGATCTCTCGGCCAATACCTCTGGCAGCGCCGGTAATAATAACTACCTTTTCTTTAAAACTCATAAAACCCCCTTATTTTACTAGCTCTTTTCTAAAAGTGCAGCCAAATCTTCTTGTTTCTCGATATTCGTAACGCTTACGGCTGGGTTTATCTTACGCATCAATCCCTTCAAAACTTTCGAAGGGCCAACTTCAAAAAAATCCTGACTCCCCTTATTTATCAAAAACTCTACGCAGTCTTTCCACAAAACTGGCGAAGTTAACTGGTTTAAAAGATTGTTGCGGATATCGCTAGAGCGGCTATGCGCCAAAGCAGTAACGTTGCTTACGATAGGTATCCGGGAATCAGTAAACTTAATATTCTCCATTACCCTTTCTAACTCTTTTTTAGCCGGATCCATAAAAGGCGAATGAAAACCGCCGCTGACTTCTAGCTCAATAACTTTTGCTCCTAATAACCCCAAAGATTCTTTTACCTTTATTCTTTTATCCTTAGCTAAAGAAATTACTATCTGTTGAGGTGAATTTATGTTAGCGAGATAAAAACCTTCTTGGTTAGCTTTTTCGGATAAAACAGCCGGCTCGATGCCGATAACAGCAAACATTGTAGAAGGATTAAGAGCGGCGGCCTTTTGCATAGCTTGGGCCCGGGCTTTAACTAATTGCACCAAATCTTTTAGGGAGGTTACTTTGCCCGCATACAAACAGGTATACTCGCCTAAGCTTAACCCCGATAAATATTCCGGTTCGATATTTTTAGTTTTAAAGACCGTAAAAGCAGCTAAGCTAACCGCTAAAATAGCTAACTGCTGGGTAGCAGTATCTTTGAGTTCTTCCGCACTTCCTAAAAAACACTTCTCTGATAGCTTAAAGCCTAGAATATCGTCGATAGAAGAAAATATTTCCTTAGCTGAGCTAAAAGCTTCATATAAACTCTTGCCCATACCAGGATATTGAGCACCCTGGCCCGGGAAAATAACTACGCTTTTATTTTTTGCTTTAAGCACTTTTCTCTAAGAAAACTATTGCCATTTAATAACACAACTTCCCCAGACTAAGCCTCCGCCAAAAGCATCCAAAACTACTACATCTCCTTTTTTAATTCTTTTCTCTTCCCAAGCTTCGCACAAAGCCACTGCAGCTGATGCCGAAGACATATTGCCGTAGCGAGCAATATTAATATAAACTTTTTTAGGGTCAAGATGCAGACGTTTAGAGACAGCATTTATTATCCGCTCATTGGCTTGATGCGGAACTAATAAATCTACATCTTTAGTTGTTAATTTGGCTTTAGCTAAAGACATCTTGGCGGCTTTTACCATTATTCTTACTGCCATTCGGAAAAGTTCATTCCCACGCATTTTTATAAAATTAAGTTTCTTCTCTAAAACTTCGGCAGAAAAAGGCTGACGAGAACCGCCGCCGGGAACTATTAAGACATCGGCTTGAGAGCCATCTCCGCCTAAATAAGCACTTAAAATACCCGGTTTATTAGATCTTTTGAGAACCGCGGCTCCGGCTCCATCTCCGAATAAGACACAGGTAGAACGATCACTCCAATCGGTTATGGTGGAAAGAACTTCGCTTCCTACCACCAAAGCATTTTGGTATAAACCGCCTTCGATAAATTGCCAAGCAGTAGCTAAAGCATGGATAAAACCGGAACAAGCAGCAGAAATATCAAAACAACAAGCTTTATTAGCTTTTAGATAATTTTGAAGATAACAAGCAGTAGCCGGGAAATGAGTATCGGGAGTAATGGTTGCCACTATAATTAAATCTAAATCTTTGGGATTTAAATCAGCGCGTTCTAAAGCTTCTTGTGAAGCTTTGTAAGCTAAATAAGAAGCTCCCTGACCGACTTGGGCAATTCTTCTTTCTTTTATGCCGGTACGAGTAGTTATCCACTCGTCAGAAGTATCTACTTTCTTTTCTAAATCAGAATTTGTTAACCGCTTAGACGGCAAGTACTTGCCTAATCCGGCTATCTTGACATATTTCATTAACCCTCCTCTCAATTTCGGCCATCAAATCGCGGCTCAACTCTCTTACCGCTACTTTTATGGCATTTTTAACAGCTAAGCTGTTAGAACGGCCGTGCCCTTTAATTACTACTCCATCTACCCCTAACAAAGGAGCTCCGCCGTATTCAGCGTAATCGAAAGAACGCTTGAAAGCTAAGAGATTTTTTTTGGCTAATAATAAACTTAATTTGCCAAAAATTCCTTTACCTAAAACTTCCATAATCAACCTGCCCATAGCCTCAGAAGTTGCTTCGGCTGTTTTCAAGGCAATGTTTCCGATAAAACCGTCGCATACTATACAATCGCAATTGCCCGAAAGCATATCCTTAGCTTCGACGTTACCGATAAAGTTTAAAGGTGATAAAGAAAAAAGTTTACTGACTTCTTTTATGGTATCTAAGCCTTTAGAAGCCTCTTCGCCGATATTAAGTAGGCCGACAGTAGGATTTTTTTTATTTAATACTAAATTATAGTAAACCTCGGCCATTATGCCGTATTGAAAAATATGATATGGCCGGCAGTCAATATTAGCTCCGACATCAATAACCAAAGATACTCCTTTTTTATTAGGGAGCATAAGTGCTATCCCCGGGCGTTCCACTCCTTTTATCAAACCTAGCTTAAGAGTGGAAGCACAAACCATAGCCCCGGTGTTACCGCAAGAGACAAAAGCATTGATCTTCCTATCTTTAAGGAGTTTGTTTCCGATTACAATAGAAGAATTACTTTTTTTACGTACCGAAGCAAGTGGCGGTTCTCCCATAGCAATTTTTTCGGGAGCATCGACTATAGAAAATTTTTCCGCAAAACTACCTTGCAGCTTTAATTCATTACGGATTTCGTTCTCAACGCCAATTAGAACTATTTCTTCACTTATTTCTTTTTCGGCTAAGATAACTCCTTTGATAATCTCTGAGGGAGCACGATCTCCTCCTGAAATATCTACGCCAACTTTATATTTAGCACCTTCTTTACCCATAATTATCTCTTTTGTTTCTTTTCTTTAGGCAAAATTTCTATTACTTCTCTATCCTGGTAATACCCGCAAAAAGGACAAATCATATGAGCCGGTTTTTTACGCTTGCATTGTTTACACTCAACTAATAAAGGGAAACTGCACTTCTGATGAGTTCTTCTTTTTCGGCTCCGTGAACAAGAATGTTTTCTTTTAGGATGCGCCATAATATCCTCCTAGCTTCGGTTATTTAACTTTTTTATCGGCCGGACAATTGCATTTTTCGTAATTCAAATTCTTTCCGCAACGACTACAAATCCCTTTACAATTATCTTTACATAAAAGCTTCATCGGAAAATTAAGTAAAACCTCTTCTCTTATGTCTTCGTCTATTTCTAAGTAATCTTTTAAACCACTTATCTCGTAGCTTTTGTTAAAAGTATACTTATCGTCAAGGCGCACCTTGTCTAAACAACGCGAGCAGGTAATCTCTTTATGAGTATATATCTCGGCACTAACGATAATTTGCCCCCCTACTCTTTCAAAACAACAATCTAAAGTTATCTCTTCCAAAAAAGAGATGTCGGCGCTATCCATATTCCATGACGACGCCGGAATTTGCTCTTTAATCCGTAAAGCTTCATTCTCTTTTATCTGTTTTAAGGCTACTTTCATATATTTTCCTCTTTAAAGATTTCAATACCACCGCCGGCAGAAATTTTTTTAAATTGGCCCCTAAGCTGCTGGCTTCTTTTATAAGACGAGAAGAAATGTAAGAATATTGCGGGTGGGGCATTAAAAAAATAGTTTCTACGTCTTGGGCTAGATTGCGGTTAGTTAAAGCCATCTGAAATTCATATTCAAAATCAGAAATCATCCTCAATCCTCTTACTATAGTCTTAGCTCCTCTTTTTCGGGCAAAATCTACGATAAGGCCATCAAAGCCTTCTACTGCGACCCCTTTTACCTCTTTTAAAGCCTCTTTAGTCATGGCCAACCTTTCAGGGTAAGAAAAAAAAGTATCTTTGCCCGGTTTTTTAACTACGGCTACGATAACTTTATTAAAAATAGAAACCGCTCTTTTTATAATATCGATATGCCCTTTAGTAATTGGGTCAAAAGTACCCGGACAAACTGCTTGTACCATAAATAGGTCTTTTTTAAATTTTTAGCTGGTTTTTAAGGCTTCTGGTATAGTAATACTCGGCTTTGACCATACTTTTTATCTACTACTAGCGGGAAAAAATCTTCCCCCCTGAGGTAATCGTCTTTTTGAAAGCAAAAAGCTATAATGAAACCGAAATTAGCTAATATCNNTTAGCTAATATATCATAGTCTTTTAATACTTGCAAGGTCTTTCTAAGGATTCCTTGGTAATAAGGCGGGTCTATAAAAATAATGTCAAAAGCTTCTTTAGCTATCGAAAAATCTTTAATTGCCGAGGAAACATCTTTAAGGTAAACTTCGGTTTTAGCGCCAAGGCCTAATAATGATACATTCTCCTTTATGACGGTAAGGCACCTTTTATCAAAATCAACAAAAATAGCCTCATTCGCCCCTCTTGATAAGGCCTCTAGCCCTAAAGAACCTGAACCTGAAAAAAGGTCCAGAATTCTTTTGTTTCTGACTTCTATCCCCAGAATATCAAAACAAGATTTTTTAATTCGTAAAGATACCGGTCTGATACCTGAAGGTATCTTGATTTTTCGGCCTTTAAATTCTCCGGCTATAATCTTCATTCCGTTAATAATTACCTAAATCTTAAGGTACTCCCGGATATAGCGGTGCTGCGTTTCTTTTAAATGAGGGTCTTTCTTAATGACTTTATAAGCCAATAGCCGCGCCTGCTTTAATATCTCCAGATCTTTTAAAGGGTTGGCGATTTTTAAATCTGGCAGACCATGCTGCAAATTACCAAAAAAATCTCCCGGACCCCTTAGCTTTAAGTCTTCTTCGGCTATCTTAAATCCCGAATTTTCCCGATAAATTATATCAAGCCTTTCCGCGGCCTTTACAGAAAGGTTATCTTTAGTTATTAGAATAAAATGAGGTTTATAGTTCGAGCGCTGAATACGGCCTCTTAGCTGGTGCAATTGGGCCAAGCCAAACCTTTCGGGGTTCTCTACCACCATAGTAGTGGCATTTTCAATATTAACGCCAGCTTCTATCACCGTAGTAGAAACTAAAATATTTATCTTATTTTCGCGAAACTTCTCTATTATTTTAAATTTCTCTTCACTTTTCATTTGCCCGTGGAACATCCCTACCGAGTAATCCGAAAATCTTTCTTTTATTTTCTTATGCATAACCTTTAAAGAATTCAATTCTTCATCCAAAGTCTCATCAATAACCGGATAAACTACGTAAACCTGCCGACCTTCTTTGATTCGCGCTTCGATAAAATCATAGACCCACTTGCGTTCTTTTTCTTTAACTCCAATAACTTCGGCAGGTAATCTTCCTTTTGGCATTTCTTTTATTACTAATAAATCAAGGTCGCCGTAAAGAGAAAGCGCTAAACTGCGGGGAATAGGAGTGGCACTCATCACTAAATAATGCGGAGTAATTTTACCTTTTTTAGGAAGAAGCGAACGTTGGGCCACACCGAAACGGTGCTGTTCGTCTATCACTACCAAACCTAATTTCCTAAATTCTACTTCTTTTTGGATAAGCGCATGGGTACCGATAGCTAATTTAATCTTACCCGATGATAAATCCTTATAAACTTTATCTAATTCCTTTTTGCTCAAAGAAGAAGTAATTACTTGGATCTCTTCCTCAAAATTATCTTGAGAAAAAAAATCTATTCCTTGGAATAATTGCTTTAAAGTTTGGCCGTGCTGATAAGCTAATACTTCCGTAGGAACCATAAGCGCCGCCTGCCAACCAGAACTAACGCACATACCGATAGCAAAAGCAGCAATTATGGTTTTTCCACAGCCGACATCTCCTTGCAGGAGCCGATACATAGGGTAAGGTTTTTTTAAATCATTTTCTATTTCCGATAAAGCTTCTTCTTGAGAAGGAGTCAAAGTAAAGGTAAGATTCTTCCTGATTTGTGCGACTGCTCTCTCTATCGCTTCAAATTTTACCCCTTTTTGAAATACCCGTTGGGCTTTACGTAAATATACCTGGATTTGAGAAAAAAATAACTCCTCAAAAATAAATCTTTCGCGGGCAGCTTTAGCAGCTTCCCAAGAAGTAGGAAAGTGGATCTCCTCTAAACTTTTAGCAATATTAAGCAGACCTTTATCTTTCCTGATATAGAACGGCAAGGGATCGGGATAATCGGCGCTTTCTTTTAAGATGTTAAAGATTATTTTATGCATAAACTTCTGGCTAAAAGAATGCGGCAGAGTGTAAATTCCGACTATTCTGCCGACATCTAAAGATTGCCCTTGAGAAGAAGCATATCCTGGAGAAATTAACTGCAATCCGTCTTTATAAAAGCTCGCTTTACCGTAAACTATCAATTCATCTCCGATTTTAATTTTCTCATCAAGATAGCCCTGATTAAACCAACTGCAACGGATTTTACCGGTAGTATCATCTAAAATCACTTCGAAAATATTTCTTACCCGTTTATTTTGCAAAAAATAGGGCATTTTCTTTAGCTTTTTGGAAAAAACCAAGCCTTTCAGCAGGCAAAAATCTCCTGCTACTACTTCTCTAATCTTTTTAATATCCCGGCGGTCCTCATAGCGAAAAGGAAAGTAGTAAAGTAGATCTTTTAAATTGTACACTCCGGCCTTATTTAGGATATTTTCCCGAGCCGGGCCGACTCCTTTGATATAACGCAAAGGAATTAATTTAAACACTTTTTTTAGGGGTTATTTTGGCAAATCGACTGGATATAATCGTTAATTACCTCTTTATGGTCAAAGACAATATTCGGCGGTAAGTCCTTTAAGCTAAATACTTTAAGGCCTTTAGCATCGGAATCAGCTTTCGCCTCACCCTTACCTTCGCCGGTAAACACTACCGAGATAGTATGGAAACGCGGGTCTCTTTCTTTTCTAGAATATACTTTAAATTGCCGTACCTTTACAAAATCAAGACTAGTCTCTTCTTTAATCTCCCGTAATACTGCTTCTTCTACGCTTTCTCCGTAATCAACAAATCCCCCCGGAAGGGCCCAGCCTAAAGGAGGGTTACTTCTCTCAATCAAAACAATCCCTTGCTGGTATCTAATTATGCCGTCAACGGTAATAAAAGGCCCTTCTTTTATCTTCTTATCGAGGTAATTTAAGTAGTCAACGACATTTTTTGCAAAAATACCATAAGCTTCTCGGGAATTTAAGACAAAAAATATCTTTTTAAGCGTAGGCTTTTTTATTTCTCTTAAGTAACGAAAAACCTCTTGGGCCATAATCTTAGAAGCAGCTTCGTAGCTAAAGCCGCCGACCCCACAGCCTAAAGCACAAAAAGCAATAGAGCTAATATTATTCTTTTGAGCACAAAGTAAAGAATTAAAAGTAGCTTTTCTGATAATTTCTTCGTCGGTTTTAAAATCCATCTTCATAGTAACAGCATGTATTACATAGCGGGCTTTTAAAGAACCAGCACTCGTTAAGATAGCCTCTCCAAGTTCAACCGGGCCTTGTTTTATTGCCTCCTGTTCAATAATGCTGCCTCCTCGACGTTTAATGACTCCAGCTACTCCGCCGCCCATAAAAAAATGGTTATTGGCAGCATTTACAATAGCTTGTACATCTTGAGAAGCTATATCTCCCTCGATTATCAAAATTTCGGTATCACCTAATTTCATTTCAAACCTTTGCTTTTTTTTGTTGCGATATCACCTTTTTAGCTAAGTTATAAGCCTCTTTAATAGTAGAAATTTCGCCTAAAGCTTGTTCTTCAGCTATCTTCTGCAAAATAACTCCTATCAAAGGACCGGGGGCGAGATGAAATCTTTTCATTATATTATAACCGTCGACTAATCTTGGTAAAGGCTTTCTTTTTTGTTCCCGAAAATACTTAGTTATCAAACTCAACATAATTCTTTCGTGTTTCTTTCTCTTTTTTTCGGAAGTTTCCGGCCCACGGGTTGCCCGCCAATCCGATAAGGAAAGTATTATAATACCGACTCCTTCTTTTTGGGTATCACGGAAAAAACGATAAATAGCTCTTCTGGTAGGTTTAATCTGGTCAGCTAAATAGCCCGGCCTAAGATGCCAAAAAATCATCTGTTTAAGGACTTCTTTTTCTTTTAAAGAAATTCTCAGTTCATCGGAAATATCATTAGCTAAATCTCTGCCAATTTTTTCATGAGTATGAAAAATAGTTTTTTTCTTTAATCTAGCCTTAGCTAAAGGTTTCCCGATATCATGCAACAAACAAGCTAATTTTAAAATTTGGATCCGCTTACGGTTCTGAGCTAATTCTTCTTCTAAATAAGATACTAATTCCTTCTTTTTACTTAAATTACGGCTATAAAGTAGTTCGAATTGCTTTAAAGTTTCTATAGAATGCTCCCAAACATCTAAATGATGAAAAGATCCCTGGTAAACATTTCTCATTTTTGAAATACCGGCAATAATTTCATCTATCATTTTAGTCTCGCTCATAAGCTTGATAGTCTTGTAAGAATAGCGGCTTTTGAATATTTTGAACAACTCTTCGTTAATACGCTCCGGAGAAGATTTTTTGATTAATCCTTTGGATTTAACCATTACCCTTAAGGTCTTATCTTCTATCCGAAAACCATAATTAGCCATAAAGGCGAAACCGCGCAAAATACGCAAAGGATCTTCTACTATTACTTTGGGTTTAACTATACGAATAACTTCAGATTTTAAATCCTTAAGAGCACGAAAGTTATCCATTAATTTTAAGTTTTTATTTTCTAACTTAACGGCTAAAGTATTGATGGAGAAATCCCGTGAAGATAAATCTTGAATAATATTGCTTCCGCGCATCCTGGTAAAGTCATAGGTATAAGTTTTACCCTTATGCTTTAAAATAACCCTTAAACTTTCTTGATTTTTATCTAAGACTATGAATTTGGCAGCAATGCTAAGGGCAAATTTTTTAGCCAACAAAGTGGTATTCTTTTGAACGCAAAAATCAAAATCCGTCAGCTTATCGATTTTGCCTAAATAGATATCACGCAAAACTCCGCCGACTAACCAAACATCAATACCCAAATTTTGGGATAAGCGAGAAAGCAAAAAAATATGCGGTATCTTTTTTAAAAAAATACTAAAATTTAACATCTGGCATCTTTTAGAAGGAGAATAAAAAAACAACGCCTTTAAAATAAGGGCTTTTAACCAATAGCAGAAAGTTTATTAATTACTTTCTCTTCGGCAAAAATAGGTGATTTAGTCCTTACTGCTAAAGCTATACTGTCAGAAGGGCGAGCGTCTACTATTTTAAAACCATTACCGCTATTTTTTAAGTATATCTTGGCATGAAAAGTGCCTTCCACTAAATCGTCGATTACTACCTTTTCTATTTTATTATTCAATTCGCTAATGATATTAGCCATAAGATCATAAGTCAAAGGCCGTGAAGAAACAAAACCGCCAAGTTTCATCTTAATAGCAGTAGCTTCGTATATGCCTATCACTATCGGTAGGACCCGAAGACCGTCTTTTTCTTTTAAAACGATAATCTGTTCTTTTTTTTCTTCGTCAATTATAATACGAGAAAGTTCTACTTCAATCATGGCTACTTCATCTTTTTATTAAAAACGTCCCTTAACTCGCGCATGAATTGATTAACGTCCTTAAATTGACGGTATACCGAAGCAAAACGGACATAAGCCACATCGTCTAATTGAGCTAATTTCTCCATTACTAATTCACCGATAAAGTGCGATTCTAACTCTTGTTCGAATTTCTTCTGAAGTTCGGCTTCTACGGAATTGGCTATCTTTTCCAGTTTCTCTACGCTTATCGGCCGCTTCTCACAAGCTTTTAGTAATCCTCCCAGGATTTTTTGATGATTAAAAGGCTCGCGCCGGCCGTCTTTTTTAATTACCATTAAAGGAGTTTTTTCTACATACTCGTAGGTAGTAAATCTCTTGCCGCAATTTAAGCATTCTCGCCGTCTTCTTACTGCCATATTTTCGGAGGTCTCTCGCGAGTCAGTGACTTTATTTTCGGCATGAGCGCAAAACGGGCATTTCATAATTATATTTTAATTCTCCTCATAACTATCTGGGCTTCTTTTAAAAGTTCACTTGCCATTTTATCAGGGTATTCGTCTAATACAACCACTTCCCTTATCCCGGCATTAATAATCATTTTAGCACAAATACTGCAGGGAGCATTAGTTATATATAAAGTGCTATCTTTGGTAGATGTGCCGTGTAAGGCTGCTTGAAGAATAACATTTTGTTCTGCATGCAGGCCCCGGCATATCTCATGGCGTTCACCGGAAGGAATATTTAATTTTTGCCTTAAGCAACCAACGACTTCACAGTGAACAATGCCCCGGGGTGCACCGTTATAACCGGTAGCTAAAATCTGTTTATCCTTGACTAATACCGCTCCTACTTTTCTCCTTAGACAGCTGGCCCGTTCACATACTAAGAAGGCAACCTTCATGAAATATTCATCCCAGCTTGGCCTCTTAAGTTTTACCGATTTCTTTAATTTTGTTTTCATCTAATTTCAAAATTTAGTAAAGAGGGAATTTTTTTATAAATTTAGAGACCTTTCTTTTTATTTCCGATAACTTATCGGCATCATCTTTATTTTCTAAGGCAACATCGATAAATTCTGCTACAGTTTTGATATCTTTCTCTTTCATTCCTCTGGTAGTAATAGCAGGTGTGCCGATTCTAATTCCGCTGGCAACTGCCGGTGGTTTAGAATCAAACGGTATAAGATTTTTATTAACCGTAATATTAATTTTTCCTAATATCGCGGTGGCTTCTTTTCCGCTAATATTCTTAGGGCTTAAATCTACCAAGAAAAGATGATTGTCCGTACCTCCGCTTACTATCCTATAGCCTTTCTCGGCCATTATCTTAGAAAAATAGCTGGCATTAGCTACTACTTGCTTTTGATAATTAATAAACTCTTTTTTAAATGCTAAGCCAAAAGCTACCGCCTTAGCGGCGATAACATGCATAAGTGGTCCGCCTTGGACTCCCGGGAAAACCGCAGTATTAATTTTTTTAGCAAATTCCTCTTTGGCTAAAATAAATCCTCCCCGAGGACCGCGCAAAGTCTTATGAGTAGTTGAAGTCACAAAATCAGCAAATTCGCAAGGATTAGGGTGTATTTTCGCCGCTACTAAACCGGCAAAATGAGCCATATCCACCAAAAGATAAGCTTTCACCTTATCAGCTATTTTACGAAACTTAGCCGAATCGATTACCCGCGGATAAGCACTAGCACCGGCAATTATCATCTTGGGTTTATGCTTTAAAGCCAGATATTCTATTTCGTTATAATCTAAAGACTCGGTTTCTCTGTTAACTCCGTAGGCTACTACTTTATAAAACTTACCGCTAAAATTTAAAGGGTGTCCGTGCGAAAGATGGCCGCCGCAAGCTAAATCCATAGCTAAAATAGTATCGCCGACTTCTAAAACTGCCATCATTACAGCCATATTAGCTTGTGTTCCGGAATGGGGTTGAACATTAGCATATTGGGCACCGAATAATTTTTTTACCCTCATCTGGGCTAAATCCTCTACTTCATCTACGAATTCGCATCCGCCGTACCAACGTGCCCTTGGATAGCCTTCGGCATATTTATTAGTTAATACCGATCCCTGGGCTTCTAATACCGCCGGAGGAGCAAAATTTTCACTGGCAATTAATTCAACATGTTCTTTTTGACGCTTAAATTCGTGTTTTACGCTCTCATAAACCTGCTTGTCGATATCTTTTAGCTCTTTAAGCATTTTCCTTCTCCTCTATTTCTTTTATCTTTCTTAAACGACGTAAATGGCGTCCGCCTTCGAAACTTTCTTTAAGCCATCGCGAAACTATTTTTTTGGCATAATCAATCTTAAATAAACAGGAAGGCAGAACTAAAACATTACTATCATTATGCCGGCGAGATAAGCAAGCGCTCTTTAAGTTATAAACCAAAGCAGCTCTTATACCTTTCACTTTATTAGCGGCAATACAGCTGCCGATACCGCTATAACAGATAACGATAGCCCGTTCTACTTCTTTATTTTTTAAAGCTACGACTGCTGAATAGGTATAATCGGGATAATCACACGGCTCGTTGGTATAAGTTCCACTATCTACGACGCTATGGCCCTGTTCTTTTAAATATTGCGATAAAATTCCTTTTAATTTAAAACCACGATGATCCGAAGCTATAGAAATCTTCAATGTTCCTCCTTATCTTAATTAGCTTTTAAACTACCTTAAAACAATAAGTTTATATTATACCCAATCTCTTAACTCAAAGATAGCTTCTTTTATTAAGGAATAAACTTCGTTGTAATAATTTATATCCCGGCCGATAGGGTCCGGAATATCTTTTTTTAACCGCTCCGGAAGAAATTCTTTTAGGTTAAAGACCCTGCCTTCGGTACTAGGTTCAAAGTTCAAAATATACTGGCGCTGCCTCTCTTCCATGGTAAAAATTAAATCCGAAGAAAGCAAATGATACCTGTCTAATAACCGAGAGCGGAAAACACTGCTATCTATGCCTTCTTTATTGCTAAGAATGTCTTCTACTGCTGATGAGATTTTAGCTCCGGAATATGCCGATGTACCGGCAGAAATTATTTCATATCTTTCGTCAAAACAAGGACGATCTTCCCTCAAATATTTTTCTAATAAATACTGGGCTAGAGGAGAACGACAGCTGTTGCCGGTACAGACAAAAATAATTCTTTTTCTGATAAAAATTTTAGCGATTTCTTCTTCGCTTACTACCCCTTCTCTTAGCACTTTAAACGGCTTGGCTGTCAAATCCAAAACCGTAGAGGTCTTAGAATAACTGCATTTTCCACCGTCTACTATCAGATCGATATTCCCATCAAAGACCGCTTCTACTTCTGAAGCCATCAAAGCTTCCTTTTGGCCACTTAAATTAGCCGAGGGCAAATATACAGCTTTATTTACCTCTTTTAGGATCTCATTGGCGACAGCGTGTGCCGGCACTCTTATGCCGATGCTCTCTCCTTGGCGGTTATAATAGACTATGGTTAAAGGGCCTGGCCAAAATTTCTCTACTAACCGATAGCTAAAAGGCGGCATAACTTCAAAATAATTGCTAATAGCTTTATTTACATCTCCCAAAGCTATAGAAAAAGGCTTATCTTTAGCTCTTTGTTTCATGGTATAAAGCTTATCGGCTATCTCCTGTCTAGCTAAGCCGGCTAAGCCGTACACTGTTTCGGTAGGAATAGCTACAATTCCGCCTTGCAGTATAGTTTGAGCAGCAATTTTAATAAGCTCCTGATCAATATTGCTGGTATCAACTAATATTCTTTTCACTTCTGTAAGTATTTATCTACAAAATTAGTTAAGGTAGTAAAGCATTCTTTTAGACTAACTATTTAAACTTATTTTTTATTTCTTTAAGTTTAGAAAGATATTTTTTATCTTTAAGCGCTAATATCTCTAACGATAAAATAATAGCGTTGATAAAAGCACTCTTATCTAACCCCGTAGAAGCTAAACCAATTCCTTTAGGAGCACTGATTATCGAAAAAAGAGCGTCTAAACCATCCATGAGGCCTCCCCGTAAAGCTACTCCTATAACTGGAATATTGACATAAGAGGCGATAAAACCCGGCAGCGCTGCAGCCATTCCGGCACAGGCTATAATAACTTCTATATTTTGCTTAGCGGCTTTCTGGCAAAATTCTCTTAAAGTATCGGGATTGCGGTGCGCCGAGATAACTTCTAACCGGTAAGGTATCTTAAACTCTTTTAACAACTCTATGCCTTCTTCTAGTTTAGCTAAATCGTTTTTGCTTCCTAAAATGATTGCTATCTTGCCGATCATCTTTTTACCTCCCTATAGTAGTTTACTGCCAATATCTTTACGATAATACATACCTTCAAATTCAATATTATTTATAGCGCTATAAACGTTATCGCGGGCCTGTTTTATGGTATCACCTAAACCGACAATATTTAATACCCGTCCTCCATCAGTGACAAAATTACCGTTTTGAATTCTAGTACCGGCGTGAAAAGTAAAAATTTTTTTAGAACCATCTAGATTATCCAAACCTTTAATAATTTTATCCTTCTCATAGTTCCCTGGATATCCTCCTGAAGCTAGAACTACACCTAAACTAAATTTTTTATCCCACTTCAATTCTACTTCTTCAAGATTACCTTCGATAGTTTTAACCATAATATCTACTAAATCGCTTTCTAATTTCGGCAGTATAACTTGGGTTTCCGGATCACCAAATCTTGTATTAAACTCTAAAACGTAAGGCTCATTATCTTTTACCATTAAACCGGCATAAAGTATCCCCTTATATATCTTACCTTCCTGATATAATCCATTAATAAGGGGAATAAAAATTTTTTCCCTAATAACATCTGAAATGCTTTTATTTACCAATGGTACTGGAGAATAAGCCCCCATGCCTCCGGTATTAGGTCCTTTATCCTTATCATAAATCCGTTTATAGTCTTGGGAAGAGACTAAAGGAATGACTGTTTTACCATCGATAAATGCCAGCAAAGAAACTTCTTCTCCTTTAAGATAATCTTCGATAACTACCTTTCTACCGGCATCTTTAAATTGCTTCTCCACCATAATCGCATCTATAGCTTGCTGGGCTTCTTTCAAAGAACCGCAGACCATTACTCCTTTACCGGCAGCTAAACCGTCGGCTTTAACTACCAAAGGCATTTTTTTATTAGCAATATATTCTTTAGCTTGCCGAGCATCATCGAAAACTTTAAAATCAGCGGTAGGAATACCATATTTATGCATTAACTCTTTGGCGAAAACTTTACTCCCTTCTAAAAGAGCTAAATCTTTGGAAGGACCGAATACCGGTAAGCCTTCTAACTCGAATTCATCCACTATACCGGCTACCAAAGGCGTTTCTGGGCCTACTACGGTCAAATCTATATTATTTTTAATAGCAAATTCTAAAAGGCCTTTGATATCGGTAGCAGAAATATTTACATTTTCGGCAATTAAGGAAATTCCGCCATTACCCGGAGCACAATAAATTTTATCCACGCGGGAAGATTGGGAAATTTTCCAGGCTAAACAGTGCTCTCTTCCTCCAGAGCCGATCACTAAAACTCTCATAACTTATTTTTAAATCAGAGTCATCTTTTGGGAAGACTTAATTATTTCTCCCAACAAATAACTTTTAACTTTCTTATTTAAATAATTTATAACTTTGTTAGCCTGGTTTTTATCTACTACTAAAATCATACCTATGCCCATATTAAATACACTATACATTTCTCTTTCATCGATATGGCCTTTTTCCTGAATAGTTTTAAAAATCTTTGGTATTTTCCAGCTGTTTTTATTTATTACCATACCTAATGACGGCGGTAAAATTTTAGTTACTTTACTATAATAAGCACCGCCGGTAACATGGGCAATGCCTTTAACTACAGGCGACTTAATTGTTTCTAATACTGATAATAAAGAAAGTATCATCTCTACATAAATACGGGTAGGCTGAAGAACTTCTTTTATCTGTTTCTTTAGCTCTCGAGAATTTAAAACCGCCCTTACTAAAGAAAAGCCGTTGGAATGCAGCCCCGAAGATTCTAAGCCTAATATTAAATCTCCTTCTTTAATTTTACTGCCATCGATAATTCTGTCTTTGTCAACCGCTCCTACGCAGAAACCCGCTAAATCATACTCATCTTTTTTATACATACCGGGCATCTCGGCAGTCTCTCCGCCTAAAAGAAAGCAATCAGAACTGCTTAAACCTTTATTGATACCTTTAAATACCTCTTGCAAAATTTCGGCCTTTAACTTTCCGCAAGCGATATAATCTAAAAAGAATAAAGGCTTTGCTCCCAAACAGATGATATCATTAACATTCATCGCCACTAAATCTTGCCCGATAGTATGATGGATATTAAACTGCTGGGCAATTTTTAATTTAGTCCCTACACCATCGGTAGAAGATACCAAAACTGGTTTAGGATATTTTTTTAGAAGGGGTTTAAAATAAAACGGTGAACCAAAAGCCGAAATATTGCTAAAATCTTTATATTTAAAAAAACTTTTTAATTTGCCCACAAAGCCATCGGCTTTAGTTATATTAACACCAGCTCTTTTGTAGGAAGATTTTTGCATCTTAAATTACTTAAAATAATTAACGGCGTTTTCAAAAAAATAACGTCCGAAAATAAAATTTTTGGCGTCGGCCGAATATAAATTCTTAGTCCAAAACGGCGATTGGTGTTCAAAGATACATCTTTCGGGATGAGGCATTAAACCTAAAATTTTACCGCTGGAATCGGTAATTCCGGCGATATTAGCTAGTGAGCCGTTAGGATTAAAAGGGTATCCTGCTAACTCTCCTTTACTGTTGCTATACCTTAAAACAACCTGACCGTTAGCGTTTATTTTATCTAAAATATCGTTATTTGCATAGAATTTTCCTTCTCCGTGGGCAACCGGTAATTTTATGATTGGCGGTAAATTTCCAAGCCAAATACTTTTTGATTCTACCTTCAAATAAACCCAGCGGTCTTCAAATCTAGCAGAATCGTTAGTAGTCAAAGTAACTTTCTGCCGAAAATCCAAATCAGGTAATATCCCGGTTTTGACTAATACCTGAAAGCCATTGCAAATACCAAGAATTAACCCGCCTTTAGCAATAAAGTTAGTAATACTTTCTCTTAGCCAACAGATGAATTCTAAAGAAAGTATTTTTCCAGCTCCTAAGTCATCGCCGTAGCTAAAACCTCCCGGTATACAAATTATTTGATACTGGCTAAGATCCTTTTTTTGTTTTATGAAATTTATGTGCGCCAAAGAAGTTACGGCTTTAGCTTTTATGAAAGCAAACTCAGTCTCTTTATCGCAATTAGTGCCAGCAGTCCTTATGATTAATACTTTTGGTCCCATTATCTTTATCTATATCCTATATTCTTCAAAAGTCTCCATCCAAGATTTTCTTAAATCCGGTAGACCTAAATTAATTATTTCTGCTGATTTAGGATTGTAAATAACTAACTTTTGTGTATCGTTAACGCAGCCGATAAGTCCGTAATTTAAACCGGCTAAAGACTTTTCTAATAAATTTTTTTTATCTTTGGATACTTCGATAATAAACCGCGAAGGTGATTCGGAAAATAAAGTTTCATAATCAAACATATTCGATTCTTTGGGAACTTCTCCTAAAAATATACTTGCTCCTAAATTAGAACCCAGGCACATCTCGGAAATAGCTACTGCTAAACCACCCTCCGAGCAATCATGACACGATAAGATTAACCCTTTTTGGATCGCAGCTGATAATTGCACCAAAATCTTTTTGGCTCTTTTTTTATCGACTTTTGGCACTAAGCCTTTCTTTAAAGATAAGCTACGAAAATATTCCGATGAGCCTAATTCCGGCTTAGTAAAACCAACTATATATACTAAATTCCCTTCATTCTTAAAACTTCCGGTTATGCAGTTTTGCCAGTCAGATATTACCGACACCGCTGAAATAAGCAAAGTTCCGGGAATAGAGATGTGTTTTCCTCCTAACATATACTCGTTATAAAGGCTATCCTTACCGGAAATAAAAGGGACTCCGTAATAGGTAGCAAATTCATAGCAGGCTAAAGAAGCCCGGATGAGGCCCCCTAAAACTTTTTTATCCATCGGAGATCCCCAGCTAAAATTATCCAAAATAAAAGTCTTATCTAAACTTGCTCCTACGCACACTACATTTCTTAAAGCCTCGTCTAAAGCTAAAGCCGCCATCCAATAAGGATCGATATCGGAATAGAAAGGATTTATCCCCAATCCTACTGCTACGCTTTTTTTGCTGCTCAAATCCGGCCGCACTACCGCAGCATCATTTACCGCCAAAGTATCGAATCCTTCGATAGATTTTATTACCGAGCCACCTTGTACTTCATGGTCGTACTCCCGTAAAATCCAATCTTTACAGGCTATATTATGGCGGGNNATATTATGGCGGGAAATTAAATTCTTTAAGTCGCTATCATAATTATTTTTTTCTTCTATCTTGCAATCTTCTTGTTTTTTCTCTATCCAAAGTGCTTGTTTCTTGAGTTTAGGCAAGTTAAAAATAAAATCCATATCTAAATCGCAGACTTTATTATCAGCATAAAAAAGGGTAAGCTTGTTAGTACCGCTTACTTCGCCTACCACGCTTATTTCTACATCCTCTTCCTCGAAAATTTGCTGTATCTCTTTTAAATTATCCGGAGTGGTAAAAAATACCATTCTTTCCTGCGATTCCGATATCCAAATCTCGGTATAATTTAACCCTCTATATTTCAAAGGCACTTTATCTAAATAAACTTTAGCTCCGTAGCCTTTAGCTAATTCGGTTATAGCACTGGATATTCCTCCGGCACCGCAATCGGTTATAGCCTCGAATAAATTTTTATCGCGAGCCCTTAAAATTGCTTCGGTAAGTTTTTTTTCTTCAATTGGATTGCCGATCTGAACCGCACTGGTTAAACCTACGGTTTGTTCGTCTAATTCTTTAGAAGAAAAAGTAGCACCGTGAATTCCATCCCGTCCGGTTCTGGCACCGCAAAGAATAATCAGGTCTCCGGCTTTAACCCGTTTAAAAGACTTATCCTTAGATATCAAGCCTAAAGTTCCGCAATATACTAAAGGATTACCTAAAAATCTTTCATCAAAAAGAACTGCTCCAGCCACAGTCGGAATACCCATACGGTTTCCGTAATCCCGGACTCCTCTAATTACGCCTCTCATTATCCTCTTAGGGTGTAGTAAACCTTGAGGTAAATTCGAATAGGATATATCCCAAGTAGAAAAACAAAAAACATCAACTGAAGCAAAAGGTCGAGCCGCACTGCCAGTACCTAAAATATCCCGGATTACTCCACCGATACCGGTCGAAGCTCCGCCGTAAGGTTCTAAAGCCGAAGGATGGTTATGAGTTTCGACCTTAAAACAAATATTATTATTTTCGTCGAATTTAACGATTCCGGAATTATCTTCGAATACCGATACGCAATCCAAAGAATTTATTTCTTTAGTTGCCTTGGCTATCGTCGACTTAAGAAGGTTGTTAAACACTTCTTTTTGGATTAGCTTATTACTGCTATCCCTATGTTCGTATTCGATAATGCCTCTAAAAGTTTTATGAGCACAGTGTTCTGACCAAAGCGTAGCTATTGTTTCTAACTCACAATCCGTAGGATTACGGTTTAACTTTTTAAAGTAATCCCGGATAATTTTCATCTCCTCCAAGCTCAAAGACAAACACCCTTTATGGGATATCTTTATTAGTTTATCATCATCGGCATCTAAGATATTTACGATAATTAGCTTAAACTTATAATCACGCCCGGAAAATTCATCGAGGGTCTCAATATGTTTGGTTTTATCGTAATCAACTATGTGCTCAATTAAAGGATTATACAAAATCCGACTGGAAAACTCACCTATCTGGTATTCGGATAAACCGTAAAACTCATAGAACTTAGCTGTTCTGGTGCTTTTTACGCTTAAAGACAAATCCCTTATAGCTTTTTCCAAAGACATAGCTACCGGATCGCATACTCCCGGATTATAAGTGATTAGTATTTGGTTATAGGCGGGTTTATTTTCAAATACCCCTTCGGTTAGACAATAGTCTTGTAATACCGGATCAATTAATAGTTTAGTTGCTATCTCCTCGATGCTATTTTTCTCTAAATCGGCGTCGATAAGGTATACTTCTTTAAAATAAACCTTACAATCGGCATCGAAGCCTAAATCTTTTATTTGGGTCTCTATTTTAGGGCAAGACTCTTTTTTCTTAGAAAATACTTCTATTCTCCAAATCATATTCTAAAAAAGAAAACATCTTCCTCATCCATTTGCCTCTTATCAAATTAAGACAAATATTGGAAAACTAAACTAATTTAAACCTTTGGTAAATCTTATTAATATTCGAAAGATATGTATAAGGACTAAAAATTTCTTTTAGGTCTTTATCTTTTAAAAGCTTTTTAACGGTCTTATCTTTGCTAGCTTCCTTTAAAAAAGTAGAATTGCTATTTACTACTTTCAAAGCTATATTCTGAACAACATCGTAAGCAGCCATACGGGATAAACCTTTATTCATTAAACTAAGTAATAACTTTTGAGAATAAACTATCCCCCGATTCAACTCGATATTTTTTAACATTTGCTGGGGATAAATTCTCAAATTTTTAATTACTTCTTTAAACTTCCCCAGCATATAATCTAAGGCTATGGTGGAATCCGGTAAAATTACTCTCTCTACCGAAGAGTGCGAGATATCTCTTTCATGCCAAAGATTTATATTCTCGGAAGCTGCCAACATATTAGCCCGTAAAAGCCGGGAAAGGCCGCAGATTCTTTCGCAAATTATAGGATTCTGTTTATGTGGCATAGCACTGGAACCTTTTTGACCTTTATAGAAAGGCTCCTGGGCTTCGAATACTTCACTGCGCTGAAGGTGCCGAATTTCGGTAGCAAAGCGTTCTAAAGTAGAACCGATTAGCGAAATTACCGATAAATAATAAGCTATCCTCTCTCGAGAAACTATTTGAGTAGAAATAGCAGCATTATTGATGCCGATTTTTTGGCAAATATATTCCTCTATCTTAGGATCAAGATAGGCAAAAGTCCCTACTGCCCCGGATATCTTTCCGCAAGCTACATAATTCATGCTCTCGCTTAATAATCGCCTTTCTTGTTCTAAGTCATTATAGAGATATAAAAATTTAAGCCCAAAACTATAAATTTCTGCATGCACGCCGTGAGTCCGAGCCATACATAAAGTATCTTTATACTTTAAAGCTTTATGTTTTACTTCTTTCAGTAAAACATCTAAATCTTTTAAAATAACTTTAGTGGCATCTTTTATCTGCCAGGCTAAAGTAGTATCTAAAAGATCCGAAGAGGTTAAGCCCCAATGAAGATATTGTGCTAAAGGACCCATTTGGCCGGAGATATGCTTTAAGAAAGCAATAATATCATGGTGAGTTTTTTCTTCTATTTTCTTTATCTTTGCGGTAGAAATTTTAACTTTGCCGAAAGCCTTGCTGACTCCTTTAGGGATTTTTTTCTGTTTCTCTAAGGCTTGGCAAAGTAAAGCTTCTATTTTTAAGAAACGCCGGAATTTTTCTTCTTCGCTCCAAATCCGGCCTATCTCTTTTGGTATGTATCTTTCGATCATGTTTTTCTATTTTAAGTGTTTTAAGAACTCAAAACCAGAGGCTACATATTATCAAAACATTAGTTGATAGTCAATCAAAATAGGTTTGTATCGTCGTTTTATCTAAAAACTAAAAAACCTAAGTATAAAATATAATAATACTTAGAAATTTATATCTAACGAGAAATGAAAACTAGAATTGCTCTGTTCTGTAATAGGCTCTTCGCCAATAGGAAACCCCCAAGATATTTGTAAGGCAGCTTTATCGAACAAATTTATCTTTAAACCAGCCCCTACGCCACATAAGTAGAAATCTTTTCTCTCATAACCTTCGCTATCTATCTTTTTACCCCAACCGTAATCAGAAAATAATAATAATGTAATGTAATCGCGTAAAGGCTTTTTTTGATGCTTAACTTTTATAGACTGTGGTATAAAAAAAGATGGAATTAAAAGTTCAAAATTTACTTGTACGGCATTGTCGGCTAAATAATCTGCGGGCGGATAACCTCTAACCGAATTTATTCCTCCTAAGGCAAATGCTTCCTGAGAAGTTAACTTTTCAAGAGCAAATTGATTTTTCAATTTTATATCGGCTTTAAAATTATAAGGTAGATTTTTTCTGTGCCTAAAATCTAAATTAAATTTCCAAAAAGTATTTTCTGCGTTTCTGGTAGATAAAACGGTATCTCTTCTTGCGCCCCATAAATTAACACCGGTTGAAATCTGAGGAGCGATGTGAGTGAAACTCTTAAAATTTCTGCTAACAAAATCGGCTCCTAACCTTATTACTCTTAATCTCTCTTTATATAAAGTGCCGCCGGTATATTTTACTGTTTTATCTTTAGATTCTATTCCGAGATTAACATCGCCTATATATTCAGAATTCTTAAATAAATCCTGATATACGGTAAAACTCGCGTTACGGGACCGGGAATCAATGGCAAATGGTTCAAATTGTTTTTTGGGAAACGACTTACCGTAATTATATCCATAAAGTAAATTAGTGCCATGGCTAGTTAAAGGTACCGAATGATAAACATAAGGAACGTCAAAATGCTCTCCATATTTATAGCCGGCTATTAAAGTATCGTCGAAACCTAAAAAGTTATTATGCCTTAAGGTAAAACTTCTGCGCCATATGCCTGAAGTCACAACCCCGTCATTGTCGAAAGAAGAAATAAAATGCCAGGGTAAAGTAGTTTTAACATCTAATATAACATCGGTAGTATTAGGCTTTTTCCCTGGATAAAGAACAGCACGACAATTTCTATCAGGATTTTTATTCATAAGATATAAGCTTTGTGCCATTTTATCGTAACGTAAAACTTCATCTTGTTTTATCTGCCAGTAGTAATTCAGGCGTTCTTTGTCGAAAAATTTGTGCTCAGGGATAATCAATTCACCCATTTTAGATTCTACTATTTGTAATATCACCACTCCGTCTTTGACTTTTTGAGGAGGAATAAAACAAGCAGTAATTACTCCTCTACGTAAATATTCTCTCTGTATTTCCTTAGCTAACTTGTTCAATTCAGCCAGACTAACTTCTTTATTTTCATATTTTTCTATAATAGTTTTAAACTCTTCAAAACGGTAAGTTTCAGCACCTAGCAATTGTACTTTCTTTACTAAAAATCTGGGCCCCTTATCTTCTATTTCTTCTTTGATCCCGATCTCAGTAATTTTCTTAGAGGGTGTTTTTAACTTTTCTTCGATTTCTTTACGGATAGAAAAATCCGTTGCTTGTATGGTATTCTCTATTTGGAGTTCTTGGGGAAAACATGCAAAAAATGGCAGGCAGACACAAATTATAAGTAATATTAATATAATTGTGACTGATTTCACACTCTAAATATACTTAAAAATATAAGATTTGTCAAAGCTTTATTGACTTTTATTCTGTTTTAAGGTATAGTTAATTAAATAATAATCATGAGAATAGCTAAGGTAATCACAAGCTTATTAATAATCCAAATATTTGCCCTACCTAGCTTTTGCGAAGAGGTAAAGCGTAGTGCAAAAATAATTTATTGTAAAGGTAAAGTAGAAGTAAGACCGGCTGGTAAAGACTTTGTGCCTGCAAAGAAAGGAATGATCTTAAACGAAGGTGATATTATAAAGACAAACCTAAAATCATCAGCTACCTTAAATCTTAACGGTAAGGGAGAAACAGCTACTGTTGAAATTAAAGAAGGCTCTCAGCTCATGCTTGCAGAACTTATTCAAGATAAAGAAAAACAAACACAAAATACTCTACTAGATTTAGCAATTGGAAAAGTTCTAATAAAAGCAAAAGAGCTGCATGACGAAAATTCAAAATTCGAAGTCAAAACACCCACATCTGTTGTTGGTGTAAGAGGCACAACGTTTGCAGTAGAGGTAGAGGCATTAAAATAAAATCCTTCCTTAAAAAATACCTTCTAGTAAATTTTATTATAGCAATCACAATATCTACAGTAGCCTTTTTCTTTTCACAACAAGGATTTCTTGAACACCTCCAATTATCAAGCCTTGATTTTCTGTTTCGCATAAGAGGCTCTACTCTGCAAAAACAGAATATAATTATCATAGAAATAGATGATGAAAATATCTCTAAGGTCGGCAGATGGCCTTGGCCAAGAAAATGGCATGCTGCCCTAACTGAGGCTTTATCTTACTTAGGTGTAAAATCTATATATTTCGATATCATATTTTCGGAAGAATCTACCGAGGAGGATGATTCGATATTTGAAAAAGCAATAAGAAAAGCAGGAAACGTCTATCTTCCTTTTGTTTTTAAAAGTTCCGATGTAAATATTTATGATACCTTTGTCCCCCTACCTAGATTTAAACAATATATAAAAGGTACCGGTTCTATAAATATCTATCCTGATAGCGATGGGATATTCAGAAATATACCCCTTGTTTTTAAGCAAAATGGACAAATATACCCTCACATAAACTTAAAGTTAGCAATGGATTATTTGGGTAAAGATATAATCAATCTTAAATCTGGACAACTTACACTTTCAAACGCTCAAGAAAAAAAGGTAGCAAAAATACCTCTCTATAATAAAAATAGCCTGCTTGTAAACTGGGTCGGCAAATGGAAAGATACCTTCAGACACTACTCATACCTTGACGTTCTAAATAACTATACTGCTCTCTTAGAAGGTAAAAGAACAAATATAGATACGGCTATCTTTAAAGATAGTATTTGTTTAGTAGGAATTACCGCTATCGGATTATATGAGCTAAAACCCGTACCACTTGAACCTGTATATCCTAGCATAGGAATTTTAGCGACAGCTATAGATAATATTCTAAATAGTTCTTTTATCACAGTATCTCCTCTCTGGTTAATAATAATATTTGTTTATATCTTAGCCTTTATTCCGGCGTTATTTATTACTGGCGAAAAACCTCTTAAATCTATCGTGATTACGCTAGCTTTTGGCATTACTTTTTTTATAGCTTCTTTATTATTATTCAAAAATAATTTTTTACTAAATTTTTCACTCCCTTTGCTTACGCTAGGCTGCAGTTACCTAAGTATTGCTACATATAATTTTATACGCGTATCTGTGGAAAAACAGAAGTACTTTCAGCTCTCTATAAATGATGGTTTGACAGGACTATACAATATACGTTATTTTAAGATGGTATTAAAAGCCGAATGTTTGATGGCTAACGACCATCCTAATAAACAATTCTGTATAGTCATGTGTGACGTAGACCACTTTAAAAGATTTAATGACGATTACGGACATCAAGTAGGAGATTCAGTATTAAAAGAAGTAGCCTCTGTTCTAAAGAAAACAGTAAGAGCATCGGATTTAACTGCTCGCTATGGCGGAGAAGAAATGATAATACTCTTACGGAATACAACCCTAGATAACGCTATAATTATTGCTGAAAAGATAAGAAAAGAAGTGGAAAATAATCTAGTTAAAGATAAAAACCGTACCTATAAAGTAACTATAAGCATAGGGGTGTCACGTTTTAATAATGGTGATGATGAAGACACTATAATTAAACGCGCAGATGATGCCTTATATAAAGCAAAAGCATCTGGCAGAAATAGAGTTGACACTATAGAAAAATAAATATTATTCTATGTGGCTTTCAATATCCATGCTCGCGCCTATAGCAATTTTCGTAGCTTTCTCTATATTAGGCATTATCTTATCTTCATAAGAAATCATATAAAGCGGGTTAGGTTTACTTGAAGCAATAGCTTCTCCTCTTGCCCTATAATAACCGCTTTTGTATATACTCTTGCTAAACATTTCTTCTCTTATCTCTTCCCGAGACAATTGCTTTTTTCTCTGCTCGTATCGAAGTATCCAATCTTCATCAAATCCTTTGCCAGCCCAAGGGTTTTCCTTTGTCGGCTTAATTGCTTTTATCTTTGAAGTAGTTTCTTTTATTTTTTCTGAGTCGGTCTTTTTTCTGCTCTCTTCAGAATCTTGATCATGCTCTGCTTCATTTTCACTTTCTTCTTCGATGATATCTATCTGTTCTAAGACCTTATCGACTATTTCGGGATCTTCTGGCTCGGGGACTGAGTCCGGAGTTGTAGCCAAAAACCAACCTATGTTATTACCACTATCTTTAGAATTAGCGCTTGAAGTAAGCGGCACAAAAGCAGGATTATCATTATAAGAATCCTGAACATCAACACCGGATATATCTACTGTTCCTTGCGGATTTATGTGCCACTGCGTGCCTTCAACAGAGCTTCTCAATAAAATATAATCGTTATCGTTGCCTAAGGTGAGCGTATCGGTAATGGTTTGCGTTGAACCTGCGGTAAAAGTTAATTGTTTACCAGCGGTATTACTAATTAAGTTATTAAAAGTAGTATTGCCGCTAACTACACTTGCACCGGATCCCACAAAGGTAACCGTAGAATTACCTGCGGTAAAGGTATCGTTGTTTATCCAATCACCATATACGTTGATAGTGGCATTTTGAGCATTTATTTCGTTAGCGAAAGCGATATTGCTATCATGCTGGAAAATATATACATTGTCATACACATCAATAACTGACGAACCACAATTAATAATACCTAATTCTCTTTCATCACTGGTGTATTCACCATCTAAATCGCCATTATAATTTCCTATTGCTAAATCATTATTTATTATAATAGAATAATCATTAGTATTTAATACACCTCTATTTGTATTGCCTACGGAATTATTAGCATTTACAAATAAACTGCTGGTAACAATATCTCCTTGCAGTTCGCAAGACCCATCACCACCAGAACCACCTGCAGTTTCAAATTGTAACCTGTCGGTCAAATCTGAGTAATCTCCTCCAGGAACATTTTGGCTTGAATTTTCCGGGCATAGAAATATAAGCCTGTCGAAATCAAGTGTTGCTCCGTTCTCGCCATTTATATCTTTTATTCCAGAGATAACATCGCCGCTACCTAAAAGATGCACGCCATAGCGACTACCATTATCTGTCAGACTACCTGTTCCTAAAGACAGCGATCCACCAATCCATAAGTTACTTAACATAGTTGTAGTTTGTCCATCTGCTGCGCAATCCAAAATATTAAAAGTCGTATTTTCTGCAGAAATAGAACTACTACCGTCAAGGATAATCGAACCTCCCCTGATATCATCATTAATATTATCTAATATTCCGTTATTGGTAAAATTTCCGCTTAAGGTAATATTATGATATCCTGCACTAAAGGAATTATATACATTTAAAGTCTGATTAGAATCTATGATAAGATCTTTAACAGCCATGTCTGAACTCAAACTCAGAGTAGTATTATTACCATTATAAGCGGATATAGTGATGTTTCCTAAATTGCGTTCTTCTCCATTATTAAAAAATGTCTGGCTATCTGTACCGCTGGCAAAAGTAATAAGCCCCGAACCAGAGATATAATTGCCGGCGGAACCGCCGTTATCACCAATACCAACGTTGCCTCTGAATATCACATTATAATCTCCCTGGCTAAATGTTCCGCCAGTATCTATGAAAACATCTCCTGTAAATATACAATCGCTATCACCAAGAGTAACCGTTTCGCCATTCTCTTCAATACGCATATCAGCACCGTATGTTATATCAGAAATAGTAATAGCGTGCCCATTATAGTCGATATCATTACCAGCAAAAGTCTCTACACTACCGCCTTCTGTGCCTTGTAGTGTTAAAGTATTATAACCGCTTGGAGAATCCTCGATTATTAACGTACCGTTATTCGTAAAAGTCACACCATCTCCTAAGGTAATTGATTTATTACCGTAGCTAGAAGCTGCTCTAATTGATATTGTGGCTTCGTTTAAAATATTAGCATTAAAAGTTGTGTTTCTCCATAAGTCTATATCTGGTGATCCTGTAAAAGTAACCTCACCGTTAAATATAACTTCTCCAGGTAAATCTGCCTGGTAAAAAGTTCCGCCGGATATCTCGACGGTATCATTAAATGTATGGGTATCACTGCCGGCTGCACCTGTAAAATAACCACCGGTTTGTACATAGGCGCCATTTATAGTAACAGAACCTAAGCCAGGGCAGGTGAATGAGCCATCCGATAGCGTAAAAGTATCATTAAAAATAATAGTATCATAGTTTTCTCCCTGGAAGGATCCTCCCGATATTGCAAAAGCTTTACCAAGGGTAAAATTGGCAGACGGATTGAATGCTCCACTACTTAAAGTCAACCCGCCTGCCATGCTATTGCTTAAGTAATTAAAAGTAGGACTAGAGCCTATCTGCGACTCACTTAAAGTAAGGGTTCCATCAATATTTATAGAATAAAGTGTTGAATCTTGAGTTGCTTTTATTGCAAGATTTCTGGCAACTGGGTCTGCATCATCTACTACAGATGATCCGGAACTCATAATAAATGCTCCATTTCCGCCATCAGCAAGGTTATCAGCCCAAAACGTAGTATCTCCAGTCAAGGTAATAATAGCTGGCGTTTCTTCTGTTCCTATCAATACATTATCATCATCGCCATAATCGCCTGAATAATTACCAGTGGTATATAATACTGCATTATCAAGATTATCCATATCAGCAGTGCCTACATGACATTCTCTTCCTAAAATAAAAGAAGCACCTCGTTCAATTAAAGTATTAGTCTTTAATTCGCCTAAACTTCTGATACCCCCGACAGCAATAAGATTCATGGTATCTGTTGCTAATAAACTGCCTAAAGAGTTGATTGCTCCGGCTGAAGTTATGTTAAGATTAACTGCAGAAAGAACGCCATCTTCGGTTATGTTGACATCTCCAGCGCCTTGAGTCCTAACGTTAATAATTCCACCTTCCGCAGTTACGCTAGAAGCTAATTGTATATTGTTATCAGCTAATATTTCTACTATACCACCTGAAATATCAACCCTATTGGCTCTAACTATACCTTCTAAATTTATAGCCTTCTCAAATACGTCAGTAACACTCTCTGCCTGCAACAAAATAGTACCGCCATCAGCTTGGATACTGCCTGTATTTCTAAGTTGTTCGGTAATAGGGTTACCTTCGGCATCTAATATGGTAGAAGCAACTTTCTCATCTATAGCAACAGAAATAAGCCCCCCATCGGATATGCCTAAGGTTACTACATCACCAGCAGCTAAAGAAATTTTACCCATAGGTATAACTATGGTACCTTTATTTTCTATAGCACCTGCTATTAAAACCCCGAAGCCTCCCTCCGAAATATTGATTATTCCTTTATTGGAAATTAGCACGTCTGTTTCTCCACGATTAAGCTTTCTGAAGACGTAATTATTATTTAAAAAATCAGTATTGGCGATATCCCTTGTGGCAAGTATTAAACCTGCTGTATCTATATTGCCACTTGAACCTATATTTATACCCGCTGGATTTACAAGAATAAAAATACCGTTACAATCTAAGTTTCCAAAGATATCACTTGTATCGAATCCACTTACTCTATTCAAAATTTCTGAAGTAGAAGAAGGCAGAATAACTATAACGGACTCGCCATCACCAATGTCAAAACTAGAATAATTAATGATTGCTTGATCGCTCGCATTAATCTGCATAGTATTACCATCAAGGTACTCGATGCTAACGTCACCGGACTCTACTTGTTCTACTTGGGGTAAAGAGTAAACGGATTGCATGCAGAAAAAGGAGAAAATTACTATCAAGGTAAATATTTTCTTTACTGTTTTTTTAATACCTATTTTTGTTGATTTTTGTATTTTCATTTTCACTATAAAATAAAAAACCCATAGCCTAGCTATGGGTTGAAATTACTATTCTAATTTCGGCAACCAGACTGCCATGTCCGCTTCTTTTACAAAAAAAAGAACTGGATTTAGGCTCTTAGGCTTTGCGCCCCTTGTTTTCACAAGGTTTGCTATTATCGTTTTAGACTCTAATTGTAAAAGAACCGATTAACTAAAACTCTCTTTGCCTTACCTTTGTATTAATTATACCATTGTTATTATTATATAAATATATCTTTCCTATCAAATCTTTACTATTTTGTAAGCGTTTTCTAAAGATAAAAGCTATTGACCGGATAATTTTATCTAAAAACTCTCCGTATTTTGAGGAAATTGGCCTTTTTTTACCTCGTTTATAAAGTCAATGGTTGAAGATTTTATCTCCGAAGAAAGATCACGGTATTGACGGACAAATTTAAGTTTTTTCCCCTGATAAAGACCAAGAAAATCATAAAGTACCAAAACCTGGCCGTCACAATGTTTTCCGGCTCCGATACCGATAGTAGGAATCTTTAAACGTTTAGTGATAATACCGGCTAATTTACAAGGAATGCACTCCAAAACAATACTAAAAACTCCTAAATCTGCTAATAGCTCTGCTTGCTTGATAAGTTTAGAAGCTGATTCTTTATCTTTACCTTGCACTTTATATCCTCCCAGAAGATGTGCGGTTTGGGGAGTAAGGCCGATATGCCCTATTACCGGAATACCCTTCTTGATAAGCTTCTTTACTACGTAACGGCAATCTTTGCCACGGGAAGAAAAAAACCACTCTATTTTAACAGCACCTGCCCCTTTACTTAAAAACTTCTCGGCATAATAAACACTTTTATCAGGATCCTTTTGATAAGCCAAATAAGGCATATCTGCTACTACTAAAGACCTCTTAGCAGCTTTAGCTACAGCTTTAGTATGATTTAACATCTCGGCTATAGTTACTCTGTTCGTTTCTTTTAATCCTAAAATAACATTAGCTAAAGAATCTCCCACCAATAATATATCCAAACCGGCTTCATCCAAAATTTTAGCAAAAGAATAATCGTAGCAGGTAAGCATAGTTATTTTTTCTTTATTCTTCTTTGCTAAAATATCTTTTATGGTAACTTTAGTAATCATGTTATTTAAATATATGTATATTTTCTTTGCCATCCTGCAAAGTTACTACAAAAATTTTAAGCGTTGAAGGATTATTAGAAAGAAAACTTTTTACTCCTTCTAAACCCATAATAAAAAAAGCCGTAGCCAAGCTATCGGCAGTAGTACAATTTTTGCTGACAACGCTTACGCTCAAAATATCGTTTTCTACCGGATAACCTTGGCGCGGATCGATTAAATGCGAGTAACGCCGACCTTTAAAATTAAAAAACTGCTCATAACTACCCGAAGTAGCAATAGCTTCATCAGCTAAATCTACAGTCTCTATTATCTCTTTTAGCCCTGAAGGATCCTTTATTCCGCTCTTCCAAGTTTTATCTCTATGTCTACCTAAGCAGTAAAGGTCTCCGCCGGCATTTATAATAGCACTATCGATACCTGCCTGTATCAATTTCTGGGCACTTTTATCAACCATATACCCTTTAGCAATAGCGCTTAAATCTATTTTTAAGCCTTCTTTTTTGATAGTAACAGTGTTTTTTTGGGCGTTAACTTCGATATATTGCATACCACTTTTATCTTTTAAAGCTTTTATTTGTTCAGCTACGGGAAATTCGGAAATCTTTTTACCTTTCATAAAACTTTTCCAAAATTCATAGAGCCGGCCACAACTTATATCAAAAGCTCCTTGACTTAAATTATAAATTTCTCTTGATAATTGCAAGACTTCGATCAATTCCGAGGAAACCTGAACTTCTTTGTCAAAAGTGTTATTTAACTTTGCTATTTCCGAATCAGGGCTGTAGTAATTAAAAACCTTATCCAACCGCTTAAATTCGCCAAAAACAATCTGGGCTGCTTCCTGGTAAGGAGAAATTACCGTCAGATAGGTTCCGGAAATAACAAAAGTATTTTTATATAGAGAGCTTGTACAAGAAGTAGTAATCAAAAAAAAGGTAAATAATATTATTATTTTTTTAACCATTGTATTAAATCTGCAGTATTTAAACAATTCAGAATATTTTTCTTCTCTAGCCAACCTCTGCGAGCTACACTTACGCCTAAATGGATAAGCTTAAGATTCAAAGGCTCATGAGCATCAGTACCCAAAAATATTTTAACTTTGGCATTCTTTGCCCGCATAGCGCTAACTCCGTCTAAATCTAATCTTTGAGTATGGCAGTTAATTTCCAAAGCTACCTGGTAATCAAAAGCTGCCTTAAAGATTTGATCTAAATCTACCTGGTAAGGATCACGTTGGCCCCAAAGCACACCAGTAGGATGGGCTATGATGTTAACATATTTATTTTTACAGGCAGAAACTATCCTTTTAGTCAATTGTTCTTGGGATTGTTTAAAACCGCTATGTATTGCTGCTATAACATAATCTAACTCTTTTAAGACACTATCGGGATAATCTAAAGAGCCGTCTTTTAAGATATCAACTTCGGCTCCGCATAAAACTTTAATCCCTTCTGTCTTTTTATCGATATTTCTTATCTCATCAATCTTTTCGTAAAGCTCCTTAATTGATAAACCGCCGGCTACTTTTAGGCTTTGAGAATGATCCGAAACCCCTATATACTTATAGCCTAAAGTTTTAGCTACTTCAACTATATCCTTGATACTGCCCCGGCCGTCACTGTATTCGGAATGTACATGGAGGTCGCCTTTAATGTCTTTTAATTCTAACAATTGTGGCAAATTATTATCTAAAGCCGCTTCTAGCTCTCCTCTATCCTCTCTTAGCTCCGGGGTAATGTATTGCATACCCATAAGAGAAAAAATACTCTCCTCGGTTTTGCCAGCTAAAGCTTTCTCTTTATTTTTACCCTTTAGCGGGAAAACACCGTACTCATTTATCTTATAGCCGCGCTTAAGCGCTAAGTGACGTAACTTGATATTAAAATCTTTGGAACCGGTAAGGTATAAAAGAGCTGAACCAAAACTATTTTTATTTACCACTCTTAAATCAACTTGAATATTATCTTGGCCTATAACCGAAGATTTGGTGCTGCCTTTAGCTAAAACTTTGCTGACTAAAGATAGCTTAACGAAACTATCCATTACTTTATTCGGCTTAGAAGAAGAAGCTAAAATATCGATATCGCCTATAGTCTCTTTTTTCCGCCGTAAAGAACCGGCTGCCGTAATCTTTTCTACCTCTTTTATCTTACCCATTTTTTCGATAAAAGTATTGGCAATACAAAGTGCAAAATAAAGAGGTGTTCTTTTTTTGCCCTTTTTAAGAAGCTCTATGCCTCTTAGAATATTCTCCTCTGTTTTAGCTTTTATTCTTTCTAATCGCTGCAACCGGCCATCTTGTGCCGCTTTTTCCAGCTCTCTAATATTATCGATGCCAAGCTTATCGTAAATTAGCTTAACGGTCTTAGGACCCAGGCTGGGTATCTGAAGCATTTCGATTAAACCTTGAGGTATACTTTTTTTTAGCTCTTGATAATAACTTAAACTGCCGGTAGAAAACATCTCCTTAATCTTATTAGCTAAATCAATTCCGATTCCGGGGACCTGCAGTAATTTATCTTCCTTAACAAAACGCTCTAAATCCTCTCCTAAATCTTCAATGGCTTGAGCTGCTCGCTCATAAGCCCGTATCCGAAAAGGGTTATCGCCTTTTAACTCTAATATTTTCGCTATTTCGCGAAAAATATCTGCTATTTCTGCGCTACCCATAATTATCTAAATAGTTAAAAATTATTTTTGGGCATTATGTTGAGCACAAACTTTGTTTTTTATCCCGCCCCGGGAAGTAAATTCACCGGTAACTATAATTTTATAGGGTTTAAGGGCCTTATTTAAATCCTGAAGTATCTTGTTTACGGCATGTTCATTGTAAATTTTTACGTTACGAAAAGAATAAAGATAGTATTTTAACGATTTGAGTTCGATCAATTTACGGCGAGGAATATATTGTATAGTAAGTAAAGCAAAATCGGGAAGCCCCGAGAAAGGGCATAAACAGGTAAATTCATCGCTTTTTAACTCTACGGTTATTTTGCACTTTGGATATTCATAATCAATGGTCTGTAAAATAGAGTTATCGATATCTTGAGAAGAAAAGGTCTTGCCAATTATCTTCTTAGCTTTTTTCTCTATCGGGCTGGGCAGACGTTCTTCGTAAATCATAGACATTATTATATCAGATTAAGAAGAATTTTAAGGTAAATATTTTGTCTTAGAATCAATGTTTCGCAGATGTTTTATCTTGAGATAAATAAAATAAATATTCCTGTCCTTTAATCTTAATTTTATGGAAACTGGGAAATCGCTGGCTTTCCAATTTAAAAAGCAAAGGTGTTATAACAATATTACAGCTATCCGGTAACGGTTCATTTTGGTTATCGATTATTGCTTTTTGCGTATATAAAGTCGGCGCGATAAAATTATCAATGGCTTTCCAGAAAGAAATTCCGTAAATACAAGTATAAGGTTTGGAAACTTTAGCAATATTTTTGCTCATTGCCTGAATTGCTGCATATACTTTAATGTCATCGGAGTAATCTTTAACGACCCAACTATCGACTCTTAGTCTTACTATTGTTAAAAGGCTAGCAGTTAGCACGATACAGCAAATTATTTTAAAAGACCGCTGATAATTAAAACTTTCTTTAAAAAATAACGCTGTCCAAATAAAAAGATGACTTAATAATGGGATAATCATCCTGGGGTTAGCCGGGGTATATTCGTAAGGATTAAATAAAATAATATAAAAATAAATTATAGCCAAAGAAGCTAAACTGAATATTTTGAATTTACTGCCAAAATTTTTTTCTTGAGAATAAGTAGTTTTAGCTTTACCGAAATATAAGTATTTTAAAGCCAGAATAATAATAAGTCCCAACAAGATAAAAATCACTCGGCTGTTAACTAAAGCTTGACTTAAACTCTTAAAGCTACCAAAAAGATCAACTATGCTTTTAGATTCAGTGTTTATCATTAGGGGCCAACGAGGTAAGCGGCTAAATTTAACGAAACTTAAATAAGGCGCTGCCAAAAACCATATCGCTATAAGACTAAAAAGCCAGATAAAGGAAAATTTATAAATCTTTTCCGACTTAATCTTTTTAAAATTCAACAGAGTTAAAACTAATAAATATACCCAAAACGTCTCTCTGATAAAAAGCGCAATACTGCCAAAAAATAATAACGACTTACTTTTTCTTAATTCTAACGCTCCTAGATAGAATAAAATATATAAAAAGGCTATCTCGGGCATTTCCTGATACAAACTGGTACTTAAAGAAAATAATTTTGACTGATAGGAAAAAACAAAAAGTATTAATAGCGTAAAGAAAAATCCGGAATAACTTTTCCCAATAATTCTCTGGAGTAATTTTGCTAAAAATAAAAGCGCTAATAAAAAATAACAGCATGGTATTAATTTAAATATTTGATACGGAAAGCCCAGCTTATAGAAAATATGGATGTGTGACTGAAGAAAAGGTAACCACATCCTATTGCCCATCAAAAGAATAATTCTGTCTGCGTAGTATAATCGATATCCGCTATCACCGCTAAAATAGGGATCTTTTAAGGCAAATAGTAAACGCCACAGAAATAATATCAATACTACAAGAAATAGACGGTTGGGTTTTAAGATTTTCAAAATCACTTAACTATTGTTTTTATTTAAGTATAACTTAAGGTAAATTCGGAGTTACGGGCATTATTCATGAAAACATCATTAAACTCAAAATGGTAGGCAAGGAAACTCCTCAAGATATCGATAATCTCAATTTCACATTTCAAAGAAAGGTTTAATCTGTAGACTAAGGGAAAATTTTCTCTTTGAATATAAAGAATGGAGTGCGATGTCTGGCGGCTGATTCTTTGAACATCTTTGGCTTCTTTACAACAACGCTGACAAAGTAATCCTCCTCTAGAAGCACTAAAAAACATTTTATCGTCTAAAAGACATCGGCAAGCTATACAATGGTTAAATTCCGGTTTAAAACCTGAGTAGGTTAAAAGTTTAATTATAAAAATACAGAGAATTTTTTGTTCTCTTTGCTCCTCTAAGGCACTTAAACAATTTATTGCCAAATCAAAAATATAAGAGTTATTATCCCATAACGGCATTACTTTATCGATGAGTTGGGTAAATATAGCTGCGGTTTTTGCTTTGACTAAATTTTTTCTAAGAAAAGGATAATCCAAAAATAAATCGGCATAGGAAACAAGCCAAATTTCGCTTTTTTTGGGATAAAAGATAATTTCATTTAAGCTAAATAAATCCAGGCTGGAAGAAAACTCCCTTTTAGAGGTATAAAAACCTTTTAAAATGCCTCTTATTTTTCCAAACCTTGAAGTATAAAGGGAAGTAATTACGCTGGTTTCGCGAAAATCATACCTTCTTAATACTAATCCTAAATCTTTTTCAACCATTATCTTTAATAATCAGTATAGACTTTGTCTAAAATCTTTTTTTGCTGGCGTTCCATAATTTTCTTAGCCGATCTAGTGACGTCGTTATAACCTATCAAGTGTAATATACCATGCACCAGGTAAAGAATAATTTCTTTTTCCCAATTATAGCCGGAATCTTCGCTTGCCTTTAATGCTTCTTCTACGGAAATAATTACTTCACCTAAATAGTCCGGATCTAACTTATCTTGTAAAGGAAAAGTAATAACATCGGTTGACGATGTTTTACGAAAGTACTTTTTATTTAGTCTTTTTATAATTTTATTATCGCAGAAAAGAAGAGAAATCCGAGCCGAAGGGTTAATTTTAAACTTTTTAGAGTTCTTAGCAGTACAAGATAATAAAGCTATAATCTTTCTAGAGAAAAAACTTATTTTTTTAAGGTTTAGCCTCTTTATAGTTTGCCGATTTGTTATCTCTATCTTTACTTTCTGAGGCATAACTAGCCATTAAAAAAATGTTTCGCATTATATATTGCTAAACGCTGCATTAATCGCTAAGCAGGCCGTTTAGACTTATTGGCCTTTACCGAATTAGGCTCATCCTTAGGATAATTTATGCGGGTATGAAAAATAGCGTTCAGCATCCTAACAAAACTCTGAGTTATCTTTTCTAATTCCTTTAAGGTAAGATTACTTTCGTCCAACTCTCCCTCCATAAACCTTTTTTTGATAACTTCTCTAACGGCTTCTTCTATTCTGGAAGGGGTAGGCTCTTCTAGGGTTCTAGAAACAGCCTCTATAGAGTCAGCTAAAGAAACAATAGCTATTTCTTTGGTTTGAGGTTTAGGCCCCGGATAACTATACTCTTCCTCGTGTTTACCTTCAGGATCTTGTTCTTTGGCACGTTGATAAAAGTAATAAACTAAAGATTTACCGTGATGTTGAGAGATAAAATCTATGATTTTAGGATTAAGGTGATATTTAGAAGCTAGTTCTACTCCGTCTTTTACGTGATTAAAAATTATTAACTTACTTATTGAAGGCTTTAAATTTTTATGAGTATCTTTGTAGTTAACTAAGTTTTCGGCAAAATATTCCGGTTTAAGCATCTTGCCGATATCATGGTAGTATGAACCTACCCGGGCTAAAAAAGAATTAGCGCCGATAGCTTCGGCAGCAGTTTCGCTTAAATTAGCCACTACTAAAGAATGCTGGTAAGTTCCAGGGGCTTCTAAGATAAGCCGGCGTAAAAGCGGGCTATTAAAATCAGATAACTCCAGAAGAGATATGTTAGTAACAACTCTAAAAATATATTCAAAAACCGGCAAAACCCCCAATACTATGAATGAAGATATAACACCGTTGAATAAACAAATATTTAAAAGGTTAAGATCGATTTTGGAAATAATAAAAAAACTTTGTTCCCGTTCCATAAGAAAAGCTACTATAAACTGGATAATTCCGGATAAAAATCCGGCCTTTATGACTTGAAATCGGCGACGTATCCGATAGGTCAGCATAGCTGCCGTTAAAGAGCCTACTAATAAGCTGATACCGACATTAAAATTACCGCCATCTATGCTCGTACCTAAAAAGGAAATGAAGATAGCCCAAAGAAAAGAAAACTCTAAATTTTCGAAAAGAAGGGTAATTAACATAATAAAACCGATAGCCGAAATCCCATAACCGGAGATTCTAAAAGTAGCGGTAGTCAAAAGAGGTACCAAAACTGCTATAGCTCCTAATATCGAAAAATCTAAATAGGAGGGGAGATTCTCTAGTTGGCGGAAAAATTTCACATAGATAAACAATAAAACTGCCAATATCAATAGGGCGAAATCAACGCTATAAACGTAAAAGACTACCGCCATAATGCCGAAGAATAGCATGCCAATGATAAAATTATTAAAATTAACTGGCTTTTTTACTATAGAAATTTTCATAGGCTTGGATTATTTTTTGAATTAAGGGATGACGCACCACGTCTTGTTTACTTAGATTAATATACTTTATACCTTTTATGGATTTTAATAAATTTATAGCATCTATCAATCCCGTTGGTTTTCCTTCCGGTAAATCGCTTTGAGTTATATCTCCGGTGATTAAAGCTTTGGATTCAAAACCTAAGCGCGTGAGAAACATCCTTAATTGCTCAAAAGTACAATTTTGGGCTTCGTCTAAAATAATAAAGGCGCTATTTAAAGTTCTACCGCGCATATAAGCTAAAGGGGCTATTTCGATAACTCCTGTTTCTAGATAATCTTCTATAACCTCTACTTCCATCATATCATAAAGAGCATCATACAAAGGGCGTAAATAAGGGCCTAATTTCTCATGCACATCTCCGGGTAAAAATCCTAAAGACTCACCGGCTTCGATAGCCGGACGTACTAAAATTATGCGGCGTACCTTTTTTTCCATCAAATAGTTCACTGCCATAGCCATTGCTAAATAAGTCTTTCCAGTACCGGCCGGGCCGGTAGAAAATACGATATCGTACTTTTTTATAGCTTCTATATAATGCTTTTGGCCTTCGGTTTTAGGAAAAATAAATTTTTTGCGGCTAGAGGGAATCCTTATAGCTAATTTGTCTTCCTCTTTATAACCGTTTATATTAACAGAAGAATTATCCGCCGAAAAAAATCCGGTGTCTATATAGCGCTCCAAATCAGACTGATTAAAAATTATCCCTTCTTTGTTTAACTCCATAATTTTCTTAAGAAAAGGTTCGGCCTTCTCGATATTATTTTTATTTCCTTTAAGAATAATGCCTTCGGGATTCATTATGATAGCAATGTTTAATTGTTTTTCCAAAAACTTTAAATTTTTGTCTTCTACTCCGCAAATATTAGCTAACGAAAAGTTATCTTCAACTCTTATTATTTTCTGCATTCTATAACTAAAAGCGCCAGGTTTATTGCTTGGAATAGGAATCAATCCAAAGAAGGTATCTTTAAGGTCATACCTGGATAAACTTTATCGGGATCTTTTAAGATATCGCCGTTGCAATCGTATATTTTTTGCCACTTTTTTGTTGTCCCGTAAAATTTCTGGGAAATTTTTTGGAGAGTATCGTTTTTCTCTACTACATAGGTTTGATATTCGCCAGCTTCCTTTTGGCTAGATTCTTTTAAGCCGGCTTCTTCGGATTCTACTACTTCGATATTGCTATCTTCGTCTGACTCTAAAGCCGCCGCTTTCTTAGAAGCAATCTTAGACCTTTTAGCAGCAGAAGAACCAAATTCTATCTCTAAAACTGATATTTTGCGGGTATCGCCAAACTTACTTTTTTCGGTTACCTCTTCCGGAGTACCGCTTAAATAACCGCGGTTGCCTTCAATATCGGTATCTGTCCTTGGCTTATCTACCGTATAAGTCCTTACCGCTACGCATCCGCTTATAAAGAATACTGCTACCAGATAGCATAGTTTTTGCATAACCCACCCTCCTCTAATTTTTATAAACCTAATTTATTTTTATTCGCTTTTCTCTTCTATAAGTTTTAAATATAACTCTTTAAGCTGCTTATCCGATACTCCTGACGGAGCGTCGGATAAGGGGCAAATTCCTCTTTGAGTTTTAGGAAAAGCAATTACTTCCCGAATACTATCCGCACCGCTTATTATAGCATATAACCTATCCAAACCAAAAGCTATCCCGCCGTGCGGAGGAGCACCATAGCTAAATGCCCTTAAAAGAAAACCAAATTTATCTTCTATCTCTTTATCGGACATATTCAAAATTTGAAAAATCTTTTTCTGCATATTGATATCATGAATTCTTATCGAGCCGCTGGCAATTTCGGAGCCGTTTAAAACTAAGTCGTAAGAAGAGGCCCTGACTTTGGATAAATCTTTATCTAGCCATGGGATATCTTCTTCTTTAGGCGCCGTAAAAGGATGATGGCAAGGCTGCCATTTTTTCTCCAAATCATCATATTCAAATAAAGGAAAATCTACTACCCATAAAAAGCGGTAATCGCCTTCGCCGATATCAGGCTTATCGCTGGAATATTTCTCCATAGCTTCTTTATAGGAAATCCTGATAAATGGCCTTTTTAAGGTAATGCCTAAGATTTCTAAAAAAACCTGGGCAAACATCTCTTCGGCCAAAGTAAAAATATCTTCTTCTTCTAAAAACGACATTTCTATATCTAATTGGGTAAACTCCGGTTGCCGGTCTTTTCTTAAATCTTCATCGCGAAAACACCTGGCGATTTGATAGTATTTATCCAATCCAGCAGCCATTAAGATTTGTTTAAATAATTGCGGAGACTGTGGGAGAGCATAAAATTTATTCGGTTGCAGCCGGCAAGGAACTAAATAATCTCTGGCTCCTTCCGGAGTAGATTTAGTTAAAAAAGGAGTTTCTATCTCTAAAAATCCTTTACTATTTAAAAAACTCCTGAAATTTTGGTTTAACTTATGGCGTAAAATTAGCTTTTCATAAGTTTTTTTTCTTCGTAAATCTAAATAACGGTGAGTTAATCTTACTTCTTCACCAATTTCAATATTCTCTTCAACATTAAAGGGAAGTTCTGCCGCTGAACTTAAAATAGTTAACTCCTTAGCACATAATTCTATAAACCCTGTAGGAATTTTAGGGTTTTCGGTTTTTTTAGGCCGTAAATTAACTTCGCCTTTAACCTTTATAACGTCTTCGTTTTTTAATTTCTTAGCTTTTTCATAAGTCTCGGTATTAGGCTTAGGAAGAAAAGTTACCTGGGTTATGCCATATCTATCACGAATATCGACAAAAATAAGTTTACCATGATCCCTTCGGGAACCAACCCAACCGCATAATGTCGCTTCTTGACCGATATTCTTCTCTTTTAACTCCCCGCAATTATGTGTTCGAAGCACTGTTTTACTCCTTTTTTATTGTTCTATCTTTAACTACTTTAGCCAAATCTTTTAGCTGAATAACTTCCTGAGTCGAATTTTGCATGTCTTTGAGAAGTAAGGAATTATCTTTCATTTCTCTTTCACCAATAATTACTACGAATTTGGCTTCCTGCTTCTGGGCAAAACGTAACTGGCTTTTCAAAGACCTTTCGCAATAATCATAATCGCAGCTTATGCCTTCTTGGCGTAATTTCATCATAATATTAAAACCTTCTTTCAATAAAGAATTATCGGTCACGGCTATAAAAAGGTCTAACTTTTGTTCCTTAGCCGCATTTTCTAAAGTAAGAAGTATCCTTTCTATCCCTAAGGCAAATCCAGTAGCTGGTATGTCAGGGCCGCCTAAGGATTTAATGAGATTATTATACCGGCCTCCGGCGCCTATGGCATCTTGTGATCCTAATTTATTGGAAGTAATTTCAAAAACAGTATTAGTGTAATAATCCAAGCCTCGCACTAGGTAGGGCGTAGAGGTGTATTTTATACCTAAGTCAGTAAGCAAAGAGAGCAAATTTTTAAATTGGGTTTTACAACTATCACAAAATCCTACTGTTCCTAAATCTAAAGTTGCAACTATCTTTCGGCACTCCTCTTTTTTACAATCGACCACTCTTAAAGGATTTTTTTCTAGCCGTATTTTGCAATCATCACAAAGACTACTTTTATTATTTATAAGTTGTTTTTTAAGGTTAGCGGTAAATTTAACTTTATCCGACAAACAACCTAAACTATTAATCTTTAATTCTTTATCTTTAACACCTATAGCATCTAAAATTTGCAAACTCAACGAAATTATTTCGGCATCGATATAAAAACTGTTTGAACCTATAGCTTCGGCCCCGATATGGTGAAACTGGCGCAACCGACCTTTTTGAGGCCTTTCGCCTCTAAACATCGGACCGAGGTAAAAAAATTTATGAAAATTACTTTTATGATAAAGAGAATTTTGTAAATAATACCTTACTACTTGTGCCGTTCCTTCAGGGCGTAATACTATGTCTTTTCCCTCTATTTTGAACATTTGCCTTTCGACTATGTCGGTAGTCTCGCCAACGCCTTTTATAAATAACCCTTTCTCTTCCAGCAAAGGAAGGATTAATTCCTGGTAATTAAATACTCCAAAAAGGGTTCTGGCTTTTTGGCTTATACTGCTAAAAAGAGAGCTCTCGGGAACATCAAAGTCCGATGTTCCTCTAATATTAGAGTATTTTTCTTTCACCTTATTTTTCCTCCAGTTATCGCTGGGAGAGTTGACGCCGCAGGCAATTTGATGGGGTTCATTTTGGGACAGAGAAGCTATTTTATGAACTTTTTCATGTCCAGGCCGGGTTTAAAAACTACTGTCAATCTCTCGGGTACAGGTACCACTTCGCCGGTCTTAGGGTTTCTACCAATGCGTTTTTTTCTTTTTTTCACCTGAAATACCCCAAAATTCCTTAACTCTATACGGCTGCCCTTTCTTAAAGCCTCCAATATAGCGTCGAAGGTCCTCTGGACAACTTCTTTTACTACTACTTGCTTTATCTCTGTTTCTTGGCTTATTTTAAGGACAATATCTCTTTTACGCATAATGTTTAGTTTATCATCGCCTGATTAAAGTGTCAAGGACAAGTTTTCTCTGCCAACTAAAGAACTCACTTCTTTTAAAACTTGCTCATCCAAAGCTATGCTATAACTATCGGCAGTTTTAACTTTTACCCCCTGTAAGTTAGCATTCCGGAAAGAGAAAAAGACCGGGGTATTGCCTTTATGATTGATAAAAACATCTTTTAACTGCCCTAACGGCAACTTTTTATCATTAATAAAGATATTAGCACTTTTAATATTTTCTGCTAATTTATCCAGCGGTATGATATGGGAAGCTAATATTTTAGGTACTTTATCCTTAGACTCTACTCGACCTTTCACGGCTAACACTGCTTTTTCGCGAAGAAAAAAAGCAGTTTCACTGTATAAACGGGGGAAAACAAACGACTCTATAGCGCCGCTTTCGTCTTCAAGTTTTAAGACTGCCATTCTCTCTCCCTTTCGACGAGTAGTTATAACTTTAACCTTTTCAACTACACCGCAAATTATAACATCCTGCTGCAATTGCTGTTGGTAAAAAGTCTCTATTTTATCCCGCTTAATGTAATCGATAAGTCCAAAATAAGCCCCTAAAGGGTGATCGGTTAAATATATACCAAGCAGCGCTTTTTCAAAGCCTAAAATTTGAGAAAGCGGCCACTCTTCTATTTGAGGGATACTATTTTCTACCGGAGAAGAAAACAGAACCATTTGCGAAGAATCTTTCTTTTTACTGGGCCTATTCAGCAACTTATCCAGGATTGCTACCATTTGAGCCCGTTTTAAATTAAAACTATCCATAGCTCCGACTTTAATAAGACTTTCGATTACTTTTTTATTTACCGCTCGAGAATCAACCCTTTCGCAAAAGTCAAAAATATCCTTAAACTTCTCTTTTTGCCTAGTACTGATAATGTTTTCTAAAGCGGCCTGACCGACATTTTTGATAGCCATTAATCCAAACCTTATGTTAGCGTCTTCAGTTACGGTAAAATTAGTAAAACTGGTATTTATATCCGGAGGTAAAACCTTTATTTTCATACGGTTACACTCATTGACATATTCTACAACCTTATCGGTGTTATTACGCTCACTGGTAAGAAGTGCAGCCATAAATTCAACCGGATAATTAGCTTTAAGATAAGCGGTACGATAAGAAATCAAAGCGTAAGCGGTAGAGTGGCTCTTGTTAAAACCATAACCGGAAAAGTATTCTATCAAATCAAATATTTGATTAGCAATGTTGCTAGGTATCTTGTTCTTCTCGCAACCTTCTAGAAAAAGATTTCTCTGTTCATCCATTATTTCCGGGATTTTCTTACCGATAGCCTTTCTTAACAAATCGGCTCTGGCCATGCTAAAACCCGCCAATTCGGATACTATACGCATAATTTGTTCCTGATAGAGAATTATCCCGTAGGTTTTCTTTAAAACCGGCTCTAATCTAGGGTGAATAAAGGAAATATTCTTTTTTCCTTGTTTGCGAGCGATAAAATCATCTACCATTCCGCTACCCAAAGGACCAGGTCGATAAAGGGCTAACACCGCTATGATATCTTCAAACTTAGTAGGATTTATTTTCTTTAAAATATCTCTCATGCCCCGGCTTTCTAGCTGGAAGACGCCGACAGTATTTCCTTTTGCTAAAAGAGAAAAAGTTTTTTTATCCTGAAGATTTATTTGGCTGATATTTAATTCTTTATTTTTAGTTCTTTTTACGATTTTCACGGTTTCCGCGATCACACTTAGGGTTTTTAAACCCAAAAAATCCATCTTAAGAAGACCAGTCTTCTCTAAAGAGCTCATATCGAATCCAGTAACTGTTTCTCCTTCTGCACCCTTAGTTAAAGGTACTCTCTCGATAAGAGGTTTATCGGAAATAACTACTCCGGCAGCATGGGTAGAAGCATGACGGGAAAGGCCTTCTAATTGTATTGCTACATCAACAAGGCGTTTAATCCGGGTATCGGATTCGTAAGTCGCAGAGAATTCCGGGCTGGTTGCTAAGGCTTTTTGCAAACTCATATGCTGCCCAACGGTATAAGGTATAGTCTTGGCTATCTTGTCAACTTCAGAGTAATTAAAATCCATTACCCTGCCAACATCTCTTACTACAGCCCGAGCCAACATGGTTCCAAAAGTAATTATCTGGGCTACATTTTCCTTGCCGTACTTTTTTGCGACGTAATCTAAAACTTCGACTCTTTTTTCATAGCAGAAATCGATATCGATATCCGGCATGCTAATACGCTCGGGATTTAAAAATCTTTCAAAAAGCAAATCATAGCTTAAAGGGTCTATATCGGTTATATTTAAAATATAACTAACGATACTTCCAGCAGCACTGCCTCTGCCTGGACCTACCGGTATGGAATGTTCTTTGGCAAATTTTACAAGATCCCAAATTATCAAGAAATAACTGGCAAAACCGGTCTTTTTTATAATATTTAGCTCATACTCCAGTCTATCAATGACTGCTTTATCGGCTTTAGGGTATTTTTTTTCTAAATTCTCATAGCAAAGGTTTTTTAAATAACCGTCGTCCGTTTGATTAGCAGGCAAAGGAAAATGTGGAAGATATATCTTCGAAAAATCCATCGTAAGGTTACACTTTTGAGTTATCTCTAAAGTATTCTTTAAAGCTTGAGGAAACTCTCTAAACACTTCCTTCATCTCCTCAGAACTCCTAAAATAAAAAGTATTGCTGTTAAACCGGAAACGATTAGGGTCAGAAAGTGTAGTTTGCGTCTGTATCGCTAAAAGAGCTTCGTGAGCAAAAGATTCTTCTTTTTCTAGGTAATGAACGTCATTGGTAGCTACTAAAGGAATATCTAGATCTTGGGAAATTCGAAGAAGTTCGCTATTAACTCTCTTTTGCTCCGGAAGACCGTTTTCCATAATTTCTAAATAAAAATTATCTTTGCCAAAGATATTTAAATAGTTATCGGCAATTTTATAGGCTTTTTTTAAGTCTCCGCTTAATATCGCCGAGGGAATTTCTCCTTTTAAACAGGCACTTTGAGCGATTAAGCCCTTATGGTAAAGGCTTAGAAGCTCACTGTCTACTCTAGGCTTATAATAAAATCCCTCAAGGTTGGCTAAACTAACTAATTTTATCAGGTTAGAATAACCCTCTTCGTCTTTGGCTAAGAGAATTAAGTGGTAATTAGAATCTTCGGCAGTCTTATATTCTCTATTAAAACGCGAACCGGCAGTAACATAGACCTCGCAACCGATTATCGGCTTTATACCTTCTTTAACACAAAGATCGTAAAATTTGATGGCACCGAAAATATTACCGTGGTCAGTTATCGCCAAAGCCGGCATTTTATAATCCAAGGCTTTTTTGATCAATCTCTCTAATAAGCAAGCCCCGTCTAAAAGGCTGTATTGGGTGTGAACGTGAAGATGTACAAAATCGCTGTGCAACATAAAAACTTAAAACTAAAAACGTAAAGTGAAAAACGTAAGATTAAAACGTAAAACTCAAAACTTTCTTAAAACAGTTTTTAATTTTGCGTTTTTTCATTTTTCGTTTTATTCCCACTCTATAGTAGCAGGTGGTTTAGAGCTAATGTCAAAGACTACTCTGTTGACGCCTCTAACCTTATTAATTATGGAATTAGAAATTTCATCCAAAACGCTATGGGGTATCTTAGACCAATCTGCGGTCATACCATCTAAGCTATCTACGGCTCTTATGGCAATTACATGTTCATAAGTTCTTTTATCGCCCATTACGCCTACGGTTTTCAAAGGCAATAAGATACAAAAAGCCTGCCAGATACTCTTATAAAGATTTTTCTTCTTTATGATTCGTTCTAAAATTTCATCGGCTTCTCTTAATATCTTAAGCCCTTTAGTTTCTACGGGTCCGATTATCCTTACTGCTAACCCTGGACCAGGAAAAGGATGGCGGTTGACTATAAATTCCGGAATTTTAAGGATGCGGGCTATTTCTCTGACCTCATCTTTAAAGAGCTGACAAAAAGGTTCGATTAACTTTAGTTTCATCTTTAAAGGCAACCCACCTACATTATGATGCGATTTTATACAGGCTGTAGGCCCGCCGAAAAAAGAAACTGATTCTATAACATCTGGATATAAAGTTCCTTGAACAAGAAATTCTACATTTTTAATCCTCTGGGCTTCTTGCTCGAATATTTGAATAAACTCATGACCTATGATCTTGCGTTTTTGTTCTGGATCACTGACACCTTTTAATTTACTTAAAAATAATTTGGAAGCATCAACATAGTGTAAATCTATGTTAAAATAATCAGAAAATATTCTTATAACTTTAGCGGCTTCATTTTTACGCAATACCCCGTTATTAACAAAAATACACTTTAATTTATGACCGATAGCTTTATTAACCAAGACAGCGGCGGTAGAAGAATCCACCCCTCCACTTAAACCACAAATAACATTTTTATTAGCGACTTTTTTCTGTATTTTTTCTATTTCGTCATTTATGAAGTCTGCTAACTGCCAATTAGCAAAACATTCGGCTATTCTAAACAAAAAATTAGAAATTATCTGTATGCCTAAGTCGGTATGCACTACTTCAGGGTGAAACTGAACTCCGTAAATTTTTCTCTTTTTGTCTCCGATAGCGGCAAATTTAGTATTAGCCGTATGCGAAAGTACCTTAAATCCTTGGGGCAATTTTATAACTTGATCGGTATGGCTCATCCAAGAGGTGATTTTTTCGGGCAAAGAGAAGAAAAGGTCCTCATGGTTATCTAGATACATTTTAGCCCGCCCGTATTCTCTTTTTTTTGATTCCCTTACTTCTCCTCTTAAAGATTTAACTATAATTTGCATTCCATAACAAATTCCTAAAATTGGGATGCCTAAGCCTAAAATTTCTCGGCGAAGATCCGGAGCTTTATTCTCATATACGCTATGGGGTCCGCCGGATAAAATAATTCCTTTAGGCTTAATTTTTTTTACTTGCTCTATACCTATAGTACAAGGTTCGATAACACTAAAAACCTTTAGTTCTCTTATCCTACGGGCAATAAGCTGAGTATATTGAGACCCAAAATCAAGAATTAATATGATATCTTTACCCTTCATGATAGGATTACTTACCCATTCCTACACGTTGAGCAGCCTGGAATATTTTACCTTCGCTCTGTATAGAAGGAGCAATTATAATTTCTACAAAGTGCATATCGCGGATGCTCTTTGCTCCTAAAGACCCCATGGAAGTAGTAAGGGCTCCCATTAAATTCTGAGAACCATCGTCAACCACGGCTGGGCCGAAAAGTATCTGTTCTAAGCTACCGCTTATACCTACTCTTATCCTAGTACCTCGTGGTAAATTACTATGCGAAGTAGCCATACCCCAATGGAAACCGCGTCCCGGAGCCTCTTTAGCCCGAGCAAAAGCCGAACCAATCATCACGGCATCGGCGCCGGAAGCGAAAGCTTTGCAGACGTCGCCGCCTCTATTCATACCACCATCGGTAATTATCGGTATGTATTTGCCGGTCTTTTGGTGATAAAAATCTCTTGCTGCCGCACAATCGATAGTCGACGTTACCTGAGGAATGCCAATTCCTAAAACACCTCTAGTAGTACAAGCAGCACCAGGCCCTACTCCGACTAAAATCCCCGCACAACCAGTCTCAAAAAGCTCTAAAGTAACCTTATAAGTAACGCAATTACCGACAATAACCGGAATTTTTCGGGATTTACAAAACTTATGTAAATCCAACGGCTTATAAGAATGCGAAATATGTTTAGCGGTAGTAACTGTAGATTGAACCACAAAGCAGTCGGCTTTAGCTTCTTCGGCTATAGCGGCAAACTTTTCGGCATTTTGCGGTATGCAACTAACAGCAGCATAACCTTTAGCGGCTTTTATTTCTCTAACTCTCTTAGCGATTAATTTATCCTTTATCGGCGTAGTGTAAACTTTTTGAATCAAATTAGTGGCCTTAGCTGGCGAAGCAGCAGCAATATCTTTTAATACTTCATCGGGATTATCATAACGAGTTTGAACTCCGTCTAAATTCAACACAGCTATACCGCCAAGCCGCGACATCTCAACGGCAAATTTAACTCCAACTACTCCATCCATAGCCGCTGCCAATATCGGCACCGAAAAGTTTTTATTCCCTAATTGCAAAGCAGTATCAACCTCTTCGGGATTTATTGTAACTGCACCCGGAACCAAAGCTATCTCGTCAAACCCGTAACATCTACGTGCTCGTCTTCCTATACCAACCCACTCTGCCATAATTCGCCCTCCCTTGATAATCTTTCAATATTTAATTTTATATCCTCTGGACTAACTTCTTTACGGTTAAATTCTAACTTTTTATTATTTAATAAAAAATCGGAAAAAACAAGGCTTTGACGTAAAGCATCGTCGTGATTAAAAAAGAAAAATTTTTCTTCATCTATCTTGCAGTTATTTACTTCTCCTAAAAAATAAATTTCTGGATAATCGGTAAAAAAAGTATCGCTAATCTTAACCTCTTCTTCGAAAAAGTCAAGATTGGGAACAAAACCGCTGTCTACAATAAGCAGCTGACTAGAAAATACCTTAAGAGGCGATAATTTAATTGCCTTAACGCTGCCTTCTCCTACAGCTTCTTCTATAGAAACTCCTAAATTAAATATTATTCCTTTTTCTTTCAAAAAATCCATTATTTTATCCTTATCGTCTCCTAAAAAATCTAGACTTGGGCTTATTATACGTACCTCCTTGCCTAAAGCGCGTATTGCTAAGGCTAATTTTAAACCTAACCAAGTTAAGATATACAAACATACTTCTTGGGAAATCTGTAAAATATCTCTGAACTCACTGCGGTTAAGCTGAGAAAAATAAAAAAAGCCATCCCGGTATTCACCTTTGATAGATAATTTCTTGGAATTTAATCCACTAGCAATTACTAATTTGCTAAAATCCACGGGTTCTCCGGTTTTAAAATAAATTTTTTTACGCTTTACGTTAATTTTTTCTACGCTGTCATTGATAAAATGGATCTGCTTATTTTCAGACCAACTACCAAGCTCTGTTTTTTTATTAGCGGCAGGATTAGCAATAAAATCACGCGGGCAAAAATTATATTTATTTTTATCGATAAGGGTAATTTTAGCTTCCTTATCGGCTTCTCTTATCTTATCAGCTAAAGCTAGTCCTGACACTCCGGCCCCTAAAATAGTAATAGCATCCATGGTTATTTAAACTTTATTTTATGCGCTAATATTAAATTACGATAAAGAAATAAGGTAGTAAGCCGGCCTACTCCCCCCGGAACCGGTGTTATCACCGCTGCCTTTTTTCTGGCGGTATCAAATTCAACATCTCCAGTAATTTTATTATTTTTTACGGCTGTTCCTACATCAATAACTATAGCGCCTTTTTTTATCCAGCTGCCTTTTATTAAAAGAGGTTTTCCTACTGCCGAAATTAAAATGTCAGCATTCTTCACATAAAAGGGAAGGTCTCCTTTCTCGTAGGTAGCGATATGAGTAATACTTACGGTAGCTAACTCATTACCTAAAAATAAAGACAACATTTTTCCTACATTCAAAGAAAACCCCACGATAGTTACTCTTTTGCCGCGATAGCCTGCAGTATCATTTATTTTTTTAAAGCTTTCTTTAATAAGCTCTATAATACTTAAAACAGTAGGGGAAACAAAAAAGATCTCAGAAGACGAAAAAGACATCAACAAAGATAATAACTCGTTATCTACTCTGAAGAATTTGCCTCGATTGATAGGGTGCATTCCTTCGACATCTTTTTTATAATCAATTAAAGAAAATATGTCCTCTTCTTTGATTTTCCATTGTTTCGGAAAGGGTTTATTAAGGATGATACCAGTTACTTTTTCTGCTTTATTTAAGTCTTCTATACGGATTTTAAATTTTTTAAAAGAAATGCCGGAAGATAAATTTATGGGGGTATATTCTAAACCTAATTCTTTAGCTACCTTCTGTTGAGATAAACAATAAATATTAGCTGATTGGTCATTGCTTAAACCTACCGAAGCTAAAGAAAGTTTATAATCGATAAAATCTAAATGGATTTTATTCTCTTCTGCTATTCTCTTACATATTTCTTTAGCATCTAAAATTATTGCCATTTTTCTAAAACCTCTCTAAAATTATCGGCATACTTACTCTTTAAGCCAAATATTTTTTGGTTTGCCTCTAAATTAAAAATACAACCTAAGAAGGCTGTCTTGATAAATTCTAAGCCGATATGGAAATCGCTAATTATACTCTTTTTTACCTCAGATTCAACCCCTTTAGCTATAGAAACTGCTTTCAGGCAAGCAGTGCCTACTTTAAAAACCATTGCTTCGCTTTTTTTAAGGTATTTTACCCTTTTTTTCCCTTTAGCCTGCATAATTATTGCAAAAATTTTTCCGTCTTCGTCGATATAAGGGTAAACCTTTTGTCTTAAGGAATTAAGTTGCCTTAAATGCTTTTTGAGTTTAAAATCTTTGCTTTTATTTACGCCACCAATAGAATAGTTAATGGCTTTATCGATAAGGCTAATTCCCAAGCAAAAAACTAAGCAAATAGCGCTTCCTCCTCCTAAAGAAGGATTTTTCTTGCTTAAATCGCCCAAATAACTTTTAAAACAAAAACGATAGTTTTTCACTGGACTGTTTCTTTATATAAGGTAAAACTTTGCCGGTGCAAAGGCGTCAAAGAATATCTTTTTATTAAAGAGAAATGTCGGGCGGTGGGATAACCTTTATGCCTAGCAAACTCCCACTGCGGATATAAAAAATCCGCCAAGTTCATAAGATGGTCTCTTGTTACCTTAGCTACTATAGAAGCACAGGCAACCTCTTTGATCTTTTCGTCGGCTTTTTCGATACAGGTATATTTTATCTTCAAATCAGTATGAAAAATATTACCGTCTATGATAAAGTCGGCTTTAGAAAGAGATTTCTTTTTTTCTAAAACTCCCCTTATAGCTCTATTGAAAGCTAAAAATGTCGCTTTCAAAATATTTAGTTGGTCTATCTCCTGAACATTGGATATTCCAACCGCAAAGATAGCCTCTTTTTGCAGCCAAGAAAAAATATCTTCGCGACAACGCCAAGAAAGGGCCTTGGAATCTTTGACTTTAAACGGCGGAACTTTTTTAAGACATAAAGCACAAGCTAAGACCACCCCTGCCAATGGCCCTCGACCAACTTCATCTACCCCAACTATCATTTCTTAAATAAGAAATTTTTAAGTTGTAACCGCTTTTTTGCCAATCCGCTCTTTAAGGTAATATAAACGTTTTCGGCGTGGAACTCTTAAGCCTTTTTTTATCATCTCTATCTTGGCTATATTAGGAGAATAGAAAGGGAAAGTTACTTCATAAGCTTCTCCGTAAGCCAACCGCCTTAAAGTAAAAGATTTTCTCTGCATAGCACCTTGGATTTTAATAATAACACCCTCTATGGGATGCAGCCTTTCTTTGTCTTTCTCTCTTATTGTATAATAAACTTTGATAGTATCTCCCTGCATAAAATCAGGATAATCTTTTTTAAGCGACTCGCTAAGTTCTTTTTCGACTAACATCAATTTATCCATATCTTCCTCCTTCTAACATAATTAAACTATTTATTATTTTCGATTAATAAATCCGGTCGTCTCTTTTTAGTTATTGCTAAAGCTTGATGCCGACGCCATTGGGCGATCTTTTCATGATTTCCAGAAAGTAATACTTTAGGCACTTTAAGGCCTCGAAATACTGACGGCCGGGTATAGTGAGAAAAATCTAAACAAGAATTCTCAAAGCTCTCGTTCTTTATCGATTCCTTATCGGAAACTACGCCCGGTATAATCCTAACTAAACAATCGATGAAAACCATTGCCGCTAATTCGCCTCCGCTTAAGACGTAATCGCCTATCGAAATTTCGTCATCAACTAAGTATTTTCTTACTCTTTCGTCAACCCCTTCATAGCGCGGAGCGATAAGTATCAAGCGTTCGTAAGCCAGATATTTTTTTATCATCTTCTGCTTCAAGGTAGTCCCTTGGGGCGTAAAAAGAATAATACGGTCGAACTTATTTTTTGATTTTTTAGTGCCTTTTTTATGCACACCTAAAGGGTTAGCCTTATAACCTAAAATAGATTCGACAGAATTAAAAATAGGCTCGGGCTTAAAAACCATTCCTCCGCTTCCGTAAGAAGGGGCATCTATTTTCTTATGAGGATCGCTGGTATAATCCCGAAGGTTGTGTATATTTATTTTCGTTAGCCCTTTGGCTTGAGCCCTTCTTATTATCGACTCGCCTATTACCGGCGAGAACATCTTAGGAAATATAGTAATTATATCTATAATCATAGTAAAGATAAATTATTTTTCCTTAAAGTTCTCTAAGAATTCCTTTTTAAACTGCGTAAATGTACCGCTATTGATAGAGTCTCTAATTCTAGTCATAAAATTTTTATACCAAAAAACATTGTGGTAAGCAATTAATTCTACGCCTAACATTTCTTTTACGTTTATCAAATGTCTCAAATAGGCTCGGGAAAAATTACTACAGGTATAACAGGAACACTCTTCATCTAAAGGCAAAGTGTCTTGAGCGTAGGTTGCATTTCTTACTACTATTTTACCATTGTTGGTAAAAGCCGTACCGGTACGCCCAAAGCGGGTAGGAATAACGCAGTCAAAAAGATCTACTCCTAAACTTACCGCTTCCAAAATATCCTGCGGCCTTCCGTAACCCATAAAATAACGTAGATAACTCTTATCGCAGCTTTCGTGAATAAAGTTAAGGATATTATACCTTAAATCTTCGGGTTCGCCAACGCTTAAGCCTCCTATACATAAACCGTCTATATTTAACGCCATTATCCTTTCTAAACACTCTAATCTTAAATCGCTGTGGACTGACCCCTGTACTATGCCGAAAAAAAGCTTCTTTTGGGTATTCTGCCTATCAAAATAATCTTTACTTTTTTGAGCCCAAGCTATAGTCCTTTTAGTCGCTATTGTTTTACAAGCGTAGGAAGAAGAAAATTTAACACATTCATCTAAAGGCACGACAACATCGGAATCAAGGTCCAACTGAATTTGGATTACCTCTTCCGGTTTTAAAAAACAGCGGCTTCCGTCAACATGCGACTGGAATACAACCCCCTCATCATTAACTTTACGCAACCGTTCTAAACTAAAAATTTGATACCCTCCACTGTCGGTAATAATAGTCTTCTTAAAATTCATAAAAGCATGCAAACCACCGCACTCTTTTATTATCTTTACTCCGGGGCGTAAATATAAGTGGTAAGCATTGACTAATAGACCGTCGATACCGATATCGCTAAGCTCAACCGGCCGTAAACCCTTTACCGTAGCTTGAGTAGCAACCGGAAAAAATGAAGGTGTTTCAAACTCTCCGTGCCTAGTTTTAAAGACACCGCATCTAGCATCAGTATCGGCGTCTTCTCTTGTTATAGTGAACATTTTTATACTGATTTTCTTAAAATAATTTGTCTTCCGTCTGTTCTTTTAGCGGAATATTTAAATGTCGGTAGGATATTTCTGTAGCTATTCGCCCTCTTGGCGTACGTACAATAAATCCTTTTTTCAATAAATACGGCTCTACTACATCCTCTAAGGTCACCCTGTCCTCTCCTAAAGAAGCAGCTATAGCATCAATACCAACCGGGCCGCCTTTATGTACACCGATAATTGTCTTCAAATACCTTCTATCCATTTCATCAAAACCTTCCTGGTCTACACGAATCTGCTCTAAAGCTTTTTGGGTAATCTCTAAATTTATAATCCCTTCAGCTAAAACTTGGGTATAGTCTCTAACTCTTCTTAAAATCCGGTTGCATAATCGAGGCGAACCGCGTGAACGCAAAGCTATCTCAAAACAGCTACTATCATCTATCTGTACCCCTAAAAGATTAGCACTACGGCGTACTATCAAAGAAAGTTCGCTAGGTTCATAGAAATCAAAGTCAAAAAACAACCCAAATCTACCCCGTAACGGCGCGCTCAACAACCCTTTTCTGGTGGTGGCTCCGATAAGGGTAAAGGGCTTAAGATTAAACTTAACACTTTTAGCATAAGGGCCTTTATCGATAATAAAATCAATCTGGAAGCTCTCCATCGCCGGATAAAGAAATTCTTCGACAATTCTAGAAAGCCGGTGAATTTCATCAATAAATAAGATATCTCCGGCTTCTAAATTAGTCAAAATACCTACTAAATCTCCGGCCCTATCGATAGCTGGTCCACTTGTGGCCGTAAGCTTAGCGTTCATTTCTTTAGCAATACAATGTGCCAAAGAAGTTTTGCCTAAACCCGGTGGTCCGGCAAGAAGTAAATGCTCAAGTGGTTCCGACCGCTTTTTAGCCGCTTCTATAGAGATTTTTAAATAAGAAATAACATTCTTTTGCCCGATAAATTCATCTAAGTTTTGCGGACGTAAAGAAAGATTGATAATTTGCTCTTCTTCGTTTTCTTTCCAGTAATCGGTAAATCTTTCTTTATCTATATCCATAGCTTTTTATTTGTCAGAAGTTAGCTAAAGTTTAAAGATAACTATAACGAAGTATAAATATCTTCCTGCCGGGCAATTACTATCGGCCCAAAGAGCTTCTCCTGTATCGCTACTACCTCTCTTAGCTTTATTAATTCTAAAATTGCTAAAAAGGTAACTACTATCTCAAGTTTATTCTTGGCCGAAGAAAAAAGATCTTTCAAGTATATCTTTTCTTTTGCTAGAAGAAGATGCAACAAATCGTGTATTTTCTCCTCTACCGTAAATTCATCCTTAACAACTTCAAAAAATATATCTTTAGGAACTTCTTTTAAGGCTGCCTTAAAAGCGCTGATAAGATCGAATATCGATGCTTCTATGTATGTTTCCTGCGTTTGTGGGTCAATATTAGCGCGCCGAAAATATTTATTACGCTCAATCTCTCTTTCTTTCAAAAACTCAGCAGCTTCTTTAAATTTTTCGTATTCTAAAAGACGCCTAACCAGCTCATCCCGAGGATCTTCTTCCGGCTCTTCCGGTACTTGTTCTCGAGGTAAAAGCATTTTTGATTTAATATTAATCAAATTAGCGGCCATCACTAAATATTCCGAAGCAACGTTGATATCTAAAAGTTTCATCAATTCTAGAAACTGAAGATACTGCTCAACCACCTTAGTTATTGGAATATCGTAAACATTAAGGTGTTCTTTTTTAATCAGATATAGAAGTAAATCTAAAGGCCCCTCGAAAATATCTAAATGTATCTTCATATTCCTAGTAATTCTCTGACTTCGCCTAGGGTCTTACGGCAAACTTCTTTAGCTTTTTTATTGCCGTCTTCCAAAATATCGTTTATATAGTTTTTTTCTTTAAGGAGTTTTTTCTTCTTGTCCCGATGCGGCGCAATAAAACTTTCCAGTATTTCTGCTAATTCTTCCTTACATTCTCGGCAACCCTTTTTGGCTTGGCTGCACCATTTTCTAACATCCTCTTTCCTGTCGCTTTTGAATACCGAATAATAGTTAAAGACATTGCATAAATCCGGATGTCCAGGGTCATCTTTTCTTTTCCTGGCCGGATCAGTAAACATAGCCAAGACTTTACTTTTTAAGCTATGAGAATCTTCGCTAAGTGCGATATAATTTTCGTAACTTTTGCTCATTTTCCTCCTATCTAGACCTAGAAGACGGGGTATTTTAGTAAGTAAAGCTTGCGGTTCTTTAAAAATTTCTTTCTTATAGAAGTTATGAAAACGTCTTACCAATTCTCGGCATAATTCTAAATGTGGCAATTGATCTTCGCCTACCGGAACAAAATCAGCCTTATACAAAATGATGTCCGAAGATTGAAGAACCGGATAGCCTAAAAAAGAATAGGTATTTATCTCTTTATCTTTTAGCTGGGCAATTTGCTCTTTAAAGGTTGGACAACGATACAGCCATCCCAAAGGGGTTAATGCCGAAAGAATCATAAAAAGCTCTAAATGCTGCTCAATGCAAGATTGGACAAATAGAACTGAAATTTCTGGATTGATGCCGTAACTTATCCAGTCGGCTATATTATCAACAGTATACTTTCTGATAAGCTTAGGGTCTTTATATTCGCTCATGAAAGCGTGCCAATCAGCAACCATAAAAAAACACTTATACTCTTTCTGCAATTTAATCCAGTTAGATAGAGCTCCTACCCAATGGCCGAGATGCAAAACCCCGGTAGGCCTCATACCGCTTAGTATAATTTTTTTCATTTCTAACTACTATTTTAGTTTCCGGGCGATAGTTTCTTCTTTAAAAACATCGATAATATCGCTTTCTTTTATTTTATCAAAACCGATGCTGATGCCACATTCCAAGCCTTCGGTAACTTCCTTAACATCATCTTTAAGCCTCTTTAGAGTCTGGATCTTTCCTTCAAAAACTACTTCATTTTCACGAAATAAATGACAAGGAGCTCCTCTGATAACTTTTCCTTTTTCTACCAAACAGCCCGCTATTATGCCGGCCTTAGAGAGTTTAAAAACAGTCTTAATTTTAGCTCGGCCTACGAAAGTCCGTTTTATTTGAGGAGTTAACAAGCCTTCTATCGCTGCCTTTATATCATCTATTAACTCGTAAACAATCTGATAAGATCTGACCTCGATGCCTTTACGCTTGGCTAATTCTCGAATTTCACTATCAATTGTAACTTTAAATCCTACTACTACCGAATCAGTGACTTCGGCTAAAAGGATATCCGAAGAATTAATCGCTCCTACACCCTTATGAGTTATAACTAATTCTATCTCGTTGGAAGGTATTTTCCTCAAAGCGCTCTCTACTGCTTCTAAAGTCCCTCCTACATCGGCTTTCAAAATAATTTTAAATTGTTTTAAATTATCTTCTTTTACCTTTTGGTAGAGATCTTCTAACTTAAAATGGGTCACCGGAGTTAACTTCTTATTCTTCTCTATTTCTCTTTTTTGTTCAGCAATCCCTCTGGCAGTTTTCTCGTCCGGAACCGACATTAATTTTTCGCCGGGATTAGGAACACCGTTCAAACCCAGAATCTCTACCGGTAAAGAAGGATATGCCTCCTCGCAAAGCTGACCTCTATCATCATACATGGCCTTAACTCTTCCCCAATAAAGACCACAAATACACCAATCACCGACTTTAAGTTTTCCTTCTCGGATTAAAACCGATGCTAAGGAACCTTTACCTTTAGATAGTTTTCCTTCGATAACCGTGCCCAAGGCCAAGCGCCCATAGTCGGCTTTTAGCTCTAACATATCGGCATGAAGAATGATTAATTCTAATAATTCATTTATCCCTTCTCCGGTTTTAGCCGATACACCTACTGTAGTAGTTTTACCGCCCCAGTCTTCGGGAACAAGTTCCAATTTAGAAAGCTGTTGCTTAACCATGTCGACATTGACGTTAGGTTTATCTATTTTATTAATAGCCACGATTATCGGAACATTAGCAGCTTTAGCATGGTCAATGGCTTCGATAGTTTGAGGCTTCACTCCTTCATCGGCAGCTACAACTATAATAACAATGTCGGTAATATCAGCTCCTCTGGCCCGCATCGCTGTAAAAGTTTCATGACCCGGAGTATCAAAGAAAGTTATTCTGCCTTTATCTAAAACAACTTGGTAAGCACCAATATGCTGTGTAATACCACCGGCTTCTTCTTCGGTAACTTTACTTTTTCTCACATAATCAAGAATACTGGTTTTTCCATGGTCAATATGGCCCATAAGAGTGACTATGGGGGCTCTCTTACGTAAGTCTTTTGACTCTGCACCTAAAATGGCTTCTTCCTGGGAAGGTTTCTTTTTAAGATTAATTTTATAAAAATAAGCTATATTGCTTGCAGTTTGCTCGTCTAGATTTTGGTTTATGGTGAATAATTTGCCTTGTTTTATTAAATCACCTAATAATTCCGAAGGTTTTTTCCCTAGTTTCACCGCTAAATCTTTGATAGTAATCGGAAAATCTACCTCGATGACATTATCCTCGATTTCTTTCTCTTCTATTTCCTTTAATTCCTGTTTAATTATGGCAGCGGTCTCCGAATCTATGCTAGACATGTGGTTCTTAACTGGAAAATTAAGGCTTTTCAATTTTTCAATTAGTTCTTTAGTGTCTATTTTCAGTTCCTTTGCCAATTCATAAATCCTCATTCCTTAAACTCCTTTGGCTTTATTAAGTAAATTAATAAAATCTACTATTCTTTCTTAGATACGGGTTCGTCTTTATTTTCTGGTTCTTTCAACATCTTTTTAGCTTCTACGATAATATCCTGGGCCTTCTTTTTACCTATTCCTTTAAGTTTAACTAGATCACTTTCACTGGCATTAGCTAAAACTTTTAAGTCTCCGTAGCCAGCTTCCGCTAAAACTGCAGCGACTTTTTTACCTACCGACTTAAGTTGATGTAACTTCTTAGTATCTTCTTCTATCCCTTCTTTAGAACGGATATCTATTTCCCAACCCACTAATTTCGATGCTAAACGTACATTTTGCCCTTTCTTGCCGATAGCCAAAGATAACTGGTCTAAAGGCACTAATACTTTGGCTCTTTTTACGTCTCGGTCCAATTCAATCATAGATATGACCGCTGGCGAAAGAGATGCTTTTATAAAGCTCTTAATATCATCGCTCCATCTTATAATGTCGATTTTTTCACCCCTTAACTCTTCAATTATATTTTTAACGCGAGAACCTCTCATTCCTACACAAGCACCTACTCCGTCAACTTTATCATCTTTAGAAAATACGGCTATTTTAGTTCTATCGCCGGCTGCTCGGGCTATAGATTTTATTTCTACTATGCCTTCACCTATCTCCGGTACTTCCAATTGGAATAATTTCCTGACCAAACCTTCATGCCTTCTAGAAAGTATGATCTGGACGCCTTTTTCTTTCTTAACCTCATAGACATAAGCTTTTACTCTTTCTCCCATCCTAAATCTATCTAAAGGAGAAAGAAAAGAATTGGGGATAATTCCCTCGGCTTTACCCATAAGGTCTAAGATAACTGCTTTTTTTTCTATCCGGTAGACTATGCCGCCGACGATTTCATTCTCTTTCTTTTTATACTCATTATAAATATTGTCTTTCTCGGCTTCCCGGATTTTCTGTATTATAACCTGACGGGCAGTCTGAGCGGCAATACGTCCAAACTCTTCGGACATTATTTCTTTACCGCCGATAGTAACGCTGATATCTCCTTTGCTAGGATCTATCTCTACATTTACCTCGGCATTTTGAGACGTTATCTTAGCTATTCTCTTAGCCGCTACTATCAAAGCATGCTTTACCGCATCAATCAAAACTTCTTTGTTTAATCCTTTTTCTCTTTCTAACTGGGAAAGAATGCTTAAAAACTCTTTTTTCACTTTACTATACCTCCCAAGTAATTATTTTCTTAAGATTAAATTACTATTATTTTTTCCTTACCCATCTTTATATTATCAAAATCAACCTCTAATACTTCTTTTTGATACCTTACTACCAACCCCTTATCGGAAATATCTAGTATTTCTGCTTCCAGGGAAGGTTTATTAACTACTGGCTCTTTAAACCACAAAGAAACGGTTCTTCCCTTAACTCTTAAAAAATCGTTTCTGTTTTTTAATGGTCTATCTAATCCCGGAGAGTTAACCTCCAAGGTATAATTATCACCTAAAACTTTATTGTTATCTAAATAAGAAGAAATTTTTTTATTTAGGTCAGCACATTCCTCCATAGTTATGCCGCCGCCTAAATGATCAACCAAACAACAGAGACTATAAATACCATGATAAAAAGAAAACTTAAGCTCTATCATCTCAAAGCCTTCTTTTTCGATAATATCTTTTATTTCTCCTTTAAATTTTTCTTTATCGTCCATACTCGCTAGTCAAAAAATTTAGTAACTCCTCTTTAGAAAAGGATTTTTTTTCACCGGTCTTTCTTATTTCTAAATCAAACTTATTATTGGCTAAATATCTTTTACCCATAATAGCTAAGTAAGGATTACCTATCAGGTAAGAATCGTTAAATTTAACTCCGGCAGCTTCGTTACGTTCGTCTACTAAAACCGAAAAACCTTTGCTCTCTAACAGTTCACTTAAACTAAAAGCTTCTTTTAGCAAATCATTTTCTAAAACTACCAGGCTCAAGTCAAAAGGACTTACCTTTTTAGGCCAGATTAACCCTTTATCGTCGGAGAAAACTTCGGCTATTGCCGCAAATATTCGGCTTACGCCAATACCATAACAACCCATAATAAAAGGGCTTCTTTTACCTTTATCATCGAGAAAATAAGCTTTTTGAGCTAAAGAGTATTTGACTCCCAATTTAAAAATATGCCCGATTTCTATCATATTTTCTGCAACGAGGTTCTTTTTGCAAACCGGACAAGATCCTTCTTTTTTAAAGTACTTTGCACACTCTCGGCAATAAAACAAGACATCTTCTCCTATTTTAGCCGGCACCATAAACTCATGGGAAATATTACCGCCCATAGCTCCGGAATCAGCTTCCTGCGTTAAAAAATTTAGACCGCACTCTTTGAATATATTTTGGTAAGCTAAATTCATTTTATCGTAATTTGTATTTAGCCCCTCTTCATCTTTATCGAAACTGTAGGCATCTTTCATGATAAATTCGCAGCTTCTCATCAATCCGAACCTTGGCCGAGGCTCATCGCGAAACTTAGTCTGAATCTGGTATAAAATCAAAGGTAGCTGTTTATAGGAGAAAACCGCCCGGCGTACAATCTCGGTAATCTCCTCCTCGTGAGTCGGACCTAAACAAAGTTGCCTTTTTTTACGGTCTTGAAATTTAAACATTACTTCATCAAGGTCTTTGTCTCTGCCGGTCTTTTGCCAGATATCAATCGGCTGGATAGCACTCATTAATAATTCTTGAGCGCCACTGGAATCCATATGTTTACGTATAATATTGCTGATTTTATTTAGCACTCTCCAGCCTAAAGGCAAATAAGCATAGATACCCGAAGAAATCATAGAAAGAAAGTTTCCTTTCAACAACAGCCGATGGCTCTGGCATTCGGCGCTTTTAGGGTCTTCCCGGCTAGTAAAAATAAAACTTTGGGAAAATAACATACCTTTGTAAATTCCTATTTATCGACCTCGAATATATTTAAATCTATCTTAATTCCTCTTTTCTTAAAAAGATGTAGAAATTTAGGCTTACTTAAAGCTTTAAATCTACCTTTTACCATAAAATCATCGGTTACCTCTTCTATTTCATAACGAAATAAATCGCGTAAAATTATTTTGTTATCTTGTAAATTCTCTACTTCGGTAAGATAAGTTATTTTTCTAGAACCATCAGCAAGCTGTTCATGTTGAACGATTAAATCTAATCCGGAAACAATTTGTTCTCTTATCGCCCAAGTAGGCAAATTAAGGCTAGCGTATAAAGCCATAGTTTCTAAACGGGTAATGGTATCGGCCGGAGTAGAGGCGTGAATAACGGCTAAACAGCCACGGTGGCCGCTGTTTAAAGCCTGTAAATACTCCATAGCTTCCTCTCCTCTTATTTCTCCTAATATTATTCTGGTCGGCCTCATTCTTAAAGTATTTCGGAATAAGTCTCGCGGCGATATCTCTCCTTTACCCTCAATATTAGCTAACCTTGTAAGCAAAGATACTAAGTGATCCTGGTGTAAATTAAGTTCCAAAGCATCTTCGATGGTAATAATCCTTTCGCTAGGGTCAATATAGGAAGAAAGGGCTTCTAAGGTAGTAGTTTTACCACTACCGGTGGCTCCAGAAAACAAGATATTAACTTTAGCTTTTATGCAAGCAGCTAAAAACTGGGCCATTCTCTGGTCAATGCTTCCTAGCCTAACTAAGTCGTCGGCATTTTGTATGGTCTGCAAAAATTTTCTAATAGTCAAAGCCGGACCTTTTGTCGAGAGAGGTGGTAAGATGACATTAACCCGCGAGCCGTCTTCTAAAGAAAAATCAACATAAGGACAGCTTTCATCGACTCTCCTGCCAGTTCTTGACACCATTTTTTCTATTATGTATTTAAGGTGGTTTTCATCTTCGAATTTTATGTTAGTACGTACTTTTTTACCGTTTTTCTCAATATAGACATTTAAAGGCCCGTTTATCATTATCTCGGTTATCTCCGGATCCTCCATAAGTATCTGTATCGGACCCAAACCCATATAGTCGGCACAAAGAGAACTAACGATTTTTTCTCGGCTGGCCTGATCAACGTCTAAATATTTTCCTTGCTCTTGCATACGTTCAAAAAATAACTTAGCTCTTTCTTTTACAAAAGTCGCGGTGAGTTTCTGCTTATCGCCTACCCATAAACTTATTTCCCGGCGAATTTCGCTTTTAATTTTGTTCAAATCCATATTTTTTTACCTCCCGCAATAAATCTGTTATTATCTTATTCTCATCGCTTATCTTTAAAATTTTATCTTTTTTAAAAATCACTGCTTTCTTTTTACCGAAAGCTGCTCCGATATCGGCCTGATAAGCTTCTCCCGGACCGTTAACAACACAACCCATAATAGCTATACGTAAATTTTTCTTAAATCCGCTGGCTTGTAATCTTTTCTTAAAGCTATCGACTATTTTTATTAAATTAGCTTCACAACGCGAGCAAGTAGGACAAGAAATTATTTCCGGCCCAAAACGGCGTAAGTTAAGTGCCTCCAATATATGTTTAGCAACCCGTACTTCTAAATAGGAAGGAGCAGTTAAAGATACCCTAATAATACTTCCTATGCCTGAATTAAGAAGGCTACCTAATCCTACCGAAGATTTTGTTATGCCTTCTAAAAAAGGGCCACTGGCAGTAATTCCTAAATGCAAAGGATAATCATGCCTTTTAGAAAAAATTCTATTAGCAACAATAGTCGATATTACGTCCGAACCTTTCATAGAAACCATTATATCAAAAAGCTTCTCGGCCTCTAATATTTTAAGATAATCCTCTACTTTTTTGACCATTTCTTCGGCTAAATCTTGCGGTGAAAAAAAATCTTTTTTAAAACCTCCGGAATTGACCCCTATCCTTACCGAAACTCCGTATTCTCTAGCCATGGCTGCTATTTTTGAAACGTCTTTCTTATGGTAAATATTTAAAGGGTTCAACCGGATACCCGGAAAGCCTTCTTTTATAGCTAAGAGGGCTAGTGAGCTATTAAAATGTATATCGGCAACTAAAGGTATAGAGATGTGCTTTTTTAAAAGTTTGGCCAGCTTAGCATCCTTCTTCTCCTTTACCGCTACTCTTATGGCTTCGGCACCTTCGCTCTCTAGTGTTCTGGCTTCCTTGATAAGATTTTTAGTATCTTTGGTTAAAGTCTTAAGCATGCCTTTTATTCTTACCGGATTGCTCCCGCCTATTTTTAAATTGCCTATTTTTACTATTTTAGTCATATTAGTATTAACTTAATAATCCAATGACCGCTGGATTTTGCCGTTATCCTTCTTTAAAATTCTAGAACCAAATTTGACTAAATCGTTATAAATTGCAAATGACATTAGCAAGGTAAGAAATACTAATCCTATCCGTGTCAGAACATCCTCTGTTCTCTGGTTTAAAGGCTTATTCCTTATTCTTTCCAATCCAAAAAAGATAATGTGCCCGCCATCCAAAATCGGTATAGGAAACAAATTTATGATAGACAAACTTAAATTTAAAATAGCGACTAGCTGCAAAAGAGCTATAATGCCAACTTGTATCATTTCAGAAGTGATAAAAAAAATCCCAATCGGCCCGGCTATAGCTTCTTTGAAAGGAACTATTCCTAAAATCATAAGTAAAAATCCTTTAAATATTATAAAAGTAAAATTAAAAAGCGATTCTATGCCTTTAACAATAGCTTTTGCCAAGGGATATTTAACGATCTTTATCTGGGAAGATGCTGATATACCGATTAAAGACACTTTCTTTTCCCGGCCAAAATCATCCCTAATATTCTTATCTTTTAAAGAAACTTCTAAGGGAAAAACCTTTTTTTCTCTATCTACTTTAAGGAAAACGCCATTTTTAGCTTTACGGATTATCTCGGACATTTCTTGCCAATTATCAACCTTTTTGCCGTTTACTTCCAAAATTTTATCGCCTTTTTTTAAACCGGCCTGATGAGCGGGATAGCCTTCTAAAACATCACCAATAACTGTATCGGAATAAGGGAAACCCACCAAAGCAATAATTATAAATATCAAAAAAGCTAAAAGATAGTTAAATAAAGGTCCGGCAAAAACTATTCTCATCTTTACACCCGGAGATTGTGATAGAAATTCATATTTTAGCCCTTTTATTTCCGAACGGCTATCCCCAGCTAGTTTTACGTATCCTCCGATAGGAAAAAGACAAACCAAAAATAAGGTCTCTTTACCTTTTATTTTTAATAAAGCCGGGCCAAAACCGATAGAAAATTTTTCTACTTTGACTCCGGCCTGCTTGGCAGCAATAAAATGCCCGAACTCATGTATTACTATCAAAATACTGAAAATAATTAAAGTGATTAATAAACTCATGATAATTTATCCAAGTATTCTTTCGTTCTTATCCTTGCCCAATTATCCCAGTAAAAAACATCATTAAGGTTTTTAATTTTAGCTAAAGGATGATTTTGATCAAGATAATTCATAGCTTTATAGATATCAGTAAAGCTTATTTTTTCTTGCAAAAAATAATCGATAGCTATTTCATCACAAGCATTCAAAATAGCTAAAGAATTGTCCTTTCTCTCGGCAGCTTCCAAAATCATCTTCAACAAAGGGTATCTATCATAGCTTATCGGCGAAAAAGAACAGGAAAAATAATTCTTTAGATTATCTTTGGAATATTTGCGGCAAGAAAAAAGAGGGCCGTTTAAAGAACCATACCTTTGCGGATAATAAAAAGCAAAGGCAATTGGAGTCTTCATATCCGGAGGATACATACAAGCAAAAACAGTATTATCTTGGTATTCCACCAAAGCGTGCACTATGGATTCGCGATGTATCAATATATCTATTTTTTTATAGGGTAAATTAAAAAAATAATGCGACTCGATAGTCTCAAATCCTTTATTAACTAAAGTAGCACTATCGACGGTAATTCTCTTACCCATCTTCCAGGTAGGATGAGAAAGTACCTCTTTTATCCCTACTTTAAGAAAATCTTTTTTATGATACAAAGATCCTCCGGAAGCGGTAAGATAAACCTTTTTAAAACTATCGGACTTGGAAGTTTGCATTTGTTCCATAATTTGGTAAAGGGCATTGATTTCGCTATCTACTGGCAAAACTTCGGTATTAAATTCTTTTGCTAAGCGAAAGACAAAGTAACCGCCTACAACTATAGATTCTTTATTAGCCAATGCTATCCTTTTAGCATGCTTTATATTTATTAAAAGCGGCTCTAAACAAGAAATTCCCGAAATAGCCATTAAAGAAATATCAGATTTTAAAGAAGCAAATTCTTTTAATCCTTCTTGGCCGCTAAAAAATTTTATTTTTTTGCTTAATTTATCTTTTAGCTCTTTGGCTTTTGTCTCATCGGCAACACAAACATAGCTCGGAGAAAATTCTTTAATTTGAGAATAAAGAGTTTTTGTATCTCTATTAGCACAGAGCCCAATAATTTCGAATCTCTGTCTATCTTTTCTGATTACCTCTAGAGCATTTTTGCCGATAGAACCTGTGGAGCCAAAAATAACAACTTTTTTCATATTTTTTGTTAAAAAGCCGGGAAATTTTGTTAACGCATCATAGTAAGAAATAGATAAAAAGTAGGTGCGGTAAAAATTAGACTATCAATAACATCTAGTACTCCGCCCATACCCGGCAAGAACGTTCCTGAGTCTTTTACGCCGCAATCCCTTTTAATAAGTGACTCGAATAAGTCCCCTAACTGAGCTATTATCGCTAAAATAACTATCAAGAAAAACTTTTCCCAAAAACTAATGCTTTCTATAAAGAAAGAAAAAGTAATTCCCACTCCAAGACAGGTAAAAAATCCGCCGATAGCCCCTTCTAGCGATTTTTTCGGACTAATTCTTTGGATAAGAGGAGTCCTCCCAAAACTATTACCCCATAAATAAGCTCCGATATCCGAAGATTTAGTAACTAAAATTAAAAAGCCGGTAAGTAAAGCGCCGGCGGGAAGCTGCCTTATGCGGATTAAAAAGCTAAAACACCAAGAAATATAAATTACGCCGAATACTGTGGCCGAGATAGATAATACCGATTGGTGAGTTTGTTTTTTGGTAAGTTCCAGTAAAAAAAGAATAAAAATGCCTATTATCGCGAATAAAAACTGCCATCCTTCCCCTACCGGGAAACGAAAATAGATAGTAATCGGAATAAGGACTCCGACTAAAATCCCTAAAAGTTTAAAAAGATTGACTCCTTTTTTCTCAACCATGTAATAAAACTCATAAAGACCAGCTACGATAAGTAAACAAGTAAATAAACCGCACAAAGGATAATAGATTACCCCCACAATAGTCATAATACCAAGGATAATAGACGAAATTAAGCGTTTACTCATCGACCTTACCGAACCTCCTCTCGCGTTGAGAATAATCCTCTATGGCTTTTAAAAGTTGTTTTTTATCAAAATCCGGCCAAAGAGTAGGAGTAAAATGCAATTCGCTATAAGCTAAATTCCAAAGTAAAAAATTGCTTATTCTTTGATCTCCGGAAGTCCTGATAAGGAAATCTGGATCCGGAATATCGCTTAACGAAAGATAGGCACTAAATAATTTTTCATCGATATCGCCAAGAGTGATTTTTTTCTGCTGATAGTCTGTAATTATTTTCTTAGCAGCATTTACAATATCCCATTTACCGCCGTAATCTAAAGCTATATTAAATACAAAATTTTTATTTTTTTTAGTAGATAACTCTAATTTTTCTATTTTTTTAAGGGTGGCTTTGTTAATCCTATCTTTTCGGCCGATCACATTCAACTTTATTCCTTCCTTCATAAGTTCTTTTTGATAATCATCCAGAAAATCATCGAGATAAGAAAAAAGATAATTGATTTCTTTTTTGGGCCGATTCCAATTTTCCGTAGAAAAAGCAAAAATCGTCAAAATTTTTACGCCAAGTTTCTTAGCTTCCAAAACTATCTCTTTTATTCTCTTTACTCCCTCCCGATGACCAAGAGTACGAGGTAAAAGGCGCTTCTTTGCCCAGCGGCCATTTCCGTCCATAATTATGGCGACATGATAAGGTATTGCCTGCATTGTAATAAAGGTAGTTATTAAAAATTAAGGGGGCAATTGCCCCCTTCTTATAATACGCAGCTTAGTTTAATGAAACTATTCTTCTCCCGCTGTCTTTTTTGTCGAACCTTCCTTGCGGCTATCTTCTAAAGTCTTATTTAATTGCAATAGCTTTTCGTTCTCTTTCTTTAGATTTTCCATATTTACGTTTAAGGCTTCGATGGCTTTCTTAAGATTATCATTTTCTATTTTCAGATCTTCGACGTTTTTCTCCAAACTTATATTCTTAGCAAGCTCTTTTTTGTAAATCCTTGATATTGAATTCATTTTTACCGAAACCGAAACCCCTCCGATGACTAAAACTACGATTAAACCAACCAGTAAACTTATTATTAAAGGATTAGATTTCATTTCAGCTCCTCCTCTGACATTGTCTTCGGAGAATCAAATTCGGCTTTTTTAGCTACTTTCGGCAAAATAACTATCTCTACTCTCCGATTAAGCTGCTTTCCTTCGGAACTATCATTAGAAGCTACCGGTTGATATTCGCCATAACCAATAGCCGAAAGTCTCATCGAATTTACCCCTTTTCCTTCTAAGTAATAAAGAACGCTTAGGGCTCTTTGGCTTGATAACTCCCAGTTAGATTTCCATTTCGAATATTTTATCGGTTGATTATCAGTATGGCCTTCGATACCAATATTATTTTCTGGTACTGTTTCTTGTATTATAGATATCACCTTATTTAGCGCCGGAAAGCTTTCCTTACGANNAGCTTTCCTTACGAAGCTCGGCTTTCCCGGAGTCAAAAAGCACCTCGGCAACAAAAGTAATAACCAGGCCTTTCTCGGCCATCTTCAAGCTAACCTGTTTATCAGCTATCTCTTTAGCTAAACGTTCCTCAAGCATATTTTTGGCATTGCGTAGCTGTCCTAATTCATCTTCTAGAGTCTGTATTTTTTCGATATCAGAACGTCTGCCTTTCTGTAGAATTACGGCGCAACCATTTATTATAAAAACAAAAATTACCGCTAAAATAATTGCTTTCTTTTGCATAATAACCCTCCTTGTTTATTAAATTAAAATATCATATTTGATAAGGTAAGTCAAGAAAATGCTTGCCTGATTCCTAATATGAAAATTTAGAATAATTCTGTTTGCCGATGAAATACTAAAGGGTATTTTCTTTCTTATCTTTATTTAAGGCTATCGTATTTTGCTCTAACAATTTAATAACCTTATTTATCCTCTCTGCTAAAGGAAATATAAGGTCTTTCTTGCGTAGAGATATCCGCGTCACACGTTCTCCTTTAACAATTTTTTCTAAGGTTTTCTCGATACGGGAAAGAGCGCCGAAACTATAATATAAAATAAAAGCTAAAACCGCGATAAGAGATAAACCGGCAGTTATAAAAATAAAGAGGAAGGTAAAATAGGTTAAGTCGGATTTAGAAAATAATTCTTTTTCGGCAAACATTTTTAACAAAGCATAAGCATTAATTAAAGAAAAAATAACAATTAGAATCAAGATAACTTTAACTATTCTAAAACGGCTAGGCATCCTAGTCCCAAAATATCTTTTACCGCTTTCTTCCATTTATTATTCCTCCTCTTTAGATAACAACAACCGTCTATCTTCTCTAAATAATTGTATTATACTCTTATAAATTATAAGTGTAAATATTTACTTAAGTCTAGATTGAATAGGAAAATTTATGAGGATAATGTCTGGCGTTATTAATTATAAAATCAAAGAAAGCTATAGAAAGTAATTTTTTAAGCTAAACCAACCTTATCTTTAACAGCCTTATTGCCTTTAGAAGCAATGACTTGTATTAACTTTTCTTTATTTATCTTAGACCAAATACAGCCGCAATCTAAACAAGAGCAAAATAAATTTTTAAAACGAATATTTATACCGGTTAAAACAAAAGGCCTTAAATCCTTGGGACGAAAATAAGCGCCGGAATAAAAATAATCCGGCTGGCTCAAAACGCTTCCCTCTACTATTCTATGACTTTTACATTCCGGGCAATCTTTACTTAATTCAGGATTTTTTTCGCTCATGAGCCTCCTTTTTTAGTATTATTAGAATTTTTCTTTTTATCCTTTACCGGCAGGCTATCTTTTTTCATTTCCTCCAAAACATCTTTCAAAATATTGACTTCTTCCTGTTGTGCAGAGCTTTCTACGCTAATTTGTTTACCCTGAGTAAAAGGCTCGACTTTATTCCGCCTACTAGTATCTTCTGTTTTACCTTCAATAATCTTTTCGATATCATAGGTACTATAAAATTTGATATTTCCCTCGCTGTCTGTAACCCTGATAAAATATTCGTTTTTATCCATTACTTTGACATCTGCTGTCCGGCCGGATTTAAAAACGATTGTTTCGCTAAAAGCCAAAAAGAAAAATAACAATTGTAATAACAGTGAGTTTAATATTATACGGAAAAAAAGATTATTAATAAATTTCATTACTTTTAATAAAAATTAAATCGGCTAAAATCGATTAAACTCAAAAACTTTATCTCACCTAGATATCGTTAGAAATCTATAAAAACAGCGAGGATAAAACGATTGGAAACGCTACTTATTAATAAGAATTATTTTTTAGCGTAAAGAACGGCAAGTATAGAAAGCAACAATACGGTGTTGGCAACCACTAAGCCGGCGCTAGCGCTTATCGAAATAGATAAACCGCCGAAAGAAACCGTCGAAGTATCAATAAATCGTCCTACTATCGCAGTTACGGCTAAAATTATGCCTAACACAGTCAAACTATAAGATATTTTTCTCATATCTCACCTCTCTTATTATTAATTTTACTATCCATATTGTTAGTGTCAATAAAAAAACTGTTAAAAAGAGATTAAATTATTTCTAAAAAAATCAGTACACCTATAATAATAAACGTTATGGCGCTAAAATACTTTATCAATTCCGGCTTAAGATATTTTGATACTAATAAACCTAATAATACCGATACGGCAGTAATTACTAGATAAGCAGAAACCGAGCCTAACCAAACACTAAAGGGTTTTTGTGATTTGGCAGACATAGTTATACCTATAAATTGAGTTTTATCTGCTAACTCAGCTAAGAATATGGCACTAAAAGTAGTTAAAAATATTTTCCAATCCATTAGTCACTCCTTTTTTCTAATTTATGAGATTATGCCTGACTATCTACGGATATAGAGCTAAAGGCTTCGGCAAGGCTATTTTTTAATTGTTCATTGTATTGCGTTACCCTCAAAAGATACGTTACTACCTGATCAAGAAAGTTTTTTATCATTCGATAACCTACGTAATAACCTCCCAGAGAAATAACAATTACTACAAACAAAATAAACCCGATATGGGTAGCTAGGATATCGATATTGAATAATTTAGTTATTAAAAGATAAAAAAACACTAGCATCGGGATAACATTCATTAAAGCAAAAGCGATATTAAACTTATGGTAAGGATTACCACCTAATTTTTCTAGTGTTTCTCTTAATATTTTAGGATCAAAAAAATTTTTATTTTGTTCTTCCATAACTTCCTCCTTTAATGTAAGTCTCGCTTAATTATTAAGTTCATAGGATAAGCCGTCAGCAAGTTCACTATTCTTTTCTTTCAATTTTCTGGTCTCTTTTTCTAATTCTAAATTTATTTTATTTTGATCCGAAATAATCTTCTCTATCTTGGCCTTTTCTTTCCTAATTTCTTCCAGCTCTTTCTGCAAAGTTATTCCTTTATCGTGTAACTTATCAATAATATTTTTTTGCTTGTCATTTTCATCTTCTAATCTCTTGACTATAGCAGTCAATCTGAAGACTTCTTGACGAAACTCTTTATTCTTTTCTTCAAAAACCGATAATTCTTTTATTTTCTGCTGTAATTGTAAATTATTCCCAAAAAGTTCTTTCGTTTTATCTTGAGCAATTTGTGACTTACTTTTAGAGACTAGTTGTTCTAAAAAATTACGCTCTCTATCCTGCCAAGTTTGCAATTGCAATATCAAAGAGTTTACCTGCTCTCTTAATTGTTTGATTTCGGTTTCTATAGAAAATTTATTCGAAGTTGCCTTACTTACCCAATTCAGGCCCTCAGGGGAAAAAAAGGCAAAAATAGTTACTATGGTTGCCACTACGATTAATAACCATAAGAGAATTATCATTGTATTATTCCTTTTAAAAATTTATAAAAATAATAACTTACCTCTATGATATTCTTTTTAGGCGTTCGTTAATGAACTCACCCAACTTATTGGAAATTTCTTCATCCAAATTTAGAAACCTAATTCGGGTTTCAAAAAAACGACTATTCCCTTTCTGCTTCACATTCACTACTTCGCCTTTTACCTCTATTTTTTGAGGAATAAGAGGGAACCTGATAATCATAGATAATATTGTACCTTTAGTAAACATTTTATTAATGGTCAGGAGTACTCCACCTTGGCTTATGTTTTCGGTCTGAGTCAAATCATAAGCAGAAACTAAATCGGTTTTATAATTAATCATAAATTTACTATCGACTCTAGGATATTTTCTTTTTTCTTCTCCGTTTTTGGAAGCCTTTATATCTTCATTATCTAAAGGTCTTTGCTCTTCTTCGATACTAAGCTGGAGTAATAAAGAAAGTGGCGTTTTTTTAATTTGAACCGTCGGAAACGGCAATTCTCTTCCTTGATAGTACCAAATTCTGCCTTCCTTTTTCATTTCTTCACAATAAGGATTTATTTCTTCGGTAACGAATTTTATAACATCATCTAATTTTCTCTCGATAATCTGTTTACTCCAATGGCTAAGGATTAGACGCTCACACTCCTCCGACATGTATCGTTCAAACTCTCTACCCATTATATCTACCTCTAAATTATAAAATTCCTACATTTCAGATTAACTCTTCTCTTTAGGACTGTCAAGCCAAAATAGCCTCTAAAGCCGTAATTATTTTCTTAAAAATATCCTAAATAATAGACTTAAAATAATACTGATTATAATACCGCTAGTAAGAGGGAAATAAAAAGAAAAATTTTCCTTTTGGATAGAGATATCTCCGGGGAGCCGACCTAGAAAAGGAATCTTAAGTTTGACGACAATCAATAATACTAAACCTAAAATAAAGATACTTACCCCTATAAAAATAAGGCTCTTGGCTAAACTTTCCATAATAATATTTAAGCTTATATTAATTCTAACAGGATGATAAAACCAAAGATTTTATTTAAACTATTCTGCGGTCTTACTATCTTTTATCTTTTTAGTATTCATCGCTGAAGGGAATATCTGCCTTAGAAGACTAGGCGAAGAACCCAAACCTCTTACATCGATAGTAGCGTCCTTTAAATAAATACTATATTTTTTGCTTATGTCTTTTTGATTTATTAAATGTACGGCAGAACTAACTATGTTTTTAGCGGTATACTCTACGACAGCATCGGGCACACCGCTGCTAGTTTCGGATTTAGCGCTCATATCACATTGGTCATTGACATAATCTATAGCTATAAAACGCATCTTGTCATCCTGTTTATCTATCGCTACTTCCGTCGAAAACCAGGCCATTCGGGTTATGCTGGCTACTTTAGAGGCTATTTTAGCCAGAAGAAAAAGACGGTAATCATTAAACTCTTCATAAGTAACATGTTCGTATAAATTTTCGTGATCGTCCCACCAGCAAGGGATGATAGTGTCAAAGACATTAAAAACTCTAAACCAAGCTCTTTTACCGTTTAGCCGCAAAGGTATTATTTTTTCCTGTAACAAAAAATTATCTCCTCGATCAAAATGGCGCGCTTGGGCAATTTCTTTGATAGAACCTCGGGCTTCTTTTATTACTCCTAGCTGGCCGTAACCGCTAGCCGGCTTTATTATAAAAGGTACCTTTAATTTTTTTCGTTCTTCATCGGTTAAACGAAAATAATCCGGCTCCCAATTTCTTACTACTACCGTATAAGGAACATTTATATTAGCGTTAATTAATTCAAAATGAGTTATTGATTTATCTACCGCGAACTTAGTCCTGTCGGGATCGTTGATTACGACTCCTCCGAAGTCTTTTATGGCATAACAAATACGGGAATATAAATCATCTCTCTTATTGTAAGTTGCCTCCGTGTCTAAAAGCACTTTGATTTTAATTTTTCCTCTTTCAGCAATTCTTAAAATTTCCCGGATATTATCTTGAGAAATCCACAAAAAAGAAAGTTTGTTCTCTTTACAAAATTTTTGTAAGCAACTTACGAAAAATTCTTTTTTAGTACCACTCCAACTAAGACCAAAGTCATATTTTCTCATAACTTAACAAACCCCCGATTCGTTTATCGTTACTGATAAATCTTTGGAATTCACCGTTGCTTTTAAACCCAACGGCAAAGTAATCCGCGGTTCGCCTCTTTTGGCTATATGCCCGGAGGGAAAACCGTAAAGTATTGGTATGTCTAAATCTTTAAATAAACTATTAATCCTATCTCTGGCTTTTTCTTCTTTATCTTTGCTATCAAAGCAATTAACCATTTTACCGAATACTAGACCTTTCATTTTTTCGAATCTTTTTGCCTTCTTCATAGCTTTCAAATACTTGATGATACTATCTAAATCTTCGTCTACATCCTCTAAAAATAAAATTTTATCTTTAGTCTCAATCTCATAAGAAGTACCTAGCATATTCACAATCAATGTCATATTGCCACCTACTAACCTTCCGGATTTTTTGCCTGGCTTAATAACTTTAAGAGTTGGAAACGATAATTTGCCTAAAGAGGCATACTTAGCAATAGCGTTCAATAAATAACCTAACGTCAAATCGCTCATTCCTTCGTAGATTTCATTAGAGATAACCGGGCCATGAAATACTACCATCTTGCCTACCTTTTGCAGGTATAACAATAAAGCAGTAATATCGCTATAGCCGACAAAAATTTTAGGGTTTCCTCTGATAATATCTTTATCGATAAAAGGTATGATGTTCATCGAACCATAGCCGGCTTTAGCACAGAATATGGCTTTGACCTTTTTATCGGCAAACATACGATTTATTTGTTCGGCTCTTTTTCTATCCTGGCCGTCTTTTGACCAGCTCGGGCTAAATATACAGCGTTCATATTTTACTTGATAGCCTAAAGATTCTAATTTTTGCAATCCTCTGGCGAAATTATTAGGATCAAAAGAACTGGCCGGAGCAACTACGCCGATAGTATCGCCTTTTTCTAAGATTTTTGGCTTAATGATACTATGCTCTGGCATAATTATTCTTTGAGGCTTCTTGGAAAACAAAACCGTATCTTGCAAAAGCGCAAGATACTATTTTGCAAATCAAGTCTTCGTAACTTAAGCTGTGCTTCCTAGACATTATTACCAAATCGGAATATTGGGGCGATAAGCCTGGCAAGGGATTAATTTCTAGAAAAAAAATCTCATTTTGCGCTGATACCCTAAAATCCACTCTTGCTATATCCCGGCAGTCAAATTCTTTAAACAGTAAAAGGGCGTATTGTTTTATCTTATCTTCTAAACTAGTTCCCAGTCGAGTAGGCACTATATAATCTACCAGCTTTTTCCAATCTCTTTTTGTTTCTAGGGAATAAAAAAAATCATCGGCGGTAGCATTTTTATTTGCTATCTCCATAATCCCGAGAACTTGGGGATTACTATTACCGATAATACCTACGGTAATTTCTCTACCTTTAATGTACTCTTCGACTAATATCGGCTGATGCGGATATTTACTCCAAAGATGTTTTATGTTCTCTTCTAACTCGCCTAAAACCGTAGACTTTGATCTATTATAAATCCCCTTGCTAGAACCTTCCCAACAAGGCTTTGTTATCAAGGGATATTTCAGCTTATTACCGATACCGGCTAAATCCTCTTTATTCTTTAGCACTGAATAATTAGGAGTGGGCACTTTACAATGGCTGGCGACTCTTTTAGCTAAAACCTTATCTAAAGCTAAACCTAATGTTATAGGGTCAGAACCACTATAAGGTATATTTAGCATTTCCAATAGGGCCGGTATTTGAGATTCTCGGCTTCGGCCAAAATAACCTTCCGCTAAATTTATGGCAAAATCTATCTTGTTTTCCAAAGCTAATTGGGCGATTTTAGGGTTAGCTTCCAGATGTACGGCATCATGGCCGTGCTTTGTTAGGATTTCGGTTATGGCTTGAATAGTTTCTATGGTATCGAACTCTTCCGAATATTCGCTATCTAAGTTTTTATCTTTTAAATTGCAAATTATCCCTATTTTCATTTCTAACACTGCGGTTCAGGGTAAGCAAAAATTTCTCCCTTGTAATCTTTCAAAATCAAACAATCCTTTTTCTTAGCAATTAAGTGTTCCGGCATCAGAGGTATCTTCCCTCTCCCTTCTATCCCATCAATAACAAAATTGGGAATGCACATTCCGCTGGTATAACCCCTCATTCTTTTTATAATCTCTGTTCCTTTCAAAGCGGAAGTTCTAAAATGGCTTACACCAACTACTGGGTCGCACTGGAATAAATAATATGGCCGGACTCTAATTTTTTGCAATTTTTGGCATAACTCTTTCATTGTTCGTAAATTATCGTTTATTCCTTTAAGAAGGACCGATTGATTACTTAAAGGTATGCCACATTGTTGTAACTTTCTGCAAGCCAGCTCGGAAAGAGGAGTAATTTCTCGAGGATGATTAAATTGGATATTTATCCAGAGATTAGTATATTTTTTTAAAATACTGCAAAGATGTTTGTCTATTCTTTGGGGTAAAACTACCGGCGCCCGAGTGCCAATACGTATCACCTCGATGTTTTTTAAGTTCGTTAATAAAGAAAGTATTTGGTCCAGCCGTTCGGTTGATAAAGTTAAAGGGTCGCCTCCCGATACTATAACTTCTCTTATCTGTGGCTTATTACGAATATAGTTTATGGCTTTGCCAATTAAATCCAAAGAAGGGACAAAAGACTCATTTTTCCAAAGCCGTTTACGGGTGCAGTGACGGCAATACATAAAACATCTACTGGTAACCAAGAGTAAAACCCTATCGGGGTAGCGGTGAACTAAGCAAGGAAAAGGAGAGGTTCTTTCTTCTTCTAAAGGATCTAAACTTTCCTGATTGCTTTGATACAACTCCTCTTCAGAAGGAATACATTGTTTCCTTATCGGGTCATTTTCTCTACTTATATTATTTATTAAAGATAGGTAATAGGAAGGAATTCTCATGTGGTAGCGTTGTGCTACCTTTTTAAGCACTACTTTTTTCTCGTTACTAAGCGGGATATATTTAGAAAGACTCTCAACATTTAATATAGAATTCTTATAACTATATTGCCAACTTTCTTTAGTTATAACACTGCCCCGACACCCCCCATATTCATCTCCAAAAGAATCCCCATCTTCTCCACTATTATAACTATTCATTATCTTTCTCCTCCTAAATAATGAATCCCTCTTTCTTTTTTAATAAATAATCCAAGAAAGAGGGATTCGGCTCTGCATTTTTAGTTAAAAATATTTATTTATCACTCTTCGACCGTAGAATCAGCTTCAAAATCATATTCGTATTTAACAGCTTTCGGAGTCTGGCTACCTTCTTCAGAGATAACTTCGACTTTCACTTTATCGCCAACTTCAAAAAAAGCTTCTTCTATAAAGGCAGCGGTAGTGGCTATTTGTTGGCCGCCAATAACTATGTAACTGCCATCGTCAGCTATTTTTTCGATTTCTCCAGAAATAATTTTATTCTCTAGCTTCTGTTCTTGCTGTTGTTCTCCGGCAATACCGCCTGCTTGCTCTTGCTGTTCTTGAGCGTAAACCGCAACCATCGTAAGAGAAATAAAAATCACAAAAAATAAAACTTTCTTCATTACCAATCCTCCTCTTTATTAAATTTTTTGCCGTAATCATCGTCGTCGTAAATATCTTCTTCTTCGCCGTAGTCATCCCAATTGCCTGCCACTTCTTCTGTTTCTATGGGTACTAATTTAGTTATCTTCAACTCTGCCGAACAAGCAGGACAATCAATAACATCGCCCACTTCTAAATCTGTTTCTAACTCAAACTTTTCACCGCAAACACAACATTTACACTGTTCACCCATCATCCACCTCCTTTCTGGATGGGCTTGCTATTGCTTAAGAAACTCCCCCTTGTCTATCTTGATGCATCTGATAAATCATATTAGGTAAAATTCAAGATTCTTCCTAAAGCATAATTAGCTGACCCCTTAAGGTTATCATAAACCGTATTACTGTTTTGTTTTTCAGCTCTATTTTTTAGAAAGATTAATTGGGTAAGATATTGTGAAATATTAGCTGGCTTAACACTGGGAATTCCATACCACTTTTTCGTAGTCGGCATCTTTTTTAAAACATCTATCTTTATCCCAGTATTATCTGTTTAATCTAAATTCTAAGTATTCTTTAGGTATTTATATACCATATAAAATATCTCCTGTCAATCAAAATTTTAGTTAGGGTTTTATAAGAGGGTAATTTACATAAGTATTTGATAATGAGGGTGTTAAAGAATTATTATTTGCGTTTTTGAAAAAGGGCGTTTAAATGCTAAAATAAATTTTTAGCAGAATCTTTTACCGGAAAAAGATGCTGTTCAGCAACAAATCTTACATTTTCAACGGCATAAAAAGCTTGGAGGTTATACTTCTTTGCTATAGCTAAAAACATCAAAAATGGTATTAAAATTTGCATTAATGGCATAAGGTGTTACTGCTGGATTTCTTTTTTCTTTCTCTCGATTGCTTCCTCAAGATCGCTATATTTATCTTTAAAACTTTCTAAATCTTCGGATTTTGGTTTAATTCTGCTTTTTAGAATTAAAACTACGCTTATAAATATACCCCACATTATTAACAAACCCAATATAAAAAAAGGAAACAATTTTAAAAATAGCTCCATTTTCGTTATTTATTAATAATAGACTGTTTTGCCTTCTTCTGGGATTTCCTCTTCTTCTATTTTACCGTCGGTACTCCAAGAGTAGATAATTCCCTTGCCCTTTGCCGATGAGGGACATCTTTCTAAATTAACTCTTTTTATAATTCCAGAGGCGCCGGTTTTTTTTAGCTGTTGGTAATGGCCTGCTTCATCATAAGGCCCGGAATATTTAGGGTATTGAACTTTAAATTTATAGAGTTCGCTTTTGTTAGGAAAACAGTATTCTACGAAACTTACCTCCGACTCCATCATAACAGCACAATGCTCTTCTCTATTCCAAAATGCCTTCAATTTTTCTAATTTAGAATCTATGTTTTTACAAGCTGTGGCTAGTAAAAAACTTACCGTAAGTAAAAATAATAGGATAAAATTTACCTCTTTATTTCTTGTGGAGCCCCACGGACTAAAGTCCGTGGCTCCCTCCTGAGCAGAAATCTTAATACAGCTCTTGCAAGCAAAGTCTGGATTCATCACTCGGACTAAAGATTTCTGCGAAGGATTAAATCTCTTTTTTATCATTTTATTACCTGGCTATATTCTAATTACGGAATAATCTATAAAGGTTTGATTATTTTTAACAGAATATGTCCTCTTGTCTAATAAAATCCTTAAGAAAATACAAAGAGAGTTAAATAACCTGTTGCAAGTATTATAATGCGATTTACCGAATTTTCTAGGATAATGTAATATCTTAACTTCGGTGATTTTGTAACCGGCTTTTTTAACTAATAGAGTAAAGAATCTGTGCATATCTTTATCAAGCAATATATCCTCTAAAACAGATTTTTTAAAAGCTTTCAAAGGGCAGCCGGGATCATGGATTTCTTCTCTAGTGATAAGCCGGCGAAAAAAAACCGCTAACCTAGAGGTATATATTTTAATTTTGGGATCTTTTCGTTTATAGCGATAACCACAGACTAAATCATAACCTCCTTCTATTTTTTCTAACAACTTGGGGATATCTATAGGATCAACTTGTAAATCGGCATCTAGAGTAATAATTATTTCTCCTTTAGCAATGTTAAAGCCAGCTTGTAAAGCTGCGGATTGGCCTAAATGTCGGGCTAAATTTATAATTACTAAATTAGCCGGATTTACCGATATTTGGTTTAGTTCGAAAAAACTTTTATCATAAGAAGCATCATTAACGAAAATTAACTCATAGGGCTTAGCCAACTTATCCATCGTTTCCTTTATACGGAAATATAGCGGCCGGACAGTTTTTTCTTCGTTATATACGGGTATGACTACAGAATATATCATAATAATTAGCTAAAAGAGCTTCTCGGCTTTCATAAAAATAAGCATCTTATCACTATATTTGAAAGGACCATAAATAAGGTCCCATTTAAAAAACTTTTTAGATTTAGAAATAACCTTTGGCATTTGCCTGCACTCTATTAAAACAAAAACGCCGTCTGTTTTCATAAAATCTCTGAGTGACATTGTAATCACCTTATTATCAATATAGAATAACATATTATAAAGTCCTTCGGGCGATAATTTAAAAATAGGATGACCTTCTGCCAATGCTGATATTGTATGTGCGTAGTAGCGCTTATCTAATGATTTCTTTGATACATACGGCACAACAGCTAAAAGATATATTAGGCGCAATAAAATAACTATACCTACTATAGTCCAAATAAACTTAATATTTTTTTTATTTTTAGCCCTTTCCTGATACACAAATCCCATTATTAACGCTAAAATAGGGGCAATCGGCGAGATATAGCGCGGCCTTGGAAAAGGAAGAAAAAAAATAACTATAGAACCGCAAATAATATACAAAAAACAAAAGCGGTAGAAATCAGATACCTTGAAAATATTCAATATTTTTAAAAATATTTTTTCTCTCCAAAATATGCTAACTATTATTATCCAAAAGGAGTAGTGTATTATGATTTTTATAATATAGTATACGTGCTTTTTAATATAGTTATTGAAATTACTGTAATCTCCTAAACGAAGAATTTGCACCACCCATATTTTTATATCTCCTGTTTTATAAATCAATGATGCCCAGATTATTAAAGGAATAAAAGAAATTACTAAACAAATAAGCAAGCCTTTGAAATGTTTTCCTATACTGTCGTATACAATGATATAACAAAATACAGTAGCATAAAAAAAGAGTTGCGTGCAAGGGCCTTTGATTAAAGTACTGATACTAAGAAGTAGCCCGGTTACTATCCAATGCTTAATTTTTAATTTTTTTGTAGAATACTTTTGCCACCAATAATAAAATACAGCAAAAGAATTGCACATAATTAGTATGTCGGTTTCCCCTAAAGTAGCGCTTCGTAAAACTATTGGCAAGGTAAAAAGAAAAAAGACAGCAAAAAACGATGCGCTATCGGATAAATACTTTCTAGCAAGGAAAAATACTAACAATCCAGTTATAAGAGTTGCCAAAAGTCCTGGCAAACGTATGCTTATTTCGTTTAGCTCTCCGGTAATATAAGAAGACGCTACTATTAACCAAGGAAATAAAGGGGGTTTATTGACGTAACGCTCGCCTGATACTCTTGGCAAAAGCCACTTGCCATTTTCTAAGATATCTTTTGCTCTAAGCGCATGTCTTCCTTCTTCTTTAACTAATTGTCTCGTTGTACCATTATTGGGAATAAATAGTACTACCCATAATAATACTATCCCTACACAAATTAAAACATTCCTTTTTAGAATGGTTTTAATCATATGTTTCCATATCCAATTTTCATACTATTTGTAATATTAATAAAATATATCCGGAAAAGGTAGAATTTGAAGAAAAATTATATTAAAGATTTTAATAGGTTATTAAAATAATCTCTTATCTCCTGTAGCTTAGCGATAGCGTTATAGCTGGGCGAGCCGTCTTTATCTAAGATATTTGCCCCTAAATTAGCATTGTCTTTACGCCAATTATCGATTAAAAATAAAAAATTGTAATAGCTGGTGGCTAACTCTACTCTTTTTCCCAGGTTATCTTTTAATTTCTCTGATAATTGCTTATACTTTTCATCCAGGGTAAGATCGTCTTCATAAAGATGAATGGCTTTGACCATATCTTCTCGGGTAACAATACGCAGCCGGTTCTTATTTTCAGAAAAATCATTTAGCCTGGTTTCTAACCTTTTTTTACAACTTTCCAGGTAATTAATCACGGGCACTCTTAAAGATTGGATATCGCTTTCTAACCCTTCCAGGCGGCTAGCTATTGCAGATTCTTTGGGCTTTTTAAGCAGGTAAACTAAACCAATAGTGATAGCTATTAAACCTAATATCCACCACATATTATAATATTCTACACCTAAAAATAACTCTTTAAAAGTATAAAATATAAGTATCAGTTTTGACCAAATGCTGTTCTAAAAAACTTATAAAACAATTTTTACTTTTTCTCTAGAAAGGCTATTTTTATAGTAGTATAAATTTTATTTTGCCAAGGCCAAAACATTGCTATAACCATAGCATTTTCCTCTTCCTTCTTAAATAAAGTCTGATTATCAAATATCCCACCGTAGTCCTTAGCTAAATCTTGGTCTTGTTTACTGGCCTTTGTTCCTTCAGGCTTGGCCGCTGGACCCAATATCGCGGTGAATATCTTATACCACTCCCCAAGGTCTTGACTATAGATAACCGCCTCATAATACTCATCACTAAGACACCGCTGTTCGTAAATTTTTAACTTATTGCTTTTCTCGATAATTTCTCTTAAATTCATAATCCCCCTCTTTGTTGAAAATACTTTCCGTAAATTTAATGATATCGTTCATCATTTTAACTGCCTCTATGGGGTAAGTTCCAACCGCAGTTTCTCCTGAAAGCATCAGGTGAGTTGAACCATCTAATACAGCATTGGCTACATCGCTTACTTCAGCCCGCGTCGGCCTTTTATTTTCTGTCATACTTTCCAGCATTTGGGTAGCTGTAATCACTATTTTTCTCTGTTGGAGACATTTTTTTATGATCATTTTTTGTATTAGCGGCACTTCATAAATCGGTAAAGTAACACCCATATCGCCCCGTGCTATCATTATACCGTCACTAACTTCAATTATCTTATCGATATTTCGGACACCTTCCTTGCTCTCAATTTTAGCAATAAGCAAGGTATCAAAATTATTATTGGCTAAAAAAGCTCTTAAATTAATAATATCCTTAAAGGTCCTTACAAAAGACTGGGCTATAAAATCAACCTTATGTTCTATACCAAATTTTAAATCTCTCTGATCTTTGTTGGTTAAACCCTTAAATTTAAATTTAATTTCCGGAATATTAACGCCTTTGTTTTCTTTAAGAATACCTGGTGTTATTATCTCTGTCTGTATCTGGCTCTTTGATACCGATTTTACTTTTAAAGTGATATTGCCGTCGTCGATATAAATAAAACTGCCTTTTTTGATATCCCGTAAAGACCCATCGTAATCCAAAGGTATAACTTCATCACTAACATTATGGTAATTATTAGTTAAATATATCGTTTGCCTCTTATTTAACTTTATAAATTTTTTTTTGCTGTCAAATTTCCCTATTCTTATACGGTAACCTTCTAAATCCTGTAAAATTCTTATCCGGCGGCGGTATAATCTATTTAACCTTCTTATCAAGTCTAAACGAAAAAGGTGCTCCTTATGGGTACCGTGTGAAAAGTTAAGCCGGGCAATATCCATACCGGCTAACATCATTTTACGTAAAGTAGTAGTATTCTGGCTGGAAGGTCCTAAAGTACAGACAATTTTAGTCTTAACCATCTTAATTAAAAATCTTTTTTATATTTTAAAATTACTTTGTTTTCAGAAGTAGTGGCATTAGCATTTTCTTTATCTTCTTTATCTGCCGCTATCTCCTTTTCTGCTCCGACAGCAATGGTATCAGTGACCTTATATTCTGTGCCTATAGTTTTAGTATCATATTTAAACGATATTCCTTTATCTTGAAAGTACTGTATTATTTTATTTTCGGAACCGCCAAAGATAAAATAATCTACCAAATCTCTGCTAACTCCTCCTAAATCTTGGCCCTTATTCATCAAAGAATTTTCCGTACCGGCCCAGCTTTTATTAGTCATCAGCATCAGGGCTATCTTATCCTGCGGATAGACTGGATCGGAATAAAGTTTTAAATCTGGTTCTTTAACTGTTCCCTTTAAGGTAATATCGATTTTGGTATTTTCGACTTTAGCTAGGCCCTTAGCATCAAAAGAAGGTATTTTAGGATCGCCGGAAAAAATAATCTTGCTGGGATTAACTTTTATAACAGCGCTTCTTTTACTTTTTATCTTGCCGGTTTTTACCTCTATATCGCCATAAATTTTGATATTATTCTCGATATTTTTGAGAATAAGTTTTATTTCGCCGCTAGAATCAAGCAAGGAAATATCGTTGCGATAAAGCTTTTCAATTTGAAAAGAGCCAGTTAGTTCGGGCTCTAAAAATAAGCCTTTGACTTTAATATCGGAATCGCTGATAGTACCGCCAATGCCTTTTAAAGCTTTTTCTTTAGCGAATGTTTCCAAAATATCTTCGATATCGATATCCTTAAAATAAATATTAAAATCTAAGAGGTTATTTTTACAGTGGCCGTAAAATAAAATAATATTTGCCCCAGAAATCTTTAAACGGCCGTTCTTTATATCTATACTCTTTCCTCTAAGATAAAAAGGATTTAGATATACTTCTAAATTTTGTACTTCCAATTTGTTATCTTTAGGAAGCCATTTTAATTTATCGAAACTAACTTCTTGAAGAATCAATTTTTTAGAAAAGTTTCCTTCGGCTTTATCGATAACTATGTTTTGTGCTCCTAGATAGACGGACAAAACCGCTTTAAGACAAAACAAAGAGCCCGAAGTAGTATAAAATAACAGGTATAGTAAAGTTATGAAAGCTATGATCATCGCTAGGGCTGAAATTCTAAATATCTTCATATCTAATTTTTAATTATAAAATAAAAAAACCTTCTGTTAAATCTTAAATTGTCTGGGTAAGGAAGGAGCAAAAATCCGTATAAGAAATAAAAGGCAACTAAAACAAGTAGCTTATTCCGGCCCAACCGATAAGCGATCTAGCATCGGTAGCTTGATCAGCATCCCAAGCCGGATCATGATTGGATTCCCAAGTTCTTCCCGAAAGCCTGATGAAAGCAGCTTCCAGGCCTAATTTTAATCTTAAAGATGGGGAAAAATTCCAAAACCCGTATAAATTGCCCATATAAGCAGTGCCATCGTCATAGTCGCCGTAAAAAGTCAAATTTCTTAAAACATGGTTATCTTCATCATAGGCCGTAGGATAAAAAGACCAGCGAGCATCTGCGCCTATACCCCACTTCTTACGTTCAAAGTTAAAAGCTAAACCTAAATAAGGAAGATGATAAGTAATTTTGTAGCCTAAGACTTTTTGGTCTTTGTAAAGAGTCTGTCCGGTGTAGCCGTAAAGTAAATCAGTTACATAATATAAATCATACATATCATATTCAAAATCCATGCGCTTATAACCTAATAATACTCCTAATTTAACTTTTTCTTCCGAAGCTGCCTTTTCATAAAAGTTATACCGGCCGTAAATATCAAACATAATTGCCCGTAAATCAGCTTGGGATTCGGTGTACGAATAAAGGGTACCCTGGCTAAAGGCAGATCCAGTTTGATCCCAGTCCTTATCTTTCATATCATTGCCGGCATTTTTATCGATATTGGTCCAAAAACTAAGGCCAAAAGAAAACTTAGAATTATTCAATCCTCCCTCTAGACTTCCTCCAATCATCCAATTATCCATAGGATATTCCAATTCACTGACATGATGATTAAAATCATAAGCAGTGTTGCCAGTCATATAACCTATTTTTAAAGTGGCCTCGGCATAGCCGTCTTGAGTAAGCAGCAACCAATCTTTAAAAGTTTCTTTCCAAGACGCTCCTTGGCTCGAAGGTAGAGTTGAATCCGAATGGCTAGGCCGCTTTTTAATAGTAGTATTTTCAAAAACAATCTGCTCTTCTAAAACCTGTTTTGCTTCGACATTGGTTAAAGTTCTATCTATTAGTTCTTTGCGGGAATCACTATAGGAAAGGCTGCTGATAAGAGAAAATATAATGCAAAATAGCAGAAAAAAACTATTTTTAATCACGTTAATTATTATATCATTAGTTGCCTAAAAAAGACAATAAATAAGTTAAATTTATAATGACGTTTATATTAATAATTACTTTTACGGTGATAGAAGTGTTTTTTAGCCGGTTGTTTGGATTTGGCGAGCTCTACTAAAGCCTTTCCGCCGCTTTTACCTTTTTTAAAAACCTTTAGTATCAGCTCTGCTTCCTGGAAAGGCACGGTAATAAAAGAAAAATTATCAAAAATACAGATATCATATATTTTATCGACATTGATATTAACATTTCTTCTTATTAGTTCCACTAATTTATTACGGTCCATTTTATCGTTTTTACCTCGGGCAATAAATAAACGGGTAGTTCCTTTATTATCGATGGAAACATCGCTAATTTTATTATACTTATCAGCATCCAATTCGCTGCCAAAAGCATATTCGATTAAAGCCGATACTACTACTTTAGGATCAGATTCTGCCAAAATATCCTGGGCTAAATCTAAATGTTTTACGTTTTCGCTGGACTGCATAATCTTTCTAATGCTGCTTTTTACTAGCTCTTTTTTAGTCTTGATCACCATATCGATTTGGGGAAGTTTGCCTTTACGTATCTCGGTCCGGGCGATTCGCTTGATAATCGCCAACTTACGGTATTCTTGCGGGGTAACGAAAGTAATAGCTGTTCCTTCTTTTCCGGCCCGGCCAGTCCGGCCGATACGGTGCACATACCCTTCGGGATTCTGCGGTAAAGAGTAATTTATGACATGGCTCACATTTTCAATATCTATCCCTCGTGCCGCCACATCGGTAGCTACTAAAATATTAACCCGTTTATCCTTAAATTTAGTCAAGATTCTTTCACGTTGATTTTGCGAAATATCCCCATGAAGGCCTTCAGCATTATAGCCGCGGTCGGATAGCTTTTTAGATACCTTATCTACATCTATCTTAGTCCGGCAGAATACTAAGCCGTAAAAATAAGGTTCGCAATCAATAATGCGGCATAAAGCTTCTAATTTATCGGAATGTAAAACCTCAAAATAAATCTGATCAGTCAAATTAACTGTAAGGCTTTTTTCCGGTATTTTAACTAATTTATAACTTGACATATATTTTTTAGCTAAACCTAATATCCTTGGCGGAATAGTGGCGGAAAAAAGTAGCATGCTTTTTTTGGTATTGGTATAAGATAAAATATCCTCAACATCATCGATAAAACCCATATTAAGCATCTCATCGGCCTCATCTAATACTACATAAGAAACTTCTTTTATAATGAGAGTTCCTCTTTGCAAATGGTCTTTGACTCGGCCGGGAGTACCGACAACAATATCAACTCCTCGACGCAAACGGTATAACTGCTGCTCCATGGATTGGCCGCCGTATATCGGAATTACCTCTAAACTTTTGCTGCCTTTTAAAGAGTTGATTTCTTCGGCTACCTGCAAAGCTAATTCTCTGGTAGGAGTAAGAATCAAAGCCTGAACTTTACCGGTGCCAGCCTTAATCTTTTCTATTATCGGTAATCCAAAAGCCGCGGTTTTTCCGGTGCCGGTTTGGGCTTGCCCCACTATATGCATATCTGCCTGTAACAATAGCGGTATTACCTGCTCTTGGATTTTAGTCGGTTCTTCATAACCTTTGCGTTTTAGGGTTGCCAAAACATTCTCGGACAAACCTAAACTTTTAAATTTATCTAACATTTATTTACTCCGTATCTTTATCTATTTCTTCTTCAGTTTCTCTTATTAAAATATCCATTAATTCCTTGACTGTGATAATCTTATCTATTCTTGATACATTACTTCCGGTGAAAACAACGGCATTATCTAAATCACCGACGGAAGCATTACATAAAGCTTTAGCGATGCAATAAGGTGCAGTTACTGGATCACAAGTTATCAGACACTTATAACGACAATTAATAGGATCTTTTTCTCCTTGCATTACTCTCTCGGTAAAAGCAGTTCTTATCGCTCTTCCGGGCAAGCCTACCGGGCTTTTTATAATCATTATATCCTTATCGCCGGCTTTAAGGTATAATTCTTTAAATTTTTCGGCTACCGAACACTCTTTAGTGGCAACAAAACGGGTAGCTATTTGCACTCCGGCAGCGCCTAACTTAATAAACTTAGCGATATCTTTACCGTTAAAGATGCCTCCGGCAGCTATCACCGGTATAGTTACCTTAAAATTCTCTCTATATTCTTTAACAACTTTTAAAACATCGGTAACCAAATTTTCTAGATTATCGTTGGAATGGTTAATTAAGTCTTCAAATTTAAATCCTAAATGCCCGCCGGCTAAAGGACCTTCGACAACAATAGCATCCGGAAAACGATTGTAACGTTTGTGCCAGGTTTTAATTATAATATTGGCGGCTCGGCCCGAAGAAACAATTGGGATTAATTTTATCGAAGAACCTTCCACAAATTCTGGCAACTTCAAAGGCAATCCGGCTCCGGAAACAATAAAATCAGCTTTTTCTTCGGCAGAAACCCGTACTAAATCTTCATAGTTAGTTAACGCTACCATAACATTTATTCCGATAATACCTGAAGTTAATTGCCGAGCTTTAACTATTTCACCTCTTAGTGCTTGTTTGGATGCTTCCAAATAATTGGCTTCGTTTTGTAAAGTTCCATAAGCTAAGCCAACACTAGCAATGGTACCGGCACCGCCACAATTAGCAACTGCGGCTGCTAAAGGAGCTGTGGAGACCCTAACCCCCATGCCCCCCTGGATAATCGGTACTTTTACCTCTAAATCTCCTATAAAAAGCGGCTTCATTATCATGTATAAACTTTCCCTAAAAACAAAAAAGCCATAAAATTCAAGCTACCTTGGAACTTTACGGCTACAAGATATCTTCACTACTCTAACTTTCAAAATATTATTTTATCCGATATTTAGTTATTGTCAATGTTTCTGGGACGGCAATAATTTTAGGGGATATATGGCTTTAAAGATCAAAGATAAAATCAAATAAGACAAAAAACCAACCGGCGGCAAGAATACCTATGCATAGCCATTTAAGCCAAAGTAAACTATGAGCTATGCTTTTCATTAATGATAACAATTGTTTCATATCGGTTTCTTCCATAATTCCTCCTTTAACTCTAGAATTTTATTTTTTCAGTTAAGTATTCTAAACGTTATATAAACTATAGCAATAAATGCTATGCTAACCAATAATACGCCCATAATTTTAGTATTGCGAATTTCTTTGGACAGAGAAATAGGCTCTAAATTCCAATTAAACATAGCGTAGAACTTGCGCTGCATTTCTATAATTAAACTGGGTTTAAACAAGTAGAATAAACCAAGAAATAAGCTTGGCACCGGAGTTAATATTGCGATAAGAAGGATTAATGATTCCATATTTAACTTATATTAATTTTACTCTTAGATTGAGTAGTAGTCAACTTTAAAAAGCTACCGTTTAGGATTTACTATACTAAGTAAGGAATTTGGTTTTGGTTTCGGCAATTTTCTTATCAATATCTTCGATTTGGCGGTTAATCTCATCTAGGAGTTTACGATACTTTTGGATAATGTCTTCTCCATGACGGCTATTGGAAACAATACGTTTTTTTACGTAATGTTCTAATTTAAGCTCTTTGCGCTTTTTTCTAAGCTTCTTGATTCTCTTCACTAACTGGGCATTATGCTCTTCGACAGATATGCTCTTATTATCCAAAGAGGCAGATTTATCGTTTTGAAAATTATCGGTTTGATAATCCTTATCTTTGGGGGTATCTGGCGCTATTTCACCCTTATTTTTTTTCTGGTAATAATAATCAAAATTGCCGGGAAATTTACGCACTTGACCGCTTTTTACTTCATAAACTACATTAGCTATGGAACGCACAAAATGAAGGTCATGGCTTATAAATATCACTGTTCCTTCATAATTAGTTAAAGCACCAACCAGAGCATCTACGGCATCGATATCCAAATGGGTAGTAGGCTCATCCAAAAGTAACAAATTAGGCGGATTAATAAGTAGCTTGGCCAAAATAAGCCGGCACTTTTCTCCACCGGAGAGAATTTTAACTTTTTTTTCAATGTCATCGGCTACAAATAAAAACATACTTAAAATAGTACGTATGGTTTCGGTGCTCATTTTAGCCGAAGCTACTAACGAAGCTTCCTCGATGATAGTATTTTCCGGGTTTAAAACATCAAGGTGAGTTTGAGATAAGTAGCCAATATTAGTATTATGGCCTAATATCCGCTCTCCGCTGTCGATATTGATTACACCGGCCATAATCTTAAGCAGCGTAGATTTTCCGGCGCCGTTTTCTCCCACTAGAACCGCTCTTTCCTGCCGGGTTACTTCAAAATTAAAATTGCGGTATACTTCGATTGACCCGTAAGATTTAGAAATATTTTTTAATTCCATAGCGGTATATCCGCCGCGTTCGGGCTTAGGAAAACTAAAATTTCTTATACTGGCCCGGCGTTCGCCCGGAACAATAATCTTTTCCATCTTCTCCAACACTCTTTTTTTAGCCCTAACTTGAGAGGCTTTATTGGGTTGGGCGTGAAAACGACTGATAAAATCTTCTAACTGCTGACGTTTCTTTTCCTGTTCGCTAAACTGCTTAAGGCAGGTGTTTCTTTGGCGGTCTTTTTCTTGCTGGTAATTTTCGTAGGCTCCTTTTACTTTAGTTAATAAGCCATCTTCTAATACTAAAACGTAATTAGTCACTTCCTTAAGAAAATCTTTATCGTGAGAAATAATAAGATAGGTTCCTTTAAAGCTCTTTAGGTAATCCTTAAGCCATAAAGTAGCATCTAAATCCAAAAAGTTGGTAGGTTCATCTAATAGAAGAAGCTCGTAATGGCAGACTAACAGTCGGGCTAAAAGAATCCGCATCTGCCAACCTCCGCTAAGCTGATTAGCTTTTTTATTAATGCTTTCTTTAGTAAATCCTAATCCCATGAGGACTTTTTCGGCACGATGTTCCAGGTCAAAAAAACCCATAAATTCTAATTGGTGTAAAATATCGCCGTAGCGGTTAGAGAGAGTCTCGTGCTTTTCTTCTAAAAGCTCTTTTTCTTTAGCTAGATACCTTATGGTCTCATCACCTTCGATAACTTCCTGTAATACTTTAGATTCGGATTTAAATTCTGCTTCTTGAGGCAGGTATCCGATACGGATATTCTTGCCTATTTGGATATCTCCCGATGAAGGCTCTTCTTTCTTTAAGATCAGACGAAATAAAGAGGTTTTGCCGGAACCATTCGGCCCTACTAAACCTACCTTTTCTCCTTCACTAATGTTAAGGGAAACTTCCGAAAAAAGAGTTTTCCGGCCATGAGTTTTAGCTAAACTGTTTATAGTTATTATCTGCCGCATTAAATAGAACTCCTATAGTTTTCTAGTTCAGGGATAAATATTTGCTGTTATTATATCACTGCCAAAGCCTAATAAAAAACCCAGATTACTAATCTATAATCCGGGATTATTGTTGATTACAGTTAAAGCTAAGCTTTAAGTAGTTTTACTTTTAGTCTTATATAAAAGTTTATTTTCTTGAGGAAAAATAAAAACTAATATAGTTAAGTAAAAATATAATTCAAAAATTTCATCTAAATCGGGCAAACTAAAGGGGAGTTTTCTTTTCGCTAACAAAATAATAATCTTAATAATGATGTATAATAAAGGCGGTGTAATAATATATTTTAAATTATTTAAAGGCCTCTTGGGAATAAACCTAACAAGAAAATTATTGATAATTTTTCTTTTAAAAACTAAAATTCCTCCTATAATTGCCGTAGATAAATAAATAATATGACCGGTATATTTGCTTAAATTGTGGATATTAAATTCTTGTTGATAGTTATGAGTTAAAAAGAAGCCGGGTATTGAATATTTAAAAATTCTTTGGCCGTAATTTATCTCTTCTAACAACACCCATAATGATATCAAAGAAACTGCCATATAAAATAACTTAAATTCACTTCCCGGATGCTTTAATATTATGGCACTTCTGGCGAATATCAACAGTAATACTGCCAATTGAGCTAATTCGACGAATCCACCCTCGCTAACTTTATAACCTTTGAGCAAAGCAAAAAAAATTATTGCTAAGAACCAAAGTAAACCGCCAAAAATATTTTTTTCTTTTTTTAAAACCACTTTCTATAACTAGAAAAATAAACTTATTCTTTTAAACCGCATTCCTGTAAACATCGTTTATAGGCTGCGTCGTAATCGCTTTGGTAATAATATTGTTTTTTAATATACTTTTCTGCCGTGTAAGTACGTAAATACTCTAGCTTCTCTTTAAAAATCTCCAAAGCCGCTTCTTTGGCTTGCTTTTTACACTTTTGGATGATTAGATTCTGGGAAGATTTTGATAAAGGTATATAAACAGTAAAATAAATAAGTACTGAAATACTAAATAGTGCCATCAAAATAGCAATAACCAGCCTAACCATATCACCGCTATTCTTAATGGTAAACTTCATAATGTTAAAACTCTCTTATATTTTGGAATGTTTCTATTTTTTAAAAATTAGAAGTGTCCACTTTTATACTATAAACCAAATTCTTTCATTATTGCTGAAACTGTCTTATTACGCCGCCCAGTAGTATCCTGTTCTTTTAGGAATTTAAACCAGGCCTCGATAAGCTTAGGATTCTCTAGATAATTAAAGACATGCGTTACTACACCAAAGACTTGGTCTTGTCTGGTAGCCCGATACTTGTTCTTTAATACCGTAAGCCGCTGTCTGTTACCTAAATACCCGTAGCCCAAGTCATATACAGTGGTTTCGTTAAGCATCATCCTTGCAGGAAGACTAGCAGCCCCTCCTGTTTCAAAACCTTCGGTACGATAAGGAATACCCCTNNAATACCCCTTACCCAGTCATCTTCGTCGGGACTGCCTAAAGTTCTTATCTTTTCAGGAGATGCAAGCTTATTGAGTATCTCGATAAAATCATCCATCGTGCCACGATAACGCCCATCATTAACCATATCTTTCCTGCTGGTATAACCATCCCAAGTCCCTTTATGCTGCACAGGATGGTGATGGGCTCCTATCTCATGGCCGCTCTTCTGCCAACTTCGCACCAAAGTTAATTTCTCTTTATCTTTAAGGATCATTTCAGCCCACTGGGGCGTAAACTCTATAGTTAGTTTTACCGAGTAGGCATCGGCAATCCTAACCATTCGGCTTAAGGCATCAAACATCCGAAGATTTGCCGTAGTCGGTTCACAATGCACGGCAAAGAAATGATAGGAAGGATTATCATCCTGCCCTAAAAGCGGCTTTGTTAATAAAAACAAAGCCGCTAATAAAAAACTTATTACAAGGATAGGCCTGTTTTGTTCTAAATTCAACATAGCCTTCTATCTTTTTAAAAAAGTTATTTAAACTGTTTTTTATTTTAATTGCGCTTCCCAGGCAGCGAGGATTTTATCGTAACGCTCCTGTTGTTCTTTAGTTTTATCTAATATTTTTTGATTTTCTTCTTGTAATCTTTTGGTTTCTTCTTGTAACCTTCTAGCTTCGGTCTGAATACTATCTGCTTCAGTTTGCTGTCTTTGCTGCTCCTCTTGCAATTTCTTAGCTACCTCTTGCTGGCGTTTTTGTTCTTGCATCAGCTCGTTACTTATTACCATTTCCTCTGGCATTTTCTTACTGCAGGAAGCCCGCGGCGCTGAAGCGCAACCGCTAACTATAAAAATAACCAGAATCACTAGGCAAAGTGCTTTGCTCATCTTCCTACCTCCTTTATTTTATTATCTATTGGTTACTAAACCTTTATTCTACTTTTTTCTTACGGCCGATAAAATTATTAGCGCTATCAAAATAATAGGTATCGCCGGTTTCTAAATTACGGACTGCCACTGTCCAAGAACTTCCGCTATATTCTATAATATCATTATCTTTATGGCTCTCCATTACCGAGACAACATCGATGAATTTTGCATCCTTACTAATAGTTATATCCTCTTTCTTTATAATATCGTATTTTGGAGGATTGCAACTAGAAACAATTATTCCTATCAGTAATAATATTAATATTCTCATAACTTGCCTCCTTGACTAAAAAAGATAACTTTCACTATTATACTACTTCCATCGTTGACGGTGGCTTAGAAGCGATATTATAAGTTACGCTTACTACCCCGGGAACTTTATTGACTATCTTATCTGCTAACTTGGTTAAAACCTCATAGGGTATCTTAGTTGGTGTTGCTTTCCTGGCATCGATGCTATCCCAGCATCTTATCTCGATTTGTAAACCGAACTCTCTCTTGCCATCTCGCATGCCAGTAACTCTATCTTGGTGTAAAACAGCCAGGTATTGGAACGCTCCTGATGAAGATAAATCTTCTTCAACAATAGCAGTAGCTGCTCTTACTATTTTTATCCTTTCCGGCGTTACTTCACCAACGATTCTGGCTGCTAAGGCTGGGCCGGGAAAAGGTATTCTATTAAAGATAGCTTTAGGTAAACCTAAAGCTTGGGCTAACTTTCTTACGCCGTCTTTGCGCAACTGGACTAAAGGTTCAATAATCTTATAACCAAAAGCCTCTTTAGGGTCTATTCCTAACTGTTCAAAAACATTATGCTGCCTTTTAATTCCGGCTACTGTTTCATCAACATCAGTTAAAATCGTACCCTGTAAAAGATACTTAGCCTGACTTTCTCTTACTAATTTACCAAAAATATCTTTATAGAAAGTCTGAGTAATTGCTTCTCGCTTTTCTTCAGGATCAATTACTCCTTTTAAGGCCTTAAAAAACTCTTGCTGGGCATCTATTATCTCTACTTTAACTCCCAGTTTTTTAAATATCGCTACTATGGCCTGGGGTTCATCTTGCCGCATCAAACCATTGTCAATAAAATAAGTTTTAAGTTTACTGCCTAAAGCTTTATGACCAAGCATGGTAACCGCAGAAGAATCCACTCCGCCAGATAAAGCATTTATCACTTTTCCTTCGCCAACCGTCGAAGCCAATTCTTTAGTCTTTTTGGCGATAAAATCTTCGGTATCTAAATCTTTTAAGGTTATTTCTTGAATCTGATTCACTTCTACCTCCTTTGCCTAATTAACTATACAACTTGCTTTGTTTTCTGGATTTCCTTATTGGGCCTTATTATATCATTAATTTACTCTCTTAGAAACAATAAGCCCAGACTACAAATTTGTAATCTGGGCTTGTATACGGGAACGTTTCTATTTAAGCTTCTTAAACTCTCTCTTATTTCTTTTTGCCCAATAGAAAATAAAGTACAACTCCTACCAAAGGAAATATGAGTATGAGAATAATCCAAAGAACCTTTTTACTTGTAGCCATTGAGCTTTTTACGGCGTCAATAATAGCTACGATATCTAAAACCAAAACTATTAGGCCTAATAATCCTTTCATATCAAACCTCCCTTTTAGCCTATTGGCCAAAACTTCCTATTTTACTTTTAACATCAGTTACGGCTTCCTGGGCTTTTTGCTTTAACGCCTCTTTAGCTTTTTCTAGAAGATTTTTTGCGTCCTGGGAGTTTTTATCAACATATTGCAAAATATACTGAGCTATATCTATTGACTGTTGAAATTCTTTGGAATTATAAAATGCTTTAGCCTGGGTGATTAAATAATCGGCCTTTTCTTCGGCAGTTTCCATCGCCTTAGCTAATGTTATAGCATCATCACTTGACCCTGCCTTCTTAGGCCCGCAGCCCATGAATAAGAAACTAAAAGCTATTACTGCGGCTAAGATAAAAAATACGCCCTTCTGCATAAGCTCACCTCCCTTTTTAAAAAAATTTAATATCTATTTTTCTTTATATAAATGCACATCCTGCTGCGGAAAGGGTATCTCAATATTGTTTATCTTGAATTCATCGAAGATCTTCTTGTTTATGCTAAACATAGCATCCCAATAATCATCTTGTTTACACCAAGCCCGGGCGTAAATATTAATACTGGAATCGGCAAATTCTGATATGCCAATCTTCGGTTCCTTAACACTAGAAATTCTCTTATCTTTTTTTACAATATTAGTTACTACTGTTATGGCTTTCTCAATATCAGCCTTATAGCTTACCCCGACTTTAATATCCAATCTTTTAGAATCCGAGTAGTTATGGATTATTTCTCCAATAATATGTTTATTGGGTACGACTATTATTTCTCCATCTACGGTCTTAAGCTCCGTACGAGGTAACTTCATATCGCGGACTTCGCCTACTACGCCAGCAACTTCGATGATATCGCCAACCTTGAAAGGTTTAGTAAAAATTAGGGTGGCTCCGGAAGCGTAATTAGAGAGTGGCCCCTGCAAGGCAAAGCTTAAACCAAATCCAGCTACGCTAACACCGGCGATTAGGGGAGCAATCTCAATTCCAAACTTTCCTAAAGCTACTACGACAGCAAAAGCTATTATTAATAATTTGACTGTTTCGGCGATAAATTTAGTAACGGTAACATCGACTTTCTTTTTATCAAGCAGGTTTTTGACTAAATTGCTAATATATTTGCCTACCCACCATCCTATGACAATAACGATAACACCGCCTAAAACTTGGAAGCTGTATTTAACGAAAAATTCAACTATCATATCAAGAAGATTTTTAGCTGTATTTAATTGTTCTGCAGTAACTTCTTTAATGCTTTTGGCCTCTGATTGGGCTAAAGCCATAATAGGCATTAATAAGGCGCTCAAAAATAATAATACCTTTTGATATAGTGATTTAATTATTCTCATTGTTATCCTCCCAAATAATATAAACCAGTATATACCCTATAAATAAAATTTGGCAAGGAAAATAATTATGAGATAACTTCATTTATCTTTTGTATAACTTTATAAGCCTCGGTTTTACCTAATTCTCTTGCTTTGTTAAGATCTTGCAAGGCTTTGTGATAATCTCCTAAGACTGATTTTACCACTCCTCGAAAAAAATAAGCATCCGCATGTTTAGGATTAAGTGCTATTACTTTGGTATAGTCCTCTATTGCCCCTAGATAATCTTTAATCGTAGACTTAACCCTACCTCTATCAAAATAAGCAGCTTCATATTCAGGATCAAGTTCTGTTGTTTTGGTATAGTCCTCTATTGCTTCTTCATAATTTTTTATTGCAGAATTAACTGCGCCTCGAGAATAATAAGCATCTGCACGTTCAGGATCAAGTTCTATTACTTTAGTATAGTGCTGTATTGCTTCGGTATATTTTTTCATAGCCTCGGATTTTTCTTTTAAACCAAGATCTACTACTTTAAGATAGTACTGTATTGCCTCGGTGTAGTTTTTAACAGCTTCAGCTTTCTTTTGACGATAATAAGCGTCTTCTTTCTCATAGCTAGCATTCATCTCATTGGTATAATCCTCTACTATCTCTTCGTGGTTTATTGTTTCTTTTCTTTCTTGCCCTTTATCGATAATCCGACTTTCAGATTCCACAATATCTTTGTTATCTTCTGTACCGTTTACCTTGCTTTTAGAATAATGAGGGTCGCTTTGTTTAATCTGTTTTTCAACAAAAAATAAAAAAATAAAAAGAAAAATGAAAATAAAGAGTACCCATCTTATTGTTCCCCAATAATCAGGCTCATTTCCCAAATTTTGGGGATTAGACCCTTGATCCCAATTTGTTTTATTAATCTTCATATAAGTATTATATATCAACGAACTATGAACAGCTAAATATTTTTATCGGCGGTAGGTAAAAATAATCTCAAAATTAAGATTTTATATTATAGCGAATATAAGCTATTAGTTAGCAGATAGTTGTATGGCAAGGGACTGTCCTCTTATCTTTCCTTATCTTTACTAATAATTAAGTCCATTCTTTCCCATGAATAAGAAAGTGACGGTTTTTGCGGTAAAAGTTGATATCTTATTTTAGGAAATGATTCCAAAATTTTAAAAATGTCATCAAACTCAAGGTGTCCAACTTCCTTATGATAAGCTCCAAGAGTTTGTTCAACCATTCTTTTTAACTGCCTTTTTCTTTTTAATCCCATTATTCTTTCTTTATTTGCTATTATTACACAAAGCCAATATATAAATTCACTAAGTTGAAATAACAGAAAAAAAATAACTTTATGAAACAAAGATCGTTTTTGGGATGAACGTCTTGGGGGTAGAGAATAAATGAAGTTATTAAGTGTTCTTAGAGCGAGATAAATATTTCCTCTGAAGAGCATTTTTACTAGGTATGAAAGATAAGCCTTGCGAGAGTTTCCGGACATATGAAATTTAATTGGGAGGTCACCTATTAAAATAACTCCATTAGGTTTTAGAACTCTAATGACTTCATTCAGAACCTTTTTTGTATTTTCTAACGTTCCTAAATAATGGAAAACCGAGTACGATACAATCTTCGAGAAGTATCTATCGTCATAAGGAAGAGATGCTGTAATATTTCCCACTAAACATTCAACGTTACTGTTTTGGTTTAATTTTCTTTTTAGGATATTAATAGCGGCTTCAGAACCGTCAAAAGCATAGACTTTTTTTACAACATCTTTGATTCTCATTGTAAGAAGACCGGATCCTGAACCCAAATCTAGTACAATATCGTCTTGCAAAAAATTCAATTTTTCAGAGATATCCCTAAATATCTCTTCGATATCTCTAGAATTAGTCCCCAATCCTCTTCCAGATGCTTGATACTCATCTTCTGGCCCGTATATCTTGTCTAAAGCTTCATATTCTGATTGATAAAAATCAAAAATTGTTTTGTCTTGCTCTAACTTCATAAGTTTGGGGGGGGGGACGGTTCCTTCATTTCTTACTTATTATATACCAATATATTGCAAAGGAATAATTATTTTGTGCTCGGTGGGATAAGAAAAATATAGCCCGAGGCAAATACCTCGGGCTTATTTTTCTAATTGCGGGGAGACGATTTGAACGTCCGACCTCAAGGTTATGAGCCTTGCGAGCTACCTGGCTGCTCCACCCCGCGTATTTTCTGCGTTAATACTTGTAAACCTTCCTGATAAAAAATTACTTAGTTGCTTTTTAAGGAATCTATGGCCTGAACCGCTTTTAAGAAACTTTTCCCGACCTTGAGCGTCCTTTATGTCAAGATAAGCTTCATAGTATATCAATTCTAAAGGTTTTCTGTGCTTTGTGGAAATTACTTTACCGCTGTTGTGTGCCAGCAATCTTTCAGCGATATTTTCAGTAAAACCGATGTAAAATTTTTTATCAACTTTACTAAGCAATAAATATACAAAGAACATTTATTATGGTTATGAGCCTTGCGTCCCGTAAAATTCGCTTCGCTCATGTACGGGACTTTGCCCGTAAAATTCGCTTCGCTCATCACGGGACACACGACGCAGTACGAGTAAAGTGTATTCTAATGACTTATTCTTCGATGTCAATAACTATTTCCTCTTCCTTGGCTACTCCTAAGTCGTCACGGGCTATCTTCTCGTATAGATAAGGCTCTTTTTTTAGATTTTTGAGTTTATCTTCGTAACCGCCTACTTCTGCTTTAAGCTTATCTATTTCTAAGCTAAGTTTGATGTTTTCATCTTTGAGCTGTTTTAACTTGGCATAATTAGGAAAATAGATAATTATCGCCAAAAAAGTAACAGCAATTAATATTAAGGGACTTAACCACTTAAGATATTTTATACTTAAAAGTTTTGCCGCCATAACGGGCTAATTTGCCTAACTCTTGCTCTATTCTTATCAACTCATTATACTTAGCTACTCTATCGGTGCGCGATAAAGAGCCGGTCTTTATCTGGCCGCAGGACTTACCTACTGCCAAATGGGCAATAGTAACATCTTCGGTTTCACCGGAGCGATGAGAAATTACCGAAGTATATTTAGATGCAGCGGCCAAATCAATGGCCTCGATAGTTTCGGTTAAAGTACCGATTTGGTTTACCTTTATTAAAATAGAATTAGCGATATTTTTATCGATTCCCTGCTTTAAGCGCTTGGTATTGGTTACGAATAAATCGTCTCCTACTAATTGAATTTTTTTACCTAACTTATTGGTAAGCTTAGCCCAGCCTTCCCAATCGTTTTCATCTAAACCGTCTTCTAAAGAGACAATGGGATACTTATCGGCTATTCGGCAATAAAAATCAATCATATAATCAGAATCAACTCTTTGACCTTCAAAGAGGTATTTTCCTTCCTTAAAGAAAGAACTGGCAGCTGAATCTAAGGCTAAAGCCACCTCTTTAGCCGGTTTATAGCCGGCTTTACTAATAGCTTCAATTATTAACTCCAAAGCCTCTTCGTTTTTGTTTAAATTCGGGGCAAAGCCGCCTTCATCTCCTACCGAAGTAGAAAGGTTCTTGGACTTTAAAATAGCTTTTAGGCTATGGAAAACCTCGCAAGCTGCCCTTAAAGCTTTAGTAAAACTGCTAAATCCTAAAGGAGCAATCATAAACTCCTGGATATCTAAATTATTATCGGCATGCACTCCGCCGTTTAGGATATTCATCAAAGGTAAAGGCAATAAATTAGCCTTATTTTTTCCAAGATAATAGTATAAGGGAACTTTTTTAGAGCAAGCTGTGGCTTTTGCTACCGCCAAAGACACTCCTAAAATAGCATTGGCACCTAACTTAGACTTATTAGCAGTACCGTCAAGCTCTAACATTAAGCGGTCTATCTTTCTAAAATCGGCTTCTTTATTTTTTATCTTGGGAAAAATAATTTTCTCTACATTATTAACGGCCTTCAAAACTCCCTTACCGAAAAATCTTTTATCGCTGATATCGCGTAATTCTAAAGCTTCGAATTCGCCGGTAGAAGCTCCGGAAGGAACCGCGGCCCGGCCGAAACTTTTATCGCTTAATACTACATCCACTTCTACAGTAGGATTTCCCCGTGAGTCTAAGATTTCCCGCGCTTTGACTGACTTAATCTTTGCCATAAAACCTCCCTTAAAATTGATTTATTAATAATGATATTAAACCGTAAATTAATCCTTATTTATTGACTATTATCTATTTCTGATAGAGGCCGGTTATTTTAGCTTCAGCTAAGATATGCCCTTTCATAGCTTCTATGACTTCGCTCTTAGAAACTCCCTTCGGTAAAGTTAAAACCGTATCTAAAGCGTAAAGGCTGAAAAAATAGCGGTGGGCTTTACCTTGCGGCGGACAAGGACCTTTGTATCCTACAGTACCAAAATCATTTAAGCCCTCGATGACTCCTAAAGCTGTTAGCTCTTCCGGGCTGATATTTTCTTTGAACTCTTTTAAGTCGCTAGGTATATTAAAAGCTACCCAATGGACCCAAATTTTAAAAGGGGCATCGGGATCATCGCCTATCAAAACCAAACTTTTAGTTTTGGAAGGTACATCTTTCCAAGAAAGCGGCGGTGAAAACCCCTGGGCATCGCAAGTATAACGGTCGGGAATATAACCCTTATTTTCAAAAGCGCTGCTTTTAATTTCTAAAGCTAAAGCCGGCAAGCTAAAGCTAACTGCTATAATAATTAATATTACTACCTTCATTTATCCTCCTCTAAAACTTATCTGTTCGACTGCTCTTATCAAAAAAGCTTATTTTCGAAAACCTTCTTTAGAACACTCTCATCGACAGTAAGAGAGAATCTTATAAAACCCTCGCCATATTTCCCAAATCCTACTCCGGCAGTAGCAATAATTTTTTTCTCGGATAATAAGTATTTGGAAAAATCTAAAGAAGACTTAAATTTAGAAGGAACCTTAACCCAAACATAAAAAGTAGCCTGGGCGTAAAAGTTCTTTAATCCGGCTCTTTGCAGATTTTCGGTAAAAAAATCCCGCCGTCCCTTAAAAATACTTCTTAAATTATCGGTATAATCGCCTTCCTTATCCAGAGCAACTATACTGGCCTCTTGGATAGCACCAAATACGCCGGAATCAATATTGGATTTAACTCTTAATAAATTTTTTGCTAACTCTTTGTTACCGCAAGCCCAGCCAATGCGAAAGCCGGTCATAGAAAAGGTTTTAGACAAAGAATGAAACTCTAAAGCCACTTCTTTGGCGCCTTCAACTTCTAAAATACTAACCGGCTTATCTTCAAAGTAAACTTCCGAATAAGCATTGTCATAAGCGATAATAATACCGTAGCGGGAACAAAATTTAACCAGCTCTTTTAGAAAACCAAGCGGAGCTAAAACCGTGGCAGGATTATTAGGGTAATTTAAATAAATTATTTTGGCTTTGTTGCGAATAGTTAACGGGATACTTTTTAAATCCGGTAAAAAACTATTTTTTTCCCGTAAAGGCAATTCGTAAACTTTAGCTCCGGAAAAAACAGCCGCCGAACGATAGCCGGGATAGCCCGGCGAAGGAATAATCACGTAATCGCCGCTATTTACGAAAGCTAAAGGAAAATGTACCAGGCCCTCTTTAGAGCCGATTAAAGGGACGATTTCCTCTTCTGCATCTAAGGTTACTTTAAAACGCCTTTCAAACCAGGCTTTTATGGCCTGGCGCAGCTCTAACTTACCTTTATCTAAGGCATACTTTTGATTGTCTTTTATTTTTGCTGCCGAACTTAAAACTTTTATCACTCTCTCGGGAGCTAAGATGTCGGGATCGCCGATACTCAAATCAATAAATTTTATCCCTTTTCTTTTAAGTTCAACTTTCTTACGGTCGATTTCGGCAAATAAATAAGGGGGTAATTGCTTTAACTTTTTAGCGCTTTCAAACATATTTAATATACCTCTTTATCCGAATAAAACATCCTGCATAGAATACAAACCAGAAGTTTTACTAACTACCCAACCGGCAGCTAATAATGCCCCCTTAGCAAAGATATCTCTGTCTTTAGCTCTGTGGGTTAATTCTAACTTATCTAAACCACTCTCAAAAAATACCTTGTGGTCTCCAACTATCTCGCCTTCACGAATTACTTTTACTTCTTCGTCTTTTATCTTAAAACCAGCCTCATCTAAAATTTGAACTATCCGTTTAGCTGTCCCAGAAGGAGCATCTTTTTTATGCACATGGTGAGCTTCTTGTAGATAAACTTGATAGCCTTTTAACACTCTGGCAGCTTCTGCTACTAAACGAAACAGAAGATTAACTCCTATGCTCATGTTAGGAGAAAAAACAATCGGTATTTTTTTAGCCGCGGTTTTTATCTTATTTATTTGCTCGTTTAAGCCGGTAGTGCCGATAACTAAACCTTTTTTATATTTTACGGCATAATCCAAATATTCTAAGGTTGCTTGCGGTACGCTAAAATCGATTAGACAATCGCAAGAATTAATCTGGCTAGAGTCAGCGCTTATTTTGATTCCTTCCATTACTTTGCCAAGGTTAGGACTATTTTTATCCTCTAAGCCAAAAACTACCTTTAAATTCTTATCTTCCTTGGCTAGAGCAATTATTCTTTGGCCCATTTTACCGCAGGCCCCGCTAATTCCTATTTTTACCATAACTATTACTAAATTAACTTATATTTTTTAAGGGTCTTCTTTAAGAACTCCAGATTATCCGCAGCCATAGAACAAAGCGGCAAGCGTAAGGTAGGTTCAATCATACCCATTAAACCTAGGGCTGTTTTTACCGGGATAGGGTTAGTTTCGATAAATAAAGCTTTAATTATATCACAAAAGTAAATTTGTAATTCTTTGGCTTTCTTGGTATCGCCGCTAAGAAAACTGTGTATCAAATCATAGCTTTCTTTCGGTAAAACATTAGCTATTACCGATATGGCTCCTACGCCGCCCAAAGAAAGAATCGGTAAATTTACCTCATCGCTTCCCGAGAAGAGTAAAAACTTATCATCGACTAAAGACATAATTTGAGCTACTTGGCCTAATAGCCCGCTTGCTTCTTTTATGCCTATTACGTTTTTGCAATCACTATAAATCCTTGCTACCGTAGCAGGTAAAATATTAATACTGGTCCTGGAAGGCACATTATAAATTATTAGCGGTATATCTACGGAGTCATTAATTTTCTTGTAATGCTGGTATAAACCTTCTTGAGTCGGTTTATTATAATAAGGTGTGATGACTAAAGCGTAATCAGCGCCGACCTTACTGGCATGCTCGGTTAATTCTAAAGCTTCATGGGTAGAGTTAGAACCGCAGCCGGCTAAAACCGGAACCCGCTTATTTACTTCGGCAACTGCAAATTCGATAATCCTCTTATGCTCATCATGAGTTAAAGTGGCACTTTCTCCGGTAGTCCCGCAAACCAAGATGCCGTCACTGCCTTTCTTAATGTGCCAATTTATTAAAGATTTCAGCTTCTCCTGGTCTAAAACTCCTTTCTTATCAAAAGGAGTTACTAAAGCTACTATGTTACCTTTTAACATTTCTCCCCCTTATTTATTTCATACATAAACTATATGTTAATTTCTCCTTTATAAACTAAATTAGCCTCGCCTTCCAGCCAAACATCATCAATACTTTTATTATGGCGGCTAAAATAAACTCGCAGTACCTCTTGACTCTTAACTTTGACTTTTACAGAAATTTTTTGCTGTTTGTCGGCCGGCTCTAACTTAAAATTAGAAACTATGGCGCTGGCTATGCTGCCGGTTCCACAAGCTAAAGTTTCGGCTTCCACTCCTCTTTCGTAAGTCCTTACTTTTATAAAATTTTTATCTAAAATTTCTACAAAATCGACATTAGTGCCGGCCGGAGAAAATTGTTTATGAAAACGTATCTCTCTGCCGATATCTTCGATGTCAATATTATCTAAATCACTGACAAATACTATCGCATGAGGAACGCCGGTATTAATAAAATTTACTTTTAACTCTCTTCCGAAAACCCTAAGTGCTAAATTCTGCTTAAAACCGTAAGGATTCATGACTTTTATCTTTACGTTAGCAAAATTACCAAGGCCACTGTTGGGCTTGGAATTTTGGGTTTTGGATTCTACGATACCAGCTTTAGTTTCAAAAGTAATAGTATCATTTTTACGGCCGGATCTTATTTTAGCCCAAAAAGCCGCGCACCTTGAGCCGTTACCGCACATTTCGGCCTCGGAGCCGTCAGAATTAAATATTCTCATTCTAAAATCAGCTTTTAGGGAAGGCTCGATAACTAATAAGCCATCGGCGCCGATGCTTAATTTTCTCTGACAAATAACTTTAGCTAATTTAGAATAGGATAATCCTTTAGGCTCAAGGATAGCCTCGATTAAAACAAAGTCATTGCCGGAAGCCTGCATTTTATAAAAAGCTATTTTTTTCATAAGATAAAAATAACTAAATAACCAACTCTCTCTTAATTAAATCCTGATAATTTTCTCTTTTACCGATAAGATAAGGCTTATTATTTTTTACCAGCACTTCTGCTGCCTTAGGCCGGGAGTTATAATTAGAGCTCATGCTAAATCCGTAAGCTCCGGTCCCCATAACTGCCAGATAATCTCCTTCTTCAACCGCTATCTTTCTATTTTTACCTAAAAAATCTCCGCTCTCGCAAATCGGGCCTACTATATCCGCTGTTTTCAAAGGCTTTTTCCTAACTGTTAAGGGAACAATTTTATGGTAAGCTTGGTATAAAGAAGGCCTTATTAAATCATTCATGGCAGCATCGACGATAATAAACCTCTTGGAAGCAGTTTCTTTTAAGTATAATACTTTAGTTACTAAAATGCCGGCATTTCCAACAATAAATCTTCCCGGTTCTAAGATAATTTTTAGCCTTAAGCCTTTTAACAACGGTAATACTTTAGCGGCAAATTCTTGGGCGGTCTGGGGTTTTTCTTTATCGTAGATAATGCCTAGGCCTCCTCCGATATTAAGGTAACTTACCTTATTTTTCTTTTCTTCTAAATACCTTATAAGATATTTTACTTTCTGAATAGTTTTTATGAAAGGCGCGCTTTCGGTTATTTGAGAACCAATATGAATATGAATACCCTTTATATTGACATTGGCATAAAGCGACTGTTTATGATAAATCTCTTTGATAGTAGCTTCATCCATGCCGAATTTATTTTCGCTATGACCGGTAGTAATATATCTATGAGTAGATGCTAAAATATCGGGATTAAATCTTAGAGCAAGGTCTATTTTCTTTTTTAAGCGGCCGGCTATCTTATTTATCTGCTTTAACTCTGCTAAAGATTCTACATTAAACATTAAAATCCCGTAATCGATAGCTTCTTTTATCTCTTTATCGCTTTTTCCTACCGAAGCATAAACTATACGCTTAGGAGGGCATTTTACTTTTTTAGCCCGGTAAAGCTCGCCTCCGGAAACGATATCCAAGCCAGCGCCTTTAGAAATTAAAAGCTTTAATATCGAAAGGTTGGAATTAGCTTTTACCGAATAGCAAATTAAAGGGTTTATCGCCGCAAAAGCTTTTTTTAATTTTAAGAAATGGTCTTCGATAGTTTTGGCACTATATAGATAAAGAGGAGTTGCGAACTTTTGGGCTAAACTGTAAACCTTAAGATTTTCGCAATAAAGCTGCTCTTTTTTAAACTTAAAATGGTGCATTATCGTTATTATTTTAGCTTAGGGGATTTTTTAGAAGCGGCCTTGCGATACGAAGATAAAGATTTTTTCGATGACACGGCGTATTCAGGATTGATTATTCTTCTTATAGTTTTATGGCTTAAATGCCGGTTGAAATTTTTAAGAATTTTATCGGAAAGGTCTTTTAGTTTAAGATTTTTATCTTCGGCGTATCTTACAAGTTTTCCTATTGTCTGGTGCGCTTCTCCAAAAGCAACTCCCTGATGAACGAGAAACTCTATTAATTCGGTAGTATATAGCTCTTCTTCTTCTAAAGCTTGATGAATTTTTGCTTCGTTTAACTTTATCTTATCGATAAGGTTAGCTAAAATTTTTAGCTCATCTTCTACGACTTCTACGGCGGCAAAGAGCGGTTCCTTATCTAACTGCATATCGCGATTGTAAGTTAAAGGCAGCCCTTTCATAGTAGTCAATACTGCCATCAAATTCCCGTAAATCCTTCCGGTGTTTCCGCGGACCAACTCTAAAAAATCAGGATTTTTCTTATGCGGCATTAAGGATGAGCCGGTACAGAATTCTTCCGGTAAATCAAAGAAACCAAACTCTTTGGTGGAATAAAGGATAAAATCTTCGGCTAAACGGGACAAATGCATCTGGGTAATGGCTAAAATACTTAAAAAATCGATTATAAAATCACGGCTGGAAACATTATCCAAAGAATTCCTTACGATTTCGGACTTAGACTGTTTAACTAAAGACTCGGTGGAATCCAAAAATTTCTTTATGGCTTCACTATAAGCCGAACGCGGTATAGTACTGCCAGCTAAAGCTCCGGAACCGATATAAATAGATGAACGTTTTACAAAGTTATCTAAACGCTCAAAATCACGCTCCAACATGCAGAAAAAAGCGCCGGTATAATCTACGAAAGAAACTACCTGGGCTCTTTGAGTATGAGTATAGCCGGGAATAAAAAAGTTTTTATAGCGGTTGCCAAAGCGGTTAAGGGACGATAGAACTAAGTTTAATAAGCTAAGTATATAAACTCCCTCTTTATAACAATACCACTTCTCATCAAAGGCAACCTGGTCATTACGGGAACGTAAAGTATGCAGTTTAAGGGCTAGCTTCCCTAGCTTTTTAGCTACTCTATTTTGGATATCGGTATGAATATCTTCACTGGCCGGATTAGGCTTAAATTTACCTTCTTTTACTTCTTTGCCGATTTGATTTAAAACTGTTATCAGTTTTTTCTCTTCTTTAGCGCCGATAATACCGGCTTTGCGTAAAGCAGTTACGTGGATAATAGAGTGATAAATATCATATTCAGCCAATTTATAGTCATAATGAATAGACTTTTGAAACCAAAAAAAGTCCTTATCGATTTTCTTTTTAAACCTTCCACCCCAAAGCATTTTTGCCATAATACCCCTTTACTATCAGCCTATAAAAGGCATACTCCAGATATTAATAAAGCCTTCGGCCCACTGTTTATTAAACTCATCCTTATCGCCGTAAGTAGCCAGCTTCTCTTTATACAGCGAAAATTCTGAGCTTCTCTTGGCGATAATAATATTTCCCTTATAAAGTTTTAACCTTATTTTTCCGCTTAATCTGGCAGCAACAAATTCGTTAAAACTATCTAAAGCTTCTCTTAATTTACAAAACCATAGACCCTGGTATACCAACCGCGAATACTCAAAACTAACCAACTCTTTAAACCGTAAAGTCGCCTTATCCAGAGTTAAATTTTCTAACTCTCTTAAAGCCGTGTGCAAAATCCAAGCAGCCGGCGCTTCATAAACCTCTCTCGATTTTATGCCAACGGTTCTATCTTCGATCAAATCGGTCCGGCCGATACTATGCCTGGCTCCAATTTGATTAAGTTTTGCTATCAAAGAAACTAAGTTTAAGCTTTGGCCGTTTAACTTTACAGGCTTAGCCTCTTTAAATTCGATATCAAGATACTGCGCCTTAGCCGGTGCTTTCTCTAAACTAGAAGTTAAGATAAAAGCACTCTCGGTAGGTTCTTGGCCTAAATCTTCTAAAATTCCAGCTTCGATACTAACACCCCAGATATTTTTATCTATACTGTAGATCTTTTTTTTGGTAGCTTTAATAGGAATTTTTTTATCCTGGGCATACTTTATCTCGGAGTCTCGAGAAACTAAATCCCACTCTCTTAAAGGAGCGATGATTTTTAATTTTGGGTTTAAAGTCTTAACCGCAGCTTCTAACCTTACCTGATCGTTGCCTTTACCGCTGCAGCCATGGGCAACATAGCCGGCTTTTTCCTTTTCGGCTACTTCTACTAAATATTTAGCAATTAAAGGCCGGCCTAAAGCCGTGCTTAAAAGATATTTGCCTTGATAGACAGCCGCAGCCTTTAAAGAAGGGAGAATATATTCTTTGGCAAACTCCGCTCTTAAATCCTTTATATAGATTTTGGCTGCTCCACTCTTTGCGGCCCGGTGTTTTAACTCTTGAGGAGAAAATTCGCTGTCTAAATTAGCCGAAAAACAAACAACTTCGAAGCCTTTATCTAACAGCCAAGCTAGACAACAAGAAGTATCCAGCCCTCCGGAATAAGCCAAAACAACTTTTTTATTTTTTTTAATCATACTTTGGTTACTAAATTATCTTTAAAAATATAGGCTAAAATTGCCTTAGCAGCATGATAACGATTGGCTGCTTGTAAAAAAATGGCCGAATTCTTGCCATCCATAACCGAATCGGTAATCTCCTGGCCCCGATGGGCCGGAAGACAATGCATTACTATGCAATTTTTATCGGCTTGCTGTAATATCTTATCATTGATTTGAAAACTTTTGAAAACTTTTTTTCTGATTTTGGCTTCCTTTTCTTTACCCATCGATATCCAGGAATCGGTATATAAAACATCGGCCGATTTAGCCGCTTCCAGAGGCGAATTAGTCAATGTTATTTTAGCGCCGGATTTCTCGCTATAGCTTTTAGCCAGTTCTAAGACATCCTTGGGCGGTAAATAAGCCTTAGGTGAAGCAATAGTTAAATTTCCTCCTAAAATCGAAAAAGCATAAAGTAAAGAATTACAGACATTATTTCCATCGCCAATATAAGCTACTTTTATCTTTCCTATTTGGCCCTTTAACTCCTCTATCGTCAGAATATCAGCCAGTACTTGCGAAGGGTGCGAAAGGTCGCTTAAGCCGTTTATTACCGGAATAGAAGAAAACTCGGCAAATTCTAAGATATCATTATGAGAAAAAGTACGTAGCACTACGGCATCAAGGTATAAAGAAAGAGTCTTAGCGACATCACTTACTTTTTCTCTCTCTCCTAAATCTACTTCTGCCGGCGTATAATAAATAGTATCAGCCCCTAATTCTAAAGCACCGATATAGAAAACAGTTTTAGTTCTTAAAGAAGGCTTCTCAAACAATAAACCGATACACTTATCTTTAAGAATATTTTTAAAATTAGCCGGATTATTCTTTATCTGGGCCGATAAATCTAAAAGGTTCTTAAGTTCTTTCTGCGAAAAGGTCTTTAAAGAGATAAAATGTTTCATAACCTATCTTATACTGCTAAAAACTTCTTTTAATATTTTTAATCCTTTTGATAGCTCTGCTTCCTTTACGTTAAGTGCCGGCATTATCCTTAAAACGTTATTGTGGGTAGAGTTAATTACCAGACCTTTCTGAAGGCACTTAAGAAATACCGGGTAAGACTCTCTGTCTAATTCTACAGCTTTCATTAAGCCTAAACCCCTAGCTTCTTTTATAAAACCAAAATCGCTTTTTAGCTTTGCTAATTTAGCGGATAAATAATCGCCTCTTAGCTTGGCTTTTTCTAACAGGCCTTCTTCCTTAATAATTTTAAATACCTCTTGAGAAACCTTACAAACTAAAGGAGAACCGCCGAAAGTAGAAGCATGCATCCCCGGTTTAATTATATCAGCTATTGTTTTTTTAACAACCAAAGCAGAAATCGGGACTCCGGCTCCTAATCCTTTGGATAAAACCATTATATCCGGGGTAACCGCATAATGCTGGTAACAAAACATCTCACCGGTTCTGCCCATACCGGTTTGAACTTCATCGACGATAAAAAGAATATTTTTTTTCTGGCAATAATTTTTTAACTGCTTTAGGTAATCTTTGCTAGCAACGTTCACTCCGCCTTCTCCCTGAATAAGCTCTAGCAGCACCGCTACTGTTTTAGGAGTAACTAATCTTTTAAAACTATCAA
>MTKX01015812.1_pt1 | contig 156590 bp, 146 predicted proteins | sample 1042771 | NCBI WGS metagenome assembly MTKX01 (sample SAMN06212183, study PRJNA360534) | anaerobic digester metagenome | biome: Wastewater treatment plant; material: sludge; isolation source: anaerobic digester fed with sludge from wastewater treatment plant | place: Denmark: WWTP Randers ...
GTAACATTATCATCTGGCAGAACGACCACGCTTCGGTAACATTATCATTTGGCTTGACACGGACCCTGCCGGCCGGTATAGGCCAATAAAGGGCATTTATATCATGTTAACTTGACATGGCGGCGTGGCGGGTGTATGCTAAGCGAAGGGAAAGAAAGAACGATGTCCCCAGATGAGCAACTGATCGAAAAGCTCACCAAGTTGAACCATATCGCCGAGACACTGAATCGCGCGGTGGACACGCAGAGCATGCTGCAGGATGTTCTGGCGGACCTGGTACAACTGATGGGCCTAGAAGCCGGCTGGGTCCTGCTCAAGGATGATTCAGCCGGGGAGGGCAGCAGCCATAGCTATGCGCTGGCTGCCCACTATAACCTGCCGCCTGCCCTCGATCCCGGAGACGCGGAGACCTGGCGGCCGGGTTGTGCCTGCCAGCTGCGCCTGGAGGAGTCGGGCGCCGATGAGGCCTACAACGCGATCGAGTGCAGTCGCCTGGGTCACGCACAGGGCGACCGCAGGGGCCTCGCCGTCCATGCTTCTGCGGCCCTACGCGCAGGCGACCGGATCCTGGGGATTCTCAACGTGGCCGCTCCGGACTGGAACGCGTTTTCTCCCCACGCACTCGCCCTGTTGACCAACGTGGGCAGCCAAGTCGGGACTGCCCTGGAGCGTGCGCGGCTGTTTGATCTGCTGAAGGAGCAGCGCATCCACGAGCAGGCCCTTCTCCTCGATTTCTCCAACCAGCTCCTTGGCCGCCTCGATTTGGACGACCTGATCGGCTTTCTCGTCGAGCAGGTGCGGCGTGTTCTTGGGGCCGACGCTTCTGCGCTGCTCCTCGCCGGGGACGAAGCCGCCTTCCTCGACTTCCGGGCGACCAGCGGCTGGCAGGCCGATCCGGTGGAGGCACGCCGGAAGATCCAGGCCGGCGGCGAAGTAGGCCCGGCGCGGGCGATGCGCACTCTCAAGCCCGAGCTGGTAAGGGACCTGGAGCAAAGTGAGCTGACACCTTTCCTGCCGGCGTGGCTTAAAGCCGAGGGCTTCCGCGGGTACGCCGTCGTTCCCCTCCTCGTCGAAGGGCGCTCCATCGGTCTGCTCACCGTGCAAGACCGGCGGCCCCGCCTCCTGGACGAAAACGGCGTACGCCTGCTTCGCCTGATGGCCAACCAAGCGGCCATCGCGATTGAGAAGGCTCGGCTGCACAGGGAGGAGCTGAAAGGCCGGGCCATGGAGCGGGAGATGGAGCTGGGACGGGAGATCCAGCTTGGCCTCCTGCCTACCAGTGCGCCGGTCGTACCCGGCTGGGAGTTCGCTGTCTACTACCAACCGGCCCGGCTGGTAGGAGGAGACTACTACGACTTGATCGAGTTCTCGGATGCGCCCGACCGGCTCGGCATCGTCATCGCCGACGTGGTGGGCAAAGGCGTGCCCGCCGCTCTCTTTATGGCCCTGGGCCGAACAGTGATCCGCGCTATGGCGACAGGCAACCGCAACCCCGCTGAGGTCCTGGTCGGGGCCAACCCGGTTATCCTCAAGGACAGTCACTCCGGCCTGTTCCTGACTGCCTTCTACGCTCTTCTCGACACGGCCTCTGGCCGGCTCTCTTATGCCAATGCGGGGCACAACCGGCCGCTGTTGTGGAGGGCCGCCACGGGAGAGATCCAGGAGCTTGCTTCGCATGGGATTGCTCTCGGCGCTGTGCCTGGCATCGAGCTTGAGGAGCGTAGCGTCGACGTGGCCCCCGGCGATCTGGCCCTCCTCTATACCGATGGCGTGACGGAGGCCATGGACGGAGAGTACCGGCCCTTCGGCATGGAGCGGCTGCGCGCGGCTCTCCATGGGTGCGCCGGCGCGCCCGCCCAAGAGACCGTGGACACCCTTGCCACCGACCTCAAGACGTTTGCTGGAGACGTACAACGATCAGATGACATTACCATCTTGGCCGTCAGGCGGCTTGCCTGATCTGGTCATTCCCCTACCGATTTGCCCTCCCTTTCCGGACAATCCATGCCCCCTTCCGTGTTGCATACCCCGCACGGTTTGGAAAGACCAGAAAGATGTGGTATAATTGTGGAGTATTTCTCCCGGATCTCGTGCCTTTGGTGCCTGTGCCTGCATAAGGCACGGCGACCGCGTGGTAGGATGGGGGGATGCAGGGAGGTCCTTCGAGCGTGCAACAGAAACGGACGGATTTGATGCGAGTACTGCGGGATGGAGTGCCCGGGCAGCGTTGGGCTGGCTCCGGTCTCCAGGGTGCTTGGCGCCCGCCTACCGATGTCTACGAGACCGGGGATTGCATCGTGGTCAAGGTCGAAATCGCCGGCATGCACCTGGACGACTTTCTCGTTTCGCTCGAGGGCAAGCGGCTCACGATCACCGGCGTCCGGCGCGATCCGGCCGAGAAGCTGGCCTACCAGCGGATGGAGGTGCTCTATGGTCACTTTGAGACCGAGGTGCACCTGGCGCGCGTCGTTGACGAGAGCTACATCGAGGCTGCCTACGAGGATGGCTTTCTGGTTGTGCGCCTCCCTCTGGCCAAGCCACGCCATGTGCCGGTTGTGACCCTGCAGAACCACTAGGCCAGGAGACGAGATCGAATGCAAGATATGGAGCAGGGCGGTCAGCCTGCACGAATGGATAACCAACCCGCCATCCCGGAGGAGTTGGCGATTCTGCCGCTGCGCGGAGTCGTCGCCTACCCTGTCACCTTCCAAGCGCTGAGCGTTGGACAGCCTCGCTCGATTCGCCTCGTTGATGATGCCACGGTCAAGAAGCAATTGATCGGCCTCGTGACTTCGCGGGATGCCGACAAGGAGGAGCCGGGCCCGGAGGACGTCTACGAAATCGGTGTCGCTGCCACCATACACCGCATGATCAAAGCGCAAGACGGAACCATTCGCCTGTTGGTGCAGGGGCTTGAGCGCGTCCGCATCGTGGAGTGGACGGGCGAAGAGCCTTATCTCAAGGCGCGCGTCGTCCCCCTGCCCGACCAGGTGGAAGAAGACAGCCTGGAGATACAGGCACTGATGCGCAACGCCGTGGACTCCCTCCGGCGTTTGGTTTCGCTGGTCTCACAATTGCCCGACGAGCTAGTCACGGCCGCCCTCAACCTGGATGAACCCCGGCAGTTGGTCTACTTCATTGCCACGAACATCCGCATGGACATCGGCGATGCACAGGCCATCCTCGAGATAGACGGAGTTCGGGAGAAGCTTCTCAAGCTCAACGGACTGATGGTCAGGGAGTTGGAGGTCCTGGAGCTTGGGCGCAAGATCCAGAGCGAGGCTCAGTCCGAGATGGAGCAGATGCAGCGCGAGTACTTCCTGCGCGAGCAGATCAAAGCCATCAAGAAAGAGCTGGGCGAGGCCGATGAGCAGACGGTCGAAGCGGAGGACTACCGGCACCGCATTGAATCAGCTGGGATGCCTGAGGAGGCCAGGACAGAGGCCCTGCGCGAGCTGAGCCGCCTCGAGAAGATGCCTCCGCAGGCTGCCGAGTACTCTGTCATCAAGACCTACCTGGATTGGCTGGTTGCCATGCCTTGGCAGGTCGCCACCGACGACCTGCTGGACATCGCGCATGCTCGGCGGGTACTGGACGAGGATCACTACGACCTGCAGGACATCAAGGATCGCATCCTGGAATACTTGGCTGTGCGCAAGCTCAAGCAGGAGCGCAGGGCAGAGCGGGAGCAAGAGGAGCAGACCGATGCCATCCGCGAGGAGCGCGAGGGGGTAATCCTCTGCTTCGTGGGCCCACCGGGAACGGGCAAGACGAGCCTGGGGCGCTCCATCGCCCGTGCCATGGGCCGCAAGTTCATCCGCATGAGCCTGGGGGGGATGCATGATGAGGCCGAGATCCGCGGCCACCGGCGCACCTACATCGGCGCCCTACCGGGCCGCGTCATCCAGGGGATCAAACGCGTGGGCACGCGGAACCCGGTCTTTATGCTCGACGAGATCGATAAGGTCGGCGCCGACTGGCGGGGCGATCCTTCATCGGCCCTGCTCGAGGTACTGGACCCGGAGCAAAACAACTCCTTCCGCGACCACTACCTGGATGTGCCCTTTGACCTGAGCCAGGTGATGTTCATCACCACCGCCAACCAGCTTTCCACCATACCTGTGCCGCTGTTGGACCGGATGGAGGTCCTGGAGCTGGACGGCTACACCGAAGAGGAAAAGGTCCACATCGCCCAGCAGTTCCTGCTGCCGCGCCAGCTCCGCGAGAACTCGCTGCGGCCTGGTGAGGTTGCCTTGGAGGTGGGCGCCCTTCGGACCATCGTCCGTGACTATACCCGAGAGGCGGGGGTTCGCGGTTTGGAGCGGGCGATTGGGACTGTTTGCCGCAAGGTGGCCACCAAGGTGGCCGAGGAGGAAGGCATCTCGGTGCACGTCAGTCAGCAGGATCTGACCGACTACCTGGGCAAGCCGCGCTTTTACTTCGAGGCGGCCGAGAGGACCGAGATCCCCGGTGTTGCGATTGGGCTGGTCTGGACGCCGACGGGAGGCGACATAACCTTCATCGAGGCCACCCGCATGAAGGGGAGCGGCCGGCTGATCCTGACCGGCAAGCTGGGCGACGTGATGAAAGAGTCAGCCGAGGCCGCAGTCAGCTTTGTCCGCTCCCGCGCAGCGGCTCTTGGCATCGACGAGGATCTCTCTGCCGGGAATGACCTGCACATCCACGTGCCGGCTGGTGCCGTGCCCAAGGACGGCCCATCGGCCGGGGTGACCATGGCAACTGCGCTGGTGTCGCTGCTGACAGACACGCCGGTCAGGCCGAATGTGGCCATGACCGGGGAGATTACGCTGCGTGGCCGGGTGCTGCCGGTGGGGGGCATCAAGCAGAAAGTGATGGCCGCTGCCCGCGTGGGCATGGACACGGTAATCCTGCCGGTCCGGAACGAGCCTGACCTGGACGACGTGCCCGAAGAGATCCGCAAGAAACTGATTTTTGTATTCGCTGAACAGGTGGAAGATGTGCTTGCTGCGGCCCTCTGTCCTGGCCCTCCGGAAGCCGGGCCAGAGAGGATGGGCGCAAGCCAGCCCTCACAGCCAGCTGGTGGTGACACAGTTGAAGGAGAAGGATGAGTGCTGCCACTCATTCAGGTGCGATGATCAAAAACAAGGAGTCAAAGTGACAAAACGCAAGACACAACAGAATATGCAGTGGTACAAGATGGACCTGCATCTCCACACGCCCGGGTCGGCCGACTGGCAGGAACCGGGAGCCGGATACCTTGACCTATTGCGCAAGGCCGAGATGCAGGGAATGGACATTATCGCCATTACGGACCACAACACGGTTGCCGGTTGCGCTGCCTTGCAGGCTGACATTGAGCAGCTTGCTTTGCTGGAGCGTTTGGGACGCATCCAGCCCGACGAGCAGCGCCGATTGGACGATTTCCGGCGAATTGGGAACCGAGTGTTGGTCCTACCGGGGTTCGAGTTCACTGCAACCCTGGGATTTCACGTCCTGGCGATCTTTCCCCCGGAAACGAGCACTCGGATGCTCGAACATCTCCTGATGGAGCTAAATGTGCCGGCAACCATGCTGGATGCAGGGGCCACCGAAGTGGGAGCTACCACCGACGTCCTGACGGCGTACCGCGTGATCGACGAAGCGGGTGGCCTGGTCGTGGCTGCCCATGCCAATTCCAGTCATGGCGTTGCACTTCGAGGGCTCGACTTTGGAGGGCAGACCCGGATCGCCTACACCCAGGATCGCCATCTGCACGCCCTTGAAGTGACCGATCTGGACAAACGGGGCCACCGGACCACCGCCTGGTTCTTCAGCGGGAACAAGCCCGAGTACCCGCGCCGGATGCACAGCATCCAGGGATCGGATGCCCATCGGCTTGTCCGCGACCCGTCGGATGCCACCCGTTTGGGCTGGTGCGACCGTGTGACCGAGATCCAGCTGCCCGAAGTGAGCTTTGAGGCCATCAAGGCAGTATTTGTCGGCGAGGACTTTTCCCGTACGCGGCCCTACCGCCCGGCCAAGGCGCCTGTCGATCATGTGCAATCGGCACGAGAAGCGGGTCCGAGCATCGTCCAGGCGTTTCACGAGAGCTGGTCAAAGGCCGGTGGCCGCCTGACGGCGATCCTGCGCGATGTGGTTGCCATGGCAAACACCAATGGCGGCACCATCTTTGTCGGCGCCAAGGCCGATCCCAAGTCGCCTCCGGGCGGGGTCGACGATCCCGATGATGCCATCTCGACGATCAGGTCGGAGATCCAGGGCAAGATTACGCCACTTCTCGACGTCGGCGTCACGGCGATCGAGACCCAAGGCCGGCAGGTCGTCCAAATCAGCGTTCCTGCTGGCCCGGATACCCCGTATGCAATCGAGGGCACGACGATCTACCTGCGCCAGGAAGCAGAGACCAACATCGCCATGCGGGATGAGATCGTCGCCTTGGTCCGTCGCAAGCTCCAAGCTGAGCCGCCGGCCACTGCGGAGGCGCCTGCTTCCGCAGCGGAGACTGCGCCTCCGGGGAGTGTGGAGCCGCCCGGCACCGGCGTGCAGATCATGGAAAGCGTGGAGCGCAAGGGTGTCGTCTATCATACGATGAAGGACTTGCGCAACGGCAGCATCGTGCAGAGCGTGACCCGCGCTTCGGCCCGCAAGCTGTGGCGCTATGCAATCACCGAGCATGAGACCCATCCCGCGCAGCAAGATCAGGTTCAGTGGGATGCGGCGGATGGCCGGCTCGGGATCTGGAAGTCCTCCAAGCGCGAGGGCAAGGTCCGCTACGATCTGGTGCAGCGCATGCCAGACGGCAGCCTTCACATCTATTACGGCGTTACGGAAGATGGCATCAGCGGACCCTGGCGCGTCTTTCTAAAGGAGGAGCCCGCGGCATAGGCCGCCTTTGGCGGCGCCCTGCCGGGCTCACCGGGTCTGCCCCGGGCTGGGGAGGGGAGAGTTGTCGATTCGAGTTGGCATCCTGACCGCCAGCGACCGTGCCTCGCGTGGGGAGTACCGCGACCTCAGTGGACCGGCCATCCGCGAGCTGGTGATCGAGCGCCTTGGGGCGGAGGTGGCGCAGGAGGACGTCGTCCCAGATGAGCGCCTGGTGATTGCCGCAGCGCTGCGTGCCTGGGCCGACGACCTTGGGCTGGACTTGGTGCTGACCACGGGAGGCACTGGCTTTGCTCCACGGGATGTCACACCGGAGGCGACGCTTGATGTGGTCGAGCGACCGGCCCCTGGCCTGGTCGAGGCTATGCGCGCGGCCAGCCTGCGGGTGACGCCCCATGCCATGCTCTCGCGTGCCGCGGCTGGCATCCGGGGGCACACGCTGATCGTCAACCTGCCGGGTAGCCTCAAGGCTGTGCGCGAGAACTTGGAGACGATCCTGCCAGCTCTCCCCCACGCGCTCGAGCTCCTGCGTGGGGAGACGGGGGCCGACCGGCACCCCGACGCGGCCCCACTCCCCCCTGCCGCTGCGGGGGGGACGAAGGGGGGGTAGTCCCATGGCCCTCCACGCCGACCTGCTCCTATACAACGCCTCCCAGCTCCTGACCCTTGCCTCACCCGGCACGCCCAAGCGGGGCAGGGCCATGGCAGACCTGGGGGTTATCCTCAACGGCGCAGTCGCCCTGGCCGGCGGCCGTATCGCGGCTGTCGGCCGGACCGAGGAGTTGCTCTCTCGAGTCCGGGCCGACCGGCTTCTGGACGCGGAAGGCCGTGTTGTGTCGCCTGGCTTTGTGGATCCCCACACCCACCTGGTGTGGGCCGGAGACCGGGCCGACGAGTTCGAGATGCGACTTGCCGGTGCCAGCTACATGCAGATCATGGCTGCCGGCGGCGGTATCATGAGCACGGTGCGCAGCACCCGGGCCGCCGGCCTGGATGACCTGGTCGCGCAGAGCCGGACACGCCTGCAGCGCATGCTTGCCCACGGCACGACGACCGTCGAGATCAAGAGCGGCTACGGGCTCGATACTGAGGCGGAGCTGAAACAGCTGGAGGCAATTCGCGCCCTTCAGGCCGGCTTCCCTGGCGTCCTGGTGCCGACCTTCCTTGGTGCCCACGCCGTTCCGGCCGAATACAAGGGGCGGGAAGAGGCGTACGTCGACCTGGTGGCAAGCGAGATGCTGCCAGCCGTCGTCCAGGCGGCAGCGCGCACCCCCTTCTCCATCCAGAGCCAGCCGGACCTCGAGGTCCCGCTCTTCTGTGACGTCTTTTGCGAGGAGGGTGCCTTTAGCTTGGAGCAATCCATGCGCCTCCTATCGACGGCCAGGGGGCTAGGCCTGGGGCTCAAGATCCATGTGGACGAGTTCAAGCCCCTGGGTGGAACCCGGTTGGCAGTAGAGATGGGCGCTGCCTCGGCCGATCACCTGGTCTGCACCCCGCCCGAAGAGATCGATCTCCTGGCCAAGTCCGGCACGATCGCCGTTGCCCTGCCCGGCACGCCCTTTGGCCTGGGACTGCATGAGTACACGCCCGCCCGCGCTTTGATCGAGGCCGGCGGGGCCGTGGCGCTGGCCACCGACTGCAACCCGGGCACCTGTTGGTGCGAGTCGATGCAGCTGGTGATCGCACTCGCCTGCCGCTACATGCACATGACGCCTGCCGAAGCAATCAGCGCCGCCACGATCAATGCGGCGCATGCACTCGGCCTCGGACAGCAGGTGGGCAGCCTAGAGCCGGGCAAGCGGGCAGATCTGATCGTCTTGGATGCACCCGGTTATGCGCATCTTGGCTACCGTTTCGGTACCAACCTGGTTCGGACGGTCGTCGCCGGAGGGGAGATTGTCTGCGGATAAGCGGTTTGGCGGCATCGAAGCTGGCGGCACCAAGTTCGTGTGCGCGGTGGGCACCGCATCGGGGCAAATCCTGGACGAGGTGCAGTTTCCGACCACCGATCCTGCCACGACCTTGGGCCGGGCAATCGACTTTTTCCGGCGTCAGCTCGTGCCGATTGTCTCCGTCGGGATTGGCTCGTTTGGACCGGTGGATCTCAATCCCTCCTCGCCCACCTACGGCCAGATCACTACGGCCCCCAAGCCCGGTTGGCAGGATGTCGACATCGCCGGCCAGGTGCGGGCCGAGCTGGGCGTGCCGGCGCGCCTGGACACCGACGTGAATGCTGCGGCCTTCGGAGAATTTCGCTGGGGGGCGGCTCACGGGCTCGATACCTTCCTCTATCTCACCGTCGGCACCGGCATAGGGGGCGGTGCAATGGTGGAAGGCCGGATGCTGCACGGGTTGGTGCACCCCGAGATGGGCCACATGCGTGTCCCGCATGACTGGGCGCAGGATCCCTTTCCCGGCGTATGCCCCCACCATGGCGACTGCCTGGAGGGGCTGGCAACCGGTCCGGCCATCGAAAGACGGTGGGGCAGGCGGGGAAGTGACCTCCCCGCCGATCACCCCGCTTGGCCGCTGGAGGCACATTACCTGGCCCTGGGCTTGGCGAACTTGGTCGCTGTGCTCTCGCCCCAGCGCATCATCCTCGGCGGGGGCGTCATGCACCAGGGGCAGCTCTTCCCGGCCATCCGGCGCGAGGTCCAGGCGCTGCTGGCCGGCTATGTCCGGACGCCCGCGATCCTGGAGCGGATCGATGAGTACATCGTTCCGCCTGGACTGGGTGATCGGGCCGGAGTGCTGGGAGCGATAGCGCTGGCCCTGTAGGCACTCCTGCGGCATCCTCCCCAAGCCGTTTTGTTGTCTTTCGGCTGCTGTTGCGCTATAATAGGATTGAAGGCATTCTGAGGGTTGCGAGGTGGCAAATCCTTTTGCTCGGGGCATACTTGGCTTTGGCAATTCTTTGAGCCCGGTATGCCTTTTTTGCGGCTGGTAGCCCCAAGCCAACCCCGCACCTTCGCAATATCACCCATAGGAGGAAATGGTTGCCGTGACGAAGGAACTGAACGCATTCAAGATGGCTCAGGACCAGTTCGATGAGGTGGCAGCGCAGCTTGATTTGCCGGAAGAGATGCGCTCGATCCTGCGCGCGCCACTGCGCGAGTTCGTTTTCCGCATTCCGGTCCGCATGGACAACGGGAGCATTCGAGTCTTTCAAGGATTCCGCGTGCAGCACAACGACGCACGTGGACCATGCAAGGGCGGCCTACGCTTTGCAGCGAATGAGACGCTGGATACCGTCCGGGCACTGTCCATGTGGATGACCTGGAAGTGCGCCGTGGCGGACATCCCGTTGGGTGGCGGCAAGGGTGGGGTTGTCGTTGATCCGGCAACTCTCTCTCCTGGGGAGCAGGAGCGCCTCTGCCGGGGCTATATTGGCCAGGTCTGGAAGAACATTGGCCCGCGGCAGGACGTCCCGGCCCCAGACGTGGGCACGAGCCCTCAGATGATGGGCTGGATGATGGATGAGTACTCCAAGCTCAGAGGAGAGTATGTACCGGGAGTCATCACCGGAAAGCCCCTCGGCGGCGGTGGCTCGCTCGGCCGAACGGCAGCCACCGGTTTCGGTGTCATTGTGACCGTCCGCGAGGCGCTCAAGCACATCGGGGTGGAGCCCCAGGCCTGCACCGCGTCCATACAGGGCTTTGGCAACGTGGCCCAGTTTGCGGCGATCAACTTCATTGAGATGCTGCACGGAACGGTCGTCTGCATCTCCTGTTGGGACCGGGATGACCGCCGTGCCTACACCTTCACCAAGGAGGGAGGTGTTGACCCCCACTTCTTGCAGGGCATCACCGACCGCTACGGCACGGTAGACAAGGATGCCGCGGCGAACGCCGGCTACAAGCTCGAAGACGGCAACGCCTGGCTCTCCAAAGAAGTGGACGTCTTGATCCCGGCCGCCACCGAGGGCGTCATCACCGCAGACACGGTGGGCAAGATCCATCCCCGGGTCAAGATTCTGGCCGAGGCCGCCAATGGCCCTACTACGCCTGAGGCCGACAATGTCCTCGAGAAGAGCAACGTCTTTGTGATCCCGGACTTTCTGTGCAATGCCGGCGGTGTGACCTGCTCCTACTTCGAGGGCGTGCAGAACGACATGAACTTCTACTGGAGCGAGGCCGAGGTCAACCAGAGGCTGACCGAGAAAATGACGGGCGCGTTCCACAATGTGCTGCGGATGGCTCAGGAGCGTCATGTCTACATGCGCAACGCCGCCTACATGGTCGCGATCGACTCTGTGGTGAAGGCGATGAAGCTGCGCGGTTGGGTCTAGCCAGAGCGCGCACGGGGATTGCTGGATTTGTCTCGGGCTGGCCTTGACACGAATGCAGCTCTGTGCGACAATAGGCCCGCAGTGCGTTCTTGTATTCGGCTATCCTAGGATAGGGAGGTGATGCAAATGGACCATAGTCGTAAGCCGGGCGCCGTAGCATCACCTCGTCGTATCTGGTGAGCTACGGCGCCAAAGCCTGAGAGGGCCTTCTCGACCGCGGGGAGGCCCTCTCTCTGTCTCTGCCTTCGGAAAGCCAGGGGGCGGCGCATGACGGACTCGGACATACTGGGCGTGGGCAAGCTGCCGCTCGAGGTCCTGCAGCAGATCCTGGCACGCTACGGCGGGCAAGACGATCGGGTCGTGGTGGGCCCGCAGGTTGGCGAGGATGCGGCTGTGCTGGACATGGGCGATCGCTACTTGGTTGCCAAGTCGGACCCGATCACCTTTGCATCCGACGAGATTGGCCGCTTCGTCGTCCACGTGAATGCCAATGACCTCGCCACGATGGGCGCACAGCCCAAATGGATGCTCCTCACTCTGCTGCTGCCGGAAAGGGCAACCAGCCGCTCCCTGGTCGATGCGATCATGGCACAGGTCTCTGGTGCCTGCAAGACACTGGGGATCGTCCTGTGCGGCGGCCATACTGAGATCACCCACGGGCTCGACCGCCCGATCGCGGTCGGCTTGATGTTGGGCGAGGTTGAGAAGGATGCCCTTGTGCGGACGGCGGGCGCCCTTGTGGGCGACGACATTGTCCTTACCAAGGGGGTTGCGATCGAAGGCACCGCTGTGCTGGCCCGCGAGGCCGGTAACCGGCTGGCTGTGCGCGTGCGGGCGGACGTCCTAGACCGTGCCCGGCGCTTGCTGGATGAGCCCGGCATCTCCGTGGTTCGCGATGCGCAGATTGCTCGCCGTGCAGGCCGGCCCCATGCCATGCACGATCCGACAGAGGGCGGCCTGGCCACCGGCCTGTGGGAAGTGGCCTTGGCCTCGGGCAACGGGATCGTGGTGGACCTGGCACGGGTTCCGGTCTTTCCCGAAACCCAGGTGCTGTGCGACGCCTTGGGACTGGACGCATTCGGCCTGATCGCCTCGGGCGCTCTCCTGATCTCTGCCGCACCGGAGGAATCGGGCCGTATGGTTCAGAACTTGCTGGAGGCAGGCATTCGCGCATCGGTGATTGGCCGGGTGGTCGAGGGCCCTCCCGTAGTTCGTGTCACTACTGCCACTGGGCTCGCGCCCCTGCGCATGTTCGAGCGCGACGAGCTGGCGCGGGTCTTTTGCGATTCGGGTTCCTGATGTTGCGTGCCAGGCGGTGGTGCGGTGCCTGCCAAGCCTTGCCGGCAGGTCGATTTGACTAGCTCTTGGAGATATGCTAAATTCGGGCTTCGCGAGTAGATTCCTGTCGCCTGGGTGCGCGGCGGTGGTTCAGGCACCATCGCGCCAAGTGCAGAAGGGCCATCGCAGATCTCCGGCGGTGGCCTCTGTGTCGGGCGAGCCTGAAGATGTGAAGGAGGAGCAAGTTGCCGACGATCAATCAACTGGTGAGACGTGGACGGGGTCTGAAGCCGAGGAAGGAAAAGGCACCGGCCTTGCGCTTCAACTCGAATGCGCTCAAGGGCCGTGTGTCCCGCCTGCAGAGGGGAAGCCCTCAGAAGCGAGGCGTCTGCACACAGGTCAAGACCATGACGCCGAAAAAGCCCAATTCGGCCCTGCGCAAGATTGCCCGCGTCAGGCTGTCCAATGGCATTGAAGTGACCGCCTACATTCCGGGCGAAGGCCACAGCCTGCAGGAGCACTCGGTGGTTCTCGTGCGCGGCGGCCGTGTGAAGGACCTCCCCGGCGTCCGCTACCATATCGTCCGCGGCGCGCTCGATTCAGACGGCGTCCAGGACCGCAAGCGCGGTCGTTCCAAGTACGGGGCCAAGCTGCCGAAGAAGGGCGCCGCAGCGCCGTCCAAGACCAAGAAAAAGTAGAGCGAGAGAAAATCGGGGGCTGCCCCGGGTTGGAGAGCTACGTATGTCACGACGGAATCGTCCCGAGAAGAGAGAACTCATACCCGACATTCGCTTCAGCAGCACGCTCGTGTCCGAGTTCATTGCCAAGCTCATGACGAGCGGCAAGAAGAGCACGGCGCAGCGCATTATGTATGATGCGATTGACCTGGTAGAATCGCGAGCCAAGCGCCCTGGCCTGGACATGTTCGAGCAGGCGCTCAGGAACGCGGGCCCTGCTGTCGAGGTCAAGCCTCGGCGGGTCGGCGGTGCCACCTACCAGGTGCCTGTGGAAGTCGCGCCTGATCGCCAGGTGTCCTTGGCCATCCGCTGGCTCATCGCATCCGCACGCAAGCGCCCCGGAAAGAGCATGTCGGAGCGCTTGGCCGGAGAGCTCCTGGATGCCGCCAACAACCAGGGTGCCACGGTGAAAAAGCGCGAAGATACCCACAAGATGGCGGAGGCGAACCGGGCGTTTGCCCACTATCGCTGGTAGCTGGCTGACCGATCTGCCAAGTATCGATCTGCCAATGCTCCATCCCTGGGGCCAGGGCAGATCGATATACTGGTAGGTTGGAGTTTCGAGGTCGTCCCGTGAGCAGGGTTGTTTCCCTCGAGCAAACGCGCAATATCGGTATCATTGCCCATATAGATGCGGGCAAGACGACGACGACCGAGAGGATCCTGTTCTATACCGGTCGCACCCATCGCATGGGCAACGTCGACGATGGGACCACCGTCACCGACTGGATGGAACAGGAGCGCGAAAGAGGGATCACGATCACCGCGGCTGCGGTGACCTGCTTCTGGCATGATTGCCAGATCAACATCGTAGACACACCAGGGCACATCGATTTCACCGCCGAGGTCCAGCGCAGCCTGCGCGTTCTTGATGGTGGCGTGGTCGTGTTTGATGCGGTGGCTGGCGTGGAGCCCCAGTCCGAGACCGTCTGGCGCCAGGCCGACCGCTACGGCGTGCCGCGCATCTGCTTCATTAACAAGATGGATCGCATGGGCGCCGACTTCTGGCACTCACTTGCGATGATTCGCGAGCAGTTGGGGGCAAACCCTGCCGCCATCCAAGTGCCGATCGGCTCGGCAGAGTCCTTCCGCGGGCTGGTGGACCTGGTGACAATGCAGGCGCGCATCTATACCGACGACCTGGGCACAGTCCAGGAGACGGTGACCGTCCCGCCCGAGATGGAGGCCCTTGTTGAGGAGCACCGCGAGAAGCTGGTGGAGCAGGTGGCGGAGTGCGACGACGAGGTGATGGTGCGTTACCTGGACGGGGTGGAGGTCCCGGAGGAGCTGCTCCGGGCAGCGCTTCGGCGGGCGACGCTGCGCGGAGCGCTGGTGCCGGTCCTGTGCGGCTCGGCCCTGCGCAACAAGGGAGTTCAGCCCGTGCTGGACGCGGTGGTGGATTACCTTCCGTCTCCGTTGGATGTGCCGCCCATGACGGGGGTGGACCCCAAGTCAGGCGAGGAGCGCATCTGCCCGGCGGATGAGGAAAAGCCCTTCGCGGCTCTGATCTTTAAAGTGATGTCGGACCCGTACGTAGGTCGCCTGGTCTTCCTGCGCGTCTATTCGGGCCGGCTGAAAGTGGGCAGCGCCGTGCTCAACCCAGGCTCGGGAAAGAAGGAACGGCCCGGAAAGCTGCTGCGGATGTACGCGAACCGCCGTGAAGAGATCGAGGCGATTGAGGCTGGGGACATCGCGGCGGCGGTCGGGTTGAAGGACACCTTCACGGGCGATACACTGTGCGACTTTAACCACCAGGTGGTGCTGGAATCGATCAAGTTCCCGGATCCAGTTCTGGCAGTGGCGGTCGAGCCTCGAACGCAGGCCGACCAAGAGCGTTTGAACGAGGCGCTGCAGCGGCTGGCGGAAGAAGACCCGACCTTCAAGGTGCGGACGGACGAGCAGACGGGACAGCTCATCATCAGCGGGATGGGCGAGCTCCACCTGGAGGTACTGGTGGACCGCATGATGCGCGAGTTCCACGTCGTGGCGAATGTGGGCAAGCCGCAGGTGACCTACCGCGAGACGATCACGGCGACCGTGCGCAGCGAGGGAGTGTTTGCGCGCAGCCTGGGTGGGCGGAACCAGTATGCGCGAGTGGTGCTCGAAATAGGGCCGCTGCCGGCTGGGGGCGGGTTTGAGTTTGTCAACCAGACGACGGAGAAAAAGTTCCCGCAGCGGTTAGTGCCGATGATACGGGAAGGCATCCGCGAGTCGCTCGAGAGCGGCGTGCTGGCCGGCTACAGCTTGGTGGACGTGAAGGTGACCTTGGTGGAGGGCACCTTCGATGAGGAAGAGTCGACCGATTTCGCCTTCAAGGTGGCCGCCTCGACGGCATTTCGCGATGGGGTGGCCAAGGCGTCGCCCGTTCTGCTGGAGCCGGTGATGGATGTGGAGGCGGTGGCACCGGACGAGTTCAGCGGGGCGCTAATCGGCGACCTCAGCGCGCGCGGCGGGCAAATCGAAGGGCTACAGCCGCGGGGCGTCGGGACGCAGGCTGTGCGGGGGATGGTGCCGCTGGCGCACATGTTCGGTTACGCGACGGACCTGCGCTCGATGACGCAGGGACGGGGAACCTTCACGATGGAGTTCGACCATTACGACCCTGTGGCACCCGAAGTTCTCGACCGGATCTTGATGGGAGGGCGCCGGTGAGGGGGTCGCCGCGCCATGGCAGCTCCCCGATTTGCGCGGGGTGTGGTTGGCTGGTATGATGCGGTGCTTTTTGCGCCCGCTCAGGCTAATGAAGGGCGGGGTCACGAAAGAGGAGTGAGAGATGGGAAAGGCCAAGTTCGAGCGGACGAAGCCGCACTTGAATGTGGGGACGATTGGTCACATAGACCATGGGAAGACGACGCTGACGGCAGCCATAACGAAGGTGCTGTCGATGAGGGGGATGTCGTCGTTCCGGGCGTTTGACTCGATTGACAATGCACCGGAGGAGAAGGCGCGCGGGATCACGATAGCGATCGCGCACGTGGAATACGAGACGGAGAAGCGGCATTACGCACACGTAGACTGTCCCGGGCACGTGGACTACATCAAGAACATGATCACGGGCGCAGCGCAGATGGACGGGGCGATCCTGGTGGTGGCGGCGCCGGACGGGCCGATGCCTCAGACGCGGGAGCACGTGTTGTTGGCACGGCAGGTCGAAGTGCCGGCGATGGTGGTGTTTCTGAACAAAGTGGACATGATGGACGACCCGGAGCTATTGGAGCTGGTGGAGTTGGAGCTTCGGGAGCTACTGACGTCGAACGGGTTTCCCGGGGACGACACGCCGATCGTGCGAGGGAGTGCACGGAACGCGTTGGAGAGCACGAGCACAGACCCGAATGCGCCGGAGTATGCGTGCATATGGGAGCTGATGCGGGTAGTGGACGAGTACATACCGCTGCCGGTGCGCGAGGTGGACAAGCCGTTCCTGATGGCGATAGAGGATGTGTTCAGCATCAAGGGACGGGGGACGGTGGTCACGGGGCGTATCGAGCGTGGACGCGTGCGTGCGATGGAAGAAGTGGACATCGTCGGGTTGGGAGACACTCGGAAGAAGGTCGTGGTGACGGGTGTGGAGATGTTCCGGAAGACGTTGGACGAGGGGATAGCGGGAGACAACGCTGGGTGTCTGCTGCGAGGGGTTGACCGGGACGAAGTAGAGAGGGGCATGGTGCTCGCGAAGCCAGGGAGCATCAACCCGCACACGACGTTTGACGGGGAAGTGTACGTACTGAGGAAGGAAGAGGGAGGGCGGCACACGCCGTTCTTTGCGGGGTACCGGCCGCAGTTCTACATTCGGACGATGGACGTGACGGGGTCGGTGGAGCTGCCGGCGGGGACAGAGATGGTGATGCCAGGGGACAATGCGAACCTGAAGGTAACGCTGATCATACCGGTGGCGCTGGAAGCAGGGTCGCGGTTCGCGATACGCGAGGGTGGGCGGACGGTTGGCGCCGGCGTCATTACCCGGATCTCGGAGTAGGGAGCAGAGCATGGCGAAGCAAAAGATCAGGATCCGCCTGAAGGCGTTCGATCACCGGATTCTCGACCAGTCGGCCCGCCAGATTGTGGACACGGCGGAGCGAACGGGGGCGCAGGTGGTGGGCCCTGTGCCGCTGCCGACGCACATTGAGCACTTTACTGTGAACCGATCGAGCTTTGTCGATAAGGATTCGCGTGAGCAGTTCGAGATCCGGACCCACAAGCGGCTGATCGACGTGATCGAGCCTGGAAGCAAGACGGTGGACCAGCTCATGCGGCTGCAGCTGCCGGCAGGTGTGGATATCGAGATCAAGCTCTAGGGAGGGTTGCGGCTCGGTCGCGAGACCGGTCGCAACGTGCGAGTGGGCAAGTGCTAGGAGCCTCACAGGCCTGCATACTGCCGGCTCGGTAGTAGGGTGGCTCGGTCAAGGGACCGGTCAGGGTGAAGTGAATAGGGATGGTGCAGGGCGCCTAGCCTAACAGTCCCAGGGAGGTTGGATGAAGGGAATTCTAGGCAAGAAGGTCGGGATGACCCAGATTTTCAACGCGCAGGGGGAGGTCGTCCCAATCACAGTGATTGAAGCAGGCCCCTGCTTTGTCGCTCAAATCAAGACGGAAAAGCGGGACGGGTACAACGCCGTCCAGATGGCCTTTTCCGACACCAAGCCGTCGCGCCTTACCAAGCCCGAGGCTCAGCACTTGCAGAAGGCAGGGCTAGGCGCGCTGCGCTTCCTGCGCGAGCTGCGGGTCTCGGAGGAAGAGGCATCCCAGGTCAAGGAAGGCGAGAAGGTGACGGTTGGTGTCTTCCAGTTGGGTGAGCTGGTCGACGTGACGGGCATCTCGAAGGGCAAGGGCTTTGCCGGCGTGATGAAGCGGCACAACTTCAAGGGCGCTTCGATGACGCACGGTCAGTCCGACCGGCAGCGGTCGCCGGGTAGCATCGGGGCGTGCAAGACGCCGGGTCGCGTTGTGAAGGGCAAGCGGATGGCCGGTCACATGGGGGACGAGCAAGTGACCGTGCAGGGCTTGGAAGTGGTAATGGTCGACCCGGAGCGCAACCTATTGGCGGTGCGAGGCGCGATCCCGGGTGGCAAGAACGGCCTGGTGATCATCCGGCAGGCGCGCAAAACGCGCGTGATGAAAAAGATCCGGAAGTGAGGCGGCATATGCAGGTGCCAGTATACAACAAGCTAGGCGAACAGGTGGGTGAGGCGCAGCTGCGCGACGACATCTTTGCGGTGCCGGTGAGCGAGCCGCTGATGCACCAGGCGCTGTTGAGGCAGCTGGCGAACGCGCGCTTGGGGACGGCCAAGACCAAGACGCGCGGCGAGGTGTCTGGCGGCGGCCGGAAGCCGTGGCGGCAGAAGGGCACGGGGCGCGCCCGGCAGGGCTCGATCCGCGCGCCGCACTGGCGTGGTGGCGGAATCGTGTTTGGGCCGTCGCCGCGCAGCTACAGGCAGCAAATGCCGCGCAAAATGCGCCGGCAGGCGTTGCGCTCGGCGCTGACCGTGAAGGCGGCGGAGTCGCAGGTGGTGGTGCTGGATAGCCTGGAGATGGGCGAGCCCAGAACGAAGGATATGGTAGCTCTGTTGAAGGCCCTGGGCATTCAGTCCTCGGCCCTGATCCTTCTTCCAGGGCACAACGAAGTCATCCTCCACTCGGTGCGGAACCTGCCGCAGGTTAGGACATTGGTAGCACACTACCTGAACGTGCGTGACCTGCTCAAGTTCGACGCACTGGTCGTGCCGCTGGACTCGCTGGCCGTGATTGAGGGAATGTTGGGTCAGACGGAGGGGGTGGAGTGATGAACGTCTACCAGGTTCTGATTCGCCCGATCCTGACGGAAAAGACGGACTTGCAGCGGGACGATACCAAGTATGTGTTTGAGGTGGACGCCAAGGCCAACAAGCACCAGGTCAAAGAGGCGGTAGAAAAGATCTTTGATGTGAAGGTGGCCTCGGTGAACACGATGCTGATGAAGCCAAAGCGGCGCCGCATGGGCCGCAGGTGGGTCGTGGCGCGGGCAGGCTGGAAGCGGGCGGTTGTGACGCTGGCCCCCGGCGAACGGATCCAGGAGTTCTTCGAGGGAGTCTAAAATGCCGATCAAGTACTACAAGCCGACGTCGGCCGGTCGGCGCAACATGAGCGGGTCGACCTTCGAGGAAATCACCCGCGACAAGCCCGAAAAGTCGCTGGTGGTGGACTTGCGGGGCCGTGGCGGGCGCAATGCGCAGGGCAGGATCACGGTCCGGCACCAGGGCGGTGGCCACAAGCGGCGCTACCGGATCATTGATTTCAAGCGGGACAAATTCGACATACCGGGCAAGGTAACCTCCATCGAGTATGACCCGAACCGATCGGCACGTATCGCACTGGTTACATATGCGGACGGTGAGAAGCGCTACATCATCGCGCCGCAGGGACTGATGGTGGGTGATACCGTGCTCTCCGGTCCAAAGGCGGAGGTGCGCGTGGGCAGTACGCTGCCGATCACGAGCATCCCGGTGGGAACTACGATCCACAACGTGGAGCTGCACCAGGGCAAGGGCGGGCAATTGGTGCGCGCGGCAGGTGCGTCGGCGCAGCTCTTGGCCAAGGAAGGGGAGTATGCCCAGGTGCGGCTGCCCTCCGGCGAGGTACGCAAGGTGAGCGTTCGTTGCATGGCGACAATTGGCCAGGTGGGGAATGCGGAGCACGGCAACATCTCCCTGGGCAAGGCGGGGCGCAAGCGCTGGATGGGTATCCGGCCGTCGGTGCGTGGCTCTGCAATGGACCCACGGTCGCACCCCCACGGTGGTGGCGAGGGCCGCTCACCCATAGGTATGCCGGGGCCCAAGACGCCTTGGGGCAAGCCGGCGTTGGGCCTGCGCACGCGGAAGAACAAGACGACGGACAAGTTCATTGTCCGCCGGCGCGGTAAGAGCCGCAAGTAACGAGGTGAGAGATGTCGAGAAGCTTGAAAAAGGGACCGTTCGTTGAGCCAAAGCTGCTTGCGCGGATCGAGGAGATGAACCGGCCGGGCGTGCCGAAGCGCGTGATCAAGACCTGGTCTCGCGCATCGACGGTCTTCCCGCAGATGGTGGGCCACACGATTGCTGTTCACGACGGCCGGCATCACGTTCCGATCTATATCAGCGAGAATATGGTGGGCCACAAGCTCGGTGAGTTTGCCCCCACTCGCACTTTCCGCGGGCACGTGCGAAAAGAACGCAAGACGCGGACGCAATAGGGGGACGAGCATGGAAGATTTCCAGGTCCGAGCTCAGATCAAGTATGTCTGGCAGACACCGCGCAAAGTGCGCCTGGTGGTCGACAGCGTCCGCGGGATGCCGGCGGAAGAGGCGCTCAGCATGCTCAAGCTGATGCCCAAGCGCGCGGCTGATCCGGTGCTCAAGCTGCTCAAGTCGGCAGTGGCCAATGCGGAGAACAACTTCGGCATGGCGGTCGAGGACCTGTACATCGCTTCGATCATGGCCGACGAGGGGCCCGTACGCCCGTGGCGACGGTTTGGCGCGCGCGGCCGCTTCAAGCGGATCGTAAAGCGCTCGTCGCATATCACTGTCGTCCTGCGCGAGCGGGCGGCCGAGGAGGCGGCGCCGGCGGCAGCTGCCCGCTTGGCAGAACGCCCACAGCGAGCAGGCGTGGTGCGCGCGGCGCGAGGCGAGGGCCGGGAGAGCGGCTCGGGCCTGGCTGGGCGGTTGGGCCGGCTACGGCGCGGTCGACAGACCGGCCGCGGCGAAGCGAAGAGTTAGGGGGACGGCATGGGTCGAAAGGTACATCCGTACGGCTTTAGACTGGGGTTCATCAAGGACTGGAAGGCCCGCTGGTATGCGGAGCGCGAGGAGTACTCGGATCTGCTGGCCGAAGACCTCAAGCTCCGTGCCTGGATCCGCAAGGAGCTGGGGCATGCCGGAATCTCGAATATCGAAATCGAGCGTTTCCCGCGGGCAAAGCACCTCTCCGTCAAGATCTGGACGGCCAAGCCGGGGATCGTGATCGGGAAGAAGGGGGCGTCTGTCAACGCGTTGCGCGAGTCCCTGGAGAAGATGACGGACAAGAAGGTCCACATCGAGGTTCAGGAGGTAGAGCGGCCGGAGCTGGATGCCTATTTGGTTGCGGAAGGCATCGTGCAGCAGATTGAGCGGCGCATCTCGTACAAGCGCGCGATGAAGCAGGCGATCCAGCGGGGGATGCGCCTCGGTGCCGAGGGCATGATGGTGACCTGCGCGGGCCGGCTGCAGGGCGCGGAGATGGCCCGGCGCGAGACGGCTCGCGAGGGGCAAGTTCCCCGCCATACTCTGCGGGCCGACATCGAGTATGCGCGGGCGGAGGCGCTGACCACCTACGGCCGCGTAGGTGTCAAGGTGTGGATCTACCGGGGTGAAGTGCTCCCGGAGAAGGCGCCGACAGAGAGCCTGGCTGTGTAGTGTGCGCCCTTCTGGGGAAGCACTTCCATCTCCCACTCCGCCTTCTTCGGCAGGGGAAAGGGATGGCAGGGTGAGGAACCGGGGGCGAGCTTGAGGGAGAGTCTGCGATGTTGATACCGAAACGGTTCAAGTACCGGAAAATGCACCGGGGTCGGATGAAGGGCAAGGCGCAGCGGGGCAACTCGTTGGCCTTTGGGGAGTACGGCCTGCAGGCGATGGAGCCGGTCTGGATGACCAGCCGGCAGCTCGAGGCGGCCCGCCGCGCCATGGTGCACTATTTGAAGCGCGGTGGCAAGATCTGGATCCGGGTCTTCCCGGACAAGCCGGTGACGCAGAAGGCAGCAGAGACGCGTATGGGCGGCGGAAAAGGCATGGTGGACCACTATGTGGCAGTCATCAAGCCGGGCCGGATGATCTTTGAGGTCGGAGGAGTGGACCTGGAGTCGGCCCAGGAGGCGATGCGCCTGGCCGCCCACAAACTGCCCATCCGCACGCGCTTTGTCGGCCGCGAGCAGGAGCTGGGAGGCGAGGGAGAATGAAAGCGCGGGAGATTTGGGACCTGACACCGGCCGAGATCAAGACCAAGCTGGAGGATACGCACGCCGAGCTCTTCAACCTGCGCTTCCAGTTTCAGACAGGGCAGATGCAGAACCACACCCGGCTGCGCCAGATCAAGCGGGACATCGCGCGGATGAGCACGATCCTCCGGGCGAAGCAGTTGCAGGAGCAGGCTAAGAAATGAAAGAGCAGAGAAAAGTCCTCGAAGGTCGTGTTGTGAGCAACCGCATGACCAAGACGGTCGTGGTCGTGGTGGAGCGCCAGACGCGCCATAGGCTGTACGGCAAGGTGGTGACGGTGCGGACGCGCTTCAAGGCGCATGACGAGGAGAGTCTCTGCCAAATTGGGGACTTGGTCCGGATCATCGAGGCACGCCCCCTTAGCCATGACAAGCGGTGGCTGGTCACAGAGGTCCTGGAAAAGGCCTAGAGCACAATGCACAATGCGCAATCTGGGGATTGAGCATTGTGAGTTGATAGCGGAGGAAGAAGATGATTCAGCAGGAAACTGTGCTGAAGGTGGCGGACAACACGGGTGGCAAAGAGGTCCTGTGCATCCGGGTGGTGGGAGGCTCGACCAGACGGTATGGAACGGTCGGAGATATCATCATGGCGGCTGTGCAGGGGGCTGCGCCGGGTGGGTCGGTAAAAAAGGGCGATGTCGTGAAGGCCGTGATCGTCCGGACCAAGAAGGAGATCCACCGGCCGGATGGCACGTTCATCCGCTTTGACGACAACGCAGCAGTCATCTTGGACCAGCAGAAGAACCCGAAGGGGACGCGTATCTTTGGCCCGGTGGCACGCGAACTGCGCGAGAAGGGCTTTATGAAGATCGTCTCGCTGGCGCCCGAGGTGCTGTAGAGGGACGCGGAGACACGGGGACGCGGTGACGCGGAGACGTGGAGATCCGGTGAGGGAGAGATGGAACGGATAAAAAAGGGTGATACGGTCCAGGTGATCAGCGGTGCGGACGCCTCGGCTGCCAAGCGCGAGGGGAAGAAGGTGGAAGGCACCGTCCAGCGCGTGATCCGCGGCTGGAGGGTCGACCGCTTCCGCCGCCGAGTGGGCCGGGACCGAGACAAGGACCGCGTGGTGATCCACGGCGTGAACATGACGATCAAGCACCAGCGCCGGACGGGAGACGTGCGGACGCAGGTCGGGCGCATCGAGATGGAGGCGCCGGTTCACCTGTCGAACGTGATGCTCGTATGCCCGTCGTGCAAGAAGGCGACGCGGGTGGGCTTCCGGGTTTCGGCAGACGGCACCAAGACGCGAGTCTGCAAAAAGTGCAATGAGGCGATCGAGTAGAATGCACAAGCAACAGCGCACAATGCGTCTCCGGGGATTGTGGACTGCGCATTGAGCATTGCGAATTGAGCATTGAGAATTCGGAGTTTGACGATGCCAAGACTTAGGGACATGTACCGGGAACAGATCGTGCCGGCCCTGCAGAAGGAGCTGGGGATCGAGAATGTGATGCGGGTGCCACGCCTGGAAAAGATCGTGGTCAACGTGGGCGTCGGTGAGGCGCTTCAGAACGCCAAGGCGCTGGACGCAACGGTCGGGGACCTGATGATCATCACCGGGCAGAAGCCGGTGATCACCCGCGCGCGCCGGTCGATCGCGAGCTTCAAGCTTCGCGAGGGAAACCAGGTAGGCGTGAAAGTGACGCTGCGTGGGAACCGGATGTGGGATTTCATTGACCGGCTCATCTCGATTGCGCTCCCGCGCCAGAGGGACTTTCGTGGGGTTTCACCCGATGCGTTTGACGGCCGCGGGAACTACAGCCTAGGCCTGCGAGAGCAGTTGTCCTTTCCCGAGATCAATTACGACAAGATCGACAAGATCCGGGGTCTGGAGATCCAGATCGTGACGACGGCCCGGACGGACCAAGAGGGATATGCGCTGCTGCGGCACCTGGGGATGCCGTTTCGCGCGCGGTAGCGCGCGCAGTGCACAAGGCTGAATGCGCAATGCACAAGTTGGAATTGGGCATTGAGCATTGTGAATTGCGCATTGTGCATTGATTTGAGGAGGAGACGTGGCAAAGACTAGTATCGTCGTGCGGGAGACTCGTCGCAAGTATCCGACCCGGGTCCGGAACCGGTGCAACCGGTGCGGACGCCCGCGGGGGTATATGCGCCGGTTCAAGTTGTGCCGCATCTGTTTCCGTGAGCTGGCCGGCCAGGGAATGATCCCTGGCGTGACCAAGTCGAGCTGGTAAGGAACTAGGCACAAGGGATCCTTTCCAGTTGTCCCTTGTCCGTTGTGCATTGACAAGACAGGAAGTGGGGGTGGGGTATGCCTGCGACCGATCCGATTGCTGATCTGCTGACCCGGGTCCGAAATGGACAGATGCTGCGCAAGAGCCATGTGCTGATGCCCAGCTCGAAAATGAAGGTGGCGATCGCAAAGGTTCTGCTCGAAGAAGGGTTCATCCAGGGATATGAGGTGACCGACGAGCGTCCTCAGCCGAACCTCAAGGTTTGGCTGAAGTACGATGACAAGCGCCGCCCGGTGGTGTCGGGTCTGCTGCGCGTGAGCAAGCCCGGCCGGCGGGTGTACAAAAGCAAGCGGGACCTGCCGTGGGTGCTGAGTGGGCTGGGGATTGCGATTGTGAGCACCCCCAGGGGCGTGATGACGGGGCGGGAGGCTCGACGCCTGGGTGTTGGCGGCGAAGTCCTCTGCTACGTTTGGTAAAGGGGGTAGTATGTCTCGCATCGGTCTGAAACCAATCCCTGTGCCGCCCAAGGTGCAGGTGGATATTGAAGGCGCCACGGTGACGGTGAAGGGCCCCAAGGGGGACCTGGTCCGGTCTTTCTCTCCAGACATGGAGATCGCGCTGGAGGAGGGGGTGCTCCACGTACGGCGGCCCACTGACTCACGCATGCACCGGTCGCTGCATGGCCTGACGAGAACGCTCTTGGCCAACATGGTGCAGGGTGTCTCGGAAGGCTTCACCAAGATATTGGAGATTGTGGGCACGGGGTACCGCGCGGAAAAGCAGGGCAGAAACCTCATGTTGCACGTGGGGTACTCTCACCCGGTAGAATTCAAGCCGCCCGAGGGGATCGAGTTCGAAGTGCCCAAGGCGGGCACGACAATCACGATCTTGGGACGCGACAAGGAACTTGTCGGCGAGATGGCGGCGCGGATCAGGCGCCAGCGTCCCCCTGAGCCCTACCAGGGGAAGGGTGTCCGCTACGCAGGCGAGCACGTCAGGCGAAAGGCCGGCAAGGCGGGCAAGGTCGGCAAGGGCAAGAAGTAGGAGGAACAATGGATAGGGCGAAGCAGAAACGAATGGCGCGCCAGCACCGGCATATCCGGGTCCGCAAGCACGTGAGTGGAACGCCAGAGCGGCCCCGGCTGTGTGTCTATCGGAGCCTGCGGCACATCTACGCACAGATTATTGACGACACGCGCGGACATACATTGGTCTCGGCGGGGACGCTCGATGCGGACGTCATTTCGGGTGCGGGCGAGAAGGACAAGACGGCGCAGGCAAAAGCCGTGGGCGAGGCACTCGCCAAGCGCGCGCTGGAAGCAGGGATCCGCGAAGTGGTGTTCGACCGGGGTGGGTATATCTACCACGGGCGGGTCGAGGCTCTGGCGAAGGCGGCGAGGGACGCTGGCCTGAGTTTCTAGGGAACGACCCAAGATTGCGCTTGCCGAGAGGGACAACCCGTAGAGACGAATGCACAATGCACACGCAAGAATTGTGAATTGGGCATTGTGAATTGCTTCAGGAGGAATGATGGGCCGGAGAGATACGCGAAAGCCTAGGGTTCAGAGAGACAAAGAAGAGGGCGAAGAGCTCGACGAGCGTGTAGTGCACATCGCTCGCACCGCCAAGGTCATCAAGGGCGGGCGTCGCTTCGCCTTCCGCGCCGTCGTGGTAGTCGGCGACAACAAGGGGAGCGTTGGCGTAGGAATCGGCAAGTCGCGCGCGGTGCCTGACGCGATCCGGAAGGGTGCGGAGCGGGCGCGGCGCAACATGCGGCCGATCGCGATGACCGGGGCGACGATCCCGCACGAGGTGCAGGTGCGCTTCAGCGCGGCGAAAGTGCTCCTGAGGCCGGCATCACCGGGCACGGGCGTCATCGCGGGCGGTGGGGTGCGCGCAGTCGTAGAGGCCGCTGGCATCCGCGATATCCTGACCAAGTCGCTGGGCAGCTCCAATATCCTGAATGTGATCAAGGCAACCATGATCGCGCTGGACCAGTTGAAGGATCCGTCTTCTGAGGCGGCGCGGCGAGGCGTGCCGTTGCGGCGCGTGACCCCGTTCTGGATCAAGGGGGAAGGCAATGACTAGGCTGCAGATCACCTGGGTCAAGAGCTCGATCGGCTACTCGCTTCGCCAGAAAAGGACGATCCGGGCCCTGGGCCTGCGCCGCCTCGGGGACGTGGTGGAGCAGCCCGATTCGCCGGCCGTCCGCGGCATGCTGGACAAGGTAAGCCACCTGGTGAGGGTGGAAGCCAAGGAATAAGGCGCAATTGTCAATCGGCAATTGTCAATTGTGACTTGAGGGGTGGAACGATGAAACTGCATGAGATTGGACCCATGCCGGGGTCGAGAAAACGGCGCAAGCGCGTAGGCCGCGGCAGCGCGGCTGGACAGGGCAAGTCGGCCGGCCGCGGAACGAAGGGCCAGGCGGCCCGCTCGGGCGGCGTGAAGGGCGCGTACTTCGAAGGCGGTCAGCTGCCACTGGTGCGCCGGCTGCCTTTCCGGCGGGGCTTTACGAATATCTTCAAGGTACACTATCTCCCGGTGAACCTGAGCCGGTTGACCGGGTTCGAAGCAGGTGCGGAAGTATCGCCGGAGACGATGGCAGCGGCGGGCATCCTGCGCTCGGCGGATCAACCGGTGGCGATCCTGGGTGGTGGGGAGTTGGACCGGCCGCTACTGGTGAAGGCGCACCGCTTCTCGGCTTCGGCCAAGGCCAAGATCGAAGCGGCCGGAGGGTCGGCGGAGATCCTGGAGACGCGGTGAGGTCCCAGTCTGGGAACTTGCCATCGGTACTCTCATGAGGAGTAGACTCTTATGATACAGGCTGTCCGTAATGCCTTTTCGCTGCCGGACCTGCGGAAGAAGATACTATACACGCTGCTGATCCTGGCGATCTATCGGCTCTTTTGCCATGTGCCGGTGCCGGGAGTGAACAGAGAAGTGCTCAGCGGGCTTTTTCAGCAGAACCAGCTGTTGGGCATGCTGGATCTGCTCTCGGGCGGAGCCATGGCCAACTTTTCTGTGATGGCTATGGGCGTGTACCCGTACATCACGGCGTCGATCATCCTGCAGCTCTTGGCGCCCATCATCCCGGCGCTCGAGCGTCTGCAGAAAGAGGGGGAGGAAGGCCGCAACAAGCTGAATCGCTTCACCTGGTACCTCACAGTGCCACTGGCGGCCCTGCAGGCCTATGGGCAAGCCGTGCTTATGAACCAGTACAGCACTACGCCGGTCCTCCAGGCCTGGGGCTTCCGGACAGCACCGCTGACGACTTTCGCTATCCTCTTGACGATGACGGCGGGAACACTCTTGGCGGTTTGGCTGGGCGAGCTGATCTCGGAGCAGGGCATTGGCAACGGGACTTCGATCATCATCCTGGGTGGCATTGTCGCCCGGTTGCCGCAGAACCTCCTGAGCCTGATCGTAGGGCAGCAGTGGCTGGCGATCGCCATCTTTGTGGTGGTGACGGCGATCACGGTGATGGGGATTGTGTACATCCAGGAAGGGAAGTTGATGATCTGGGTGCAATATGCCAGCCGGACGCTGGGCCAGCGTGGTGGGCGGCTGCGCCAGACGCGCTCGATGCGTACGCACATCCCGCTGCGGGTCAATATGGCCGGCATGATCCCACTCATTTTCGCGCAGAGCTTGATGACCTTCCCGAGCACGATAGCGGGCTATTTCATGGCACCGGGCGGAGTGAAGGGGACGACCTTCATCCAACAGGCTGCGTATTGGGTGGACCGGGTGTTCAACCTGCAGTACACTGTCGCTTGGCCGCTCTACTTCCTGTTGGTGGTCGGGTTCACCTACTTCTACACCGACGTGATCTTTCAGCAGTCCAACATGGCGGAAAACCTGCAGAAGCAGGGGGCGTCCATCCCCGGCATCCGGCCGGGCAAGCGAACGGCAGATTACCTGACGCAAAAGACACGGCGGATCACGCTGGTGGGCGCGCTCTTCCTGGGCATTGTGGCCATCCTGCCGTGGCTTATCGACCTGCTGGCGGGGCTCATCCCGGGGACCGAGGGCTTTACCGGCAACCAGGTGATGCTCATCTCGTCGACAGGGCTCCTGATCGTGGTGGGCGTGGTGCTGGATACGATGCGGCAGCTCGAAGCGCAGCTGCAGATGCGGCACTATGATCGCTTCCTGAAGCGCGGCATCCTGGGATAGGACAGTGCACAATGCACAACTGGGAATCCAGCACTGGGCATTGTGAGTTAAGCATTGAGCATTCACTGAGATGAACTCTGACGCGCAAGTGGTGGTGCTTCTGGGGGGGCCGGGTGCCGGGAAAGGCACCCAGGCGGAACGCCTATCGACGGTGCTGGACCTCCCGCATGTGTCGACGGGAGACCTGTTCCGGGAGAACCTCAAGGCAGAGACATCCCTGGGTCTACTGGCGAAGGGGTTCATGGAGCGGGGCGAATTGGTGCCGGATGAGGTGACGGTCGGCATGGCGCGGGAACGGCTCTCGCGGCAAGACTGTGCCCAGGGCGCCATTCTGGACGGCTTTCCGCGGACGGTAGCACAGGCGCAGGCGCTCGAGCGCATGCTGTTGGACTTGGGGACCACTGTGTCGGTTGTGCCGTACATAAAGGTTCCTGAGCAAGTGCTCCTGGAGCGGCTGGCGGGGCGGTGGACGTGCCGGGCGTGTGGGGCGATGTACCACCAAATCTTCAGCCCGCCAGAGGTGGCGGGGACCTGCGACCGTTGTGGGGGGGATCTTTACCAGAGGGCAGACGACACACCCGAGACGCAGAGCCGCCGGATCGAGGTCTACTTTGCGCAGACGGCGCCTTTGATCGAGTATTACCGTGAACAAGGGCTGCTGGCAGAGGTGGACGGCCTTGCGGGAATCGAGCGGGTGCAGGCGGCGCTGCTGGACGTGATCCGGGTGGCGCGCTCACGAGACCGGTCACAACGGGCAGAAACGGCATGATCAGCCTGAAGTCGGAGCAGGAGCTGTCCTTGATGCGCCAGGCAGGGCGGATCGTCGCCGAGGTGCTGGCTCGAATCAAGGCGGAGCTGGTTCCGGGCATGACGACTGCGGACCTGGAGACCATTGCCGGCCAGATAATCGTGGAGAAGCATGGGGCGATACCGTCGTTCAAGGGGTACCGCGGCTATCCGGCGATGATCTGTACTTCGGTCAACGAGGAGGTCGTGCACGGCATACCTGGGCCTCGCAGGCTCAATGAGGGCGACATCGTCGGTATAGATGTCGGCGCCATCTACCGTGGCTATCATGGAGATGCGGCAATCACACTGCCCGTGGGGCCGGTAGACGAAGACAGCCATCGGCTTCTGGAGGCGACGGCGCAGGCACTGCAAATGGGAATCGACGCGGCACAGGCGGGGAAGTGGACGGCGGACATCTCGCGGGCGGTCCAGCAGTGCGCAGAGGCACAGGGCTTCTCGGTGGTGCGGGAGTACACGGGCCATGGGATCGGCCGCAGGATGCACGAGGACCCGCAGGTGCTCAACTACTACGAGCCCCGCATGGGCAGCGTGCAGCTTCGGACCGGGATGACTCTTGCGCTTGAGCCGATGGTGAATGCTGGGGATTGGCCAACGCGCGTGCTGGAGGACAACTGGACGGTGGTGACCGCCGATGGGAAGCGGTCGGCCCACTTCGAGCATACGATTGTGATAACCAAGAACGGCCCCGAAGTCCTGACAAGGTTCTAGGGGCAGGATGTAGGGAGCTGGGAGGCAAAGCATGAAGGTCAGACCGTCGATCAAGCGTCGTTGTGAGCACTGCAAGATCATCAAGCGCCATGGCGTGGTGCGGGTGATCTGCCAGAACCCAAAGCACAAGCAGAGACAGGGCTAAAGCTGAACGCACAAGGCGGCCAGCCCAAGGCCAATTGTGCATCGAGAATCGCGCACTGAGCGTTGAACTGAGTATTGGAGGGTAACGATGGCACGTATTGCGGGTGTAGACCTGCCCCGGGAGAAGCGAGTTGAGGTCTCGTTGACCTATATTTTCGGCATCGGGCAGAGCACTAGCCGTCACATCCTGGCCGCGGCGAATGTCGATCCCAGCATTCGTGTTCGGGATCTGTCCGAGGTCGAAGTAGCCAGGCTGCGTGAGATCATTGACCGGAACTACCGGGTGGAAGGCGATCTTCGCCGCGAAGTGGCGATGAACATCAAGCGGCTGCAGGAGATCGGATGCTACCGGGGCATCCGCCACCGGCGAAACCTGCCTGTGCGTGGGCAGCGTACCCGGACAAACGCCCGCCAGAGGCGCGGCGCCAAGAAGACGGTTGCCGGCAAGCGCCGCTCCCGGGCCAAGAAGTAGTTCTCGGTTGGCAGATAGCGTCTGAGGAGGTAAGATGGGACGAACCAGAGGTCGAGCACCAGCCCGCGGAGCACGCAAAGAGAAGCGCATGGTGCCGCGCGGCAGGGCACATATCCAGGCCACGTTCAACAACACGGTCATTACACTCACCGATCCGAAGGGCAATGCCCTAGGCTGGACCAGCGCCGGGGCGGTGGGCTTCAAGGGCTCGCGCAAGAGCACGCCCTATGCGGCTCAGGTCGCCGCTGGTCAGGCGGCGCGTATCGCCCAAGAAAACGGGATGCGTGAGGTAGATGTCTACATAAAGGGACCTGGACCAGGCCGAGAAGCGGCAATCCGTTCTCTGCAGTCCGCGGGTATCATCGTGCGGTCTATTACCGACCTGACGCCTATCCCGCACAACGGGTGCCGGCCGCCTAAGAGGCGGCGTGTATAACGGAACAGCCAGGAGGGAACTATGGCGAGAAACATTGGCGCAGTATGCAAGCTGTGCCGTCGTGAAGGAGAGAAACTCTTTCTCAAGGGAGATCGTTGTTCGTCGCCCAAGTGCGCCTTTGAGCGGCGGCCCTATCCTGGCGGACAGCATGGGCCCCAGGCCCAGTTCCGGAGGAAGGAATCGGACTACGGCCGGCAGCTTCGGGCAAAGCAAAAGGCCCGCCGGGTGTACGGAGTCATGGAGCGGCAGTTCCGCCGCTACTTTGCCGAGGCTTCGCAGCAGCGGGGTATGACGGGCGCCAACCTGTTGGCTATGCTTGAGAGCCGTCTGGACAGCGTGGTGTACCGTTTGGGCTTTGCTTCCTCGCGGTCTCAAGCGCGGCAGTTGGTGCGGCACGGCCACTTCGATGTGAACGGTCACAAGGTGGATATTCCGTCCTACCTTGTTCGACTCGGGGACGTGGTGTCCGTCCGCGCCAGCAGCCGGCAGAACGCCTTCTTCCGTACACTGGTGGAGGACCTCGAACACCGGGCGACTCCCGAGTGGCTGACACGCGATGACGAGGCGCTCTCTGGTCGCGTCCTGGCCTTACCAGCTCGGGCGGACGTCAGTGCCAACATTCAGGAACAGCTGATTGTTGAGTACTACAGCCGCTAGTCAAGGCACGAAACGCAATGGCGAACTGCGCATTGTGTCTCGTGCGTTGAGAGGGGGTGCCACTTGATGAATCAGGTTTTTCCCAAGATCGAGATTGACGCTCGCGCCAGGAACTATGGCCGCTTTATCATCGGCCCGATGGAATCTGGCTACGGCACCACGCTGGGAATTGCTCTCAGGCGTGTTCTTCTCGGCTCGCTGGAGGGGGCAGCCATTGCCTCGTTGTATGTGAGGGGCATCCATCACGAGTTCTCGACCATCCCTCACGTCCGCGAGGACATGACGTCCTTGCTGCTCAATCTCAAGCAGGTGCGGTTTCGCTTTCTCGATGACGAAGAGGAGTCCGCTCGGCTGCGGCTTGAGGTTCGTGGAGAGGGCGTCGTCACGGCCGGCGACATCGTGTGCCCTCCGACTGTCGAAGTGGTAAATCCCGAGGTCTACCTTCTGACCACGGACTCACCAGAAGCTGACTTCGAGATGGAGCTGGGCGTGTCGCGTGGTCGCGGATACTCCCCGGTAGAGGAGCGTGGCAAGTTGCCGGTGGGCGAGATTCCCGCCGATGCCGTCTACTCCCCGATCCGTAAAGTGAACCACCGGATCGAGCGGGCGCGTATTGGGCAGATCAGCAACTACGACAGGCTGGTCCTCGAGATCTGGACCGACGGCACCATCACGCCGGTGGAGGCGCTCAGCACCAGCGCCCAGATCCTTGTCGGGCACCTGGCGCTGATTGCCGACTTTGGCAAGGCTGCCGTGCGAATGGAGCCCGAGGCGCCGGTGAGCCGTATCCCCGAGCGCATTGCCGAAGTGAACATTGACGAGCTCGATCTTGGAGTGCGTGCCCACAACTGCCTCAAGAGAGCAGGCATCACCAAGGTAGGCGAAATTCTGGAAAAGCTCCAGCGCGATGAGCGAGAGCTCCTGACCATCCGCAACTTCGGTCAAAAGTCGCTGGAGGAGTTGAAAGAAAAACTGGAAGCAAGGGGTTTCTGGCCGATTGCCGACGAATAGCGGCTCGGTTTGAGGGGATGGACGAAAAATGAGACATGGGAGAGTAGGCCGCCACTTCAAGCGGTCAAGCGGCCAGCGGCATGCTTTGTATCGAACACTCATGGTTGAGCTGTTCCGTCATGAGGAGATCACGACTACCGAGGCCAAGGCGCGGGCCATCCGGCCATTGGCCGAGCGGCTTGTCACCAAGGCACGCAAGGGACGCGCCGACCGCGTCATCGAATTGGCCAACCAGCGCAACAAAACGACGCTCACAGCCTGGTTCGGCGCCCTGCGTGCCGAGCAGTTGATCGCACTCGTCGATCAGGGAGATGAGAAGGCGCTCGCGACTGCGGCCCAACAGATGGCGCTCCATGCCAGGCGCCAAGTCCTGGCTACCCTGCCAGACAAAGAGGTAGCGCACAAGCTTGTGGACGAAATCGCCCCACGCTTTGCTGAGCGTCCTGGCGGCTACACGCGCATGTACAAGATCGGCATCCGCCGCGGCGATTCCTCGCCCATGGCCTTGCTGCAGTTGGTGGAATAGGGCAGTACGCAAGGTAGAATCGGTCCTTGTGTATTGAGAAGTGTGCATTGAGCATTGCGAAGCGAGTCTGGGCCAAGGTCGAATACGACGGGACCGACTTTTACGGCTTCCAGGTCCAAGCACGGGAACGGACTGTTCAAGGAGAGATCGAAAGGGCAATCCGAGCGGTAACAGGCCATGGGGCGCGAGTGGTGGGCGCTGGTCGGACAGACCGGGGAGTCCACGCTCAGGGCCAGGTCATCGCCTTCACTGCCAATTGGAAGCATGGCTTGCCGGCGCTCCAGAGCGCCCTCAATGCGACGCTGGCTGCGGATGTGGCAATCCTGGTACTGGGACCGGCTACCGAGGAGTTCCATCCTCGCTTTTCCGCTCGGAGTCGAACCTATCGATACTTGGTGGCAAATCGGCCATGTAAGCTCGCACTGGAGAGAAGATATTCATGGCACGTGGCGCCGCCGCTGGATCACGATCGGATGTCTGTCGCCGGCCGGTGTCTGGTGGGAAAAAAGGACTTCTCGACCTTTGGGCGTCCGGTGCACGGAGACAACACGATCCGCACCGTCTTTCGGGCGGAGTGGGAGTGCCCGGCAGAAGTTGGATGCTTTCGCGAAGGCAGGCTCCTGGTCTTTGAGATCGAAGCCGATGCCTTCCTCTACCGGATGGTGCGGAGTCTTGTGGGGGCGCTCGTCCGGGTGGGCCTAGGCGAGTTGTCGGCTCAGGAGTTTGAGAGCTTGCTACAGGCCAGGGACCGGAGTCAGATCCGGTTGGTGGCGCCCGCCCAGGGCTTATGCCTTGTGCGGGTGGACTATGATGCAAAGTTTCAAGGAGTTGTGCAGTGAGGACTTTTACCGAGAAAACAGCAAACATTAGACAGGCGTGGTACGTGGTCGATGCTCAGGGCCAGACTCTCGGACGGCTTGCGGCGCGCATTGCTCCCATCCTGAAGGGAAAGCACAAGCCGACCTATACCCCTCACCTGGACTGCGGTGACTTCGTCATCGTGATCAACGCCGAGAAGGTGCGGGTAACCGGCCGAAAGCTCGATCAGAAGCAGTACTACCGGCATTCCGAGTATCCAGGTGGGCTGTCCTCTATCAGCCTGCGGGATCAGCTGGAACGACATCCCGAACGGGTGCTGGAAGCGGCAGTACGCGGCATGCTGCCCAAGAACAGGCTGGGCCGAAGGATGTTCAAGAAGCTCAAGGTGTATGCCGGTGGTTCGCATCCTCACCAGGCGCAACAGCCCAAACCGCTAGACTTTGGGGAGAGAGACAATGTCGGATGAAGTTCGGTACTACGAAGGTGTTGGACGTCGCAAGCGCGCGATCGCTCGCGTGCGCCTGTACCCTGGCGACGGCCAGATCGTGGTGAATGAGAAGCCGCTCAAGGAGCATTTCGGTCGCGCTCAGGACTGGATGGCTGTGGCAGCGCCGCTCAAGCTGACAAGCACAGAGGCAAGCTACAATGTCTCGGCCCTGGTCAGCGGAGGGGGCGTGACCGGCCAGGCCGAGGCTATCCGGCACGGCGTGGCCCGCGCGCTTCTGGTTGCCCACCCGGAGTTGCGGCTTGCGTTGCGCCGGGCCGGCTTCCTCACACGCGATCCTCGAGAGAAGGAGCGCAAGAAGCCGGGCCTGAAGCGTGCAAGGAAGGCGCCGCAGTACACCAAGCGCTAGTGCTTCGTGCGCGCCGTTCCTCTCGGCTCGGCGACCAGCTCGGCCTTGCACTACCTATAGTGGGTATGGGTGGTTAGCTTACCGCCTATTGTATACCTTCGATTGTGGAATGGCTCAAGAACCCTGTTTTCCATGAGAAAACAGGGTTCTCTCGTATCTAAAGACCAAAAGCTGCACGAACTAGCTCTTTTCAGTAATAACCACCAAGTCCCCCTCTAGAACTTGCGTTTTCCGTGGGAAACTGCTATAATTCGTAGCATCGGAGTGGAGATGTCAATCCTATCGAGGCTTAGCCAGCTCCTGGGGTCTCCCGAGGGCAGTTTCGTCTACCACCTCCTGCTTCTCCTAGCTGTTGAGGCTGCCTTGGCTATGGCTTGGGGAGAGTGGCGGCGCGCCCCCGATGAGCCGGCTCGCAGATGGCTTGTCGCTTTGGCAGGGCTGGCAGGGATGCGTATCCTCTATGTGGGCGCAGCCATCCTGGCTGCGGGGCAGTTGGTATCGGGGACAATCCTTCCTCCCCTGGAGCGCTTGGCAGACACGGCCAGCATATGCTTCCTTGGATGGGTTCTGATACGTCCCGGAGCAGCACGTGCGCGCGTCCACGGTTTGCTTCTCGCAACTCTCCTTGCCCTGTTCGCTGGGGGCGTGGTGTTCCTGCTCCTCTGGCAGAGAGAGCTGGCCGTCAGCCCAGGCTCGGCTTATACACTCTTCTGGCAGTCGGACGTCTGGTCAGCGTGTCAGATCGGCCTGTCGGCTCTCGTGACGGTGGCTGCTCTCAGCAGTTCAAGTGCCATCCGGGGCGAGAGCCGGGCTCCGCTTTCCACTGTGCTTGGTCCCCTGCTCTTCCTCTTCCTCGGTGGGCTCTTGCAGATCCTCTTGCCCGGGCTCTCATCGAGCACTCCTGTGTGGGAGCGGCTGTCCAACTTGGTGGCTTACCCCTTGATCGCTGCGGCCGTCTACCAGGGTATCGTTGTCAATCTCCGGCTCGGCGCTGGCCAGCTTCAAGAGATCAGTCAGGCGTCGCTCGACCAGATCAAGAGCCTGCTCCTCTTGGTCGACGAGGCCCGTAACGTCTCCGCGTCACTCAGCTTGCCCCAGGTGTTGGAGAACGCCGTGCGAGGGGTAGCCCGTGCACTGGATGCTGACCAATGTGCTATCGCACTGCTTGAGGAAACCGAGCCCAGCTATGTGCGCCTCGCTTCCGTCTACAACGCCCAGGCGAGCCGGCCGGTGGCGCCGCGAGGGGAAGCTGTGACCTTTCCCCTCGATTACCAGTTCGCGATTCAGCAGGCCATGCGCCGCCAGAAGAGCGCATCGATCAATGAGCCGGACAATGTCCAGTTGCGCGTGCTCTTCAACCTGCTCGGATCGAGCGAAGCAGGGCCACTTCTCATCCAGCCCATACTCATGGACGGGGAGGCTATCGGAGCGATCTTGGTTGGCAACTCTCTGACCCGCCGGGCCTTCACCCTGAGCGAGGCCAAGCTCTGCCAGTCCATGGCAGACCAGCTATCTGTGGCTCTCCAGAACGCCCAGCGTTACCTCGATGCGCAGGAAAGGATCCGCGAGCTGCATCGTTTGCTCGGTGACCAGCGCCGGCGACCAGGCGAATTGCCCGCCCAGCTAGGAAGAGAGGGGAGGGGAATAGGTGACTTGCCTTTGCCGCAGTTCTCGGCCTGGGAGGACGAGCCTGAGCCATCTGCCCCCGACCTCCGCCCCTTCCGGGCCTCCCGCACCGGCAGGGTAGGACAGATGGAAGGGGCCAAGCTGCGTGGCACTCCACCCGGGCGGCCGGGAAGCGCTGGGCAGGGTGTCACAGGATCGTAGCCATGCGTCGTAGCGCGTCCCACTTGCCCGGTTTCTTTCTCCCACTGGTTCTGGTGCTGAACTTGGGGGTAGCCGGCATTCTTGCCGTTCAGGAGCAGGGCATGGGCAGCGCCGCTATGAGCGCTGGGCAGGTTCACGCTACTCAGCCCAGGCAGGGCGCGAGCCCTGTTGCCCGCGTCACCAATACTCTACCCTCCCCTTCGACAATCGCTAGCCTCCCGGGGGGCGTCGTTGTGACGGCAACAGCTGCCCTCGCCAAGCCATCGGCCGGCGTCACCTTTATCCCTCCTGTCGCTATCTCACCCACGCAGGCCCCGACAGCCGTGCAACAGGCAGCGAGGACACCGACCGCAACGGCACGGCTCGTCTACCCACCGGCGGCGACCAAGACGCCGCGGCGAAGCTGCGCCAGGCCGGTGGGTTGGTACGACTATACCGTGCAGCGGGGGGATACGCTGTTTTCCATTGCCACTCGCACCGGTACCACCGTCGCCGTTCTCAAGCAGTACAACTGCTTGCCGAGCGACGCCATCTATGCGGGCGCCATTCTGTGGGTGCCGCGGCCCATCTATCCTCCCACGAGTGTGCCCCCTGCAACCCGGACTCCAAGACCAACACCGCCCCCCACAGCGATCGGTGAGCCACCGACCGAGCCACCCACCGAGCCGCCGACCGAGCCGCCCACCGAGCCGCCGACCGAGCCGCCGACTGAGCCGCCGGAGACTCCATAGGGCATTCGCCTCTCCGGCAGTTGGCCCTGCACAAGTTGCGGGTTATACTCTGCTGGGGAAAGCTTGGCAGGGGGCTGGCCCTGCCTTGTGCAGGCGCTGCGGTACGGTTGATGAACTCGAGGGGGTTGCCATGAAGACTGGCGTGTTTCGGTGGCGTTGGTTCATGGGTAGGAGCGTTGCCTTCCTTTTGCTCGCGCTTGTGACTCTGGGAAACAGCTGGCCGGCTGCGGCGCAGGTGCCGCTGCCATCCAAGCCCTCCATGGCAACGGCCGCCAGCACGGAGGATGCCCTGCGCACCCGGCCCGATGTCTTCGGGCCTGGCGATCCGTTGTACCTTTACCTGCCTTTGACCTTTGCGGCCTACGGCCACGACGTGCTAGTTGCAGAGAGCTTCGAGAGCGCTGTGATGCCGCCAGCCGGCTGGGACTTGATCCCGATCAACCCTGCCTATACGTGGGAGATCTGGCCCTTTGTTCCGCCCTTCCCGCCCCCGACCTACCCCGCGCCCTATGACGGCTCATACTCTGCCGCCTGCAATACTGCCGGCGTGGATCAGGATGAGGTCCTGTTGAGCCCGTCGTTCAAGAGCGCAACAGCCCATCTCCAGTTCTATTCCTTTGGCGATGATTCCTTCTGGTATGACCACAGCCTGAACGTCTGGTTAGTGGTCGGCGAGTGGGATGGGGTAGACGACCTCCTCGTCCATACGGCGAACGATGATTGGATCGTAGACCCCAACTTCTACTACATCTGGTCACCCAGCGCAGTTGACCTGACGCCCTACCTGCAGGAAGATACGCCAGTGCGCATTGCCTTCCAGTACGAAGCTGGCAACGATGGCGATCTAGTCGGGCTCGACGCGGTCCTCATCACTCGCTAGTCACTCAAAGTGCATAGTTCCTTCTCGAGGGGTGGCCATTGCAGGATAGCCGCCCTGCTACAGTCGCCGCCCTGCCTTGGCCCTTCGCTTTCCTTGTGCTATACTTCCTTTGGAGAGATGGGGTGATTGTCGACTTTCACACGCACATCGCGGCGCCGGACGTCATCGCACGGCGCGATGAGTGCTGCGTGCGGGATGCTTGGTTCCGCGACCTCTACACCAACCCCCAGGCCCGCCTGGCAACGGCCGAGGATCTGATCGCAGCCATGGATCGAGCCTCCGTGGACCGTGCGGTGGCCTTTGGTTTTGGTTGGTGTGACATGGACTCCTGCCGGCGCGACAATGACTATGTCATGGAGTCCATCCTGCGCTTCCCTGACCGGCTCATCGGATTCGCTGTAGTCAATCCTGCCGCGGGAGATGCGGCGGTCCGTGAGCTGCAGCGCTGCGTGACCGGCGGCCTGCGGGGTATCGGGGAGCTGATGCCCGATGGGCAGGGCTTTCGCCTGGACGATGAGGCCACCATGGCACCTATCATGGGGTTCGCCCTTGAGCGAGGGATGCCGCTCCTGGTCCACTGTAGCGAGCCGGTGGGCCATCTATACCCCGGAAAGGGCACGGTCACGCCCGATGTAGTGGTCCGTTTTGCCCGGCACTTCCCAGAGGCCACGCTCGTCTGCGCCCACTGGGGAGGGGGGGGCATCTTCTACGAGCTCATGCCCGAGGTCGCCGCGCTAATGCGAAACGTCTACTACGACACGGCGGCTTCTCCCCTCCTCTATCGCGACGACATCTTCGAGCTTGCGGCGCGCCACTTCTCCCGCAAGGTGCTTTTTGCGACGGACTATCCACTTGTCACCCCTCAACGTATGATCGAGCGCATGAGGAGAACGGGAATTCCTGCTTCTGCGCTGCACGAGATGTTGGGGGGCAACGCCTGGCGGGTCTTGTCGGCCCCAGGGGGTGCGCATGCAGACGCTACGGACGTTCATAGCAATTGAGCTGGATGGAAGCCTCAAGGCGGCGCTGCGTCAGCTCCAGGACCGGCTGAGCGGGCAGATTGCGGCGCGGAGCGTCCGGTGGGTGCATGTCGAAGGAATCCATCTAACCCTCAAGTTCCTGGGCGACACGCCGGTGGAAAAGGTCGAGTCCATACAGGCAGGTCTCGCCAAGGCAGCTTCTGGAGCGGGAACCTTCCGGTTGGCTGTGAGAGGGTTGGGGTGCTTTCCGAACACACAGCAGCCGCGCGTGGTCTGGGTGGGTGTCGACGAGCCCCTGGGCCATCTTTCGAGCTTGCAGAAGTCGATCGAGGCTCACGTGAGTCCCTTGGGCTTTCCCGCCGAGCGAAGAGCGTTCAGCCCTCATCTGACGCTTGGGCGTGTCCATCAATTCGCGTCTCGCACAGAAGTGAAGAGTGTTGCAGATGCCGCCGCTGGGAGTGATGTCAAAGCGCTAGGCGAAATGCTGGTCACAGCGGTAGCCTACATCAAGAGCGATCTCACGCCGGGAGGCGCGGTATATACCAGGCTGTTCGAGGCCAAGCTCAATCATTAGTTGATTGTCGGCCGGGGTTCAAGGTCGATGCCGTCTTGGGCCAGGCATTCGCAGGAAGGGAGTTGGGGAGTGGAGGATCTCAGGAGACACTTCGGGGAACTGAAGCTAATCGCGGGCAACGCCAACGTAAGCCTCGCGCGCAAGATCGCGCACGAGCTGGACAAGCCGTTGGAGAATGCGAACATCGGCCGTTTTGAGGATGGTGAGGTCCAGGTAGATCTCGATTGCGTCGTTCGCGGCTGTGATGTCTTCGTCATCCAGCCCATTTGCCAGTCTCACGCTGGCCCCCAGAGGAGACCTTGCCTCGCCGCAGGGGTGCCGGGCGGCAGGGAGCCCGAAGTATGCACCTATCAATCGATCAACGACAACCTGATGGAGCTGCTCGTGATGATCGATGCTGCGCGCCGCGCTTCCGCCGGCCGTGTCACCGCGGTGGTCCCCTACATGGCGTACGCAAAGCAGGAGAAGAAAAAGCGGGCGCACGAGCCCATCACGGCCAAGTTGGTGGCCAACCTGATCACCCAGGCCGGCGCCGACCGGCTTCTGACGATGGATCTCCACACTCCTGCTATCGAAGGCTTCTTCGATATCCCGGTCGACCATATGCGCATGGCATTGCGCATGGCAGCCTACTTCCGCAAGGACCTCGGCCTCGAGGAGGCGGTCGTCGTATCCCCTGATGCCGGAGGTGTCGCTCGGGCCACCGAGTTCCGCGACAGCCTAAAGACGGACAAGCTCGCGATCGCCAGGGACGAGATGGCCATTGCCTTCAAGCGGCGGACGCCCAAGCGCGAGCCTACGTTCATTGACATGGTGGGAGACGTGGCCGGCCGCCCTGCGGTGATCTTCGATGACATGATCCAGTCGGGAAGCACTCTTTTGCAGGTAGTGGACCGGCTGAAGGAGAGGGGAGCCACGGACGTGCACGCGGCAGCCGTCCACGCCGACTTTACTGTGGGTGCCCTGGAGAGGATCCAGAGCCACCCTGATCTCAAAACCCTTATCTTGTCAGACACGACAGCGACGGCGTTCGAGTCCCAGTGGGGCAAGGTCAGGATAGTAACCTCGGCCCGCATTCTTGCTCAGGCCATCTGGCGCGTTCACACGCAGCAAAGTGTCGGCTGGATTTTCGACACGCTGCGTGACCAGGGGGAGTTACCGTCCCTGAAGTAGACAGCCTAGGGGCCAACCCTGGGCCGTCTCCCGAGTCAGTCTGCCTCCTCCGGCATTGGCACCGCATGCCAGAGGAGCAGCAGCACCTTCAAAACCAGGAACAGGGCACCCACCAGCAAGAGCGTGATTGCCGCGATGGCAGCCAACCCGATCAGTTGAGCGTTGATCTGACCTGGCCAGTCGGCGGCAAAACCCTGAGCCGGGAACAGCCCGGTAACTCCCTGGCCAACCGCGCCTTGGTAAGAGCCGCTACCCGTGCCATTCCAGCCAAGGCCGGCGCGCCCATCGCTAAAGACGCCCGGCGCCAGCCCACCCAGCATGCCGCCCAGCAGGCCAACTGAGATTGCGCCGATGGGATCTTCGATGCGCAATACCTTGTGCAGTAGGTAGGTTACCAAGGGCGCCAGCAGGCCGGCAACTGCACCCGTAGTTAGGGCGGCCCATGGGGCAACAAACGGCGAAGCAGCCGCGATGGCGATCACACCCGTCACCGCACCGCGCGCGGCGGCCAGCGAGTCGGCTGCCCCCTTCGTGAACCATGTGTAGAGACAGGGCAGCAGCGCGCCGCCGGCGGCTGACAAGGCCAGGTTCACTGCCGCACGGGCCGTGGCCAGCTCGGTCTGGCTGTGCGTGGGGTCGGCCCCTACCATCGCCATTGCGCCGAGAATGACCGTGCCGGCACCCAACATCGCCAGCACCGGCAGGTGTACAGGCGGCAGGGCAGGCACTTCACCTTCGGGCAGCGGTGGCAGGCGCCGTCCAAAGGCCACGATACCCAGGAGCGCGGACAGCCCGCCCACCAGGGCGGCCGTGCTCAGCCCGGTGGCGTCTATGTAGCCGTGGCCCATGCCCAACGTCTCTCCAATATGCATCAACCAGCCGCCGCCCGAGATCCAGTTGCCAGCCGCGGGAAAGACCAACCCACTGACCAGGATGCCCGTCAGTGCAGCCATCCAGCCCGGCACCCGGTCCCGGAGGGTGAGCAGGGAAAGCACGGCCGCAGTCATTGCAGAGGGCAGTATCGCCAGGTAGAGGCCGAAGCCGGCTGGGGTTGCAGCGTCCCCGTGCAGGAAGAAACCGCGCAATCCCAGCACACCCCAGTCCAGCTTCAAGGGCGAGGCCCATTCCCATACCAGGCCTTCCAGCCCCGGCACGGAGGATGCGAGACCGACACCTCCCGAGTGGAAGGCAAAACCGCAGGCCCACAGGCTGACGGCGGCTACGGCAGCCGCTCCGAGGCCCGCCACGGCCGATCTGGCCGGGCGGCGCCCCGCGAGCCCTGCCACCAGGACGAGTAACAGACCGTATGGCATTGACAGAGCAAGAACGGCAGACAGCGTGTTCAGCATCGGGATCGATTCCTTGTAGATTCGTCGTGGATGGCATGCTTGGCACATTGGCCAAGTGGTTGCGCATCCTCGGCTATGATACCCTGTTTGACCCGGCCTGGAACGACCACCAATTGGCGCGCCTCGCGCGGTCTGAAGGCCGGACACTGCTGACGAGCGACCGGGAGCTTGCCCGGCGGCGTGGGTTCAGTTCCCTGCTCATCACGAGTGAAAGCCTGGATGCGCAGATTCGCCAGGTCTTGGAGAGCACACCGGGCGCCGGTGAGACAGGCATCGATGCCCGCGGACTTGCGCCGCGGTGCCCAGTGTGTAATGATGTGTTACAGGCAATCGACCGGGAGACGGCCCGCGCCCTGGTGCCGCCCTATGTGGCACAGACTCAGCCGTCGTTCTCACAGTGCCCTGCTTGCCAGCGCGTCTATTGGCGCGGCACGCATTGGCAGCATATGCTGGAATACCTGGAACGGATTCGGCCATAGGAGGAACAGGAACTGGAGTCACTAGAACTTGCCCATACGGTTGTGGACGCAGTCGCCGAGCGCTTCGGCTCGGATATCGTGCTGCTGGATATGCAGCAAGTGTCGTTGCTGGCCGACTACTTCGTCCTCTGCAATGCCGGCAGCGCGCCCCAAGTCCGGGCCATACAGGAACAGGTCAGGGATCAAGCCGTCAAGGCGGGTGCCCGGTGCCTGCACGTGGAAGGAGAGCCCGAATCCGGCTGGGTTCTTCTGGACTATGGCTCGATAGTGGTTCACATCTTTGACCCGGAGCTGCGTGCCTATTATGATCTTGAGGGCCTATGGAACAAGGCCCGCTTGGTCGTTCGCATCCAATAAGCTCGCACCATTATACCCCGGTGACGGCCAACGAGCAAACGGCAGGTCTCTTGGTCCGCCGAAGACTACATGCAAAGGAGTTGTGTCATGTTTCAGACCCTTGATCAGGCCAGGCAGTTCATCCAGGATCGTGGCGTGCGTATGGTGGACCTCAAGTACACCGATCTGTGGGGCCGCTGGCATCATGTCACCATCCCTTCTCGCGAGTTCACACTCGACCTGATGCTTCAGGGGGTGGGATTCGATGCCTCGAGTGTCGGCCTCAAGCCACTGAAGGCAGGTGATATGGTGATTGTCCCCGACCTGGCCACAGGTTTCATGGATCCTTTTTGGGACGCCCCTACCCTCAGCTTCATCTGCTCGGCCAAGGAGGCCGACACTCGCGCCGACTTTCCCCGCGACCCCCGCAACATCGCCCGCCGGGCGGAGGCCTACCTCCAGGAAACAGGCATCGCCGAGGCCAGTTGCTGGGGACCCGAGTACGAGTTCTACATTTTCGACTCGGTCGCGTACGAAAATGAGGTCCATCGCGTCGGCTACCGGCTCCAGTCCGCTGAAGGGGGTTGGAACAGCTCCACCGGCGGCCTCGGCTACTACATTCCCCTGCACGGGGGGTACCACGCCCATCCGCCCCGCGACTCGCTCTACAACCTACGCAGCGAGATGTGTCTGAACCTCGAGGCAATGGGTGCTCCTGTCAAGTACCATCATCACGAAGTCGGTGGGCCCGGCCAGGTCGAGATCGAAACGCCAATGATGGGCCTTCTCCAGAGCGGCGACGTCACCATGTTGGTCAAGTACGCCACCAAGATGACCGCCGCCAGTCACAGCCAGACCGTGACCTTCATGCCCAAGCCCTTGTTCGGCGAGGCCGGCAACGGCATGCACTTCCACCAGATGCTCACCCGCGACGGACTTTCGCTATTCTACGATCCGGCGGGCTATGCGGGATTGAGCCAGCTCGGGCTTCACTATATTGGCGGAATTCTGGCCCACGGCGCTGCGCTCTTGGCCTTTACCAACCCCAGCACCAACTCCTTCCGGCGGCTGGTTCCAGGGTACGAGGCGCCTGTTAACCTTTTCTTCTCCCTGGGCAATCGAAGTGCCGCCGTGCGTATCCCCAAGTATGCCTGCACGCCCACGGAGCAGCGTTTCGAGTTCCGCCCGCCCGATGCCACCTGCAACGTCTACCTGGCCTTGGCTGCACAGCTCATGGCTGGCCTGGATGGAATCCGGAGGCAGATCGATCCCACGAAAGCCGGCTTCGGACCCTTCGACAGCAATGTCTTCACCTGGAGCGAAGAAGAGCGCCGCAAGATCAAGGGCCTGCCTTCTTCCTTGGCCGAGGCACTGGAGGCGCTCAAGGCCGATCACGAGTTCCTGTTGGCTGGCGGCGTCATGGATGAGCAGTTCATCCGAGACTGGATCGACTTCAAGTTCACGCGCGAGTACATGCAGGTGCGCGATCGGCCCCATCCCTACGAGATGGAACTATACTTTGACGCCTAGGAGACCTGATATGCCTGCTCGAGAAGTCCACCCTCCACGTGGGACCCACCTCACGTGCAAAAACTGGCTTATCGAAGCACCGTACCGTATGATCCAGCACAACCTGGATCCAGAAGTGGCGGGCGACCCGGCGAACCTGATCGTCTATGGCGGCAGGGGCCGCGCAGCGCGCAACTGGGAGTGTTTCGACGCCATCCTCGACGCTCTCCGCCGGCTTGAGCCGGAGGAGACCCTCTTGGTTCAGAGCGGCAAGCCGGTTGCCGTTTTCCGTACCCACGCGGATGCGCCACGCGTCGTGATCGCCAACACCAACATCGTGCCTGCCTGGGCCACCCAGGCCAACTTTGACCGCTGGGAGGCCGCAGGGTTGATCATGTACGGCCAGATGACGGCCGGATCGTGGATCTACATCGGCACCCAGGGCATCCTCCAGGGAACGTACGAGACCTTGGCGGCCGCCGCCCGCCAGCACTATGGGCCTGCGGCCAGCCTTCGCGGCAAGCTCGTGCTTACCGCCGGACTGGGCGAGATGGGCGGCGCACAGCCGCTTGCCGTCACCATGAATGAGGGAGTGGCACTCTGCGTCGAGATCGATCCGTGGCGGGCCCAGCGCCGGCTGGATCACGGGTACCTCGACGTCGTGGTCGACAGCCTGGAAGAGGCAATGACCCTGGCGGAGGATGCTCGGACTCGGCAGTTGCCCAAGAGCATCGGCCTGTTGGGAAACGCTGCCGACATCCTGCCCGAGTTGGTGGTGCGCGGTGTCATGCCTGATCTGGTGACCGACCAAACATGCGCCCACGACCCGCTGATGTACGTCCCCAACGGGCTGAGCCTGGAGGCTGCCGCTGAGCTGCGGCGCGCCGATCCACGGGAGTACCAGCGGCGATCCATGCAGGCCATGGCAGAACACTGCAGGGCGATGGTCGAGCTGCAGCAGCGCGGTGCCGTCGTCTTTGACTACGGCAACAACCTCCGCCAGATGGCTTTCAACGCCGGCTATCGCGATGTCAAAGTCGGCGGCGACCCCGATGCGGACTGGGTCTATCCTGGCTTTGTGCCCGCCTACATCCGCCCCCTCTTCTGTGAGGGCCAGGGCCCCTTCCGTTGGGTCGCGCTGTCGGGCAATCCCCAGGACATCTACGAGACCGACCAGATCATCATGGATCTCTTCCCAGAGAAGGAGCACCTGGTGCGCTGGATCAAGCTGGCGCAGCAGCGGGTCAAGTTCCAGGGATTGCCGAGCCGTATCTGCTGGCTAGGCTACGGGGAGCGTGACCGCGCAGGTCTCGCCTTCAACGAAGCAGTAGCCAGCGGGCGGATCACGGCCCCCGTCGCCATCGGCCGTGATCATCTCGACTGCGGCTCCGTGGCCAGCCCGAACCGCGAGACCGAGGGGATGCGCGATGGGTCCGACGCCATCGCCGATTGGCCGCTTCTGAACTTTGCCATGAACACCATCGGGGGAGCCACCTGGGTCAGCTACCACCATGGCGGCGGAGTCGGCATCGGCTATAGCCTCCATGCCGGGCAGGTCATCGTGGCCGACGGGACGCCGGAGGCAGCACGCCGCCTAAAGCGCGTGCTGACCTATGATCCTGGCATGGGCGTGGTTCGCCATGTCGACGCCGGATATCCCGAGGCCATTGCCTTTGCCCGCGATCATGGCGTCCAAGTCCCAATGCTCAGTGCTCAGTGAACAATACGCCGAAGGCCCGGGGCAGCGCACCTCCTGGGTGCGCTGCCCCTTTGCGCGTCCAAGAGGTTTCTGCTAGCATTCAGCCATGAGAACTGAGCAGACGATTTGGCTGCTGCGCCAGCGCCGCGAGCGCCGGAAGAAAAGTCGGGGAGGGCCGGGCAAGGTCGCAGCGGGAGTCTTGGGCAGCCTGGCTGTCATTCTGCTCCTGGGTGCTGTGCTCTCCGTCGTGGGTGTCGCGGGAACCGCAGTGGGCGTCTACGCCTACTTCGCTCAGGACCTTCCTGACCCGAACGAGATCGTCTCAGCCCAGGAAAAGTTCGAAACAACCAAGATCTACGACCGCACCGGCCAGACCTTGCTGATGGAAGTGATCGACCCACGGCGGGCCGATCGCGAGAAGGTGCCGATAGACCAGATCCCTCTCAACCTGCGCAATGCCACCGTTGCACTCGAAGACAAGACCTTCTACCAGAATATCGGCGTGGACCCGGCGGGCATTGCACGTGCCTTCATCTCAAACCTACAGGGAAACCAGGTCCAGGGCGCCAGCTCCATCACCATGCAGCTCGTCAAGAACATCCTAATCCCCGAAGAGGAGCGCTACCGCCAACTCTACAGCCGCAAGATCAAAGAGGCCATGTTGGCCGTCGAGATTTCCCGCCTCTACTCCAAAGACCAGATCTTGGAGTGGTACCTGAACAGCAACGACTACGGCAACTGGGCGATCGGTGTGGAGGCAGCCGCCCAGGCCTACTTTGGCAAGCACGCCCGCGATCTGGATCTGGCCGAGTGCGCCATGCTCGCCCCCATTCCGCAGTATCCCGGCATGAACCCAGTCTACAACCCAGAGCAGGCAAAGAAGCGGCAGAGCATTGCTCTCCAACGCATGATGGAAGAGGGCTACATCACTCAGACCGAGGCTGATGCGGCCTTTGCCCAGGAGCTGGATGTCCACACCGCAACACTCAAGCGCTATGACATCGTCGCCCCACACTTTGCCATGTATGTCCGCAAGCAGCTGGTGGACATGTACGGCGAGCAGGTTCTCTACACCGAGGGGCTGCGGGTCTACACCACTATCGACCTCGACATGCAGCGAATCGCTGATGAAGAGGCAAACGCGCAGGTCAAGGCACTGCAGGAAGACAAGAAGGACGTCTCTAATGCTGCCGTTGTGATTCTGCGCGCACGCACCGCTGAGATCCTGGCCATGACTGGGAGCATCGACTACTGGAACGAGGAGATTGATGGCAACGTCAACGTAGCCACGGCTCCACGCCAGCCGGGTTCATCCTTCAAGCCCTTTGCTTACCTGACCGCTTTCCACCAGGGGTACACGGCGCAGGAGATGCTCATGGACGTTCACTCCTGCTTCGACGACTGGCCCAATCCGCCCTACTGCCCCGAAAACTATGACCGCAAGTATCACGGCCCACAGAGCTTCCGCACAGCCCTTGCCAGGTCCTACAACATCCCGGCGGTCAAGGTTCTCGATAAGGTTGGCGTGGGCAATGTCATCCGCAATGCCCATGCGCTCGGCATCAATACCCTCAACATGGACCTGGATTACTATGGCCTGAGCCTGGTCCTGGGCGGAGGCGAGGTCTGGCTGCTGGACATGGCGTACGCCTACAGCGTCTTTGCCAACGGCGGGGTGATGATGGGCCAGCCCACCAAGCTCCTGCAGCCCGGCTACCGGGAACTGGACCCCGTGTCGGTCCTGCGCGTGGAGGATGCCACAGGAAAGGTGCTGTTCCAGTACGACCAGCCCCAGGCACGCGATATCGTCCTCTCAGACGGCAAGGTACTGACGCTGCAGGAGGCCTATCTCCTCACCGACGTCCTTTCCGACAACAACGCCCGGGCCGCCGCTTTTGGCAGCAACAGTGTCCTCAAGCTCAGCCGGCCCGCTGCGGTCAAGACGGGCACCACCACCGACTTCCGCGACACCTGGACGGTCGGCTACACCCCACAGATCGTCACTGGCGTCTGGGTCGGCAACAACGACAACACCCCGATGGAGGGAGTGTCCAGCACGCATGGCGCAGGCCCTCTTTGGCATAACGTCATGGAGCGAATCTACGGCGAGGGGCATGCCACCCGCATCTTGGGCGAGGTTGTGCTATCCTTTCCGGTCCCAGATGGGCTCACCTCCGTGCAAGTCTGCTCTGTGTCGGGCCTTCTCCCCATCGAGTATGATCCGAAGAATACCAAGGCTCTCTTCATCACAGGAACCGAGCCCACCGAATACTGCAACGTCCATCACTTGGAACGGGTAAACAAGTACACCGGCAAGCTGGCTACCGTCTGCACCCCCCCGGACCAGGTGGAAGAGCGAGTCTACGAGATCTACCCTCCCGAGGCGGCTGACTGGGTGCGGGAGCAGGGAGTCCCGCAGCCTCCGACACAGCGCGACGAGATCTATGGCTGCAGCCCCGAGAGCGGGGACGTGGTCATCAGCACTCCGACGCTCGGGGGTCACGCGGCCGGCATCGTGGCCGTCCGCGGCAATGCCCGGTCGGGCAATTTCGCCCTCTATCGTCTCCGCTTCGGCGAAGGACTCAATCCATCCTCCTGGACCCAGATCGGGGGCGACCACTACAACCAGGTAACCAACGATGTGCTCGAGTTCTGGGACGTCCGCGGGCTTCGAGATGGCTTGTACACCTTGGAGTTGGCCGTCGTCGATGGCAGCCAGTGGGCCAATACCTCGACCATCTACGTGACGGTGGACAACACCCCGCCTCAAGCCTATGTGGGCTACCCCTGGCCCGGCCGCGTCTACGTGGTGGAAAAGGACGAGTGGGCCAACCTATACGCCGATGTCAGCGACAATGTCCTGATCGACCGCGTCGAGTTTCACCTCGATGATGAGCTGCTCGACTACAGCGTGGTAGAGCCCTACGGCATCAAGTGGGTCCTGACTATGCAGGATCTGAGGCTCAATCCCAACATGGCGCCGGTCTATGGCACCGAGACCATCACCAACCCGGATGGGACCGTCACCACCGTCCCGATTACCGTGACTTGGGTCGAGGTGAGCCCAGATCGCAAGACTATCACACAGACGTGGGATTCCGGCGCGATGATCATTTCTGGCACCCACGGCTATACCGAGTCGCACGTGGTAAAGGTCATTGCCTTCGACGCTGCCGGTAACAAGACCGAGAGCGAACAAGTTCGCTTCTACGTCATCCACAAGCCCAAGGAGAAAAAGGCCGGGGTGCCTCTATACTTCCATGACTACTGGCAAGATCATGGGGCGCCTCTTGGTCTGCGCGTAAAGGAGCTCGCCAAGGCTCTCTTTGATCCGGGAGGCCAGGTCCGCTCTTGGCCCGCCTCCCTGCAGAGCCTCCACGATCCGCCCAGACGCCAGGTCGATCAACTCGCCCGCTTCACGTAGGTAAACAAAGCCGCGTGTGATGATGTCCGGCCCCTGGACAAGCTCGCCGCTGTCGGCATCCACAGCCACCACAACGACGACGAACCCATCGCGCGACAGAAGGTGACGATCGCGCAGAACAACGCTGCCCACATCGCCCACCCCCAGGCCGTCCACCAGCACGTGGCCTTCTGCCACTTTACCAACCACCCTTCCCCAATCCAGCCCAAACTCCAGCACCTGCCCGCTTTCGACCACGAAGATGTTCTCCCTGGGGATCCCCATCTCCTCTGCTGTCCGAGCGTGGTGTACCAGGTGACGGTACTCCCCATGGATCGGCACAAAAAAGCGCGGCCGCGTAAGGCTGAGCATCATCTTGTGCTCCTCGCGGCTGGCATGGCCCGAAACATGCACCGGGGCAACGTCGTGGTAGTACACCTCGGCCCCTGCACGGTACAGATTGTCGATGGTCCGGTTAACGAGTTCCTCGTTCCCTGGGATAGGCGTGGACGAGATGACGACGTGGTCTCCAGGCCGAATGTTCACCTGGCGATGCTCGCCGACGGCCATGCGCACGAGCGCCGATGTCGGCTCACCCTGGCTGCCCGTGCAGGCGATAGCCACCTGCTCGGGTGGCAGGCTGTTCATCTGGTGTGGGCTCAGCAGGTCCTCTGGACTCAGGTCCATGTAGCCCAGCTCGGCGGCCCGCCTGACATACTCCACCATGCTCCGCCCAACGATGCCCAGCCGGCGCCCATGTTTCCTCGCCACGTCCCACACAAGCTGGACGCGCGAGATGTTCGAAGCAAACGTGGCGACTATGATCCGCCCTGTCGCCGAGGAAAAGACACGGTCGAGGGTGTCGCCGACAACCTGCTCCGATGGGGTCTGTCCTTCGGTCTCGGCATTTGTCGAATCGGAGAGGAGGACGTGGACGCCGCGCTCTCCCAACTCTGCGAGCTTGGCAAAATCCGTCAGCCGGCCGTCTACCGGGGTCCGGTCGAACTTAAAGTCGCCTGAGTGCACAATCAGGCCTGCCGGTGTCGTGACCGCCACCCCGATCCCATCGGGAATCGAGTGACACACCCGGAAAAACTCGACCCGGAAGGGTCCCAGATCCAGGACGTCTTGAGGGGAGATGGTGCGCAAGTCGGCCCCGGTCAGGAGGCGGTGCTCCTTCAACCTCACCTCGATGAGCCCTTGCGTCAGTCGGGTGGAAAAGATAGGGGCGTGCACCTCCTGCAGCAGGTAGGGCAGCGCACCGATGTGATCCTCGTGTCCATGGGTGACGATGATCGCCTCAACCTGTTCACGCCGTTCCGTGACATAGGTCATGTCTGGGATAACGATGTCTATGCCCAGCATGTCGCTTTCGGGGAACATCAGGCCGCAGTCAATGATCAGTAACCGGCCGCCGGACTCCACCACCATCATGTTCTTTCCGATCTGGCCGACCCCGCCCAGCGGGATGATCTTGAAGCTGTTCTCGGACAAGAGCGTGTACCTCTATTCTTGCGGGCGCAGGCTCACTCCGCCTGTTCCCCCATCTGCCCTAGAAGAGGCTCAGTTGCTCAGCTTGTGGTGGCTCTGGTTTCTCTTCCTGAATCTCCTCCACCTTGGCCAGCAGTCCCGGCAGCTTGCCAAAGTCCTCCTCCACGGTCGACCGCCACTTGGGCTGGTGCAGTGCCGCTGCTGGGTGGAACATCGGAAAATAGATCACGCCCCCTGCGCGTTTTGGTTGGCCGTGGATGCGCGATATCGATGCCCCAGGAAAGTAGCGCGCCATCGAGAACCGCCCAAGTGTGACGACTACGCGGGGCCGGATCAGCTCGATCTGCCGGTCCAGGAAAGGCCGGCAGGCTTCCACTTCCCCTGGCTCTGGGTCCCGGTTGCCGGGCGGGCGGCACTTGATGACATTGGCGATGTAGACGTCTGCCCGGCTCAATCCGATCCGGCCGAGCAGCTCCTCTAGGTATTGGCCGGCAAGGCCGACAAAGGGCCGTCCCTGCCGGTCTTCGTGAAACCCTGGCCCTTCCCCGATGAACATAATACTGGCGTTCTCGGGACCTTCCCCTGGCACCGCGTTCGTCCGGCCTTGCGCGAGTTGGCATTTCTGGCACGCTCGAATCTCTTCATAGAGAACGTCAAGTTGCAGCACCCTTTGTCTCCTAGGTGAGTCTATGCGTTGCTTTCTGTTCCAGCGCCCTCGTGGAGGCGAGCATCCAGCCGTGAGCGGCGCAGTTCCATGAGAGCCTGGAATTGCGGGCTGCGCAGGTCAGGCGTGCCCATGATGTACGCATCCTCGCCATTGTCCGAGTAGTAGGCCTTCTGCACCGACAGGATGTCGAACCCGAAATTGCGGTACAGGGCCACTGCCCCCAGGTTCGAGATGCGCACCTCGAGCGTGGCTCGCTGGGCTTCCAGCTCTAGCCCTCTTTCCAGGAGGGACATCAGGAGAAGCTCTCCCAAGCCCCGGCGCCTCCAGTCGGGGTGCACGGCGATGGTGCTCACATGGATCTCGTCCACCAGGAGCCATGCCCCGGCATATCCGAGCACAGGCGCCGGGGTCTGCCCCAGCAGGCGCTGCAGGGCAGATCCCAGCGAGCCCTGCCAGCGCGGTCTGGCCCGGACCACACGCATCGTGCTATGAGGGTTCTCGTTGATCTCGTAGCGATACGCGCGGGCCGACCAGGGGGCAGAGAAAGAGGCCCGCTCAATGAGCATGACATGGTCCACGTCGGCCAGGGACATCGGCTCGACCACAAACAGGCAGTTATTCATCGATCTTGGGTTGCTGCAAGTAGATGGGTGTCAGGGTCGCGGGGTCATCAGACTCGCCTCTGGACAGCTTCTCCCAGCCCATCTCCGCCAGGTGGGCTGCTCGCCTCAGCGAAACCGCTGGCGAGGCGATCGTCACGTCCGCGCCGAGCTGGTCGCGGATCGAGTCGACATCGCCGGCATCGATCTCCCCGCAAAGAAAAGCTGGCCGTTCCACTTCGGTGCACAGCGCACTCCAGGTGGTCAGGTAATAGCTCCCTTGTTGCAGCCAGCGCCCTCGCCGCCGGACATAGTGGGCCGCACAGATCCGGCCCCGGCCTGCCTGGCATACCGCCCAGATGGGCAGGCTCTGGCCAATGTGCGGTCGCGCCGCCACCTCCAGTGTCGGGATGCCTACCAGAGGCATCTGGTGTGCCAGGACCAATCCCTTCGCCACGCCCAGTCCGGCCCGAAGGCCCGTAAATGATCCAGGCCCCAGGCTGACGACCACCCCAGTCAGCCGCGGCGCGTGCACATCTTGCTGCTCCATCATCCGTACCAGCCGCGGCATCAGCTCCACCGTGTGGTTTTCCAAACAGGACCATGACTCCTCGGCCAGCACTCGCCCGCCGTCCTCATCATACAGGGCAATGCTGGCCGTTCGGGTGGCCGTGTCGATTGCTAGAAGCATGTTGCGCGCCTCCCAGCGCCTCTATCGTGGCACGCTCCGCCTGATTTGCTTATCTTGGGGCAGGGCATGGCACGGGAACCCTAGTACCCGAAAGCGCTCTCACGGAACTGCCGCAGCAGCTCATCGTAGCGAGTGCCCGAGGCGATCAGCGTGAGGCCCCGCTTTGCCTCGCCCACATGGCGCAGCGTGATCCAGAGCCGCTCCCCGGGGACAAGCTCACGGATCCGGTCGGCCCACTCCACCACGCATACCCCTTCGCCCTCCAGGTAGCTCTCCAGGCCGATCGCCCACCCCTCGGCCAGAGGGGACGTCAGGCGATACACGTCAACGTGATACAGGATAGGCCTCGCCGAGGGCGGACGGTGTTCGGCAATCAGCGTGAAAGAGGGGCTGGCGATCGGCTCTGAGACCCCCAGCCCTTCCCCGATGCCTTGTGTCAGGCAGGTTTTGCCTGTTCCCAGCTCGCCTTCCAGGCAGATCAGGTCACCCGCCTGGACAAGAGACCCAAGCCGAGCCCCAAACCGGCGGGTTTGCTCGGGGCTATGGCTGATAAAGTCAAGCGTATGCTCGTCCAGGATTGCCATGACGGTGGGTCTTTCGGAACGATTCTACACCCGGCACACAGAAACGGCAAGCACTTGACCCGAACTGGAAAGCTATGCTATCATCTTCCTCTGTAGGCTTGATCTGCTCATCTCGCCGGGAAGGCCCACTGCACTTCGCTGGCAGACCAAGCCTGCCTACAGACGAAAGGAACCCCGCATGCGCTGCTTGGTAATCTCCGACATCCACAGCAACCTGGAAGCGTTCGAGGCCGTTCTGAGCCATGCAGGCCCTGTGGATTGCACTTGGTGCCTGGGCGACCTCGTCGGCTATGGGCCCGACCCGAACGCCTGTGTGGACCTGCTTCGATCCAGGGCTCACCTTTGCGTCGCGGGCAATCACGACTGGGCAGCGCTGGGAAAGCTGGATTTGGCCGAGTTCAATGTCGATGCGCGGTTGGCGGCCGTATGGACCCAGGACAATCTCACACCAGAGAACCGGGCCTTCCTGGAAGCGCTGCCCAAGGAGCTGCCCGGGCCGGCCCCAGAGACCTTCTGGTTGGTTCATGGCAGCCCCTGCCATCCGATCTGGGAGTACATACTGGACGAGCGATCCGCGGTGGCTGCCTTTCGCTGCGCCGATGCGGCTTATTGCCTGCATGGCCATACACACGTCCCGATCGTCATCCGCCAGGCCGCCCAGAAGGGCCGCGAGCGTGTAACCTGGGCTCAGCCTTCTGGTGAGCCCATCGCGCTCGGGCCCGAGCGGATGCTCATCAATCCCGGCTCCGTGGGTCAACCGCGCGATGGCGACAACCGGGCCAGTTACCTCATCCTCGATGCCGACGCACTTCTGATCGAGCATCGACGCGTGGAGTATCCATACCAGCGGACGCAGAGCAAGATGCTCAGCCGCGGCCTTCCGCCCCGGCTGGCGACGCGCCTGGCATTCGGGCTGTAGAAGGAGGTTGCTGCAAGGTGAGCGAGGACAAAGCGATCCACCTTGGCCATCCCAGCTATGTATGGGGATTTGGGCAGGAGCGCCGGCTACAGCTAATCCGCCGCCATGCGCCGCTTGAGGGGCGCACCATACTTGACGTGGGGTGCGGGTTGGGCATGTACGTCCGGGCCTTCCGCCGCTTTAGCCAGGACGTACACGGCGTAGACATCGATGCAGAAAAGGTAGCAGAGGCCTCCCGCGATCTACCCAACATCCGGGTCGCGCCCGCTGAGCAGCTGCCCTACCCCTCGGGGACATTCGACGTCGTGCTGCTCCACGAGGTGATCGAGCACGTTACCGACGACCGGCAGGCGATTGCCGAAGCGGTGCGCCTTCTCCGCGATCCGGCCCCGGCCGCGGCACCCCTGGTCTCACCAAGTGGCCACCCGGAGCTGCCCGGAGGCCGCATCGTGCTATTCGCGCCGAATCGCCTCTATCCCTTCGAGACACACGGCGCCTATTGGCGTGGAAAGTACCGCTTTGGCAACATACCGCTCGTCAATTACCTTCCCGATCGCCTGCGAGCCCATTTCTGTCCTCACGTCCGTGCCTACACAGTGCGCGATATGCATCTGCTGCTCAAGGGCCTCCCGGTCAAGATAACGGCGCATACCCAAATCTACCCCGGCTACGACAAGCTCATCCGCCGCAGCCGCCTTCTGGGGCGGCTGCTCCGCGGAATTACCTACTTCCTTGAGCATACCCCCCTGCGCTTTTTCGGCCTCTCCCACTTTGTTGTCGCCGAAAAGGTTGGGCCAACGGCCTCATCCCCTGCCAGCGTCGGCTGAGCGTAGGGTAGGCGTCAGGCTTCCATCCAGCAGGCACGGCTGCTGTGTGGTAAGCTGCAGACACTTGAAAATGCATGGCTCATGGCGGGCGAGCAACCTCGCGGCCAGGTCCGGCAAACGGCTGGGACCATCCGCCGCAGGTCAGCATGGGCCATGCTCCATATCGAATTCTCTTCTCCTCCTTTTGAATGAGAGCCAAGGGTCACGGGGCCACCCTTGGCTCTCCCGTATTATTGACGACAATCGCGCCCTGCGGACATGCCGGGATGCAAGCCAGGCATCCATAGCATAGGTTGCCGTCTATAAAAGGGGGCTCTCCAGGATCAATCTGCAGGATCGCCTTGGTGCGGCACACAGATCGCGCCAGGCACTTCCGGCAGACATTGCACAGCTCGTCCACCACGTGCGGGACTGCGCCCGCCGGTGCTTTGCCAAGGTCGAACATCACAAGTAATCCTCAATGCGGAATCGCGCGGCATACGCGCCTGCCTGAGCGCGCGAGCTCAGACTCAGCTTGTCCAGGATCCGGCTTACATAGTTGCGCACTGTCTTTTCGCTCAGGTGCAGTTTGTCCCCGATTTCCCGGTTGGTCTTGCCCTCTGCAATCCCTGCCAGGATCTGCATCTCCTGGGAATTCAAGTCCGCAAAAGCCCGTGCCCGCTCCTGCCGGTGCACCTCGCGCATCTTGGCAAAGACCCGCGCCGTCAGCGAAGGATCCAGCAGGCTCTCACCGCGCCCGGCCCGCTCCAGTGCCATCAGCAGATCGCCAGACCCAATCTGCTTGAGCACATAGCCGTCGGCGCCGGCTGCAATCGCCTCGAAGAGCATCTCCTCGTCGGGGAAGGAAGTCAGCACAACAATCCGCGTCTCCGGCCGGTGCGCCTTGATCTGCCGGCACGCCTCCAAACCATCGCCTCCCGGCAGCCTCAGGTCCAGCAGCACCACGTCCGGTGTTAGCTTCTCGGCCTGGGCCACTGCCTCGCGGACCGTCCCTGCTTCGCCGACGACGACCATCCCCGGTTGGCGCTCGATCAGGGCGCGGACACCCACCCTCACCACCTCGTGATCATCAACCAGCAGGACCCTGAGCTGCATTCTCCCCATCTCCTGCAGACAATCCGCTTCGCCCCACCGCGCAGCTAGTCCAGGCGAACGGCGCCTACCGCCGAATCCACAGCGCCATCGAGCAGGTTCCCCCCGCAGGGAAGGGTCACCGTGAGCCTGAGCCCCTGGCCCGGCGCAGACGCCACTTCCAGCGTCCCGCCCAGCAGCCGGGCCCGCGCGCGGATGTTAGCCAGGCCACGGCGGGCGCCGTTCCCGTTATCCGCGCTGGCTAGGTCTAACCCTTTGCCGTTGTCCGCGATGGTCAATTCGGTGAAACTCCCCAGGTAGCTCAGCCGTACCGTCGCCTCTGTGGCGCCTGCGTGTTTAACAACGTTGCTCAGCGCCTCCCGGGCGATCAGGGCGATGTGGGCGGCCGACTGTGTGCCCAGGATGCAGCATCGCTGCCCAACTACTTCCAGGTTGGCTTCCACCATCGTATCCAGGCGCACTTCCCGGACGAGGTTCTCCAAGAGCACCTCCAACTCCCGGCTCTGCTCCGCAGCATGCAGGTCAAAGATATAGCGCCGGATATCCTCCACCGTTCCGGTGAGGCCCTGCATGGCGGCCTGGATTCGGGCCTCTGCCTGGGCAGGCTGTTCCCTAACCATCTCATGGGCCACTTCCAGGCTCAGGCCAGTCGCATAGATCCGTTGGACAATGCCGTCGTGCAGCTCCCTGCCGATCCGCTCGCGGTCCTCCGCCAGCAGCCGGGCGTGCTCCATCGCCGCCAGCTTGGAGTCGGTCTCCACCCGGAAGATGTCCAGGGAGCGCACCATAAAGACCGCCATAGCCAGGCCGCAGAGGGAGCGAAAGATGGGAGCGGGGACTCGGATGGCCGTGCTGAGCAGCGTGTAATTGAACACATTCGCCGGGAAGAACCAGGCAGCCGGCACCAGCAGGCCGCCTACCACGGCAAACGCGAAAAAGGCAACCGCCGCCCCAGTCAGGGAGCCGCTGATGCGCGCCAGGCCCGCTTTTCGTACCTGCGCCGCCTGCCGCAGCAGGCCCAGACCGGCCAGAGCTGCGCCCGGCAGGCACAGCATATAGCGGCTCAGCGTGTCTCCAAGGTTGAACAGGGTAGTGAGAGATTCTTGTGTGCTCAGCCCGCGGGCCAGTACCGCACCCGCCCAAAGCAGAAGCATGGCCGCCGGCAGCGCTCGCAGCCACCTCCTCCTTGGAGCCAGGGACAGCACAAGCTCGACACCATATTGCAGCAGGAAGAAAAAGGAAAAGGCATGGAGCAGCAGGTGCGCAACCACCATGACCTGGACTACTGCCTCCCCCAGATAAAGGGATTGCAGTGGGATAAAGATATAGGCCCACGCATTCAAGCCGTGCGAGACCCCAAATGCAGCCAACCAGGGAAGCGAGCGGGCAAACTCCATGGAGCTCCGTCGGCGCCACTGGAGCCCGGTCGCCAGGCCCAGGACAAAAAAGACTTGGCCGCAGACGAAATAGAGGATCAGCCAGTTGACTTCTAGGATGTCGGTGAGCATTGCAGGCCAATTGTAGCACTGTGCCGGATGACGCACAATTACCGGATTGTCCCGCGAAAGTAGGGACAAATGTCAGATGCGCTCCGGTGCCATCTGTGCTATGATACTACCTTGGCTGTGCCAAGGGGCACAGTCTGCTCTGCGCATTCTCGGACCTAGACGGTCTTTTAGGTCAGCGTCAGGGGCTGACGCGAAGGGAGGTGGTGCGGGATACATCTTGCGGTTTGCTGTTTCGTGCCCCAAGGCGGGGTATAGTGGGAAAAGTCAGAGGTCAGAAATCAGAAATCAGGAGGAGATTACACGATGAAGTGGAGACTGTCGATTGTTGTGGCGCTCGCGCTGTTGCTGCTCGCGGCTGTTCTGGTTGCCTGCGGCACCACCGAAGCCACGCCATGCCCGGAATGCCCCGCAGCTGAGTGCCCCACAGCGGAGGCCTGCGCGGCGCCTGAGTGTCCGGCGTGCGAGACCTGCCCCACCTGTCCCGAGGCAGTCGCCGGAACAGTAGTCACCGGCACCTGCCCCGGCTGGGATGTGTGGGCAGTTTCGGGTCACGCCGACAAGACGTCCGAAGCGTTCAACCATTGGAACGAGGATGGTGAGGTCGAGGCTGGCTGCGCCAACTGCCACAGCACCACCGGCTACGCGGCCTACGTGGCCGGCATCCAGGAAGACCTGGCCTTCAAGCTCGAAGCGGGCGCTCCCCTCGGTGAGGTCGTGTCCTGCAACGCCTGCCACAGTGACGCCGCGCAGACGCTGTCGACCATCCCCTTCCCATCCGGCATCACCCTGACGCTGGATAGCCCGTCGGCGCGCTGCATGGTTTGCCATCAGGGCCGCGCTTCGAAGGTGCAGGTTGACGGTAAGATTGTTGCTTCCGGTGTTGCGGACGAAGACACGCCGCATGCCAAGATCACCTTCAGCAACATCCACTACAAGGCCGCTGCCGCGACCCTCTACGGGGCCGAGGTCATGGGCGGCTACCAGTACGACGGCAAGGCCTACAGCGTCAAGTTCGAGCATGAGCCCGGCTACGAGACCTGCGCCGACTGCCACGACCCGCATTCGCTGGAGCTCAAGACCGAGTCCTGCTTCTGCCACGATCTCAAGACCGCCGAGGATGCCAAGAACATCCGCGAGGCCGGCTCCCTCGTAGACTACGATGGCGATGGCAACGTCGAAGAAGGCATCTACTTCGAGATCGAGACCCTCCAGCAGACCCTGCTCCAGGCTATCCAGATCTACGCCACCGAGGTATCCACTGGGCCCATCGGCTACGATGCCAATGCCTACCCCTACTTCTTCGGTGACAAGAACGCCAACGGCACGCTCGACGAGGGCGAGGGCGCATACCGCGGTTGGACCGGGCGGCTCTCCAAGGCCGGCTACAACTACCAGGTCTCGCTCAAGGACGCGGGTGCCTACGCCCACAATGGCAAGTACATCATCGAGCTCCTCTACGACTCGATCGAGAGCCTGAATGAGAAGCTGGCAACCCCCATCGACATGTCCAAGATGCACCGTAGCGATGCCGGTCACTTTGACGCGTCGGCTGAAGCGTGGCGTCACTGGGACGAGGACCCGGCTGTCGAGGGTGGCTGCGTCAAGTGCCACCAGGCCGAAGGTGTGCCCCAGTTCATCGAGAACGGCGCCAACATTGCCATGCCGCAGTCCAGCAGCATGCAGTGTTCCACCTGCCACAACAGCGCCGCCTGGCCGGCCCGCTACGAAGTCACTGAGGTCGAGTTCCCCAGCGGAGCTTCGGTTGCCACGGACAACCCCGATGCCAACCTTTGCCTCGAGTGCCATCAGGGCCGCTCGTCCACCGTCCAGGTCAACGCTGCCGCCGGGGCTACCGAGGCCGACACGGTCATCGAGCGCGGCCGCTTCATCAACGTACACTACTTCGCCGCCGGCGCGACCCTGTTCGGCAGCGAGGCACAGGGTGCATACCAGTATGAGGGCAAGGAGTACGCCGGCAAGTTCGCACACGTGCCCGCCGCTGACACCTGCATCGAGTGCCACGACGCCCATGCCCTGCAGCTGAACACTGCGATCTGCGCCGGCTGCCATGGTACGGAAGACGTCGCGACCATCCGGATGGACACCACCGACTTTGACGGTGACGGAGACACGACCGAAGGCCTGCAGGCTGAGATGGCCGGGCTGGCCGATGCCCTGTACGCCTCCATCCAGAAGTACGCGGCCGACGCCGGCGCGCCCATCCTGTACGACGCATATCGCTATCCCTACTTCATCTCCGACCCGAACGCCAACGGCACGGTCGACGAGGGTGAGGGCAACTATGCCGCATGGACCCCGCGCCTCCTGAAGGCTGCCTACAACTACCAGTACTTCCAGAAGGATCCAGGCGCCTACGCGCACAATCCCGACTACGTCTTCCAGTTCCTCTTCGATTCGATTGAGGATTTGGGGGGCGACGTCGCCAAGTTCACCCGGCCCTAGCCGGACTTGACACCCGATGCCCGGCACCCTGCGGTGCCGGGCATCTTCCTGTCCTATGCACTGCGCGTTGGCAGCCAACTGACTCGACATGGATCTCGACAGGCCCCGAGCGGTCTGTTAGGGTGTCCCGAGAACTCGACTCATGATGATTCCCGTATGAAGGAGGAACGAGGATGTCCCTCAAGCAGCGTGCTATCTTGATGATAGCGTTGGGGGCTCTCCTGTTGGCGGGCCTCGCGTGGGCTGGCGCTCAGCCGGCCCTTGCCCAGAATCCGGGCAATGACGGTTGTTTGGCTTGTCATGGTCAACCCGGCATGCAGGCCACCCTGCCGTCGGGAGAGGTGATCTACTTGACCGTGGACGCCGGCGTCTACAACGCCTCGGTTCATGGCCAGGCGGGCCAGGCTTGCCTCGACTGCCACCCCGATGTCGACCTACAGGCGCACCCCAAGGGCGACGCCGCCTGGAGTGACTTGGGCGTACGCACCCATCGCGACCTCAGCTTCCTCCTCTACCGCGATGCCTGCGTGGAGTGCCATCAGGACCAGTATGCCGACAACCTCGATGGCGTGCACCAGACTGCCATCGCCGCCGGCGACGAAGCCGCCGCCATCTGCACCGACTGCCACGGCACCCACAACATCACCGACCCAAAGCAGCCGCTCAGCCGAGGCTCGCAGATGTGCGAGCGCTGCCACTCCGAAGTCTACGAGTTGTACAAGCAGAGCGTCCATGGCGGTGCTCTCCTCGGCGAGGGCAACGCGGACGTCCCTTCGTGCACCGCCTGCCACAGCGTTCACGATACCCAGGGGCCGCTCGGTGATACGGCCGATAGCAACTTTCACCTGGCATCTCCTGAGCTCTGTCGCACGTGCCACACCGACACCGCGCTCATGGCCAAGTACGGGCTTAATGCGGACGTCTATGACACCTACGTGGCCGACTTCCATGGGACGACCGTCTCCGTCTTTGAGAAGCAGGCGCCCGGCCAGGAAACCAACAAGGCGGTCTGCATCGACTGCCACGGCGTACACGATATGCGCAAGGTAGACGACCCCGAAAGCGCAGTCATCAAGGAGAACCTCCTGGTCACCTGTCAAAAGTGCCATCCCGACGCCACGGCTAACTTCCCCACCTCCTGGATCGGCCACTACCGGCCGGACGCCAAGCGCGCGCCGCTCGTCTTTTTCGTGAACCTCTTCTACTGGATTCTGATCCCTGCGGTACTGGGCCTCATGATCGTGCTCGTCGCCATCGATGCGCGCAAGCGAATCGCCGACCGGGGGAAGAAGGAGCACCAACATGCCTAGCACCACGCGATACCATCGCTTCTCCATCTCCGACCGGATAGAGCACTGGCTGCTCTTTGCGAGCTTTACCCTCCTGGCGGTGACGGGCCTCGTCCAACAGCGCGTGGACTGGGGCGTCTACAGCGCCATCATCCGCTTCTTTGGCGGTATCGAGAACACCCGCACCATCCACCACATCGCCGCTATCGTCCTTATGTTCGAGACGATTTACCATCTCGGCATTCAGGGCTACCGTTTCTTCGTGCTCCGCAAAAAGCCGAGCATCCTGCCTGGCAAGGATGACGCGGTCAACCTCATTCAGTTCTTCAAGCACGGGCTTGGGCTCAGCAAAAACCGAGCAGAGGAAGGCCACTTCACCTTCGCCGAGAAGCTGGAGTATTGGGCCGTCATCTGGGGCACCCTTGTGATGGGCATAACCGGCTTCATGCTCTGGAATCCCATCTTCACCACGCGTCTGCTCTCCGGATCTTTCATCCCCGCCGCCAAGGCAGCGCATGGCAAGGAAGCTCTCCTGGCCGTCCTCGCCATCCTCATCTGGCATCTCTACACCGTGCACATCCGTCACCTGAACCTGAGCATGTTTCACGGCAAGATGACCGAGGCCGAGATGGAGGACGAGCACCCCCGCTCCCTGGCCGACATCAAAGCCGGCCGAGTCGATCCGCAGCCCGATCCCGCCGCCCTCCGCCGCCGGCAGATGATCTTCTTTCCCATCTTCGCAGTGCTGGCGGTAGCCATGCTGGCTGGCGTCTATTTCTTTGTGGCGTTCGAGACGACCGCCGTCGCGACGGCCCCGGCAGCCGAAGAAGTAGCCATCTATGCCCCCTATACCGCGACGCCCCTGCCCACCTTAGCTCCCACATCCACTCCTGTGCCGCCCACAGTCACCCCGACCCCTCTGCTCGGCGAGACGCCGCTGCCCCCGGCAGCCGATACCTGGCAGAATGGTATCGGCGAGCTAGTCCAGGCCAAGTGCGCTGCCTGCCACAGCGCGGCTGCCCCGATGGGCGGGCTGGATGTCACCGGCTACCAGGCCGCCTTGAAGGGGGGCAATACCGGACCCGGCATTGTTCCCGGTGAGCCCAGCACCAGTCTCTTTATCACCCGCCAGACCAGTGGCAAGCACCCCGGCCTGTTCAGCGCCGAGGAGCTCCAGCGTGTTCTGGGTTGGATCGAGGCCGGCGCCCTGGAGTAAAGGCCGGCGTCCCGCATGGGTAGGTTTGGAAGTGCAGCCCGTCCACTTGGCGGGCTGCATCTCATTTGACGGACCCTCGGCCACCTGGTATAATTGCCCCGCTGTCTTCCCGAGTCCAATGGATCACAAGGAGGTGTCTATGAGCGAATCAGAAAAGCCCCCCACCGAGGGGGAGGCTCCCCGCGGACCGGCAGCGGCCAAGCTGGAGAAGCGCACCAAGCGCAGGCGCACGTTCTGGCGCGTGGTCCTGATCGGGCTGGCCTTACTTGCCGCCTTTGTTGTCCTCATGATTGCCGCCATCCAGGTGTGGGAGTACTCCAACAGCGTTGCTTTCTGCACGAATGCCTGTCACGACGTCCACCCTGAAGAGACGGCTGCCTTCAGAGACTCCTACCACGCCGAGATCAAGTGCACCGAGTGCCACATGGGCCGCGGCGGCACCCTGAACAGCATCGTCCTGAAGGCAGGGCACTTCCGGCACCTACCCGAGGTGATATTCAAGAAGTACGATCGCCCCCTCCTCTCCGCGTCGATGCGTCCTGCCAGCGAGTCGTGCGAAAAGTGCCACTACCCTCCCGCTTTCCACGGTGACCGGGTGCGCCAGGTGAAGAACTTTAGGGATGACGAGCGGAACACCGGCGAGGACACCTACCTCATCCTCAAGACCGGCGGTGGGCAGCGCGATCGTGGGCTCGGCTATGGCATCCACTGGCATATCGAAAACCCTGTCCAGTACATCGCCGCAGAGGACGACAAGCAGGAGATCCGCTGGGTAGGGACCACTCTGCCCGACGGCCGCACCGTCGAGTACAGCGATGTGACCAATCCAATGACCGCCGCCGAGGTTTCCGCTGCGGAAAAGCGGACCATGGACTGCGTCGATTGCCACAATCGCGTCGGCCATCCCTTTCCAGGCCCTGAAGACCTTGTTGACGCAGCCCTGGCCGATGGGCAGCTCAGCCCAGACCTGCCGTACGCCCGCCGTGAGATGATCAAGCTCCTCTCGGCCAAGCATGCCAGCCAGGAGGAAGCCCTTGCCGCTGTCGACCAGACCAAGGCGCAGTACGCCGCAGCATTCCCCGACGCTGCAGCCAAGTACCCTGGCGAAATCGACCAGGCCCAAGCCTTGGCCGGAGAGCTCGTCGTCCGCCTGGTGTTCGAGGAACCAGGTATTTCCTGGGAGGATTTCCGCGACAACGGAAAGCACGACGTAGCTGCGGGCTGCTTCCGCTGCCACGATGGCAAACACCTGAGCGCCGATGGCGAGTCGATTCGGCTTCACTGCAACATCTGCCACAGCGTGCCCGAGACTGTGGCCGCGGGCGACCGTGCTCCGCAGATCCCCTTGTCCTACGTCCAGGAGCCCGATTCGCACCTCGCGACCAACTTCGTCGCCGATCACCGCTTCCAGGCCAGCGACGCCTGCGCGGAATGCCACGGTGAGGTCCAGTTCGGCAGCGACAACTCCAGCTTCTGCGCCAATTCCTCCTGCCACGGGCGAGCTTGGCCCTCGGTAGATCTGAACGCTGCCTTCCCGCACCCAATCGCACTGGAGGGCAGCCACGCCGAGGCGCTCTGCTCCGATTGTCACAAAGGCGAAGCCAAGCCCGAGTTCAAGTGCTCCAACTGCCACCAGCCCCCGCAGGCTACCCACTTCGGCGATGAGTGCGAGACCTGCCATACGCCGGCCGGCTTCGGCCAGGCCACCATGGCCGGCTTCCAGCACCCCGTCGCCCTGGAAGGCAAGCACGCGGCGCTCGAGTGCGTTGCGTGCCACGCAGAAGGCAAGACACTGACGTACGAGTGTTCCGCCTGCCACCAGCCTCCGAGCGCAACGCACTTCGGCCCCAACTGCGACACCTGCCACACCCCGGAAGGGTTCGAGGGTGCCACGCTCGCGCCCGAGCTCCATCCCGTGCCGTTGGTCGGCGCGCACCAGCGGGCCACCTGCTCCGTCTGCCACGCCGAGGGGCAGCGGGTGCCCGAGTACGTCTGCAGCAACTGCCACAAGCCGCCTGAGGGCCACTTCCCCGACGCATGCGATACCTGCCACACGCCGGAGGGCTGGCCGCAGTCGGCCTCTGCCTTGACGCAGGCGTCGCCCGAGATCCCGCACCCCCTGGAGGGCATGGCAGACTGCACCCCTTGCCACGCCGCTGGCAAGATCGAGCCGGCTCCCGCCAACCATGCGCAGTTTGTCCTAGAGCAGTGCACCCTCTGCCATAAGGCAGAAGACTAGCATCATCAGCACCTGTCCGGCGCGGCCTGGTGACCGCGCCGGACAGCGGCACCCCACCACTCCCTGCCGGATGGGGAAGTCACCGCCCCCAGGCTTGTGACTTGCTTTCACTGCGCCCCTGCTGGGCTGCCTGGAACCGTGCCGCCGGCCATGGCGTCTAGTAGGTGTCAGATGCTCAAGCGGAGGAGTCGACTCATGAATGCCAGAACCAAGTACCTGATCGCGGCCCTTTTTGTCACTGCCTTGTGCCTCACCTCGGCTGCGCCCGCGCTGGCCGACGGCCTGATCATCCCGGTGCCCCCGCCCGACATCCCACCGGACAGAGTGCCCTACCTCACCGTCAGGTACCACCATGTCACCGTCACCATCGACGGGCAGGTGGCCACTACCCACGTGGACCAGGTCTTTGTCAACGAGGCTTCCTACGAGGTGGAGGGCACCTACATCTTCCCTCTGCCCGAAGAGGCAGCCATCGGCGAGTTCTCGATGTGGGTCGATGGCCAAAAGCTCGAAGGGCAGGTGCTCGAGCGCGACGAGGCACGCCGCATCTACGAGGACATTGTCCGCACCAGGCGTGACCCCGCCTTGCTCGAATACGTGGGGCACGACGCCTTCCAGGCCAGCATCTTTCCCATCCCGGCCGGCGCCGAGCGGCGCATCGAGCTGGAGTACAGTCAAGTCCTCTCCATGGACAATGGCCTGGTGCAGTACGTCTATCCCCTCAACACCGAAAAGTTCTCCCCGCGGCCTCTCAAGGATGTCTCCGTCACGGTTGCCATCCGCAGCCCGCAGCCGATCAAGGCCCTCTACAGCCCAAGCCATACCGTGAGCATTGACAGGCCGGGGGAGCGGGATGCCGTGGTCGGCTACGAGGAGAGCAACGTCCGCCCCGAGCGTGACTTTGTGCTGTACTACACCGTCTCGCCCGAGGATGTGGGCCTCAATCTGTTGACCTACAAGCCGGAAGGCGGCAGCGACGGCTTCTTCTTGCTCCTGGCTGCCCCCAAGGTCGAGCTGGACACCCGGCAGGTCATTGCCAAGGATGTCATCCTGGTCCTCGACATCTCCGGCTCGATGCGCTCCGACCAAAAGATCGACCAGGCCAAAGAAGCCCTTCGTTTTGTGCTGGGCAACCTGAACGACAAGGACCGCTTCAACATCATCGCTTTCTCCACGGCAACACAGGCTTATGCTCAGAGCTTGGTGTCGGCCGGCGAGCGCGGCGAGGCACGCGATTTCGTCGACCGGCTCGACGCCAATGGCTCCACAGACATCAACCGCGCCATGCTCGAGGCCATCGCCATGGTCGACGAGTCCCGCCCCGCCATCCTCATCTTCCTCACCGATGGCCTTCCGACCACCGGTGAAGTCGATGTCGACCGTATCATTGGCAACGTCGGCCAGGCAGCGCCCGAGAACCTCCGTATCTTCCCCTTTGGTGTTGGCTACGACGTGAACACCACCCTACTCGACACGATTGCCCAAAACCAACGGGGAGCAGCCGGTTACGTGCGACCCGAAGAAGCCATCGACGAGGTGGTATCTACCTTCTACGCCAAGGTCAGTACACCGCTCCTCTCCGATATCTCGCTTGGATTTGGTGGGATCGAGGTCCTCGACGTCTATCCCTATCCTTTGCCTGATCTCTTCGCCGGGACGCAGTTGGTTGTCGTCGGCCGCTACCGGGAGGGCGGTGACACCGCTGTGACTCTTTCGGGCGCAGTGAACGGCGAGAAGCAGTCGTTCCGCTACGACGGCAGGACCTTCCGTGAGCAGGGCGGCGACGAGTTCATCTCTCGGCTGTGGGCGACGCGCAAGATCGGCTACCTGCTGCAGCAAATCCGCCTGCACGGCGAGGAGAGCGAAGTTGTGAGCGAGATCGTGGAGCTCTCCGTGCGCTACGGCATCATCACTCCCTATACCTCCTTCCTGGTTGAAGAGACCGAGGAGGCTTTGAGTGAAGGGGGCCGCGAACGGATTGCCCTGGAGGTGCAGGCGACGGCCGCGCCGGCTCCCGCCTATGGCCAGGATGCCGTGGACCGGAGCGCCGCCGAGAAGGCGTTGGCCGGGGCGCAGGCCGCACCGGCCGCTCTCCTGCCCCAGGGCTTGGGGGATGCGCCCGCCGACGAGTATGGCAACCCGCTCAGCCCTGTGCGTCACGTGGGAGACAAGACCTTCGTCCTGCGCCAAGGCATCTGGACCGACACCACCTTCGATCCCACCAAGATGACCCCGGTGCAGGTCGGCTTTGGCAGTGACGACTACTTTGCCCTCGTGGCTTCCCGGCCCGAGTGGGGGCGGTACTTTGCCCTGGGCGAGCACATCATCGTCCTCTTGGAAGGGATCGCCTACGAAGTGCAGGAGGGAGACGCGCCCCCGGTGATTGCGCCGGCGATCTCAAGCCCGGTGCCGGGTGCCGCGCAGCCGGTGGAGCCGGTGCCTCCTCAGCCCTCCGGCCTGGCCAAGTTCCTCCAGGCCATCCGCGACTGGATTGCCAGGGCGAGCGGCCTCTTCCGTCGATAGGCCGATAACGCAAGGTGGGCTGTCCAAGAACGGTCATTCTGAGGGAGCGAAGCGACCGAAGAATCTCTGATTCCGCTCAGACGATGGAAAACCAGGTGCTGAGCGAAGCGAAGCATGCCTTTTCTGTGCTTTCTGGACAGCCCGGCTTGCGCTATAGGTGTTCCTTGAGTTGCTCCGCCGCTTTGCGTGTCATGCCCGGCACAGCGGCCAATTCCTCCACACGTGCGGCACGGATTGCCTCCAGCGACCCCAGTTGCTTCAGCAGCGCCGACCGCCTCCGCGGGCCGATGCCAGGGATCGAGTCGAGCTGCGAAGTGACCGTCTTCTGCCCACGCAGGTGGCGATGGTACGTCACGGCAAAGCGGTGCGCTTCGTCGCGGATCCTCTGCATGAGGTAAAGCCCTTCCGAAGTGCGGGAAAGCCTCTCCGGCTCGGCCCGCTCCGGCAAGTAAATCTCCTCCTCCTGCTTGGCCAATCCCACAGCCGGCACCACCTCGCGCAGGCTGAACTCGTCCAGTACCTCCAGCGCCACGTTGAGCTGCCCCCGGCCCCCGTCCACCACCAGCAGGTCGGGCAAGAGGTCCCACGTCGACTTCTGGCCTCCCGGCGTTTGTTCCCCGTGCAGCTCGGGGTCCTTTGCGCGATGAAACCGGCGCCGCAGCATCTCTCTCATGCTGGCATAGTCGTCGTTGCCCTCCACGCTCCGGATCTGGAACCGCCGGTAGTCGCTTTTGCGCGGCACACCCTTCACAAAGACGACCATGGCCCCTGTCGTGGCGCTCCCCTGGATCGTGGAGATGTCGAAGCACTCGATGCGGTTGGGTGGCGAAGCGAGCCCCAGTGCCTCCTGCAGCTCCGCGATTGCACTGGCCTGCTTTCCTTCGTCCTGCAGCCACTGCGCGCGCAGGTGCCCCAGCGTCTCGGCTGCGTTCTCTGACGCCATCTCCACCAGGCTGCGCTTGTGACCACGCTGCGGCACCCGGATTAGCACCTTCTGCCCGCGCCGGCTGCGCAGCCACTCCTGGATGACCATCGCCTCGTCAATCTCCTGCGGCAGCAGGATTTCGGGCGGCACATAGGCGGCCTCCCCATAGAACTGCTTGACGAACGAGGTGACGACCTCGGTGTCACTTTCGTCGGCCGCCCCATCCAGCACAAAGTACTCACGCCCGATCAGCCTTCCGTTCCGGATGAAGAATACCTGCACGCAGGCGTCTCCGTCTGCGCGGGCAAACGCGATCACATCCTGGTCGGCCATGGCCGCCGAGACGATCTTTTGCCGCTCGACCACACGCTGGATGGCGGACAACTGATCCCGGTACGCCGCTGCCTGCTCAAACTCCCACCGCCCGGCAGCCGCCTGCATCCGCGCTTGGAGATCGGCCACCACCCGGTCAGATCGGCCGTCCAGGAAGTGGCACAGGCCGTCTATCATGGTGCGGTATTCCTCTTTGCTTGCAGCGCCGGTGCACGGTCCCAGGCACAGGCCAATGTCCAGGTACAGGCATGCCCGCTCGTCCTGTCCCGTAATGGTACGGCTGCACGTATGGTAGGGGAACACGCGGCGCAGCGTATTCAGGGTCTGCTGTACGGCCCACGAAGCGGTGAACGGTCCGAAATACCGGGCGCCGTCGCGCTCCATCCGCCGCACCACCTGGACACAGGGATACTCTTCCTGCCAGGTGACCTTGATGTACGGATAATGCTTGTCGTCCTTGAGTCGGACGTTGAACCGGGGCCGGTGGAGCTTGATGAGGTTGCTCTCTAGGATCAGGGCTTCCAGCTCCGATGCGGTAACGATAAAGTCCAGGTCTCCGATGCTGGCCACCAGCCGGTCCACCTTCCGGCTGTGGGCAGCTGAGGCCTGGAAGTAGGACCGCACGCGGGCGCGGAGGTTGACCGCCTTCCCGACGTACACCACCGTCCCACCTGCATCTTTCATCAGGTAGCAGCCGGGCTTGGTGGGCAGGGCATCCAGTTTCTCTTGCAGGTGTTCTATTGCCTTGCTGGCCATGCGGCCATTCTAGCATATCCACGACCATGCGCAAGCTGCCCCAAACCGGCGCGCTGCGCAGCATCGCCTGCCGGCCCACGCCCACATTGACATCCCCCCTCTTTTCCCCTATACTGCTTCCGTTTTGGCCGAGTTGTACCATCCCTGGTATCCAAGAGGCGCGTATGACCATGCGTGACGACATCGCCGAAATCCTGGTAGACGAGGAGTCCATCCGCTCCAAGGTTGCCCAGCTCGGCCGCCGCATCTCCGACGACTATCGCGGGGAGAGCCTAGTGCTTGTGGGCCTCTTGCGCGGGGCCGTTGTCTTCCTTTCAGATCTGATGCGGGCCATCGATGTCCCGGTTCAGCTAGATTTCATCGGCATCTCGAGCTACGGTGCCCGAACCGACAGCGGCGCAGTCCGCCTGGAGATGGACTTGGAGACAGATATCGCTGGCTGCCATGTCCTGATCGTGGAGGACATTGTCGACACAGGCAAGACACTCTCCTACCTAATCCAGACCCTAAAGGCCCGCGATCCCGCCAGCCTCCGTATCTGCGCCCTGCTCGACAAGCCGGACCGGCGCCTGGTGCCGATTGCCGTGGACTACGTCGGGTTTGAGATCCCAGACAAGTTCGTCGTTGGCTATGGCCTTGATTTCGCAGAGGGCTACCGCAACTTGCCTTTCGTCGGGGTGCTCAAAGAGCACCTCTACAAAGAGGTGCTGGCACGCGGCGAGATCCTGCGCAACTTCAACGCCTATCTTGCTCACCACATCTCCCTCCCCCAGCTCTCGCTCTGGGCGACTGGCGCGCTGGCCAAGGGGGGCCTGGCGCCTCGGGACGAGGCCCTCCTGCGCGACCTGGTGGCTCGGGCCTCTGAGCCCAGCCGCTCCCACGGCCTGACGCTCGAGGATTGCAGCGAGTTCCTGGGCCGCCTTGGGCAGGAGCTGCGGGTCAGCAGTGCGCCTCTGCACAAACGATAGTCGCCGGCCTGGGCCGGCAGAGCTTGGGGGTGAGCCGTGAGTCTAGCCAATGTGATCGCCGCTGCCAGGGGGGAGCACCCAGTAGACCTCCTCTTGGCCAACGCCCGTTTGGTCAATGTCCTCTCCGGTGAGATCCACCGGGCCGACGTCGCCATACACGAGGGTCGCGTAGTTGGCTTTGGGGCATACCAGGCGCGCCAGGTTGTGGACCTCGGCGGCCGCTACCTTTGCCCTGGCTTCATCGATGCCCACGTCCACCTCGAGAGCTCCATGGTCCAGCCGGCCGAGTTCGCCCGCGCCGTCATGCCCCATGGCACCACCTCCGTGATCTGCGATCCCCACGAAATCGCGAACGTCCTGGGCGTAGACGGCGTGTTCTACATCCTGAGAGCCAGTCGCACTCTCTACCTGGGCGTTTACGTGATGGCTCCCTCCTGCGTTCCGGCGACCGACATGGAGACGTCAGGTGCCGAGGTGAGCGCCTCCGATATTGCGAGGTTGCTCCGCTCGCGCCGCGTTCTCGGCCTTGCCGAGGTGATGAACTACCCCGGCGTCCTCTATCGCGTGCCGGAGGTGCTGGCCAAGCTCGGCGCGGCCGTGGGCCGCCCGGTGGATGGCCATGCACCCGGGCTGTCTGGACGGGACCTCAACGCCTACGTCGCCGCCGGTATCCGCTCCGACCACGAGTGCACCGGCCTGGACGAGGCGCGCGAAAAGCTGCGCCTGGGCATGCACATCTTCATCCGGGAGGGAACGACCGCGCGGAACCTGCAAGCGCTCCTGCCCCTCGTCACGCCGGCCAATGCCCGCTGCTGCCACTTCTGTACCGATGACCGCCACCCAGACACCCTGCTGGCAGAAGGCCACATCGACGATCTCGTGCGAAAGGCAATTGCCTCGGGACTCGATCCTCTCCTAGCCATTCAGATGGCCACGCTCAACACCGCCCACTACTTTGGCCTGCGCGACAAGGGGGCTGTGGCACCCGGCTACGCCGCCGATTTGCTCGTTCTCGACGACCTGGAATCAGTTCAGGTGGCCCAGGTGTACGCCGGGGGACAGCGAGTCGCCGAGGATGGCTACTTCCTGCCGGTCGTCGCCGGCTCCAGGGTGCCGCTCCGACAGAGTGTCCATGTGGACGCGCAGTCCATCAGCTTTGACATCCCGGCCGGTGAAGGTCCTGCCCGCGTCATCGGTGTGATTCCCGGCCAGATCGTCACCGAGCACCTCCGCATCCTGCCCGTCGTCCAGGGGCGGCTCGTTGTCGCGGACCCGGGGCGCGACCTGCTCAAGATAGCCGTCGTCGAGCGGCACCGGCGCACCGGCCGTATCGGCCTTGGCCTGGTCAAGGGCATGGGGCTCCGGCGCGGGGCGATCGCGTCCAGCGTCGCCCACGATTCACACAACCTTATCGTCATCGGCGCTGACGATGACGACATGCGCGCTGCCGTCGCTGCTGTGGCCCGCATGGGAGGCGGCCAGGTCGCCGTCGCCGATGGCCAGGTCCATGCGGCCTGCCCACTCCCCATCGCCGGCCTGATGTCCGATCTCCCTCTCGAAGAGGTGAGTGCCCAGGGCGCTGCGCTCACACGGGCCGCGCACGACCTCGGCTGTACTCTGCCCGACCCACTGATGACCATGTCATTCCTGGCCTTGCCCGTCATCCCTGCCCTCAAGCTGACCGACCGAGGGCTTGTCGACGTCGAAAAGTTCGACTTGGTGCCTCTCTTTGACGGGTGACCCGATGGCGACTCGCGGCCGGCTCCTGCTTTCTTGTGCCTGCCTGCTCGCGCTGGGCTTGACCGCCTCCCTTCTTGCAGCGTGTGGGCAAGCGGCGCCGCCGCAGACCGCCGGCCCAACCAGCTTGCCTCTCGTCTCCGGAGGCCCGACACAGCCCGGGCCCGCCTTGCCGCCCGGTGAGCTGCCCCTTCCCGCGCGCCAGCCTCTTACCCTGACGCTCTGGACCACCGAGGCGTTCTCACCAACCCAAGAAACGGCCGCGGGCCAGGCCCTGGCCGAGCAGGTTGCCTCCTTCCCTGATCTCCGGTTCCGTTTCCTGCTCAAGCAGCCCTATGGGCAGTCAGGCATACAGCGCTATCTGCTCAGCACCAGTGCTGTTGTCCCCGACCTCTTGCCGGACCTGGCCTACGTGGACGTGGACGAAGTCGGTGCTCTCGTCTACGCCGGACTGGCCCAACCGCTCGACGCCTTTCTCCTACCCCATCTTGTCGATGGCCTCTATCCTTTTGCACGCGAGGCGTGTACCTTCGAGGGCAGGCTCTACTGCCTGCAGATTGCAGCCGATCTCGATCACCTTGTCTACAACTCATTCCGGCTGGCAAACGCGCCGGCTTCCTGGACTGCCGTACTGAGCGAGAGCGTTCCCTATGTCTTCCCAGCAGGCGGTGAGCGTGGCTTGGTGAATGATGCGTTTCTGATGCAGTACGAGTCGGTGAGGCCAAGGGCGGAGGTGGAAATCGATGGCGCCCCCTTCCTGGACGAGCTTAGCTTGGTGGCCGTCTTCCAGTACTACCGGGACGGCACCCTGCTGGGGGCCTTCCCTGACTCCATCCTCCAGTTCCACACGACCGATGAGGCTTGGCAGGCCTACCGGTCTGGCGCGGCCGCCATGGCCCAAGTCAGCGCCCACCGCTTCTTGGCCGAGCGCAGCCAGGCCGTGTTCGCGATGCCGGCGGCTGTGCCCTCGATCAGTGGGCCCGCCGCACCCCTCAGCCGGGGGTGGGCACTCGTCCTCATCACGCCCGACAAAGCCCGCCAGGCAGCCGCTGCCCGCTTCGTCAAGCTCTGGCTGGCTTCCGAGACCAATTCCGGCTGGAACCGGGCTGCCGGCACCTTGCCTACCCTCCAGGCTTCCCTGGCATCCTGGGGCACCGGGGATGCCTACTTCGCGTTTCTCCATGAGGAGCTGCTGAAGGCTCGCCCGCGCCCCGATGTGCCTGGATATGGCAAGCTAGCAGCAGCCCTCCAAGAAGCGGTGCAGGCGGTCCTGACCGGCGCGCAGACACCCGAGGAGGCCGCAGCCCGAGTCATGGGCACCGCCCCGTAGCGTGCTCCCGGCACAGGCCGGGCCCAAACCATCAAGGAGTAGAGAACCATGAGCATACGATTTGGCACCGACGGCTGGCGCGCCGTAATCTCCGACCAGTTTACCTTCAGCAACCTCAGGCTGATTGCCCAGGCCGTCGCAGACTATGTGCGGAACGAGGGCGCCAATGGCCGGGACCCCGAAGTGGTCATCGGTTTTGACACCCGTTTCCTCTCCGATCGGTATGCCGCCGAAGTAGCTCGCGTGATGGCCGGCAACGGAATTGTTGCCTGGCTCACGCGGGCCGACGCTCCGACACCTGCCATTTCCTACAGCGTCGTCGAAAAGCAGGCTGCTGCGGGGATCATGATCACGGCCAGCCACAACCCACCCCGCTACAACGGCTTCAAGCTCAAAGCCTCCTATGGCGGTGCGGCGTCCCCCCAGCAGGCCGGGCGCGTCGAGCACTACCTCGAAGAGGCGGAGGCCCAGGCACGTGGCCCCAATATCATGGAGTACCAGCTTGCGCTGGACAAAGGCTTGATCCGGCGCTTTGATCCTTTGTGGGCCTACTACTCGCACTTGGCGCAGCTCATCGATCTCGACATCATCTCCGCTGGTGAGCTCAGGGTCGTGACGGACGCCATGTACGGCTCAGGCCGTGGCTGCATCTCCGGTGTGCTCGCCCGCACCCGCTGCAAGGTCAACGAAATCCGCGGGGAGATGAATCCCGGCTTCGGCGGCATCCACCCCGAGCCGATCGCCCGCTATCTCAATGCACTGGTTGCAGCCATGCAGGCCGCCCAGGCCGACGTGGGCTTGGCCACAGACGGCGACGCCGATCGCATCGGCGCCATGGACTGCTTGGGCAACTTTGTCGACCCTCATCACATCTTCGCCCTGGCACTGCGCTACCTGGTAGAAAAGCGCGGTTGGCGCGGGATGGTCGTCAAGACCGTCTCAACCACCATGATGATCGACCGGTTGGCCGCGCGGTACAGCCTCCCTTTCTGCGAGACACCGGTCGGTTTCAACCAGATCGCGGATTACATGCTCCAGGGCGATGTTCTCATTGGGGGCGAGGAATCAGGCGGCATCTCCATCAAGCACCACATTCCGGAGGGCGACGGTATCCTGATGGGATTGCTCTTGCTCGAGCTGATTTCGCATGCCAAGGTGCCGCTTCACGAACTGATAGCCGATCTCCAGCGCCAGGTTGGGCCCGCCCGCTACGCCCGTGCGGACCTTCACCTGCGGCGCCCGGTCGAAAAGAAGCAGATGGTACTTCGCCTGACCGAGGGGGCGCCCCCCAGCATCGCCGGCATGTCGATCCGGGCTATCGACACGCTCGACGGCGTCAAGTATCGCTTTGATGATGACAGCTGGCTTCTGATCCGGCCGTCCGGCACCGAGCCGGTGCTTCGGGTGTATGCCGAGGCGCCGGCCGATGACCAGGTCAAGGCCCTTCTCGGATACGGCGAGCAGGTAGCCGCCGAAGCCTGAGACCCCCCATATTCCTCATGAGAACGGCGCCAGGGAAGCATTTCCCTGGCGCCGTCGGTCGTCTGCCAGCTTACTGTGCGCGGCCCGCTACGGGATGCACAGCTTTTGCCCGATGTAGATCAGGTTTGCGTTGCGGATCTGGTTGGCCTTCATCAGGCCGCTCACGCTGCTCCCGTACCATCGGGCAATGCTGTACAACGTGTTCCCTGCCCGGACCGTGTACCAGGCACGGCAGCCGCAGCTCTTGGAGTTGGCGGGGGCGGTGCTCTTTGGAGGGGCCACCTCCTTTTTGGCCATGGTCTTCTGGCGGTTCAGAAACACCACCGGCCCCGTCGACTTGAGCGGCCAGCATGGCTCACTGGCGCCCAGCTCAAACGGCCCCACCTTTGCGGCTCCCACCGCAACCCACGGATCGGATACCGTCTCCTCGACCACGTACATGCCCGGCGTCAGGTTGTCGAAAAAGGCGCGGCCCGTACCGTCAGTCACCTCCTGGATCGCATTGCCGCCGTACGCCGGTCGCAACGTGATCGTGACCCCGGCAATGCCGCTGTAGCCCATCGGGCTCGCGGCGTTCTTGTCCGATGCATCCCCCTTGTAGACCTCGAGGCATGCGGAGTCGCGCGTGTTCTTGAAGCGCACCGGCACGCATTCTGGCCCACGCTTCACGACGCTCACCTGCTGCGTGGAGGAGGTCACCGCTGACCAGCGGTCCTTCTGCGTCTCTTCGATTGTGTAAGGGCCAAAGCGCAGGTCCGGGAAGTAAAAGTAGCCCAGCGCATTTGTCACTGTGGCATACCGATCCCCGGTGAGGCCATTCGTCGCGATAATCTCCCAGTCTCCCAGGCCACGGTTCAGGTAGTCGATCTTGTATCCGTCGATGCATCCCAGCGGCTCATTGACAAACGTCACGGATACCGTAGCCCCAGGCGTTGTCAGGGTAGCCGGCTGCGAGGGTCCAATCCTGCCATCCGCTCGATACCAGGCCTGGGGCGTCTCCGTGATGGTGTAGCTTCCCATCGGCAGCCCGCAGATCAGAACTCTGCCCTTGCCGTCGGTCCCGGTCTGCCCAACCCTGTCCTTTTGTGTACCGTCGTCCCGGTGCACCGCCACCGTCCAGCCGTTGAGTAGCTCCCCCGCCGAGTCCTTTTTTTGGACCTCGATGCATCCATCGTGGATCTGCTTATTGATGAACTTGACCTCGACGATCCATGGGGTGCCTGTTGGCTTCGAGGGCGCGCTGATGTTGATCAGCTGAAACGGCACGGCCGGGTTCGCCGGTTGCCAGCCGATCTTGCTTTCCTCGGTCACCAACCACTCTCCCAGGTGCGGAAGGGCAAAGTACACCTCGCCCAGCCCATCGGTGGCACCCTCCATCGTCACGCCGGAGTTGTCCGTGACCGTCATCAGCCAGTCCGGGATGCCGGCCGGCCTTCCCCCGGGGCCCGTCTGGTCAAGCTTGACTACCTTGAGGGTAGGCAGCAGGCCGACCTTAAAGCGCACCTGAGCGCACTTGTCCTTTCCCTCCTTGCCCGTGAGGGTCACCGGCACAGTTGCGGGTGTGATTGGCTCCCAGCCCGCCGGCACCTCGAGCGCGATCTGGTACGGTCCCGCGCAGATGCCGGGTGGTGGGTTCCAGGTGGGGACGTAGAACTCGCCGCCTGCCGGCACTCGAAACGTCTTGGTGCTGCCATCGGGGTACGTGATCGTCATCCTCCATCCGCCACCCACCCCCTTCCGCTCGTACCGGTCGATGATCCAGATGTGCATACAGCCGGTGCACTCGGCCACCGCCGGAAGCTGGTCCACGGAGATTTCGGGGCTCGCGTCAACCCCCGTCGTGGTCGTGATGGTAGGTGTCACAACGGCCGGCTCATCAAGGACCAACGCCGCCGGCCGTGCCTCGATTGCCGAGGCAGCCTTACCTGTGAGCGCAGAGATTGTGCCGTCTGGCAGGAGCAGGGCAACGATCAGCAGGAGGAGTAGTGCAAGGGCCCCCGCGATCGACACCAGGCTAAACGTCTGCCACGGATCGCTCCTCTTCTTTGCTTCTTGATGGTGCGGACGAGTCGTCATCGTGCATCCTCCTTAAGTGAAGCAGATCTGCTTGCTAGAGGCAGACACCCTCCCTATTCTACCGCACTTCCCCCGCAATTTCAATCAGCCCAAAGGAGGAGATCTTGCACCTTCCAGTCCTACTTCTCCGCCGGCGGCCGGCGCTCTGCCTGCCTTCTGTCCCACAGGTCGCAGGCGATTTGCCCCGCGCTGGTGCGTATGCTATACTCGCCGCTGCCAAATCTATCTCACACACCCTCAGACAGGCTGGGCTGTGCCGGTGGTTCGTCGTGCCGGTTCCCACCCGGGTGAAGGGGGTGGAGGAAAAACAACTAGGAGGAAGACGTGTCCAGAGTCAGCATGAAAGCGCTCCTGGAAGCGGGAGTGCACTTCGGCCATCGCACCCAGCGGTGGAACCCCAAGATGAAGCCATTCATCTTCACAGAGCGGAATGGCATCCACATCATCGATCTCCAGCAGACCATTACCCGCCTCGAGCAGGCCTACAACCTGGTGCGCGAGTCCGTCGCCCAGGGCGGCACGCTGCTCTTCGTCGGCACCAAGAAGCAGGCCCAAGAGGGGCTGGCGACGGCGGCAGAGGCGTGCAACATGCCCTATGTCACCCAGCGCTGGCTGGGTGGAACCCTCACCAACTGGCAGACGATCCGGCAGCGGATCGGCTATCTCCTGGAGCTCGAACAGCGGCGGGACGCGGGCGACTTTGAGCGCCTGCCCAAGAAAGAGGCACTCAAGCTCGAGCAGCTCATCGAAAAGCTGAACCATCGCCTGGGCGGCTTGAAGAAGATGAACCGCCTTCCCAACATGATGTTCGTGGTCGATGTCCACCGCGAAGGGATCGCCATCAAAGAGGGGGGGATCCTCAAAATCCCCGTGATTGCCATGGTAGACACCAACTGCAATCCTGACCCGGTGGACTTTGTGATCCCTTCCAATGACGACGCCATCCGCGCGATCAACCTGATTGTCGGCCACATGGCCGATGCGGTCAACGAGGGCATGCGGATCCGTCAGGCAGTGCAGGTGGAAGAAGAGGTTGCAGAGGAGGAGCAGTATCTCGGTGCGGCCACTCTCGCCAAGCTGCGCTCGGGCCTTTACGAGTTCGAGGAAGAAGATCTCGACTCCGATGTAGAGTTGGACGAGGAGGTATTCTAGCATGGCTGCAAGTACTGCTCAGACAGTCAAAGAGCTCAGGGAAAAGACGGGGGCTGGCGTCCTCGACTGCAAGAAGGCGTTGGACCTCCACGAGGGGAACTTGGAGAAAGCGGCCAATTACCTGCGCGAAAAGGGCATGGCGGCTGCCGCCAAGCGGTCCGAGCGTGTTGCCCGCGAAGGGCTGATCGGCTCCTACATCCATGCCGGCAGCAAAATCGCGGCCCTGGTCGAGCTGAACTGCGAGACCGATTTCGTCGCCCGCACCGAAGAGTTCAAGACGCTGGCCCACGATCTGGCCATGCAGGTGGTCGCTGCCAAGCCTCTCTACCTGGCGCCGGCCGATGTGCCCGAAGATCTGATAGAAAAGGACCTGGCCGATCGCGGCCTAAGCGGCGAGGCGGCTCGCGAAAAGTACCTCGCAGAGATCTGCCTTCTGGAGCAGCCCTTCATCAAGGACCCGGCCCTTACCATACGCGATCTGGTTCAACAGCGAAACGCCGTGTTTGGCGAGAACCTTGTCGTGCGCCGCTTCGTGCGATTCGAAGTCGGCGGATAGACAGACCGCCGCCGGTTCCGGGCCGGTGGCTCTTCCGTAGCGTCCAGCAGGGGCGGGATTCCCGCCCCTGCTATCTAAAACCTGCTGCCAGGAGGCGAGAGTGGCCGCAATCAGCTATAGGCGTGTCCTGCTCAAACTGGGCGGTGAGTCCCTGGCTGGCCAAGGTGGCTACGGCATCGACCCCGACATGGCGGATGAGCTCGCAGCCAAGATCAAGCGCCTCAAGGAATACGAGGTCGAGCTGGCCATTGTCATCGGCGCTGGCAACATCTGGCGCGGCGAGATGGGCGTCGAGCATGGAATGGACCGCGCCCTGGCCGACCAGATGGGGATGCTGGCCACCGTCATCAATGCCCTGGCTTTGGCCGATTCCCTCGAGCGCATCGGCGTCGTCACCCGGGTTCAAACAGCCATTGAGATGCGTGCCGTCTCCGAGCCCTACATCCGCCTGCGGGCGGTCCGCCATCTGGAAAAGGGCCGTGTCGTCATCCTCGCAGCCGGTACTGGCAACCCCTACTTCACCACGGACACGGCTGCTGCTCTGCGCGCCACCGAGCTGGATGCGGACCTCCTGGTCAAGGCCACCAAGGTCGACGGTGTCTACGACGATGATCCCTTGGTAAACCCCCAGGCCAGGCGCTTTGAGCATTTGACCTACTTCGATGCACTCAACATGCGCGTCGGCGTGCTCGACTCGACTGCCATCACCCTCTGTATGGACAACAACCTCCCGATCCTGGTGCTTGACCTGTGGCAGCCCGATGCGCTCATCAAGGCCATCCTTGGCCAGCCGGTGGGAACGACGATCAGTGACTGACTGGCCCTTTCACGGCCTGGCGAGCTTTCCTGGCACTCGATGCAGGGGGTAACATGATTGACGAGGTAATGGATGACATAAGGGAGCGCATGGCAAAGTCGGTGGATGCGCTTCACGAAGATCTGCTGGGCATTCGGACCGGTCGTGCTTCGCCCGCGCTTGTCGAGAAGCTCCCTGTCGAGTACTATGGCGTGATCATGCCCCTCAACCAGCTCGCCAGCATTGCTGTCCCCGAGCCGCGGCTGCTCGTCATTCGTCCCTGGGATGCTTCTGCCCTCGCCGACATCGAGCGGGCCATCCAAAAGTCCGATCTCGGCCTCACCCCCATGAACGACGGCAAGCTCATCCGCCTCAATATCCCCAGGCTCACCGAGGAGCGGCGCCGTGACCTGGTCAAGATGGTTGCCCGTCGGGTGGAGGAGGCGCGGGTCTCCATTCGCAACCTGCGGCGGGACGCTCTCCAGGACCTCAAGGAGTACGAGAAGGAAAAGCTCATCTCCGAGGATGACTTCTACGAAGGCCGGGACAAAGCCCAGGAGCTCACCGACAAGTTCATCGAGAGAATCGACGAGATCGGCCGGCGAAAAGAAGCCGAGATAATGGAGATCTAGCACGTGCGCGTGCCGCAGCACGTCGCCATCATCATGGACGGCAACGGCCGCTGGGCTCAGGCCCGCGGCCTCCCCAGGCTCAAAGGCCACCAGGCGGGCACAGAGAACCTGCGTCCAGTACTCCGCGCCAGCGCCGAATTTGGCATCCAAATCCTCACCGTCTGGGCTTTTTCCACGGAGAATTGGAAGCGCCCACCGGCCGAGGTCCGAGGGCTTCTGCGCCTTCTTCAGCAGGAGATCAAGCGCGAGTTGGGCGAGCTCCATGCGGAAGGTGTGCGCATTTGCCACCTGGGGCGCCTGGATCGCATCCCCACCAGCCTGTCGCGGCAGATCCTCGATGCTGTTGCGCTCACCCGCAACAACACCCGGATCACCCTGAACGTCGCCTTCGACTACGGCGGCCGCGCCGAGATCGTCCAGGCCGTGCAGCGCATCATCCGGGATGGCATCCCCGCCGAAGCCGTTGACGAGACCTTCCTCTCCGACTACCTCTACACAGCCGGCCAACCCGATCCCGATCTGATCATCCGCACCAGTGGCGAGCTGCGCACCAGCGGCTTCATGCTCTGGCAAGCCGCCTATTCAGAGTACTACGTCACCAACACCCTCTGGCCCGATTTCGGCCGTGACGAGCTCTATGAGGCGCTCCTTGCCTACGACCGGCGCGACCGGCGCTTCGGCGGCATCACAACCGGCGGCGCTGCGCCTCCAGAGCACGCACTAGACTGACCAGCCCATGCTTCGGACCCGCGTCCTGAGCTCTGCCCTGCTGATCCCTCTCGTGGCCGTGGCCACCTGGGCCGGCGGCTGGGTCCTCACGGCGGTGCTGTTCGCCGTGGTAACCCGCTCCGCCTACGAGTTCTTCCACTTGATGGAACGGTCCGGCTATCGCCCTTCCCTGCCTGCCTCTGCGCTGGTCATGGCCGCTTTCCTCGTGAGTGCCCGCATCCCCGGCCCGAACTGGACCGGCGTTGTCCTGGCGGCCTCGGTGATTGGCACTCTGATCGTGCAGCTCCTGCGCCGGCCTGAGGGCCGCCCTACCCAAAGCTGGGCGTTGACCCTGGGCGCAGCCCTCTGGCTCGGGTGGCTTATCAGCCACTTTCTGCTCCTGCGCGATCAATCTTCTTCCTTTGGCTTCGGCGCCGGCACCCGCTGGCTTGCCCTCGTCTTCCTCGTCACCTGGGTAAACGACAGCGCCGCCTATTTTGTCGGCAAGGCGATCGGCCGGCACCCCTTCGCCCCTTATCTCAGCCCCAAGAAGACCTGGGAGGGCACCGTCGGCGGCCTGATCGGCGGCGTGGCCGGCACCATTCTCCTGGGACACTGGCTGGTGGATCTGCCTTGGCTGCACGGCCTCCTGCTGGGCCTGCTGGTGGCCACAGTCGCCCCCTTGGGCGACCTGGCCAAGTCCATGGTCAAGCGCCAGGTGGGCGTCAAGGATTTCAGTGACCTAATACCAGGCCACGGGGGGATGTTCGACCGGATCGACAGCCTGCTTTTCGTGGCGCCGGTCGTCTACTACTACGCCACGCTGGCTTTGCCTCTGTTTTAGATGGCCGTGGACAGCTTCTGCCCCTGGAACACCGCAGGGGTGATCTGACCGTCCAGGATCTGCACCGTCCGACCCGCGTACTCTGCGGCAAGCGGATCGTGGGTGACCATGATCACTGTCTGGCCGGTCAGGTTCAGCTCGCGCAGCAGCTCGAGCACCTGGGCCCCGGTCTGTCGGTCCAGGTTCCCGGTCGGCTCGTCTGCCAGCAGCAAGGGAGGCTGGTTGATGATGGCCCGGGCGACGGCCACCCTGCCCTGCTCGCCGCCCGACAACTGGTAAGGCAGGCGCTCCTCCTTACCCTTCAATCCCACCTGGCTCAGCGCCTTCTGCGCGCGCGCGACCTTCTCGGCCTTGGTCAGGCGGGCCATGGCCAGCGCAAGCTGCACATTCTCCTGCGCGGTCAGGTAGGGAAGAAGTTGGAGTTGCTGAAAGACAAAGCCCACATACTCGTGCCGGAAGTCCGCCTGCTGCTCCGCCCTCAGGCCGTACACGTCGATTCCGTCGATGACCACCCGTCCCTCGCTGGGAGAGCTCATCGCTCCCAGTACGCTGAGTAGCGTGCTCTTTCCTGAGCCCGATGGCCCCATCACGGCCAAAAACTCCCCTTCCGCTACCTCCAGACTTAGCTCGCGCAGTGCGTAGACGGGCACCTGGCTGCCGTTATAGATCTTGCTCACCTTGTCCAGTGCGATCATTGCTTTCCCTCCCTGTGCCGTTTGCCGGTCAGTGCCCTGGCCCGGCTCACGTGGATCGTGGTCCATCGTCTGCCTACAGCGACCGTAGCGCAATGCTTGGATCCAGCTTGGCGGCGTTCTGGGCCGGATAGAGGCTCGCCAGCAGGCCCACCAGCAGTGCGCCCCCGAGCGCAGCGAGCGCAAGCCATGGGCTCCAGATCACAGGCTCCGTCACGCCGGCCAGGCGTGGCGCCAGCACGACCGCAGCTCCCATTCCCAACAGCCAACCAAACACGCCGCCGGCCAGGCTCACCAGTGCTGCCTCGCTCAGGATGATGCGCATCACGTGCGACCGGCGAAAGCCGAGCGCCCGGAACAGGCCAATCTCCTGCCGGCGCTCTGCCACCGACCCGAGCATCGTCGTCAGGACCACCAACGAGCCAATGGCGACCACGACGGCGGACACAGCCAACGCGAATCTCTCCAGCTGCCCGACGGTATCCATGCGCAGCTGGACGGCCTGGCGCAGTGCCGTCACCCGTGCCTGGGGCAGAACGCCCGAGATCTGATCGACCATCTCTTCCACCGGGCAGGCATTGCACAGCGCCGCCACTTCAGCCAGGCTCACGAGCCCCGGCTTGCCCATCGCCTGCTGGGCAGCAGCCAGGTCGATGAACAGGATGTCGTCGTCCTGGGAGCCGTTTTCCGCCAGCACGCCCACCACCTGGAACTTCTGTCCTTCGATCTGCACTGTGTCCCCGGGCCCAAGCCCGAGGGTTGCCGCCAAGCGCGACCCGAGCAGGGCATCCCCCATGGCAGCCGGCTCCATCCCCTGGGATACGTGCCACCACTGCTTGAGGCGGATCTCGTCTGAGAAGCGCACCCCCGCCACCAGCACGTCCTGGCCGCCCACGGTAGTGGTGCCCAGCAGCTTGGGAGCGATGATGGCGACGCTTGCAGCATCCTTGATCGTCCCGATCTGTTCCAAGTCCGGAATTGTCAACTCGCCCACGTCAAAGGCTGCCGAAGCGACTGTCACGCCCCCATAAGAGAGCGACAGATCATTCGCCTCCGGCACGATCAGGATATTTGCGCCATACTGGTCCATCTTGTTGGCAATGTCGGCCCGCAGCGTCGTCGTGATGGCGGTGAGTGCAACCACCGTGGCCACACCTATCATCAGCCCAGCCACCAGCAGGGCCATGCGCCCCTTGCGCCGCCGCAAGTTGTTCAGCGAAACGTCGATTAGTCGCATCTTTGTCCCAACCCTAGAAGAGCCTTAGGCCGTCGGCCAGCTCGCTCTCCTGGATAGAAATCCAGTCCCCTTCCACCGTCGGACTCAACGCCGCAGGGTTACACCCACCCTGGACTACGCCGACCTGGCTGATCGGGAAGCGCCGGCCGCAGTTGTTGCAGATCATCTCGTCACCTTCCTGGTGATACCCCAGCTTCGCCGGGTAGCATACCTCGCACGCATTGAGCGCGGCCCGGACGATGCCGGACTGGTCCTTGACGACAAAGAACTCCACTGGGCGGCCGTTGACCATGACTGTGAAGAAGTGAGCCTGCCCGTCGTCCACGGATGCGGCCGGCAGCCGGATCACACCCGCATCGGCCGAGAGGAGCGAATAGGGATCGTGGCCCTGGGTGGCAGCCTGGGCTGGCAGATTCTGCCCGGCTGCGTTTGCGGCCGGCGCCGCGGCAGCTTGGCCCGATGGGCGCGTCAAGGCATAGAGGGTCCCCCCGAGCACGGCCAGCACGACAACGAGGCCGGCGACGAGGACCAGCGGCGAGGCACCCTTAGGCTTCGGGGCCTTCTGGGTGCCAAATCGAGCGCGCTTGGCGTCACGGGATTCAGTTTGGCTCATCGTCTCTCCTTCATCTTGAGAATCGGTGACGCCAATATACCAGGGGACGAGGGCCGGCAACAGCGCCAGATGGCCCATCCTGCATCCGCCATTCGGCGGGTATCTCTAGCCGGGAAAAGTCGTGGGGTGCCGTTCGGGGGAGGGCTACTCGCCTTGCGTCCTGGCTGGAAGCGGGTACGGCAGGCGCAGCGTGACGTGCGTTCCCTGGCTCGGCGCAGAGCGGATCGACAGGCTGCCGCCATACAAGAGCGCGCGTTCCTGCATGCCCATCAGGCCAAAGTGACCTTCGCGCGCCATGGCATCCGGGAGGTCGGGCGGCACGAACCCCTGTCCGTCGTCCCGCACGCTGAGCACCAGCTCCCTCTCCTCGAACCGCGCCTCTACCCAGGCTCGGTCGGCCTTGGCGTGCTGCCGCACATTGTGCAGCGCCTCCTGCGCGATCCGGTAGGCAGCCAGCTCCATTTCGGGGGGCAGGCGTCGCACTCTGCCCGTCACCTGCAGCTCTGCGCGCAGCTCCTGCCCCCGGCGCGCTGTGCCAACAAGCATCTCCAGCGCCGGGACAAAACCCAGGTCCTCGAGATACGGGGGGCGCAGGTCGCGGCTGAATCGCCTCACCCCCTCCAACGTTTCGCCCAGCATCCTGCGGACGGCGCCCAGGCGCTCCGCTGCTCGTTCCGGGTTGGTGGAGAGCGATTTCTGTGCCATCTCAACCTGCTGACCAAGCGCAATCAGTGCCTGGGCCGTGTCGTCGTGCAATTCGCGCGCCAGCCGCCTGCGTTCCTCCTCTTGTCCCTGTGTGATCGCGGCGATGTAGCTGTGCATGCCCCGTTGGTAGGCCTGGATCCGCTGTGCCATGTCGTCCATTGTCCGCCGCAGATCCTCGATCTCTTCAACGCCTCCCACCGGTGTGCGGACCGCGCCGAAATCCCCCCACGCCACCTGCTCGGCCCGCTTTTTCAGCGCTCGCAGGGGTTGGACGATCGAGCGGATGCCATAGTACAAGGTCAACACCGCAATGATGGCCGCCAGCGCCGCGACCAAGGGCACGGCCTGCGAGTAGCGCAGCACCGGGCTCGATATCTCGCTCCACGGCTCCTCAATGATGACATACCACCCCGGACCCGGCTCGAGGGGGGCGTACGCCAGAACCATCTTCTCGCCTTCTGGCGACTCGCACTCGGTCGCTCCTGGGCCTGCCCCCTGCTGTGCAACCGAAAGCCCACTGTGGCCGGCCAGGCTCGTGCGGATGTGCACCGCCGAGGAGTGGGCTACCACCAGGCCGGAGGGGTCCACCAGGTAGGAAGTGCTGTGCTCCCCGGCCCGCGTCTGGCCCAGCGCTCGATCGATGCCCGTGCCCCGCGCGGTCACCGGCCCGACCAGCACGCCAGCCACGGTGCCCAACCCATCGTACACCGGGATGCCGAGCAGGAAGGTGCCGGGCTCCTCTGCGTTCTCCAGCACGGGGCTCAGCGTCATCTCCTGCCGCGCGGTCACCGAGCCAACGAGCGCGGTAAGCGTATCCTGTTCTGCCGACCAGCCGGGCAAGTTCCCTCCGCTTGCCGATAGGCGCCCATCGGTGCTGAAAAGCGCGGTCTCACCCGCCAGCTTGCCGCCCAAAGTACTGGCCGCAGCCAACAGCTCGTGCTGCGCATCCCTGCCCTGCCAAAAGCCCGGCCCCTTAGCCACAGCTTCCATCGCCGCGCTTGGCTCCTCCAGGAGGGCCTGCACCTCTGCCGATGCGATGACCGCCAGGGCACTGTCGCGCTCCTCAACCATGGACCGCATTGCCTGCTCGTGGCTAAAGACACCGGTGAAGGCCACGCCGATGAGCACCAGCGTCAGCGGCAGCACCGTCCACAGCACGATCTGTGCGGCCAATCCGCGAAACTGGAACCCCCGCATCCGCTTCCGTGTCATTCGATCACAATCCAGCCCTGCCGAAGTGCTTCTGTCACCGCTTCGGTCCGGCTTCCGACGCTCATCTTGGCGTAGATATTGGCCAGGTGCCCCTGCACCGTTCGGTCACTGATGCTGAGTGCCTGGGCGATGGCCTTGTTGGTCAATCCCCGCGCCGCCAGCCTCAGTACCTCCAGCTCCCGCTCCGTGAGTGCTTCCGCCGCACTGGCAGCGCCCGGTGGCCGTCCGCTGGCCATTGTCTCGATCATCTTGCGCGTGATTGTGGCGTCGAGGGCTGGCTGCCCCCGCTGGACGGCCCGTACGGCCTCGACCAGCTGGGATGAATCGGCCGTCTTGAGGAGGTATCCGTGAGCACCTGCCTGGAGCAGCGCAAATACGTACGGATCATCGTCGTACGCCGTCAACACCAACACCTTCACACTCGGGTGCTCGGCTCGGATCCGGCGAGTGGCCTCAATTCCGGTCACGCCGGGCATCTGGATGTCGAGGACGGCCACGTCCGGCAGGTGCTCGGCGACCAGCTCCACCGCCTGCGCGCCATCGCTTGCCTCTGCCACGACCACGATGTTCCCCTCCGCTTCGAGGAACTCGCGGATACCCTTGCGCACCACGGCATGGTCGTCCGCCAGGACGACGCGGATCGGTTGGCTCATCGGCTGCTCCCCCCAGCGCCATCTTACCACACGGCCGTCGCCTCGTCAATCCTTACCAGAAGAGCCCGGATAGGCAATTTGGCGGGTGACCGGCCGGTCCAAATGGCGCTGGCGGGAAACCCCGGCCGGTGATATGCTGTTTCGGTGAACGCGATGCCGATGCCCAATCGACAAGGCAAGGGCAACCGCAGATCGCAGTACGAAAAGCAAGGAGAGATAGCAAGATGAAGACGGCTCTGGTTGTTCTGGGGGTGGTTGCTCTGGCGTTTGCCCTCGTGGCGGGGGGGATGCTGTTGGGCGGAGCCTTTTTCCGTGGTCGCGCCGCCTCTGCAGCGGTCTGCCCGCTGACCGCCGGCGGGTCGCCTGACGGCCGCGGCTGGGGGATGAGAGGTGGTCAGGCTGGCGCCTACTGCGGAGGAGGCCTGCCTGGCAGAGGAATGATGGGCGGCTATCAAGGGGTGCCCTGCACTGGGGTGTACGCTGCGCCCCAGCAGGGAGCTGTTCCTTCCCTGGATGGGGCAGTTGCAGCGGCCGAGGGATACCTGGACCAGGCAGGCTACACCGGCCTCGAGGTTGAAGAGGTCATGGAGTTTGAGTACAACTACTACGTGCTCGTCCGCGAGCTAGACACGGGTACCGGGGCCATGGAGCTGCTTGTCGATCCTTCCACGGGAGCCGTCTCGCAGGAGATGGGGCCCAATAGGATGTGGAACGCCAAGTACGGAATGATGGGCCAGGGCGGCCGCCGCGGCATGATGCGTGGCTACACCGCGTCTGGCGAGATGACCTTGTCGGCGGATCAGGCTGGCGAGATTGCACAGCGCTGGCTGGACGACAACCTGCCGGGGCGCTCGGCCGGCGAGGCCGATGCCTTCTACGGCTACTACACCTTTCACTTTCTGAAGGACGGCGCGATCGACGGCATGCTGAGTGTGCACGGCAGCAGCGGTGATGTCTGGTATCACAGCTGGCACGGCGCATTCGTCCGCATGGCGGAGGAATCCGGCCTGTAGCAGCGCTGTGCGGCATTCAGTGCGCCGCCACCAAAAAGACCGCGGAGCCGGACAAGCTCATCTTTGCCTCGTCCGGCTCCGCACTCACTCACTCCCCGGCGCGCTCCACGATCCAGGCGTGGCTGCGCGCCCAGACCGCCTCCCTTTCCCCGTCGGCCAGCAGGTTGTGCCCCGACTGCTCGAGCCATACAAGGGTCTTGTCGCGCGAAGCAACACCGTCATACACAACCTGCGCAGCCCTCGGCGTCAGCGTGGCATCCCGTCGACCTTGGAACAGGAGGATCGGCTGCCGAACCCCGGGCAGAGCCTTCCGTACCCGACGCTGCAGCAGGTACACCTCGCCCGCCCCCCACAGCGGCGTTCTGTCGTAACACCAGACGCGCTGCCTCGCAGTCGCGTCGCACAGGTCGGTGTCGCCCGGCGGCTCGCCTGGCCGGTACTTGATCACATATCGCAGTATGAGGGACAGCGGCATAAGCTGGTTCTGCACTTGAACGGCGGGTGCCATCAGGAGGAGCCCGGCGATCTCCGGGTGACCCGCGCCGAGCCACAGCGCCAGCAGGGAGCCCAGCGATAGCCCTCCCACAAAGACGGCCTCGCACCGGCTCTGAAGGTCACGCAGGGCTGCCTCGACAGTCGCCGCCCAAGCGTGCCACCCGGTGCGCGTCAGATCCTCCGCCGATGTCCCGTGTCCCGGAAGCAGCGGGCACCGCACCGTCAAGCCCCGCGCGGCCAGGTACTCGCCCATCGGCCGTGTTTCGGCCACGGAGCCGGTGAATCCGTGGATTAGCAGGGCGCCCATCCGCCCGCCGTCCGCTGCATAGGGGCCCGGGTCAAGGTCGGCCGGCTGCGGCATCGACGTCTCTCCCTCGCGTGTGGTTGGGCCGCGTCAGGCTTGCCTACGCCAAAGGCAGCTCAAAGCCAAAGGTGCTTCCCTGGCCGGGTCGGCTCCGCCAGAAGACGCAGCCGCCGTGCTGTTCCACGATCGCTCGCACGATAGGCAGCCCGAGCCCATGGCCGGCAACGCCGCGCAGCCGGGCGTCGTCGCCCCGGAAGAACTTCTGGAAGAGGTGCGCCTGCTCCGCCTCCGAGATGCCCGGCCCCGTGTCGCTGACCTCCACGAGGGCCTCCCTCTCCCGCACCAGCAGCTCGACCGTCACGCATCCGCCTGTCGGTGTGAACTTGACCGCATTGCTCAGCAGGTTGTTCATCACCTGCCACAGGTGTGCCCTGTCGGCCGCGACGATGGCCGGTTGCTCTGTGATCCTGGCCTGCAGCTGTACCCCGCCCTCGTTCGCCAGGACCCGGAACCCCTCCAACGCCTGCGCCACCAGCATCTTCAGGTCCACTGGCTCCCGCACCAGCCCCGCCTCTCCAGACTCAATCCTCTCGACGTCGAGCAGCGTGTCGATCAAGCTGGTCATCTGCCGGCTGCGCGCCAATACAATGCCGAGGTACTCGGATATCTCCGCGCCCAATCCCGGTCCCCCAAGCTGCAGCACCAGCTCGACATACCCCCGGATGATGGCCAGCGGAGAGCGCAGGTCATGCGCGGCCATCCGCAAAAAATCCGTTTTCTCCGCGTCGAGCCGGACAAGGCGGGCATTGGCTGCTTCCAGCTTCCCCTGCAACAGGCGGACCTCGTTCAGCTTCTGCATAAGCTGCTGGCCGAGGATGCCGCGCTCGGTATCGTCACGGACCAGCAGGACGAGGCCGCCCTTAGCCTCCGGATCCGCGAGCCCCGTCAGCGAAAAGTACGCTTGGCTGCCGTCCGCGCTGATCCGGTTGACCAGCGGCATCTCGAAGAGGGCCGACTCGCCTCGCGCCACCTCCTGAAGCTCTGCCTCGCAGCCGATCAACTCCGGAAAGATCTCCGTGACGGCTTGGCCGCGCAGGCTGCCGCCTCCCCTGTCGGTCGGCACACCTACCGCAGGCGAGTGCGCCCGCACACAGAGGTCCGGGTCCACGTGCATGACCGTCACCTGGAGGTCGGCGAGGTTATGTTCCGTCAGCCACTCTCCGGAGCGCACCTCTTCCAATGCTCTCGCTTCCCTTCAGGACGCCCGGATCAGGAGCAGGCCGAGCCATTCCAGGAGGTCCTCAACCTGCTCCCCCGTCTTGGCGCTGGTCGCGAAGAACCGTGCGCCGTGCAGCTCCGCCGCTTGCGCGAGTGCCTCGTCGCTCACTACGCGCTCTTCGACCAGGTCCACTTTGTTGGCCGCCAAGATCCAGGGCGCTCCGGGATTGACGGCCAAGAACCCCTCAGCATAGCGCTCGGTCCCCTCCAGCGTCTCCGGGCGAGTGACGTCGCACACGATCACGGCACCCGCAGCGCCGCGGTAATAGCTCGGAGACACCGGCCCAATGGTGGGTCCACCCGCCAGGTCCCACAGCATGATGCTCAGGGCAACCGAGCCGTCCGGTCCCGGCAGATGCAACACCTTGCGGTCGACCTTGACACCGATGGTGCTCAGGTACCGCTCGTCAAAGCGCCCTTCCACGCTGCGGCGTACCAGGCTCGTCTTGCCCACCGCGAATTCGCCCAGTAGGCAGACCTTCTTGGTCAGCCGCCGCTCGGCCTTGCTCATTCCTTGCGCTCCGCCTATGGGCTCGGGGTGATAATGGCCAGGGGAGGGGCGGCAAACAACCCCACCCACTGGCCTGGAACCCAGCCCTGCACCCCGGTGGCATCTCCCGGTGGAAAGCGGACCAGGTACCAGCTGCCGGTGATAGCCAGGACCTCGACGGGCCGCCCATTCGTCACCGTTACCCCGGTGACGGGGCTGTTGTCTCTCGGCTCGGCACGCAGCCAGACCGACCCGATCATGACGCCGATATAGGGGGTGGAGGTGGGCGTCGCGCTGGGGGCTGACGGTGCGCTGGGCGTCGCGCTGGGCGCAGGCGGCTCGCTGGGCACCGATGTGGGCGTGCTCGTCGGCACCGGCGTTAGGGTCGGTAGTGATGTCTGGGTCGGCGCCGCCGTCAGCGTGGGCACGGCAGTCGCGGTCGACGTGCAAGTGGCGGTCGGCGCCGGTGTCGGCCGCCCCCAGGTCAGCCTCCATGCACCAAAGCAGGCCGCAGCAAGGCAGAGCAGCAGGACGGCACTTGCCCCGGCGATGGCCAGCCACGGTGCCCGCGCCGGCTTCCTCTCGAAGGCCCCCGGCGGCCCCTGGCCCAGCAGGTGCCTCAAGTGCACCTCTACGCCCGCAAGCTCGCCAAGCTCACCGTCGAACGTCTCCAGGGGGGTCGCATAGGCCCTGTGCACGTCGCTCAGCGCGCTCCGCATCTGGTGGCGCAGGTCATCCGGCGCGATCCCGTCCACCACCACCGCCAGGTAGACCCACGGTCCGGCCTCCAGCACGATAGACAAGCTGCCATACTGGATCTCGTCCAGGCCCCCTTCCCGCTGTTCTCCAAAGGCGTCCTGGGCAAAGTCGCGGATAGCGGTGAGCATGGCGCCGATCACATCACTGTCGGCGTTGCGAGAGGCATCTTTGGAGAGGTGGCAGAGCAGCAGCCCTGAGGTCCGCTGGATCAGGAAGACGTCCTGGACGGAAAAGGGCAGCGCCTCCCGAAGCACCAGCTCAGACTCGGGGATGCCCTGGACGCGCGCACGGATACGCCGCCCCAGTAGTCTCAGGCTAAAAGTGCTGCGCAGCCCGCGGTCCACCCGGTCGGCCAGCGCGCGCATCGCTTCGGCCACCGAGCGCTGGATCGCCTTGCCGATGACCGGGTAGAGCGCATCGATGATGTCGTCCTGCGATTCCGCGATCTGGTGGCGGATCGCCTGGCCCAGCACGGGCGCCAGGGCGGCCGCCATCTCTTCCTTCGACTCCTCCACCCGGCCGGCCGTCGCCTCTGCGATCACCGCCTGGACGGTGTCAGTCAGGTACGCCGGGTCCTCGCGCAGCAGGATATCACGAAGCTCTTGCAGCCCGCCGTCTTGCGGCACACGCGGCCCATCGCCGGGGGGAATTGCCTCGTCTGCGGACATGTCTCTTGACCTGCTGCTTTGTCTCTGTCGCGAAGGGGACTTAGCTTGCCTGGCCCAGCTGCCCCAAGAGGTCGGCGATGCCGGCCTGTTCCTTAAGGCGCGTGCCCATCTCCACCAGGAGATCGCCCAGGTGATCGCGGCTTGTCTTCTCGTCTTCCAAAGACGCTATCGCCTTGGCGAGCTCCTCCCGATTCTGCTGGCTCAGCTTGCGCAGCTCGGCCGACCGGTCCCGGATCTGTGCGGCAAGTTCGCCGTTCTGCGCCTCTACCTTCGCTTCCAGCTGCTTGTTCGCCGCGGTGAAGCCGGCTTCCAGGCTCTCCATGCGCTGCTGCGCCTCTTGCTGGAGTGTGGCTGCTCGCCCGTCCTGGTCGGCCCTCTGCCGATCCAGGGCTGCCCTCAGCTCATCCAGCTCCTTGGAGACTTGCTCAAATTGCGCCGTGATCCGCCGGAACTGCTGCTCGTACAGGCGCAGCTGCGGGCCCATGATAATGTCACGGATGCGATCCACCTCAGGGATCGGGCGCTCTTCCGTAGTGCCCTCGGTACTCGTTTTCGCCATCGCTAACCTCCTCATTTTTCAGAAGAGCTGGGTAGGGTTAAGAACTGCATACAATTATACTCCAACGCTCGCTTCCCTGCAAGCTCTTGCCGCCCACGTTGGTGTATACAGATCGGTGGAAATTGGCGTTGGAGCGGACTCCAAGTAGGCTTTGGGTGCTGACACCAAACCACGAGGAGGCCGCTCCATGGTCAGGATACCCGAACGCTGTTCCCCTGTCAATGCTCGCGCCCTGATTACATCCCTTCTCCTGGAAGCAGAAGCTACCCTGCAGCATACGATGGCTGTCCGGCTTCGGGAACTCCTGCTGGCGATTGTTCACCATGTCCTCGAACGTGCATGGTATCGCCGACGGGATGGTGTGCCGTCGCACCTCCGTCATGAAGGTCGTTGCTGCCGCTGCGGCTCGACCAGAAGCTACCGCTTCAGCCGGAATGGCTTTCGAACGCGGCACCTGTTGACCCGTTGGGGTGAGTTATCGGTCGAGCTGCCTCGGGTGCGCTGTGTGTGCGGCGGCAGTGTTCGGATCGACTTCGCCGATGTACTCCGCCCCTATCAGCGCATCTGGGATGACGTAGACGCCCAGGTCCAGCGTTGGGGCGCCTTGGCTCTCAGCTTGCGGCAGATGCGCCAGGAACTGACTCACTTCCACATCGGGCCTTTGGCCCTGCGTACCCTCAATGAGCGCCTGCACCAGCTAGCCCGCCTCGCCCCAGTCTCCACCCCCATTGCCGTGCCCCCTATCGTGCAGGTGGATGCCGTCTGGATCACCCTCCTGCGACCCAACGGTCAGACCCGTCGCGACCGAAAGGGCCGCCTACGTCCGGTCAAAGGTCGCTTCAAGTGCCCCCTCCTCATTGCCATGGGCGTCTGGCCCGAGAGCAACCACGCTGAAATCCTGCTTTGGCACCTGGGCCGTAGTGAAGACGCCGAAGAGTGGGTTTCCTTCCTCTCAGCCCTGGAGGCACAAGGAATCTGCGGCGAGAAGGGCTTGAAACTCATCATCCACGACGGCGGCAGCGGATTGTGCGCTGCCCTGCGTACCGTCTACTTCGGCGCACAGGAGCAACGCTGTCTCTTCCACAAACTCCGCAACATCTACAACGCCATTCGCGTGCCTGATACCCTTACCCCCCTACAACGCCGCCTACGCCGTAGGGCCATCTTCAAAGACTTCCGCGCTATCTGGCAAGCCCAGCACTATGCCACGACCCTCCACCGCTATCTCAAGGTCGTCCGTACCTACCGTCAGTCGCAGCCCGCTGCTGTGGACACTCTGCGCAATGACTTCCGGCTGACCATCACCTACTTCCTTCTGGAACAGGAATTCCCCATCTGGCACCGCAGACATCTGCGTGCCACCAGCCGACTGGAACGCTTTAACCGCAACATCCGCCGCAAGGCCCGCGCAGCCAACGCCTATCACTCCGAGCAGGGTCTCCTCGCCATGGCTGCTCAGGAAGCGCATCTGTTCCATGCCTCACAGCCGCATCTGTGATTTCCACCGAAAATGATGCACTACCCCGCCCACCTGCCGGCAGCCCTAGTCGTTGGCCCCAGTCTCCTGACCCGGGCCGTCCACCGCCCACCTGCCGGCAGCCCGTAGGGCGGGTTGCCATACCCGCCCGCCCCGCTTGGCAAATCCCTGAACTTGGACTAAAGTGACGCTTGATACGTGCTATGGACTACGTGACCCTTCTACTGGTCGACGACGACGCAGAGTTGCTGCGCATGCTTCAGCGCCGCTTGGAGCTCGACGGCTACGATGTCATGACCGCCGAGGGAGGCCGGCCCGCGCTGGCGGCGCTGGACCGCAAATGCCCGGACCTCGCCGTGATCGATCTCATCATGCCTGGCATGGACGGCTTTGAGTTGGCTGAGCAGATCAAGAGGCGGGGCGACCTGCCCATCATCTTCCTCACCAGCGTCGGCGACTCCAAGACGCGTATCGAGGCTATCCGCCAATTTGCCGAGGACTATGTTCTCAAGCCGTTCGACTATGAAGAGCTAATCGCCCGCGTGCAGCGCATCCTGCGGCGAACGGCCGGCTCTTCCCCGGTCTCAGAGCCCCTCGTCGTGGTGGATGCCGGCCTGACGCTCGATTTCAGCCGGGCCGAAGCCCACGTCCCGGCCGGCGTCGTCAAGCTATCAGTCACCGAGGCCAAGCTGCTGTACCACCTGGTTCACAACGCCGGGCAGACCCTCCCGATCGGGACGCTGGTTGCCAAGATTTGGGGCTACGCGGACGAGACGGGGCCAGAGGCGCTCCGCGTGGCCATCTATCGCCTCCGGCGCAAAGTAGAGCCCGATCCGCGCCACCCCCAGTACATCCTCACCGAGCGCGACGTCGGCTATCGCTTTGTCCCGTTCCGACCCCACTAGGCCCCCCGCAACTGTAATCCAGCGCGTAACTCCTGTGTGGTAGACTGCATCTTGGTTCAGAGATGCAGATTCAGGATCTCCCTGGCGTCGAGCCCCGGCACGCTGCAAACCTCAAGAGCGTGGGCATCTGGACCTGCCAGCAGCTGCTCCAGGTGGCCCGCTATCCCAATCGGCTGCACGGCCTGGCTCAGGTCTCAGGGCTCTCGATGGCCGTCCTGCGCGACCTGGTCGACCGCGCCGAGGTGAGCCGGCTTCAGGGCGTCGGGCCTGCTCACCTCGCGTACCTGGTCGCCGCCGGCATTCACACCCTCGCCGCCCTGGCGGCCCAGGAGCCGGAGGCGCTCAGACTCCGCCTCAGCCGGGTGACGTCCCACTCTCCCAACCTGGCGGTTGTTGAGAACTGGATCGCCCAGGCCCGGCAGCGGGCGCGCCAACCGGGGCAGGAGGAGTCTCCTGCCCCGGATTTCCGCCCCGACTAGAGGTCGCGCTTCGCGGCGGCCGCATCCAGGGCCATCTGGCCAAAGTCCGCCACCGGCTGGGCCCCCAGGTCCTGCCCATTGCGCAGGCGAACCGCCACCTTGCCGGCCTCCGCCTCGCGATCCCCGACGACCAGCATATACGGCACCTTCTGGAGTTGTGCCGCACGGATCTTGGCCTGCATCCGGTCGCCCGACTCATCCACCTCGACGCGCAGCCCGGCCTCCCGCAGCTGCTCGGCCGCCTGTTTGGCATAGGCCGTGTGCCGCTCGGCGATCGGGATGACGATAGCCTGCACCGGTGCCAGCCAGACCGGGAAGGCGCCCCCATACTGCTCCAGGAGCACCCCGAAAAAGCGCTCGATCGAGCCCAGCAGCGCGCGGTGCACCATGTACGGCCGGTGCTCCAGGCCGTCGGCCCCCACGTACGTCATGCCAAACCGCTCCGGCTCGTTAAAGTCAAACTGGATCGTGGTCGTCTGCCACTCACGGCCCAGCACGTCCTTCAGCTTCAGGTCGATCTTGGGCCCGTAGAAGGCGCCGCCCCCCTCGTCGATCTGGTAGGGCACGCCCTCCACTGCGATGGCACGCTTCAGCGCCTCGATCGCCTGGTCCCAAGCTTCCGGCTCGCCGATCGCGTCCGCCGGCCGCGTCGCCAGGTACGCCTTGAACTCCTGGAAGCCAAACGCCTCCAGCATCCTCAGCGAAAACCGCAGCACCTCCAGAATCTCGTCTTCGACCTGCTCCGGCGTACAAAAGATGTGGGCGTCGTCCTGCGTAAAGCCGCGCACCCGCATCAGTCCGTGCAGCACCCCACTGCGCTCGTAGCGGTACACCGTGCCCAGCTCCGCCCACCGCATCGGCAGCTCGCGGTAGCTGCGCCGCCTCGCCTGGTACATCATGATGTGGAACGGGCAGTTCATTGGCTTCAGGTAATAGTCCTGCCCGTCGATATCCATCGGCGAGTACATGGCGTCCTTGTAAAAGCCCAGGTGACCGCTCGTCTCCCACAGGCGGGCGCGCCCGATGTGCGGCGAGTAGACCACCTCGTAGCCGCCCTGCCGGTGCCGCTCCCGCCAAAAGTCCTCGATGACAGTCCGGATGCGCGCACCCTTGGGATGCCAGTAGACCAGGCCGGCGCCCGCCTCCTCGTGAAAGCTGAAAAGGTCCAGCTCCTTGCCCAGCCGCCGGTGGTCGCGCTTTTCGATCTCCGCCAGCCATGCCAGGTACTTTTCCAGCTCCTCGCGCTTGGCCCACACCGTGCCGTAGATGCGCTGCAGCATCGGCAGCTTCTCGTCCCCTCGCCAGTAGGCCCCGGCGACGCTCAGCAGCTTGAAGGCATCGGCCCGGATCTGGCCCGTGCGCTCCAGGTGCGGCCCCCGGCACAGGTCCGTGAAATCATGGTGCGTATAGAGCGAGAGGCTGCTCACCGGTTCAGCGCCGGCATCCCCGTGCTCGTCCTCCGCCCCCGAAGACAGCTTCTCGATCTGGTCCAGCTTGTACGGCTGGCCGGCAAAGAGCGCCCGCGCTTCGGCGATGGACACTTCCCGCCGCACAAAGGGATAGTTGCTCCGGATGATGGCGCGCATCCGCTGCTCGACCTCGGCCAGGTCCTCAGTCGTCAGTGCGCGGGGCAGGTCAAAGTCGTAGTAGAAGCCGTTCTCGATCGGCGGGCCGAAAGCCAGCTTCCCCTCCGGAAAGATTGACAGCACCGCCTCCGCCATCACGTGCGCCGTCGAGTGCCGCAGCCGGTGCAGCGCTTCCTCGCCATCCTCATGTTCGTGTGCCATTCTGTCCTCCTCCAATAGTCAGATGTCGGGCAAACAAAAAGCCCCTCGCCCATGGGGCGAGAGGCAATCTCACGCGGTTCCACCCAATCCGGTGACAGACGAAACCTCCGTCCGCCACCCTCGTCCGGCTTGATAACGGGCGCCGCCCGGGGCCCTATACTCGGAGGTCCTTTCCAGGGCCCGCTCACAGGGGGTTTTCGTCGGGGCCATGGCTGGCGGAGCTTACACCCGGTGGCTCCCCCTCGCTGAAGCCGGTCCCCCGGCTACTCGTCCTGCTCTTCGCTTTTCGATATCTACTGCAGACCTTCGGTGTCTGCTGGCAGTGGGCGGTAGAGGACTTGAACCTCTGGCCTCCACGATGTCAACGTGGCGCTCTAGCCATCTGAGCTAACCGCCCAAAGTGCACACCATTCTACCACACCCGCGCCAGGGTGCAAATCCCGCCTTCCCGCTGTAGGGCGGGTTTCCATACCCTCCCTGCCCATAGTACTTCTTGGCAAAGTGCAGGAAATCCGACACAAAGGTATCGTACACATCCGGCTGATCGAAATTGATGTTGGGCACCACGTCGACGTCCAACCCCGGCGTCTGGTCCAGCCGCAGGGGAAAGTCATAGAAGAGGGCCCACCGCACCTTGTGGATGTTGGGCGACTTGAGAAAGACGTCGTCCAGGATGACCTCGAGGTCATTCCCCTTGCCGGCGCCGCGTGGCGTGATCCACTCGATCGAGAAGGCATCGACGCCATACTCGACCGCCCACTCGATCTGCTGGTAGACGACGGCCGGGTCGCTGGACCAATAGGTCGCGCCCAGAAGCGGGGTGAGCGCCGTATTCCGCTCGTGGTTCTCGTTCTCAAAGCCGCCCCAGAACCCTGGGCCGTAGTACCATAGGTTGAGCTGCCCGATGACGATGTACTTGTTTGGCGCAGTACCCAGGAAGGGTGCCGGCGAGACCTCGAAGGTCTGCGCGTTCTGCTCGCCCGGTTCGATGCCGTCCCAGGTGAGCACGGCGGCGGCCGATGGGGTCGCCTCCGGGTAGCTCGATATCTCGACCCGGGTCGAGCCGATGTGCCCGCGACCGATCTCGAACAAGAGCGGCTTGGCGGCCTCGAGCTCGGCGAGTAGGGCCTCCGCAACCAGCTCCACGCTCTTGCGGTCCTCGGCTCGGGCCAGCGATTGGCCGAGCACGAGCGAGTCACCCTCCAGTTCGGCCGGCTGAGCCTCTTGGCTGGAAGAGCTCACCCTGACCTCATGCACCGTTCCGCCGCCGGCAAGCCGCACGGTGGTCCAGTCCGAGGTCGTGCTGACCCTGATCTGGACGCGGTAGGAGGGCGTGGGCACCTCCGGCCGTGCCGTGGTGGCAGTGGGCGAAGGCTCCACAGCTTGCGTGGGCCGGCTGGTGCGTGTGGCTGGCGGGACGACCGGCTCGGAGGTGGGAGACGGCTGAGCCGGCTCCGAGGGTGAGACGGTGGGCACGGGCGCCGCAGAAGCCTCCGTCGGCACCGGCGCGCTGGTGGCTGGGGGGCCACCACAGGCGACGGTAAGCAGCAGGGCCAGAGCGCCGCCCAGGAGCCTCACGGCACAGGATCTTGCCTTCATCGTGGCCCCCTTCTGGCGTGGGGCGCTTCCTGTCCTGCGACAGGACGTGCCGCCTGTCAGGCGAGCCCCCAGGCCGTTGGCCTCCCAGGTCTGCCTCGGGGCAGCTTCACGGTCTGCCCTATCATACCCCCAAGTCGAGCGCCGTGCAAGGGCGGGATGGCAGCCATGAGGGAGCGCCCCATCTCAACATAGCCATTGCATACACTCCTTCATCGTACAGGATTCGGATTGGTTGTCCCAGCCTCGATAGATTGAGAAATCGCATCCGCCAGGTGCATCCTCCCAATCCGCTGCCTCCGAGCCAGCTTAGGAGTTCGGTGCGACGTCCCTGGCGGCCGACCAAGACGGCCGGGGTGCCGGTGCACTCACGCACGCTGACAGACGGTGTTGTTGACAGCCCGTCCGGGGTCTGGTACGATCGTCTGCTGGGCGCCAGGGATGCGCCCCATCCTGCAATGTGCGACATCCCATCGAGGCACCTGTGACCGGCGGAAAGCTGCCTGCAGACGGAGCAGGGCCGCGCTCGATCCGCGTATTTGTCTCCTCCACGTTCCGCGACATGCAGGCGGAGCGCGACGAGCTGGTCAAGCGCGTGTTTCCCCAGCTCCGCAAGCTGTGCGAGGAAAGGGGCGTCGCCTGGGGCGAGGTTGACCTGCGCTGGGGCGTGACCGGGGAGCAGGCCGCCGAAGGCCAGGTCCTCCCCATCTGCCTCGAAGAGATCAAGCGCTGCCGGCCCCATTTTCTTGCCCTGCTGGGCGAGCGCTACGGCTGGGTCCCCGGCGACCTGCCGGAGGAGCTGGTGGTGCGCGAGCCCTGGCTGGCGCGGCAGCGCGGCCGGTCGGTGACCGAGCTGGAGATTCTGCACGGCGTCCTGAATGACCCCAAGAAGGCCCATCGCGCCCTCTTCTACTTCCGCAGCCCGACCTACGTGGACTCTTTGCCGGCCGAGCAGCGCGCCGAGTACCGCGAAGAGCCCACCGTCGAGGAGGTCGCGCAGCTCGGGGAGGGCGAGGCGCTGCGCAGGGCAGGGGAGCGGCGCCGCCAGCTCGACGATCTCAAGGCACGCATCCGGGCGAGCGGGCTGCCGCTGCGCGAAGGCTACTCCGATCCGGTGACTCTTGGCGAGCTGGTGCTCGCCGATCTCACCGCGATCGTCAACTCCCTCTACCCCGAAGGAACCCAACCCGCACCGCTGGAGCGAGAGGCGGCGGAGCACGAAGCCTTCGCCCGCAGCCGGTCGGCGCTGTACATCGGCAGGGAAAACGACTTCGCGCGTCTCGATGCCCACGCGCTGGGGAGCGGCCCGCCATTGGTCGTCGTAGGCGAATCCGGCATCGGCAAGTCTGCGCTGCTCGCGAACTGGGCGCTGCGCTTCCGGGGCAGGCACGCCGCGGCCGCGCCCGGGCCGCGGCCTTCGCTATGGCGGAGGCTTATGCAGCGCGGAGTACCCGACTCCCCAAGCGCGGAGCCCGAGCTCACCCTCCAGCACTTTGTCGGGGCCACGCCCTACAGCGCGGACGGGTCGGCCATGCTGCGGCGCCTGATCGCCGAGCTGGGGCGGTGGCTGGGCGTCCCGGCAGACATCCCGGACCGGCCCGACGCCCTGCGCGCCGCCTTTGCCGAATGGCTCGCCCGGGCCGCGGCGCACGGGCGCGTCGTGCTGGTGCTCGATGGGCTCAACCAACTGGAGGATCGCGACCAGGCTCCTGATCTGGTGTGGCTTCCAACCGAGCTGCCGGCCAACATCCGGCTCATCCTCTCGACCCTGCCCGGCAGGCCGCTGGACGAGCTCAAGAGGCGCGGCTACCCCGAGTTGGAGGTGCAGCCCCTTGCACCGGACGAGCGCGGACGGCTAATCGCGGGCTACCTGGCGCAGTATGGCAAGGCGCTCAGCCCGGACCGGGCAGCACGGGTTGCGGCGGCGCCGCAGTGTGCCAACCCCCTCTACCTGCGGGCCATGCTGGAGGAGCTGCGGCTCTTTGGCACGCACGAGCGCTTGGAGGAGCGGATCGGCCATTACCTCGAGGCCGCGTCTGTTGCCCAGCTCTACGAAAAGATCCTCGCCCGCTACGAGGAGGACTATGAGAGGGACCGGCCTGGCCTGGTAGGGGACGCGCTGTCGCTGATCTGGGCGGCGCGCCGCGGGCTGTCGGAGGCGGACTTGCTGGAGCTGCTGGGCGAGGACGGCCGCCCCATGCCGCGGGCCCGGTGGTCGCCGCTCTACCTGGCGGCGGAGGCGTCCCTGCTCAACCGCGGAGGGTTGCTCGGCTTCGGGCACGCCTACCTGCGCCAGGCGGCGGAGCACAGATACCTGAGCTCCCAGGCCGGGCAAAGGGCAGCGCACCTCAGGCTGGCGGATTACTTCGGCGCGCGGGAGCTGGGTGCCCGGCGGGTGGACGAAGAGCCGTGGCAGCTCGCACAGGCGCGAGCGTGGGAAGGGCTGGCTGCGCTGCTTGGCGACCTCGTCTACTTCGACGCGGCCTGGAGGGCCGACCCGTACCAGGTGAGGGCCTACTGGGTGCAGGTGGAGGCCGGCTCGGAGCTGCGGATGGCCGATGCCTACCGCGAGGTGCTGGCGGCGCCCGGCGAGCTCGACCAAAACGCCGTATGGAGGCTCGGTTTCCTGCTCGAGGGGGCCGGCTACCGGGACGAGGCCCTCGCGCTGCGCGAGCACCAGGCCGGCGAGTTCCGCCGGGCGGGCGACGGCGCCCGCCTCGCGGTGGCACTCGGCGGCCAGGGCAGCATTCTGCTTGCACGCGGCGACACCGGCGCAGCCATGGCGCTGTACGAGGAGCAGGAACGGCTCAGCCGGAGGCTGGGCAACAAGGCGGAGCTGGCCGGGTCGCTCAGTGGTCAGGCCACCGTCCTCTACGCGCGCGGCGACCTGGACGGCGCGATGGCGCTCTACAGGGAGGAAGAACGCCTGGACCTGGAGCTGGGCAACAGGGCCAACGCCGCGAGATCACTCGGCAACCAGGCGCTGATCCTGCAGGACCAGGGCGACCTGGACGGGGCGATGGCGCTCTCCAAGCGCCACGAGCGGCTCTGCCGCGAGCTGGGCGACAGGCTCGGCGTGGCCAACTCTCTCGGCTGGCAGGCCAACGTCCTTCGCATCCGCGGCGACCTGGAAGGCGCCACGGCCCTGCTGATAGAAGAGGAGCACCTCTGCCGGGAGCTCGGGCAGAAACAGCGGTTGGCCTATGCGCTCTGCGGGCAGGCATTGGTCCTCCAATCGCGCGGCGAGCTCGAAGCTTCGATGGCGCTGGCGAAGGAGGCGGAGCGCCTCTTCCGCGAGCTCGGGGAAAAGGCCGGAGTGCAGCGCACTCTCGGCCTCCAGGCGCTCGTCCTCTTCGACCGGGGCGACCTGCAGGCCGCGATGGCCCTGCACAACGAGCAGGAGGCGCTGTGCCGCGAGCTCGGATTCAAGTCCGAGCTGGCCAAGTGCCTCGCCAACCAGGCCCGGGTCCTGCGCGAGTGGGGCCGGCTGGACGCGGCGATGGACCTGTTCAGGGAGGCGGAGCGCCTCAGCCGTGAGCTGGCGGAGAAGATGGTCCTGGCGCTGTGCCTCGGCGGCCAGGCATTGATCCTCCACCAGCGCGGCGACCTGGACCGGGCACTTGCGCTGCGCAAGGAAGAGGAAAAGCTGACCCGCGAGGTGGGGGACAAGAAGGGGCTGGCGATCTCACTCGGGAACCAGGCCAACCTGCTCCAGCACCGCGGCGATCCGGAGGGAGCCATGGCCCTGCACCGGGAGTCGGAGCGGCTCTACCGCGAGCTGCACGACGAGCAGGCGCTTTCCTCGTCGCTGGGAAACCAGGCTGGAATCCTGTACGATCGCGGCGACCTGGACGGAGCCCTGGGGCTCTACCGGGAACAAGAGTCCATCTGCCGCAGGATAGGCTACCCGATGGGACTCCGGGCCGCGCTGGAGAACCAGGCGGCGATCTTCAGAAAGCGCGGCGAGCTGGACCGAGCATTGACCCTGTTGGGCGAGTCCGAGAGCCTGGCCCGCCGGCTGGGCTCCAACGAGGGCATCCAGGCGGCGCTGGGCGGGCGGGGCAACGTGCTCTTTGACCGCGGCGACTTGGACGGGGCCATGAGGTGCTTTGACGAGCAGGAGCGCCTGTGCCGCGAGCTGGGGCACAAGCAGGGGATTGCCGCAGCGCTCACCGGCCGGTCGGCGGTGCTCGAGGCGCGCGGGGACCTCAGTGCGGCGCTGGAGCTGCGCCGGGAGGTGGAACGCCTGTTCCGCGAGCTCGGGGACAAGAGGCGGGTCGCTGTCGCGCTGACCGGGCAGGCAGCGCTGCTGTATGCCGGCGGCGACGTGCACGGACTGCTGCCGCTCTTACAGGAACTGGAGCGCCTGTACCGCGAGCTGGGCGACGCCGGCGGGCTGGCCCAGTCACTCGACGGGCAGGCTTTCGTTCTCACCGGCCGCGGGGACTGGGCAGGGGCGCTGGCCCTGTATGGGCAGGCGTCGGCCCTCCACCGGCAGCAGGGGAACGACCGGGCGCTGGCTGCCTCACTTGCCAATCAGGCCTACGTCCTGGGCGTTCGACTGAGCCGGCCGGGCGATGCGCTCGACCTGGCGGAGGAAGCCTGCCTTGTGGCGGCCCGGTGCGGCGACGCCGCATTGCACCAGCAGGTGGGGGTGATCCGTGCCCAGATCCAGCAGGCCCAGGTGGGGACGGGGGCGGGCAGTACGCCATCCGGTTGACCGCTGCGAGACAGCCCCCTGCGCTCGCGCCGCAGGGAAGCCGCGTGCGGGCGCCCGTTATAGGGCGGGTTTCCATACCCACCCCTCCCCGCTACAGGTCGCTGTCTACGCTCCTGGTCGCCTCTCGCTCCGGGAATATCCACTTCATGATCTGGTCCACCAGCCCAAACACCCGGTTCTCCTTGAAGCCGGCCACCATCGACACAAAGTAGATAACCCACGGCGTCACCATCGGCACTGCTGCCCCCGTTTGGCTGTCGATCATGCCCGACGGCCAGATCCCCAGGCTGGTGACCAGCAGACTCACGATCATGTACACCGTCGCACCCAGCACCAGGCCAAAGAAGGGCTTGCCCAGGTACGAGATGTTGTAGTGTCCGTCAAAGTCGCGGGCCGAGATATGCTTGAACAGGCTGTACCAGATGGCCAGCACGCCGCCGATCCCGCCCCACACCATTGATGGCAGCAGCACCCTCGGATCGACAACGCTGTTTCTCAGGTTCAGCAGGGCGATCGTGTCCTGGACATACGCCGAGTCCAGCAGGATGATGCTCGCTGCGTACACCATCCCCCACAGCAGGCCCCAGCCAAAGATCCACCACGCGTTCTTCCTGGCCCCGCTCGCACTCGTCGAGGCGCGCTTCAGGCGGGCGCGCGCCAGCTTGACATAGTACTCGGCCTGTGCCAACCGGCTGACGTCGTTGCGCAGCACGATATCCCTGGCCTTTAGCAAGGCGTTGTAGCACTCGGTGGCGATCGACTCATTGTCGCCCACCTCGTTCAGCACCTGCTCATATACCTCGTCGATCTCGGCATTCAGTTTGGCAAGCCGGTTGGCTGCTGCGGCCAGCAGCTCCTCCTCTTGGTCGGCCGTGAGGCCGGTCTCGGGCAGCACGATCGGCTCGACCCTCTCCTCCGGCTCCTGCATGTCCCAGCCGTCCCGCGCCGTCTCCAGCGCGGCCGCGATCGGGTCGACGTCCCCTGCGCTGACCGTCTCGGGAGCTCCGCCGGCCTGGATGGCCTCCGTCCTGTCGCTTGCCTGTCCGGCCGGCGCCGCTTGCGAGATGGCCTGGGCAAGCTCGTCGTGCGCGATGAGGGCCAGCTCTGTCTCCGGCGAAGGCGGCCAGTCGGCCGACTCCAGCCACGGCGCATCGGCCAAAGCCTGCACCGGCTCGGCGGCTTTCGCCTCTTCGTACAGCGCAGAGCCCACTTCGTCCGCGCCGGGCAGTGCTTGCTCAGGAACGGCTGGCGCGGCGGCCTCGATCTCGGCCGGTGGGGAGGCCGCCTCGCCGGTGTCCGGTCCGGGCTGGCTTTGGGTGGCCTGCGGTGAGCCGAGAAGCACTTCTGTGTCCTTTCCCTTGACGCTCGATTGCTGGTTTGGCATCGTTCATCTCCTCCGTCAGGTTCAGCCACGCTCAATTATACACAAGAACCCGAAAAAATGCAAGAAAACGAGTAAGAGAGTGAAAGAACCTGTTGGCCTGGACTCTGCAGAAACCCGGCCTGCGACTTGACACCCGCGCGACGGGCAGAGTACAATGCTCCGGGCCTCTGGGAGGGGCACTCTGAGTGAGAAACAAGATACCGCCCGCCGTGGCAGTCCTTGCAGCGATTCTGCTGCTGACCCTCGTCACTGCATCGGGGATGTCCGTCTCTGCCCACCGGGCAGCGCCCCGGCAGCCGGCCGGGGTACCAAACCCAGACTCCCTCCTGGTCGGGCAGGATGCGCAGTTGCCGCTCGGCTCTCGAGACGGGGGGACACCGGCTGGCCCTGTGCAAGTCTTCATCCCTGCCGCGTTCCACGGCTTCCGGACCTGCACCCCAGATTCGCCCTTCTCGATCCAGATTGCCGCGCTGCACCAGATTACCCCAGGAGCTGCCTCCAAGGCGGAATGGATGGCCTGGTACGAGGCCGTCCTCCCCAGCTTGGTGCAGGCACTCAAGGAGTCCGGGGCGTGTTGGGCGCGGGTCCTGATCGACTGGGAGGTCATTGAGCCCGAAGCGCCGCTGCCGGGCCAGCCGCCCGTCTACAGCTGGAGGTACCATGACCCCAAGTTGGCGTTGATCGGGGGGACCGGCGTACAGATGGTCGGGACGGTAGAAATGGTGCCGGACTGGGCGCGCGCCGTCGATCCGGAGCTTCCCGACCTGCGCTGCACGGCGATCGACCCCGACCGATTTGGCGACTTTGCCCAGTTCCTCACCGACGTGGTCAACCGCTACAAGCAGTCTCCCTACAACATCCACGTTTGGGAGCTGCGCAACGAGCCCGACGGCACCTGGGAAGACCGGGCGCTCGTAGGACAGGGATGCGCCGGGTTCCGTGGTGACCTCTACGCCCAGATGGCGCAGCATGCCTACGCCGCGATCAAGGCGGCGGATCCGTCAGCCACGGTTCTGATGGGCGGAGTGGCCTACGATTGGTTCACCGACAGCTATCCCGTGGATCCCAACGGACCCTTCTACCGCTACTTCCCCGACGAGGTGGCGGCTGCCGGCGCTGCTCCCTACCTGGACGCGATCAACCTCCACTACTTCGAAGATTTCGCCGGCGAGTGGGAGCGCTGGGATCCCAACAGCGAGGATCGGCGCAACGGCTGGCTGCCTGCGCCGACCTGTGGCGACCTCTTTGACGGCGCGGGCACCGAGTACTACGCCGGCGGCATCGATCTGATCGCCAAGGTGAGCCACTTTCGCAACCGGCTGTCGACCTGCTTCGGTGTGGACAAGCCGGTCTGGGTGACCGAGCTGGCGACGCCTGGTATCCCGGGCGACGCCTCTTCTATGGCGCAGCAGGCGCGCTACGTGGTGCAGGCCTACAGCCGTGGGCTGTCGGTGGGCGTCAGGAGCCTCAACTGGTTCGCGTTGGTGACCCCCCCCGGCGATCCCGGCACGCAGGGGCTGGTCTACTTTGACGAGACCGGCCAGCTAATTGCCAAGCCGTCCTTCGATACCTACAAGACGATGGTCTCGCAGCTTGCCGGCTGGCACTACGCTTCCACGCTGGGGGTAGAGGGTGTGGAGGGCTACCTGTTCCAGGGGACGGCCGGGAAGACAAAGACGGTCGCCTGGGCCAACGCTGGGCCCCTGGTGGCGGCCTACCTGGCGTTTCCTGGGGCGGCGCGGCTGGAAGTGGTAGACCGGACGGGGAGCACGAGCACGGTGGTAGACGGCGGTGCGGGTGACGCCGACGGAGCCAGGGACGGGACGGTGACGATCGAGCTGCCGGGAGCGCCGGTGGACCCAGACCCGAACAGCCCGCCGACTCGCTTCACCGCAGAGCCGTACTTCATCTCCGAGCCGTAGGGGTTGCCCGGGATGGCCACCCCGGCCGCCGGTCGTCAGGTGCCGTTCCCGCCGCCGTAGCGTGGGGCCTCGTGCCCGTCCCTGCGGACCCTCTCTGGACTGCTGCGGGTGGCTGGCTCCCCTGCGCCAGGAGTGCTGCGGCACGCGACACCAGCAGGCTGGTGGCAGCCCCTTCCCGCTGAAGTCGTGCCTCCACCCACAGCAGCGGCGCGGTGCGCAGCACTGCACGGTATCGCTGGTAGACGTCCGGCCGCACGATCAGGTTCATCAGCCCTTCTTCATCCTCCAGGGTAATAAAGAGAAACCCCTTGGCGGTGGGTGGGCGCTGGCGGACGACGGGCCAGCCGGCTACCCGCACGGTTTCTCCGTCGCGCCTCGCCGCCAGCTCGCTGGTGCTCAGCACTCCCCGCGCGCGCAGCGCTTCCCGGTAGAGGCCGGTGACTTGGCCGCCGGCTGAGAGCCCCATCAGCTCATACTCCCACGACATCTGCTCCTCCCGGCCCAGCGCCGGCAGCGGCACCTCTTCCACCGGGACGTCGATCTCCAGCCCCTCTTCGCGATACTCCAGCCCGCCCAGTGCCCAGAGAAGCTCGCGCCGCGCCAACCCAAGGCCGTCCATCGCGCCGGCACGGATGAGGTTCTCCACGGCCGGCCGTGGCAGCCGCGTGCGCCGGCAGAAATCCGCCAGGTTGGCGAAAGGCCCTGTCCCGCGTCCCTCGGCAATGCGCTCCTGCCCGACCTCGCCCAGGCCGTGTACGTAGCGCAGCCCCAGCCGGATGACTCTCTTCCCGGGCGCCTTGCCTTCCTTTGCCTGCTCGAGCGTGCATACCTCCAGGCTGGCATTGATGTCCGGCCCAAGGACTCCGACGCCGTGGCGCCTGGCATCTCCGATCAGCACCTCGGGTGGGTAGAACCCCATGGGCTGTTGGTTGAGCAGGGCACAGGCAAGCTCAGCCGGGAAATAGGCCTTCAGGTAGAGGGTCTGGTAGGCCACCAGGGCAAAGGCTGCCGCGTGCGACTTGCAGAAGCCAAACCCGGCAAAGCCGGCCAATTGCCGGTAAATCTCCTCCGCCACTGCTCGTTCTACCCCTCGTGCCTGCGCGCCGGCCACGAACTTGCCCCGGATCGCCTCCATCGCTTCCTCCGACCGGCTGCGGCTCATCGCCCTTCGCAGGCGGTCGGCCTCGGCCGGCGTGAACCCCGCCACCGCCATGGCCACCCGCAGCACCTGCTCCTGGAACACGATCACCCCCATCGTCTCCGCCAGCACCGGCTCCAGCGCAGGGTGGAGGTAAGTAACCGGCTCCAGCCCCTTCCGCCGCCGCAGGTAGGGGTGCACCATGCCGCCCTGGATCGGCCCCGGCCGGATGAGCGCGGTCGCGACGACAATGTCCTCGAAACGGCTCGCCTGCATCTTGGGCTGCATCTGTGCCTGGGCGCGGCTCTCCACCTGGAAGCAGCCCACCGTGTCCGCCTTCTGAAGGAGTGCGTACACCGCCGGGTCGTCCAGCGGCAGTCGCTCTAGATCCGGCGCCTCCCCCCGCTCCGCCCGGATGTAGCCCAGCGCCTCCTCCACCACGCCCAAGGTGCGCAGCGAGAGCAGGTCTATTTTGATCAGCCCGGCATCCTCGACGCTGTCCTTGTCCCATTGGACCACCACCCGGCCGGGCATCGTTGCCCGCTCCAGCGGCACCACCTCGACCAGGGGCGCCGCGGTGATGAGCAGCCCGCCGACGTGGATGGAGAGGTGGCGTGGGACGCCTTCGATCTGCGTGAGCAGCTCCGCCAGCAGGGGCCACGGCAGGGCGGCGCCGCCCTCGACCGGGTCCGGCGCAGCCAAGGAAAACTCCTCCACCAGCAGCCCGATGGCCTTGGCCACCGAGTGGGTGTCGAGCGATTTGGCCGCCCGGTCGATCACGTCCCTCGGAAAGCTCAGCGCCTTGGCCACGTCTCGCACCGCCGAGCGGGCCCGGTAGGTGACGACGTTGCACACCATCCCGGTGTGCTCCTCGCCATAGCGCCGGTAGACGTACTGGATCACCTCCTCGCGCCGGTCGGCCGCAAAATCGACGTCGATGTCCGGCATAGTGCCCGTCCCCTCGCTCAGGAACCGCTCGAACAGCAGATTGTGGCGCAGCGGATCGACCGGCGTGATGCCCAGCAGGTAGGCGACCAGTGAGTTAGCGGCCGAGCCCCGCCCCTGGCAGCGGATGCCCTGCTCGCGGGCAAACCGCACGATATCCCACACCACCAGGAAATAGCCGGCCAGCCCCGCCCGCTCGATGACGGCCAGCTCGTGGTCGAGCTGCCGCTCTGCCTGTCCCCGGTCCAGGACCGGCTTCTGCGCCATGCCCATTTCGCACAGGTGGCGCAGGTAGCTCTGGGGCGTGTGGGGCTCCGGAACGGCAAAAGCCGGCAGCCGCTGCGCCGAGAAATCCAGGCACGCTTCGCACCGCTCCGCGATGCGCACCGCGTTGCGCAGCGCCTCCCGCCGGTCAATCCCTGCCGGGCCGTCGCCCGCAAAGAGGGCCTCCATCTCCTGCGGTGACTTGAGGTACTGCTCCGAGTTGGGATGCAGCAGGCCGGCCGCCAGCGCCTCGGGCAGGGTCGCCAGGTGGCGGACGCAGGTCAGGACGTCGTGCAGGCGCTGCCCGGAGCGCGCGGCATAGTGCACGTTGTTGGTCGCCACCAGCCCCGTGCCCAGCCGCTCTGCGACCTGCGCCAGCATGGCCTCGAGCCGCCCCTCGCCGGGCACAAGGTGACGCTGGATCTCGATCCAGAAACGCCCTCTGCCCAACGCCTCGCCCAGCCGGCCGGCTGTCTCGACCGCTTGCCCCTCGCTCCCGCCCTGCAGTGCCAAAGCGACTGCGCCCTTCCGGCATCCCGAAAGGCCCACCAGCCCCCCGGTGTGCTGTGCCAGGGTATCGAGCGACAGCCGAGGCTGCCCCTTCTGCCCGGCCAGCTGCCCGGCGCTCAACAGCCGGCACAGGTTGGCATATCCCTCCCGCGACTCGGCCAGCAGCGTCAGGTGCCCTAGCCCCTCCAGTGCAACCTCGGCGCCGATGATGGGCCGGATGCCCTCCTCCTTCGCCGCCTGCCAAAAGCGCACCGCGCCATACAGGCCGCCGTGGTCCGTCAGCGCCAGCGCCCGGTAGCCAAGCGCCGCCGCCTGCCGGGCCAGCGCTTCCGGTGACGACGCCCCGTCCAGCAGCGAGAAATAACTGTGGCAGTGCAGCTCGACGTACTCAGTCACGCCGTCCCGCTGTGGCCCGTTGTGGCCGGTCTCCTGACCGGCCACACGCCCATCGTCCATGGTCTGTGGTCCATCGTCCGCCGTTAGTCATACACCCGCACCAGGAACCATCCCCCGGCGTACAGGTCCTGGTAGAGAAGGCACAGCAGACCCGTGCCGGTGGTCACCTTGACATACTCGCGCCAGATAGCTTCCTCTGCATCCCACCAGCGGGTGTGGACCCGCCACCGGCTGAGATACTCCTCGATGTCATGGAGCCCTCCCTGCCAGGCAAAGCCGGCCGGCGCCTCTTCCCTCTCGCCCCATGTCGTGACCGGCTGCCCGGCCGGCCAAAAGCGTGTCATCGCCTTGCCTACGACTGCCAGGTAATGCGCCACTCCGGCAGCAGGGCGCCGGGCTGCGTGAGCACCGCCCGGCGCAGGCGGTTGGCCCCAAAGCGGGTCGCCAGGTACCGCTCCACCTCCTGCAGCCTCCCTTTCCGCTCCTCTTCCTGTGGAAAGAGCGTCATCTGCTGCGTCGCGGCATCCTGGATCTGCTCCAGGCTCACCTCCAGGCCGGTAGCGCCCGCCTGCCAGCACATGTCGTCCAGCATCTCCCCCAGCGCCCGCACCATCCGCTCCTCGTGGGTCACCGGCACAAAGAAGGCACGCTCCTTCTCCTGGCGCGCGCCCCGCTCAAAGTCGACCGCCAACCGTACCTGCCCGCAGGCCTGCAGCTCCCCTCGCAGCTCGGCCAGCAGGGGAGTCGCCAGTTGGCCCAGCGCAGCCGTCAGCCCTTCCCGCTCGGCCAGCGGCGCATCGAGCTCGATTGCGGCCTGTAGGCGCCGCGCCTGCCCGCGCGGGACGACCGGCCGGTTGTCCTCGCCTCGGGCGCAGAGGTGAGCGAGGTGCCCCGCCCGCCCAAACTGCTGCCCCACCGCCGCCGGCGGGAGCGCCGCAAAGTGGCCCAAAGTGATCAAGCCCAGGAAACGCAGTCGCTGCAGCGGCTCTTCCTCCAGCGGCAGCAGGGTGACCGGCAGCGGGTTCAGAAAGGGCCTCTCCTGTGCCTGTCCGACGGTCAGCAGCCTCCCCGGCTGCGTGCGCCGCGCGGCCGCTTGGGCCGTGAACTTGTTCTTGTCCCACCCCAGGGCCGGCTGGAGGGCAACCCCAAGCTCCCCGCGCACCCCGTGGCCGATCTCTCTCAGCAGGCCCGTCGCGGCGCCCGGCTCGCGGGCAAGGTCCGCAAGGTCCGCGTACGCCGCCCCCCAGCCGTGCGGCTCCACCCCGGCCGAGTACCGTTCCAACACCTGGAACAGCGCCTCTTGCTCCGCCCGGCAGTGCTCCAGGTCTGCTTCCACCAGGCGTGCCTCCGGACAGCGAACTCTGGCTGCCTGGGCCGTCATTTCCGGAAGGACGGCGCAGGCCCTGGCTTCGCTGCTGGCATCCAGGACCCGCCCGTCCGGGCCCAGCAGGACCAGCGGGCCGGCCGGCATGTCCGGCCTGTCACGCTGCGCCAGGGCGGCCGCAAAGCGGGGGATGGTACAATAGAGAACAGACATCTAGATGCCGTCGCCGTGTACCGTGCCGTTGAACTCGATCGTCAGTTGGACCACCTGCCCTGCCGGCCCATGCCGGTTTTTTAGCACTTCTACGCGCGCCTTGTAGCCCCGGACGTCGCCGTTCTGCCTGAGCCAGCTCTCGCGCACCACCTGCAGCCGGATGGTGGATGCGTGGGCAAGCGCTGAGAGGGCCGGCGATCGCGCGTCGAGCGAGTCGTGCAGGACAAGGAGGACCGTGCCGGAGCGGCCCAGCGGCGCCCGCAGCCGGCCCAGCGTGGCAGCCAGCAGCTGGGCCGCGGCTGCATCCCCCCACAGAAACTCCACCGTGTCAAGGACCATCGCGGCCAGGCTTCCGCAGCGCGCCAGGGCTTCGGTCATCGCCAGGGCCTCCGTCAGATCCTGCGGCGCGCCGGCCATCAGGCGGGAAAGATCCACGCCACAGCGGTGTGCATAGTCGGCGTCAAAGTAGCGGGCCTGGTCGATGTAAGCCACCTGGCCCCCGCTCCGCTGCGCCTGCGCCAAGAATTTCAGCGCCAGGGTCGTCTTTCCCGACGTCGCCGGCCCCACGATCTCACAGACACTTCCCTTCGGCAGGCCGCCGGTTACCAGCGCACGATCGAGCGTTTCAAAGCCGGTCGGGACATGGGGGACGGCTGCTGCAGAGCCGGCTGCCCGGCCCCCTGTCCCGCTGGCCACAGCCCACGGGCCGTAGCGGCCCTGGAGGGCCGCCACCGTCATCTCCAGTTGAGGCTGTTTCCGTTTCCGCTCATTGCCCAAGGTTGCCTCCTCTGCTCGCCGCACGCCTTCTGTAGGGTGATTCCTATTATATAGAACATCTGTGCTGGTGTCAAACACCCTACCCCCGCTTTTCATCGCCCACCCTGCGATGATTGTTTCTGGAAAAATGGGCATTTTGGGATAGTATATGAAAGATTTTGTCAGAGTGTCAGAGCTCGCGAACCCAACGCATGCGCGCCTTCTCGTAGGGCGGGCCCCCACATCCGCCCGCAACTCCCTCTCCCCGAAGGGGAGAGGGGTGGGGTGAGGGGGTGATCCCCCCTTCCCCAAGCCATGCGCCCCTCTCACCTTGCAGCCGGCCCAAAAGTCGCTATAATTGGCTGCTACCAATCTTGCATCCGAGGTTTAGGTCATGCCGAAACGAACATGGCAGCCCAAGGTCCGGCGCCGCCAGCGCGTCCACGGATTTCGGACTCGAATGAGCACCCGGGGAGGGCGCGAAGTGATCAAGGCCCGGCGCGCCAAGGGCCGGAAGCGCATCACAGTCTAGCGTTGGCCTCCATCAGGCTGCGGCACATGCACCACGGGCCGGCGCACAAATGCAGAAGAGGCTTCGGCTGCGGGACGGAGACAGCTTTCGGGCCGTCCGAAAGGATGGCCGCGTCCTGCTCCACCCTTTGCTTGTCCTCTCATGGATGCCAAATGGCCTGGAACACAGCCGCTTTGGCTTCTCCGTGGGCCGGCGCATAGGCACAGCCGTGAAACGCAACCAGGTCAAGCGCTGGATGCGCGAATCTGTGCGCCTCCGCATCAAGAATGCCGAGATCGCTGCCGGCTGGGACGTCGTCCTGGTCGCGCGCCACCCGGCGCGCGAGGCGGCCTTTGCCGACGTTGACCAGGCGATCGGCCTGCTGCTGCGCCGGGCGGGCTTGGCGAGCGGATTGTCGTGAGATACCTGCTTCTGGGACTGATCCGGCTGTACCAGCTGACCCTTTCCAGGATCCTGCCGCCCTCCTGCCGTTTCTACCCTTCTTGCTCCCGCTATGCCTACGAGGCAATCCGCCGCTACGGGCCGCTCACTGGCGGCTGGATGGCCGCCAAGCGCGTTGGGCGCTGTAACCCCTTTCATCCTGGCGGTTACGATCCCGTCCCGGAACCATAAACCGGTCGATCGAGGAGGAATGAGTTTGAAGCACACGAGTCGTTTGTTGGGGGCCCTCGCCATGCTCACCATGCTGGCGTTGGTCCTGTCTTCTTGTGGGGCAGCGCCGGTGTCGCAGGACTGGCCTGACCTGGCCGTCGAAGACGACATCGTCTACCTGGTCGCCGGGTCCCCCCAATCTGTCTATCTACTGGATGCCAAGACGGGTGTCCAGAAGGCAACCTACAACCCATCGATCCAGTCTGCCGGCGCCCGCTACTGGAGCCCCGTCACGACCGGCGGGGAGCTGGCTTTTGTCGGGTTTGGAGTGCAGGAGGCCAAGACCTACGGCCTCTATGCCTTTGATCCCCTCACCGGTCAGGAACGCTGGCACGTGGCAACCGACGCCTTCATCCTCGGTGCCCCCGTCTATGCCGGCGGCGTCGTCTACTTCGGCACGTCCGACGGAAAGGTCTATGCCGTCGACGTGGAGACGCGCAACGTCAAGGGAGGCTGGCCTTTCCAGGCCAAGGATGCCGTCTGGGGATCGCCCCTCGTGGCCGATGGCAAGGTATACGTGGCCTCGCTCGGCCACCATCTCTACGCCCTCGATGCCCAGTCGGGCTCCCTCTTGTGGGACTATGAGGCTGATGGCGCCATGGCCGTGCGGCCGGCCCTGGATCCCGAGACGGGCATCCTCTACATCGGCGACATGGTCGGCAAGCTGAACGCGGTCCACGCCGACTCGGGCAAGCCGGTCGAACGCTTCTCTTTCCAGGCCAAGAACTGGATCTGGTCCGAAGTGCTGGTCTCCAGCGACCGCCTCTTCGTCACGTCTCTCGACGGCAACCTCTACGCCCTCGACCCGGCCACCGGCGCGGTGCTTCCTGCCTTCCCCTTCGACGGGGGCGATGCCTTGCGGGCGGCACCCGTCCGGTACGGGGACGCCGTCTACATCGCCTCCTATGAGGGCAAGGTCACGGCGGTCAACGCCGAGACCGGCGTCTCGATGTGGCAGTGGCCCAGCGGCCTTCCTACGGCCCAGGTCCTGACCTCGCCGGTCGTGGCCGGCGATACGCTCTATCTGCTCCAGGCCAGTGGGCAGTTGTTCGCCCTGGAAGCCGAGACCGGCGTCCAGAGCTGGTCGTTCACCCTAACTACCCAGTAGGACTCCACGGATCGGGTCCCCTCCCGGCCACTTGTGCCGGGCGCTGGCCCTCTGTGAAGATACGCTGACTGACAAGTCGAGGAGGTGTCGTTGGGCGAGCTGTTCAATGAAGCAATCATTCGGCCCATGCTGAATGTTCTGCTGCTGTTGTCACACGTACTCTGGGACCAATACTGGCTGGCCATCATTGTCTTCACGATCGTGATGCGCCTTATCATGACGCCGCTGATGCTGCCGCAGCAAAAGTCGGCCAAAAAGATGCAGCAACTGCAGCCCAGGCTCAAAGAGCTCCAGGCCAAGTATGGCAAAGACCGCGAGAAGATGGCCCAGGCGCAGATGGCGCTCTACAAGGAAGCCGGCGTGAGCCCCCTGGGAGGCTGCCTGCCCACCCTGGTCCAGTTCCCGATCTGGATTGGCCTCTACCAGTCCATCATCCACTCGCTGGGCCACCAGCCCCTTAACCTCGTCGCCCTCTCCCAGGATATCTACCTGAAGTGGTCCTGGCTCTGGAGTGACGTCCCCCTGAACCGCTTTTTCCTGGGGATGGACCTTAGCCTCACCCCCCAGCAGATGGGAGGCGTGACCTATGTTCTGCCGATCTTGGTCGCCTTTACCATGTGGCTGCAGAGCAAGATGATGACGCCGGCCGGCGCCGGAGACCCGCAGTCGCAGTCGATGAATCAGAGCATGACCACGATGATGCCTCTGATGTTCGGCTTCTTCAGCCTCAGCTTTTCCGCCGGTCTCTCCTTCTACTTCATCGTCTCGAACATCATCGGCATCATCTCACAAGGCTTTATCTCCGGCTGGAGTGGACTCAAGTTCTGGGAAGGCATGAGCCTTTCCAAGCTCTTCAGTGGTGGCGCCAGGGCCGGTGCCCCAAGGCCGTCAGGCACCAAGGAAGTGGAAGCCACCACGGCCAAGACCCAAAAAGGAATGTCAAGTGGAAGCAGCACAGCCAGAAAGAAGAAGCGTCGTCGCAAGCGGTAAAACCGTCGAGGATGCCATCAAGAATGGCCTAGCGATGCTGGGCCTTCGCCGGGAGCAGGTAGATGTCGAGGTCATGAGCGAGGGCAGCCGGGGCGTGCTCGGCATCGGTGCCGAGCATGCGCGGGTCCGGCTGATGGTTGCCGCTCCTCCGGCCCCCACGTCTCCGGCGACGAGGCCGGCCGTGCAGGCCGTGCCGGCAGAGCCCAAACCGGAGCCGGCAAAGCAGGCGCCCCCGCCGACGGCACCCCCGGAAGGGCCAAAGCCCGCCCAGGAAGCGCGCAGACCCGCCCGGCGGAGAAGCAGGGCGAGGCCGGCGGCAAAGCCTGCCTCCGAGGTCGTTGCCCTGGAGGCGGAGGGAGAGCCGTCAGAGTCGGCTGAGGCTGCCAGGCAGGTCCTGGACGAGCTCATGCAGAAGATGGGCATTCCGTCCGGGGTCGAGGTGCAGTTGGTGCCCGAGCTGTCCGATGAAGGAGAGCCCGCCACCCTGGTCCTCAACCTCACCGGCGATGACCTGGGGATCCTGATCGGCAGGCGCGGCGAGACGCTCGGGGCATTGCAGTACCTGCTGCGCCTCATGGTCAGCCACCGCACCAAGCACTGGAGCAACCTGGTCGTCGATGTCGAGGGCTACCGGGTGCGTCGCCTTCACGCGCTGGGGAGTCTCGCCAAGCGCGTGGCCGACGAGGTCGCCAAGACGGGCCGCTCGCAGGCCATGGAGCCCATGCCGCCCGACGAGCGCCGGCTCGTGCACATGGCCCTGCGCAACCACCCCAAGGTGACCACCCAAAGCGTGGGCGAGGGGGAAAGACGAAAGGTCACCGTCATCCCCAGGAGGTGAGCCCTCTCCTCCGCCGCCTGCCAGAGAACCAACCCCGCTCACTGCAGCGGGGTTGTTCATACTCACCGGGCGGCCGCCGGCCCTCCAGGCTGGGCATCCGGCTCGCCCCGGCTGAACAGAACTATGGGCTGGCAGCGTTCACTGGGATGAATGGGCAATGCGGGGGTAGGAACCGTTGAGACGCAGTCGCTTCGTCCTGCTGCTTTGTGTGCTGGTCGCCGTTGCCGCCATCCTGACGCGGAACGACATCCTCTACAACCTCTGGTACCTTCTCATGGCTCTCTTGGTCCTCTCCTTCCTCTGGGCCTGGGTCGGAATCAGGTGGGTCCGTGTCGAGAGGCAGACACGCACGACGCGCTCCCAGGTGGGCAAGTGGCTCGAGGAGAGGTTGGTCGTCACCAACACCGGCATCCTGCCCAAGGTCTGGCTGGAGGTGCGCGACCACTCGACTCTGCCCGAGCACCAAGTGAGCCGTGTGATCAGCCCGCTCCCCGGACGCAAGTCCTTCGCCAAGACCGTCCGCACCCGCTGCGTGCAGCGAGGCCGCTTTGCCTTGGGGCCCATTACCCTCGCCAGCGGCGATCCCTTCGGTCTCTTCCGGATGTCGCGCGACCTCGAGGACCCGCCTCCGGCAACCCTGATCGTCTATCCGGCCATGGTCGATGTCCCAACGTTTGCTCCCCTGATTGGCTTCCTGCCCGGCGGCGACACCATGCGCCGTCGTACCTCCTTCGTCACCACCAACGTCTCTGGTGTGCGCGAGTATGCGCCCGGCGACAGCTTCAACCGTATCCACTGGCCCACCACGGCCCGGACCGGCCGGCTCATGTCCAAGGAGTTCGAGCTCGATCCGACGGCCGATATCTGGCTCTTCCTCGACCTGGAGCGCAATGTCCAGCTGGATCTTCCTGCTCCTGCCCTCGAATCTCCGCTCCGGCGTATGCCCTGGGAGCCCAAGCATCCCCTGACCCTGCTCCCATCCACGGTCGAGTACGGCGTCACCATTGTGGCCTCCCTGGCGAAGCACTTTATTGCGCATGACCGGGCCGTCGGCTTTGTTTCCTATGCTCCGCACCGCGAAGTCACCCCTGCCGACCGTGGCGAGCGCCAGCTGACCAAGATCCTGGAGACGCTGGCGGTCATCCGCGCCGACGGCGAGATTCCTCTCTCCGAGATCATCGCTGCCGAAGCCACCCAGCTTCGCCGCAACACCACGGCCATCATCGTCACGCCCACCGATCAGGACTTTTGGGTGGCCGCACGCGACGTGATTGAGCGGGGAGTGCGCGTCGTGACCGTGCTGATCGAGCGCCAGAGCTTTGGCAGTCCGCGCAGCAACGAAGGGCTGGTCAGCCAGCTGGCCGTCAGCGGCATGGCCACCTACCTCGTTCACGAGGGGGATGATCTGGCCGTGGCCCTGGGCACCCCACACGCGCAGGCCATCCTTCCCGTAGGCCGGTGGTGAATGATCAGCCTCGACGACACGATAGCGGCCATCTCTACTCCCGTGGGCGAGGGGGGCATCGGCATCGTCCGGATGACCGGGCCGGGCTCGCCTGCCATCCTGGCCGCCCTCTTCAGGCCGGGGTCGCCTGCTCCTGGCAGGCGCTTGTGGCCCTTCGTCCCGTACCACTTGCACTACGGTCACATCCTAGAGCCTCAGACAGGCGAGGTGGTGGATCAGGTCCTCGCCGTGCACATGCCGGCGCCGCGGACCTATACCAGGCAGGATGTGGTTGAGATCGACGGGCATGGCGGCATCGTCGCCCTGCGCCGCATCCTGGACCTGTGCCTCAGCCAGGGCGCGCGCCTGGCCGAGCCGGGCGAGTTCACCGCACGGGCCTTTCTCAACGGTCGCCTCGACCTTGCCCAGGCAGAGGCGGTTCTCGATGTCGTGCGTGCCAAGACCGACCGGTCCCTCCAGGCCGCCATGGGACAGCTCGCAGGGCACCTCTCTGGTGAGGTACGCGCCCTGCGCACCACGCTGCTGGGCGCCTTGTCCTACCTGGAGGCGAGCATCGACTTCCCAGAGGACGAGATCCCTCCCCAGGACGTCGAGCCGGACCTGGAGCAGGCCGCTGCCGGGCTTGCCCGCCTTCTGGCCGATGCGGACCGCGGGATCATCTACCGGCAGGGTGTGCGGGCGGCCATCGTCGGCCGGCCCAACGTCGGAAAATCAAGCCTTCTCAATCGCCTTCTGCGCACCAACCGCGCCATTGTGACCGACTCGCCCGGCACCACTCGCGACACCCTGGAAGAGACGCTCAATCTGCAGGGCGTGCCGGTCGTCCTGATCGACACGGCCGGGATCGCCTCTCCCCAGAACGAGGTCGAGGCGCTGGGCATCGAGCGCAGCCGCGCTGCCCTGGCACAGGCCGGCCTTGCGCTCCTTGTCCTGGAAGCTGGCCGGCCGCCCGACGAGGCGGATTTCGCGATTGCCGGCCTCATCGGTACCACGCCGGCCATCGTCGTGCTCAACAAGGTCGACCTGGTGGCCGGGCCCCCGGAGTCAAGTCTCACAGCGGGGATGCGTTCCTGCCTTGCCAACGCTCCCATCGTCCCGGTCTCGGCGCTGACCGGCTGCGGGATGGATGGCCTGGAGCATGCCGTCGTCGAAGCCGTGCTGTCGGGCCAGGTGACGGGCACTGCCCCTACCGTGACCAATCCACGGCACAAGGAGGCACTCGGCCGGGCCCTGCATCATGTCCGGGCGGGGCAGCGAGGGCACCTCGGTGGCCTAGGCGCTGAGCTAGTCGCGATCGACCTCTCAGCCGCTGTCCATGCCTTGGGGGAGATTACGGGGCAGACCGCCGGCACGGACCTTCTGAGCGACATCTTCAGCAGCTTTTGCGTGGGAAAGTGACCGCCAAACGCGTCCTCTCCGTGCTTCTGTTGCTCGCCGCCGGGCTGGTCCTGCTGGTTGGGCTCGGCCTGCCCCCAGCACCTGAAGAGACTGCCCTCGCCTCGGCCACACCGGCGCCGCGGGCGTCGGCCCGCTCGATTGTTGCGGCCGCTCCCACCGCTACCCCTTCCCTCACCGCTCACCCACCGGTACGCCCGGCTACGCTCGAGCCCTCGCCCACCGGGACAAGCACGCCCACCTCCGCGCCCGCGCCGACGCTGACCTTCACCCCCTGGCCGACGCTTACCCCTGCCCGGGCGGCGGTCGCGACCACCGCACTCCCCAGCCTGGTGCCCACCCAGACACTCTCGCCGACCCTGGCGCCCACCCTCACGCCGACGCCCCAGTTCAGCCCTACGCCCCTGCCGACCGTGGCCGCATCGGGCGATTGGCTCTCCATCCTCCTCATCGGGCTTGACTCCACCGAAAACCTGCAAGTCCAGAACACTGACGTGATCATCGTCGCCCTCGTCAACAAAGACACCAAGCAGGTGTCCCTGCTCTCCGTTCCCCGTGACCTGTGGGTCTACATCCCCCGCCATGGCTGGAGTCGCATCAACACCGCGCACAAGCTGGGCTACCAGGATGGATATCCGGGGGAAGGGCCCGGCCTTCTCAAAGACACGGTGGCCATCAACTTGGGTATCCTCGTACACCATTGGGCCCGCGTCGACTTCAAGGGCTTTACCAAGGTCATCGACGAGCTCGGCGGGGTCGACATCACGGTGACCTGCCCCGTGAACCTGGACTACCGGGCGGATGATCCGGGGGATGACCAAATTGTCGAGCCTGGACTGCATCACATGGGCGGCGCGACGGCGCTTCGCTACGTCCGGACGCGCCGTGGAGTCTCCGACTTTGAGCGGGCCGGCCGCCAGCAGCAGCTCCTGAGAGCCCTGTGGGCCCAGCGCAGGAATTTGGGGCTGGACAACGTCCTGGATCTCTTTTCCGCGTTGACCAAGAGCATCGACACCGACTTGGGACTGCGCGAAATCCCTCCTCTCGCCTCCGTGGCCGTCGCGCTCGAGCCGCAGCGCATCCGGAGCCGCTATATCGGCCGTGCCCAGACCGAGGACTGGGTCACCGACCAGGGGTGGCAGGTTCTCCTCCCCCGGACAGACCAGATCCAGGCCGTCGTAGCTGGCCTATACGCGCCTCCGGCAGCCGGTGAGGATCAAGCTGCCGGCGAGGGGGCCGCGATCGAGGTGCTCAACGGCACAGACCGCGCCTACCTGCCCCAGGTGGCGGTCGATGAGCTGCGCTGGCACGGCTTGACCGCCGCAGCCGGCGGCCAGGCCGACCGCACCGATTACACCGACACCCAGCTCATCATCTTTGAGGACAAGCCCAAGGCGGTGGCGTTGCTGGCGCAGGTGCTTCGGATCAAGCCGCAGAACGTTCTCCTGCAGATCGATCCCAGCCAACCGGTCGATCTTCGGGTAATCCTCGGGGCCGCGTACAATCCCTGCGAATAAAGACCAGGAGCGCTGCACCTTGGCGGCACAGCGCTCCTGGCGTCCGAGTGTGGGTCTCTAGGGCAGCAAAAAGATGTAGAGAGTGTTCCCGCTCGCAAAGAGGACCTGCCCCCCGATCTCGTTCACTGCCAGGCTGGAGATGGCGGACAGGACCTCGCTGCTCTGGCCAAGCGAGACGTCCAGCTTATACTGGCGCTCAAACTTGCCCGCCGGGCTGGCCCTCACGATGCGTCCGTTCCCCCGGTCGGCTACGTAGATCGACTTGGCTTCGTCCGGTGGATGCGCCACCATCGCGCTGGGGTTCCTGGCGGCGGCCCCCGACTCCTTCTCCCACTGGGTGATGTCGAATGTGCTGTCTGGCGCGCCCATGCTAAGCTGGCTGATCTGGCCGTTGGCATAAAGGAGATAGATGCTGTCGCCAATGGCCATGTCGATCACGCCGTTCAGGTCCACCGCCGCCGTCAGCCAATCGTGCGGGGCAGAGAACCCCTCTGGCGTCGACTCGTAGCGCCAGATCTTGCCGGGTGTCGGATCCAGCACATAGACGCGGCCGGGCGAGCGCCCGCCCACAAGCTGCGGGAATTGCCAGCTCTCGGCCCCGGCCGGGCGGTGCGAAGTCATCTTCTCGGTGGCGGGCGTGTAGTCCACCAGGTATCCATTGCTCTCCAAGATGACGAGGCCAGGCTGCGGACGTCCCTCGCCCACCGGGACCCACGCCATGTCTATCAGGTCGCCCACAACCACGCTCCCGATCGCGTCACCCCTCTTGACCAGGACCGTATCGGCCGTGCCCGCCTTCAATCCCTGCTGCGATGTGTCCAGCTCGTGATGGTAGACCCTTCCTTCATTCTTGTCGAGGACAAAGACGTCAAAATCCTGGATCACCACCCGGGTGAGCCTGGGACTGCCTGGGTACGTCTTGAGGCCGTAGAGAGCGGCAATCCGCTGCACAGAGTTGATCTCATCTTGGCGTGCCAGGACCTTCTTCCGCAGGTCGATTGCCTCCTGGTTGTCCTTCTGCAGGCCGATGAGCTTCTCCAGGTCGCTTGCTGCTGATGCAAGCGATGCTCGTTTCGTCTCCTTGGTCCCGGCGGTCTCTGCCTGCTGCCAGTTCTGGTTTGCGCTCTTCCACAGCGCTTCCAGCTCGGCTTTCTGGGCCTGGCTCTTCTGGACCTGGGCGATGACGACAACCGCCACGATGAGCGGGATGGCCGCGATGGCAAGGCCGGCCAGGATCTTGCGGATCGAGATGCTGCGAGGCTGCACGGGCGATTTCTCCTTCGGGCGCTTGCCCGGTCCGGCTCGCAATTTCTGTGCCTGGGAGAGCGGTGGGGGTGCCGGTGTCTCTTGGCCGATCTGGCCCGGGAGCATCCGCTTCACCAGCGTCACAAGTCCGCCCCAGAGGCTGCCCAAGAGCACCGCCAGCCCTTTGCCCAGCTTCTGGAGGGTCTCCCTGAACGGGATCTGGCCAACGAGGCGAGCAGCCCTGTCCTGGATCGGATCACCGGCCGGTTGGACCGGGCGCTGAAGGTTGGCCTCTGCTCCTGAGGCCCGCGGCTCGCCGATGCTTCCCACCCCGACACTCACCACCAGCGCCGAAGCGCCGCCTTCTTCGGCGAGCCTCTCGACGGCGTCTGGCAGCTCTGCCGCGGGCGTGTTCTCCAGCAGCAGCGGCAGCTCGGAGGAACCTTCGCCGTCCAGGGTGCTCTCGAGCAGCACGACCAGGTCACCGTCGTTGACCGGCGTATGGAAGAGCGCCACATTCACGTCACGCTGAACACCGAGCGGCGCAGCGCCTGCATCCTCAGGCGGTGTTTCGTCGTAGGCGGGGTAGATCTCGGGGAACCGGGTGAGGACACCCTCGCGCAGCAGATAGACCACTGCCGGCCCGGCCTGGGCGACAAAGAGATCGTTGTCGCGCAGAACGGCGCATGAGATGCCTGCCGTTCGCTGCTCGCTGCTCAGCGAGTCGCGATTCTCAGAAACGAGCTTGTCGTTGACCTCGTGGATGGCCTGCTGGAGGCCGGCAGTGATGCTTCCCTGGCCCGCATAATACGTGGTCTGAACAGCCTCCAGCAATTGCGTGGCAACCAGGTCCCGGCCCAGGGCCGGCCCCGTCACTTCCAGCAGGGCGTATAGGTTCCCCCGCCGCTTTGCTCTCGCTGAGCGAGAAGCACGCTCGTCGACCAGGATGCTGCCGGGCCGCTCACCAAAATCGCCGCCCTGGACAGACACTCCCCCCACTGACCTTCTCAGGCCCATGGTCCTCCCCCTCTTGGTGACCCTGCCGCGCGGTCCGGCCTCCTGTACGCTGCCTCCCTGCCTGGGGCGATGGCTTATGCCAGCTCCTCCAGGTCACTGACGGTTTCCTTCGGCTTCATGTCCAGCTCGATCGTGAGCTTGGAGATGACGCCCTTCGGCAGCTCGTCCTGCGTGTCGTACGCCAAATCGGTGATCCGCCCCTCGATCCGCAGGTTGGCGGTTTCCAGGACAAAGGGCGCAGAAACCTCGGCCAGCATGATCTCCCCCTTGGCCGACAGCTTCGTGCGCAGCGCCTCATCCCTGTAGGCATGCTCACTCAAGAGCACTTTCGTCACGGTGCGGATGTCGCTCTTGTCGAACAGCCACACCTCGAACGCCGTGACCCGCTCCGGTGCGCCGAGCATCTCCGAAATGCCTACGCCGCACTCGCCCAAGTACTCGCCGTCATCGACTTCGATCGGGAAAGACTCGTCGTACGCGTTCTCTCCGGCCCGATAGGTCGTGACCCAGTGTTGCGCCGGCTGCACAGCGCGCACCTGCTCAGCCGCGTCTGAATCGTCCTTGGGCCTGACCGGGCGGAATTTCTCCTCCAGCGCGCCCTCTGCCCGGGCCTCGCGGCGTTTGGACAGCAGCCGCCAACCCAGTGCGGCCAACACCAAGGCGAGCAGGACCAGCACAAACACCAGGCAGGGTTCCCTCAGCCGTGCAATCAACCCGGCCGGCGGCACTGGAGCTGCCGTCGTCTCCGGGGATGAGACCTGCAGGATCATGCCGAGGTCCTCTACGGACCGGGCCTTGTCGCCTAGGCCCGAGTCTTGGTATGCCTTCGCGGCGTCTGAAAATGCTTGCTGTTTCTCTTCGGCAGTCCAGTCCGCCAATAGCGCGGCTGCGCGGGTGTAGTCACGGTCCGCCTTGGTGGCATCACTCACAAGCTGCACGTAAGCCGCTTTCGCCTCCGGTGACAGGTCGTACGTGTTGGCGTTGGTCCATTCCACGGGCCAGAGCCCCCAGAACAAGGGCATGCCCAGCAGAATGCCCACGACCAATCCCACAGCAGCACCGATCAGAAGGGGCTTGAGGTTGGCCTTGATCATGAGATGTTCCTCCTCCTATTCTCTCTACGCTGATACCAGCAGGTCACGGCAGGCAAGGCCCAAACAGGGCCAGATCATGACACCACTATTATACACAAAAGGCCAGGAAAATGCAAGAACCAGTGATAGGATTACAAAACGAGCAAGAAACTGGGAGTTATGGCTTGTTTCCTTTCGGAAGCCGCCGTGACGTCCACCGGCAGGCCGCCTCGTCATTGGGGCGGTAGTTCGCGCAGGCATAGAACTTGCCTCGTTTTCCGCGCTTCTGGACGACCGCCCCTCCGCACTGCGGGCAGACAACGCCGGGCACGGCCGCGATCGGGTGGTAGCGGCACTCCGGCCAGCCGCTGCAGCTCACGAACTTGCCGAATCGCCCCAGCCGCATGACCAGCGGCTTGCCACATTCCGGGCAGTCCTCCCCCGTCGGCTCTGGTTTCAGCTCTACGCGCGGCATCTTGACTCGAGCTTCCTCCACCGACTGGGCGAAAGGGCCGTAAAACTCGTGGAGCATGGGCACCCATGCCTGCTCGCCCACCGCGATCCGGTCCAGCTTTTCCTCCATCTCGGCGGTGAATGCCACGTTGACGATCCCCGAAAAGTGTCCGACGATCTGGTCATTGACCAGGAAGCCGAGCTCCGTGGGGATGAGCTGCCGGTTGGCGCGCTCTATGTACTGCCGCTCTTGGAGCGTGCTCAGGGTGGGTGCATAGGTACTCGGCCGGCCAATGCCAAACTCTTCGAGGGCGCGAATCAGGGAGGCGTCCGTATACCGCGGTGGCGGCTCGGTGAAATGCTGAGCGGGCAGCAGCCGGACGAGGTCCAAGGCCTCCCCCTTCTCCAGCGGGGGCAGCCGCACGCCCTCACCCTCTTCACCCTCGCCCTTGTCGGCGCTCACTTCGTACACCCGGAGGAAACCGGGGAACTTGATCACCGACCCAGTTGCCCGGAAAAGGTACGGCATCTCCAGGCCGAGCCGGCCGGCCAGGACGTCTACCACGGTCTGGTCCAGGATAGCCGGCGCCATCTGGCTGGCCAGAAACCTCTTCCAGATCAGCGTGTACAACTGCAGCTCCTCGCGGGTCAGGTAGGTCCGCAGCGAGGCCGGGTCGCGGCGCACGCTGGTGGGCCGGATCGCCTCATGGGCCTCCTGAGCCGACTTGGGCGAGCGGTAGAAAGGGGTCTTGGGCGGCACATAGCCTTCGCCATACTGCTCCACAATCCACTGGCGAGCCTCGGCCTGGGCCGGCGCCGCCACGTGAAGCGAGTCGGTTCGCATGTAGGTAATCAGCCCGACTCGCTGGCCGCCCCCGATCTCCTTGCCCTCGTACAGCGCTTGGGCAACGCCCATCGTCCGCTTGGCCGTAAAGCCCAGCTTGCGGCTCGCCTCCTGCTGCAGCGTGCTCGTCATAAAGGGCGGCGACGGGTACCGCCGGCGGTCCTGCCGCGTGACCTTCTCCACGATGTAGGCCGCCCCGGCCAGGTCGTCCACTACTCCCTGCGCCTCGGCTTGGTTTCCGAGTTTCGGCTCCTTGCCCCGGATCTTGATCAGCTTGGCGACAAAGCTCGCCGAGGGAACCTGACCTGGAACGCCCTCCTGCGGCTGCCCGCCGTCCGCTGCCCGCTGCTTCCGAAGCTCTGCCTCGATCGTCCAATACTCCACCGGCACAAAGGCCTGGATCTCCCTCTCGCGCTCGCAAATAAGGCGCAGCGCCACCGACTGGACCCGGCCGGCTGAAAGGTTCTTGCGGCCGATCTTTTCCCGGAGCAGCGGGCTCAGCGTATAGCCCACCACCCTGTCCAGGATGCGGCGTGCCTGCTGGGCGTCGACGCGCTGCCGGTCGATCTCCCTGGGATGCGCAAATGCCTCCCGGATCGCTTCCTGCGTGATCTCGTGGAACTCGACTCGCTGGACGGGGATCCCGTGCAGCTGGCGTTCGAGAGCTTCGGCCAGGTGCCAGGCAATGGCCTCCCCCTCCCGGTCGGGATCGGAGGCCAGGTAGACCTGCGAAGCGCGTGCCGCCTTGGACTGGAGGCGCTTGACGACGTCCGCCTTGCCTGCCGGAATGACATAGCGAGGGGCAAAGTCGTGCTCGATGTCCACGCCCATCCGGTTCTGGGGCAAATCGCGGATGTGGCCCACCGAGGCCTCCACGTCAAAGCCGCTGCCCAGGAAACGGCCCATCGTGCGCGCTTTCGTGGGCGACTCGACGATCACCATCTTGGGTCCGTTTGCCCGGTCCTGCGTCGGGGTGGAAGGCCGGGCCTGCTTTTCGCCCCGGGCAGGCGCCGTGCGCTTCGCCCGCCCGGCTTTGGCCGGCTTCTCAGAGGCGGCGGGCCGCTCAGGCGGTGCCAACCCCTCATGGGCGGGGGTGCGCCCGAAGCGCGTGATGGCCGTCCCACACTCGGGGCATTGCCCGCGTGTGCCTGGCCTGCCCTGCTCCCCCAGAAAGACCGGCTGGGGCGAGACCATCTCCCGCTTCTGCCGGCACTTGACGCAATATCCTTCCACGGGCTCCGACATTCCAATCTCACTATCTGGCAAAGGTGCCCGGCTGCCCCCGCGGCGGCAGTCGCCCCAGTCCCCTTACAGGTACCGGTTCTGGCCCTGCGCCTTGAGCTGCTCGACGATCTCGCGCACCGCTTGGGCGCGGTCCTTTGGACAGATCAGCAGGGCGTCGGGCGTGTCCACCACGATCCAGCCTTCCAGGCCGACCGCCGCCACCAACCGCCCCGACGAGGTATAGACGTAGCTGTCGGTGCTGTCCAGCAGGATTTGCTGCCCAGACCCGTACACGCTGTTGCCGTGGCCGTCGGCTCCCGCCAGGCCGGCCAGCGCAGCCCAGTTTCCGATGTCGTCCCAGCCAATGTCCACGGGAAGCACAGCCACCTTGCCGGCCTTTTCCATCACGCCATAGTCGACCGAGATCCGGGGCACGCGCTCCCACGACTCGGACAGCACACATGCTTGCTGGTCGGTGCCCCACGCAGCCGCCACCCGGCGCAGCTCGTCGTCCAACCCCGGCAGAAGTTTCTGGACCTCCGAAAGGATGCCAGCGGCCTCCCACACAAAGATCCCGGCGTTCCAGTAATACTCCCCACTCTCGACCAAGCGCTGGGCGGTGGCTAGGTCTGGCTTCTCCGCAAAGCGCGCCACCCGGTAGGCGGGCAGGGCATCGGTCTCGCCCAGAGGGCTGCCCCTCTGGATATAGCCGTAGCCGACGTGGGGCTGGTTGGGCGTGATTCCGAGGGTAACCAGGTAGCCGTCGCGGGCAAGCCGGCCTGCGGCGGCGATCGCTTCCCGGAAAGCATCGGCGCGAGCGATGGCATGATCGGCCGGGAAGACGGCCATGAGGGCTTCTGGATCGCGCTTCTCGAGCACCACGGCCGCAAGCCCGATGCAGGGAGCCGTATTCCTTGGCCCCGGCTCGAGGATCAAGTTCTCGCCAGGCAGGTCGGGCACTTGGCTGCGGACCGCATCGGCGTGATCCTCGCTCGTCACCACCAGCAGTCGGTCCAGCGGGATGAGGGGCAGGATACGGTTCACCGTTTCCTGGAGAAGGGTACGGCCGCCCAGCAGGTCCAGGAACTGCTTTGGGGTTTCGTTCCGGCTGCGCGGCCATAGCCGGGACCCCACACCGCCGGCCATGATAACGGCGTAAAAGTGCTTGCTCACAGCAACCTCCTTGTTGCCTGCCGGTCTATTCGATCACGTACTCGGCGCGGGCCTCGCGCGCCAGCACAAAGTTCATCCCCCCAACCTGGCGCACCATCCCCTTGAGCTCCATGAGTGCCAGCGTGCTGCTCACCTGCGCAATCGGCAGCCCCAGGGCGCGTCCCAGCTCGTCCACGTGCGTCGGCTCGGCCGACAGGCGGGCCAGCAGCGCCGCCTCCGTTGGGTTCTCCGGGATCGCCGCGCGCACCTGCGTCTGCTCGCCGACCATCGTCAGGTTGAGCTCTTCCAGGATGTCGCCCACGGCGCACACCATTTTGGCGCCTTCCTGGATCAGCCGGTTGGTGCCGCGGCAGCCGCGGGCAAAGATGTTCCCCGGGACGGCAAAGACGTCACGCCCCTGCTCGGCTGCAAAGTCCGCCGTGATACGCGCCCCGCTGCCCATGTCTGCCTCGACCACCACCGTCCCCAGCGACAGTCCGCTGATGATCCGGTTGCGGGGCGGAAAGTTGCGCGCGTCTGGTCGCGTCCCCAGCGGGTACTCGCTCACCAAGGCACCATGCTCGACGATCTGGGACGCCAGCCGCGCGTTCTGGGCCGGATACACGACGTCCACGCCGCAGCCGAGCACGGCGAGGGTGCGGCCGCCGGCAGTGATGCACGTCTGGTGCGCAATCGTATCGATCCCCATCGCCAGCCCGCTCACGACGGTCACACTGGCCTGAGCCAGTCCCTCCCCGATCATCCTCGCCGCTTCCTTGCCATAGACCGATGCACGGCGCGTGCCGACGACCGCCACGGAAAACTCGTCGTGGGGCTCAATCGTACCCCGCACGTAGAGGACCGGCGGGGGGGCATACACTTCGCGCAGGTTGTGGGGATAGCCGGCGTCGTCCCAGGTCAAGACGCCCACTCGGCCCCGCGCCAGCTTCTCGAGCTCGGTGTCCAGGTCCAGCCCTCGCCTGGCCAGAATGAGCCGTTCGACGGTGTGCTTGTCCAGCCCTGCCGCTTGCAGCTCCCCGGCAGGCGCCTGCCATGCCGCCTCAATGGTGCCAAAGTGGTCCAGCAGCGCCCGAAGCCGGACGGCACCTATGCCGGTTACTTTGTTGAATCCAATCCAATAGCGAAGGTCGTTGCCGGACAAGATCGGTCCTCTCCTCAGCTCGGGTCCTGCTATTGTACCGGTAGGGCGCTGTGCCCGTCCTTAGCGCAGGCCTTCCGGCAGCTCGACGACCATCCTGCCTGCCTCCAGGTCCACCTCGACGATCACCCCGGCGATGGCCGGGATCAGGATCTCTGGGCTGCCTGCCGCGCGAACCAAGTACACGTCGTTTGCCCCTGTGTAGAGGATTTCGACGACCTCCCCAAGGTGCTCGCCAGCGGTGGTCCACACCGGCAAGCCGACGATCTGGTGCTCGTAATACTCCCCTTCTTTCAGGGGAAGGGCTTCTTCGAACGGCACCTGGACAAGTGTGCCACGCAGTGCCTCGGCTGTAGTCCGGTCGTCACAGCCCTCTATCTTGAGCAGGGCCCTGCCGAGGTGCAAGCGGAAAGCCTCCAGCCGGCGAGGCAGTGGCTCCTCCCCCTCCCGGCCGAGATAGACTCTCTTTAGCCGGCCAAAGCGGGTCGGTTCCTCGGTCAGGACCTCAACCTTCAGCTCGCCGAGGATGCCGTGAGCGCCCTGGACCTGCCCGATCGCCAAGAAACGGGGCTCAGGTGCGCGTCCCGCTTGCCCTGAGCCCCGGTCCTTCCGTCGGGTCCGCCGCTGTGCGGCGTCGGTCACTAGATGATCTCCAGTGTGACGCGCCGCCCTTGGCGTGCGGCTGCTGCCCGCAGCAGCGCCCGCATCGCATTGGCAACGCGGCCCTGCTTGCCGATGACGCGTCCCATGTCCTCTGCGCCCACGCGCAGCTCGTAGATGGTCGCGTTCGTCCCTTCGATCTCCTCCACGTGCACCTGGGAAGGATCGTCCACCAGCGACTTGGCCATGTACTCAATGAGCTCTTTGAGGTTCATGTTCTGATTCTCCTTCTGGGTTGTCTCAGGCGAGCTCGGACTAGTCCTCGTCTTCCGATTCAAGATCCTCGTCGTCGACCTCAAGGTCCTCGTCTTCGCTCAGATCGAACTCCTCGAACTCCTCCCCGACCTCTTCCCCTTCGACAATCGGCAGCTCTATCTGGTCGGTGACAACCTCCGGTTGGGGGATGCTCACCACCGGCTGTGCCTCGGGTGCGGCTGCCTGGGCACGGGCCACGATGCCCAGCTTGTCCAGCATGCGCTGCACCGCTTCCGACGGCTTGGCCCCGACTCCAAGCCAATAGAGCGCGCGCTCTGCGTCGATCTGCATCTCAGGCGGGTCGGTCCGCGGGTTGTATGTGCCGATGACCTCGATGAACCTACCCTCACGCGGGGCATTGCCGTCTGCAATGACCACACGGTAATGAGGCTGTCTCTTGGCACCCACTCGGCGTAGTCTGATTCTTACCATCTCGTTCGTTTCCTCCTTGCGATATGACTGGTTCTGGTTGATGGCTGGTGCACAGCCTATTATACCACACTCTCTCCGGCCTGTCATCCCGGACTGAGCCCAACACTTTCGCCTCGAGGGGACCGCAGCGGCGCTAGTCCCCCAGTCCTCCCATCATCCCGCCCAGGAGACCTCGCAGCCCGCCCCGGCGGCCATGTTTGCCTTCGCCCCCCATCTGCTTCATCATCCGCTGCATCTGCCGGAACTGCGCCAGCAGGTCGTTCACCTCCATCACCGACTTGCCCGAGCCGCGGGCAATGCGGCGCTTGCGGCTGGCGTTGATGATCCGCGGGTTGTGCCGCTCTGCCGCCGTCATGGAGTTGATGATCGCCTCGATCGCCTTCAGCTGCTGGTCGGTCACATCCGGCGTGATGCCCTTCGTCAGCTGCGACATCCCTGGGATGAGGTCCAGGATCTGGCTCAGCGGTCCCATCTTCTTGATCTGCTGGAGCTGGTCGCGAAAGTCTTCCAGGTCGAACTCGCCCTTGGTCAGCTTCCGGCCCATCCGCTCGGCCATCTCCGGGTCGACCGCTTGCTGCGCTTTCTCGATGGCCGTGAGGACGTCGCCCATGCCCAAGATGCGCCCCGCCAGGCGGTCGGGGTGGAACACCTCCAGGGCATCGGTCTTTTCGCCCACCCCCAGGTACTTGATCGGTACGCCCGTGACCGAGCGCACCGAGATCGCCGCACCCCCTCGCGCGTCGCCATCCACCTTGGTGAGGATGAGCCCCGTGATCCCGACCTGCTTGTTGAACTCGTCCGCCACCCGGACGGCGTCCTGGCCGGTCATGGCATCCACCACCAGCAGGACTTCCTTGGGCGTGGTTCGTGCCTTGACCAGCTCGAGCTCGTGCATCAGCTCTTCGTTGATGTGCAGGCGGCCTGCCGTGTCCAGCAGTACCACGCTGTACGCAGATTCCCGCGCGCGCTTGACGGCATTGGCACAGATCTGAGGCGGCGGCACCTTGTTGCCCTCACTGTGCACCGGGATGTCGAGCTGGCGCCCCAGCACTTCGAGCTGCGTGATGGCCGCCGGGCGCTGCGTGTCCGCCGCCACCAGGAGCGGCCGCTGCCCGCCCTTGCGCAGGCTGTGCGCCAGCTTGGCAGCCATCGTCGTCTTGCCGGAGCCCTGCAGGCCGACCAACATGACCACGTGCGGAGAAGGCCCCGATAGGTCCAGCCGCGATGGCTCCCCCAGCGTGCGGATCAGCTCCTCGTGCACGATCTTGATGACCGTCTGCGCCGGTGTCAGGCTTCGCAGCACTTCGGCGCCCACCGCGCGCTCGCGGACGCGGGCCATGAACTCCTTGACCACCTTGAAGTTGACGTCCGCCTCCAGCAGGGCGAGCCGCACTTCCCTCAGGGCAACGTCAACATCCGCTTCGCTGAGCTTGCCCCGGTTGGAAAGGCGGCTGAACACAGCCTGGAGCTTGTCCGAAAGGTTCTCAAACAAGGTTCGTCTCGTTCCTCATCCGCGCCCAAAATCCGAACCTCCATTCTAGGGCAAGAAACGAGATTCGTCAAACAGAAACCGCTGCCCGGCAGCCCCGCACTTTCTCTTCTCCCTTAGGGGAGAGGGCTGGGGTGAGGTATATCTTTTATCCCTTCTGCTTCCAGCAGAAGGCAGGGTCGCGCCATGCGCGCAGGCACCGGCAGCGCGCCTCCTGGGATGGGTCAAACGCCGGCCAAAAGGCGCGCGGCAGCTCCCGGAAGTCCCCTTCTTCGAGCGTGGGCGCTTCGACAAATGTGTCGACAAACAGCAGGCGGGCACCGGGGTTGCCCTCCGCATAGTCCAGCAGGGCGGCCATCGCCTTGCCGGTGTAGGTGTGCTCCAGCGGCAGCCCTTCGGCCGCGCCCACACGCCCGATGGCCTGCCGACCCTTCTCCGTGGGATGGGCATATCCGGCGCCCATATAGCCGTCCAGGAGAGGGACGTCGCCCGGCTCAAAGGTCACCTCTGGCACCGCCCGATCGCGCTGCCGCAGGAACCTCGCCGCCCGGTTGGCCAGCCGCGCAATCTTGGCCCTGTTGGCCTGGTCTTCTTCTATGATCCGTACGCCCACGACGCGGGACGAAAGCCCTGCCAGCCGCGCTCCCAGCAGGAGGCCGGCCACGGTGCCACACGAGCCGGCCGCACAGAAGAGGACGTCCGGCTCCTTTTCTCGGGCTTCCTGGAGCTGAGCCTGGATCTCAAAGGCCGCATTCACATAGCCCAGGATGCCGAGGGTTCCCGATGCGCCGGGGTAGATGAAGTAGGGCGGCCGTCCGGTCTTGACCAGCCAGCGTCCGTACTCGGCCACGAAGGACAGCACCAACCCCACATAGTCCCCACAGAAGTGGGCGTCGATGCCCAGGCGCGGCGTGCGCCGCAGGTTCTTCAGCGCCTCCTCGGTCACCGGTTGGCAGTAGTAGGAGCAGACCGGCTGCATGCCCAGCTGGCGGGCGATTACCGCTGCGGCCAGCGTGTGGTGCGACCCCAGCCCTCCGCCGGTCAGCACGGTCCGCGCACCTTTCTGCACAGCATCGGCAAAGACAAACTCGAACTTGCGGATCTTGTTCCCGCCATAGACAGGATGCGTCAGGCCGTCCCGCTTGACCCACAGGTCCGCACCCGCTTCGGCCGATAGGCGCTCCATCCGCTCCAGGGGCGTCGGCAGGTCCGCCAGCGGAAGCCACCGGACGCGCTCCCGAAGGCCGGGGTATGCATGAAAGAGCGGCCGGGGAGGCATCTCGGTCATGGGGTCCGGCCTGCCAGTTTCCGGAACACCGGCCACGGCCATCCCGAGGTCAGGTGGTTGGGATCGTTCAAGCCCCACGTGATGCCTCCGCTGCAGAAGAAGGAAACGTTGACCTGCCCGCTGCAGAGCGGGACCACCGTCGAGTTGCGACAGACGGACATGTCGGCCAGCGTGCGCGAGATGATCGCATCGTAGGCCGCCGTGACCAGGCGGCTGCGGAACAGCCGGTGCGTGGCGGCCTGCCACCTTTTGGAGCGCGCCAGGGCAGCGAGGAGGGCATTGGCTTGCCCGATGGCGCGGTACTGAAGGGTGAACCGGCCCCCGGCAAAGAGCGGCGCGACCGACCGCTCCACCCGGCCGCCGTGACCCTGCCACAGCCAATCGCGACCCGCTGCCCCGACAAGCGAGTCGAGTACCTGGCGGGTCGTGCGCAGCAGAACCACGTCCGGCTCTCCCGGGAAGCGCTCCACGGGCGCGAGCAGCAGCCCCGGCGTCGGGAAGGTGAGCCTGGGGGCCAGGTGCTCCTCAAAGCTCCCCTCAGGTGACTTGAGGCCAAGAACCACCGGCGCCCACTGGCAGACCTCGAGCGACCCGGGCATCACCCGCAACGCCTCGCCTTCGCCTGCCAGACGGACGGCCTGGCAATACGACACCCCGCTGAAGGGTGCCACCTCGCCACACTCGTCCCGGGACCGAAGGACACGCACGCCGACTGGCGGCGGATCGAGGCGCAACACGTCGATCATCGGGCCTCCGCCGGGTCAGGCTCGGGTGGGATGTCGGGCAGCCAGAATCGCTCTTTGCTCGGCAGCCTGGGAAACTGGTTGCGAAGCGCCCCGATCAGAAACTGCCGCGCCAGGGCGCCCTGGCGCCGGCGCGGTGTCTCGCCCATGGCCCACTGCGCCACCTCCAACAGGTGCACCACTGGGCGGCGGCTCGGATCCACGAAGCGGGCGACCGACATCATCTCCAGGCAGCCTGAGCAATAGACGCAGGTCGCGTCCGCCGGTGCCTGCCGGTGGTCCCGCGAGGTGCGCCGCGCCGAGAGAAGGAGCCGTAAGGGGTTGTAGGCCGATGCGTGCGCAAAGCCCCCGCCAATCCCGCAGCAGAGCTGGGTTTCGCGATGGCCGGGCGCCTCGCGCACCTCCACCCCGGCGGCGTCCAGGACCTGCCGGGGCAGGTCGGAAAAGCCCGGCGACACCGTTCGGGCGTGGCACGAGTCCTGCACCGTGACCGACCGGTAGGGCGGCCGGGCCGCTGTGAGGGCAGGTCCCTCCCGCCCCTGCTCCCCGCTCCGCAGCCGCTCGAGGAGGACCTGCTGGAACGGCACGAACTCGATCCCGCCGAAATCGGCGCCAAACTGGGGCAGGATGTTCCGCAGCAGGTTGAGCCCTGCCGTGCACACCAGGTAGACCCGCTCGGCACCGAGCCGCCGGAACCAGCGGGTGAGGCGCCCCGCCACTTGCTCCACCGCCTCGTAGAGCCCCATGCGGAAGAGCATCTCCCCGCAGCAGTAGTCCAGCCCCCCTCGGATCTCCAGCCCCTCGAACAGCCGCGAAAAGGTCAGGTAGGGCGTGGTGATCAGGTTGCAGCCGGCGTACAGGAATTCTCGCGCCGGGCCACCCTGGCGCCAGCGGGCGACGGCCGCGCGCTCGTCCCCGGGCAGGCGGTCGAGGATGTAGGTGCGAAAGTTCGGGCGCGCGTGGGGGAGGAACCACGCAGCCCGAGCCGGCAGCCCTTCGCGCAGGTAGGCCGCATGCCAGAGGTCGAGGATGAGGTTGGCGGGCCGGCACTCCTCGGGGCAGACCTGGTTGCAGGCCAGGCACGACGTGCACCTGCGGAGGACGATGGACGCCGCCCTCCGGTCCACGGTCTGTGGTCCAGTGTCCATGGTCTCCGGTCCACGGTCCATCCCCCTCAGCCGCTCGATTTCCACTTTGGCCTGCGGCAGTGGCAGGCGAAGGACCGGGCACTGGTGAAAGCACTCGCCGCAGCCGGTGCAGCGCGCCGAGTCGAATGGGGCACGCGTGTAGGGGCGGTACACTAGCTCCTCCCTGTTTGCCTCAGGACGATGGCGGCTTCGGGGCAGGCATCTGCGCACACCCCGCAGCCAAAGCAGGCGCCCACCAACTCCGCCTTGCCGTCGTGCAGCGCGCGGGCGCCAAACGGGCAGGCATCCACGCAGGCGCCGCGGCCGGTGCAGCGCGCCACATCGGTGACGGCTGCCCAGTCGCCCCGCAGCAGCGGATAGGCACGCTGGCCCAGCTCTCGGTTCAGAATGTAGGGCACACACCCGCACGTGCAGCAGTTGCAGATGACATACTCGTTCGCCTGGTTCACCGGGCAGTGGACAAAGACCATCTGCCACAGGCCCTGCTTGCGGCATGCCTCCACGATCTGCTTGGCTTCTTCCTTGCCAATCTCCCGGTATTCGTGCGGGAAGGCGCGCCGCCAGGCCTCCACGCCGGTTCGGATCACAATGTCGGTCTCCAGTGGGTGGCCGCAGCCATGGTGCGTCCCCCGGCAGCGGCAGGGCCCCACCGCCATCGATCCCTCCATGCCGTCGATCATCTCCATCACCATGGGCGCCGGCATGGGGCGCCCGGTGTCTCCCAGGTAGCCAAAGGGTGCAGCGACCGCCCAGCGCAGCAGCTCCCGCACCAGGCGGTTCTGTCCCGTGCGTCGATGCCGACCGCGCAGAAGCTGGTAGCTCCAGCCGAGCGCCGGAAGCTCGATGTAGCGCGCAAACAGGTACAACGTCCACCGGCGAATGCGGCTCTGCTCGGCGGTTACGGCATGCACGCCGGACATCAGGGACGCTCCGGGCTCTGGCACGCCTCGGCAGGGGGTGTCGAGCCGGCAGGCGGCGGCTCGCACGGGACGGCCCTGCCGTCCCAGTTTTCGGCTGCGCAGAGCCTGACCAAGGGCTGGATCGCGCTCGGGAAGGGAAGCGACGGCCCTCCGCCCGCATCGTTCCGCAGCCAGGCCTGGGCGAGTGCCGCCGCGGGCGTACCGGCCCAGCGCGCCTCCACCTGGCGCAGGAGGCCGGCTGCCTCGCGCTCGTCTCCCGACAGGCCCCGCAGAACCGCCCGCATGAGGTGCAGGGGGGCCGACGGGCCGTCTGCGGCCAGCGCGCCCTCCAGCGCTCTCTCGGCAGCCGGCAAGTTGCCCTCGCGGAACCTCCCTGCGGCGGCAAGCGCCTCCCGAAAGCCACTGGCGGGCAGGTCCATCTCCGGCAGGTGGGCCCCCCGCTCCAAGTCAAAGGCGTAGTATCGACCCTGGCTGCCTGGGATTTCCGTATCGCTCACCCAGAAGTGCCCCAACCCCGGCTGCATCACGAGCGACCAGGAGGTGAGGCTGCGGCAGATCGTTGCCCGCGCGGCTGGGTTGGGGTGCAGGAACCCCTCTGCCTCGCGTGGATAGGGGTCGCGCAGGAAGCTGGCGCACATCGCAGGCGTGATCCGCCCCCGCGCGTCAGCAAGGAGCTGGCCATAGGCCGTGAAGCGCGGGACGCAAACCCACGCCGCATGCTCCGGCAGCCAGCGGCTATCTCCCCGCCGGTCGAGCGGGGCCAACTCATCCGAGCGGAAGCAGTTGGTGGACCAGATGGCGTCTCCTTCCATCTCGCGGATTGCGTGGACGCTGCCGGCCGTCTCCAGTGCCACGGCCCGGCCCTCCCTGGCACTGCCGATGATCACAATATCGGCCAGGGGGCGGGGCAGCGTGCGGACGATGGTGCCTACGGCCTCGTCCAGCGTGGCGGCATATTGCAGGAGCCGCCGCAGCGTCACAATAAAGGGCACCACGGGCAGGCGGATGCCCTGCGTCAGCTTCCGGTCCCTCAGGTAGGTGTTGTCCCACGCCACCGAGATGCCGGCCCCGTTCATCCCGGCGTTGGCGCCGACGGTGCCCACCGTGTTCACGGTAAAGAACGTGATGCCCTCGCTCGGCCGGTAGAGGAGCATGGCGAGGTAAGGCTGGATTAGCGCGTGGTCCGGCTGCATCAGGTCATAGTTGTAGCCGTGCAGCAGCGTGCCGTCCGCCGTGGCCGGGCCGCCGACAGCGAACTCGGAGCAGCCCGACACCAGCAGGATCTCCCAGATCGCCGTGCTGACCAGCGCTTCCACCAGGTGCACGCCGGCCGCGTCGGCGATGCCCTGCATCTCTGCGACGTGCTCGGCCCCCAGCGTGCGCCGGTAGGCGGAGGCGTAGTAAAAGAGGAGCGGCCGGGCAAGCACCCGCGGCACCGGCACCTGGCTGGTGACGTACGCATACGCTGCCTGCCGAAACCCGTGGATCAGGTCACGGGCCAGCGTCCCCTGCTGGTAGCCCGTCTCGTAGGGGGTGCCGCTCAGGTAGAGCGCCGTCAGCCCGCCGTGCCGCTCCATTCGAGCGCCGGCCATCACCCGCTCGTGCTCGCCGGGCGGCAGGGCACGAGCGCGCGCCCGCTGCCAGGCCCGGGACGCGTCCACCAACCTCATCTCGCACCTCCTCTCCCGGCTGCCCCCCGGCAGCCCAAGGCCTCCCGGCCCACTCCCCGTCCCCTCGGCCGGCCCAGACCCTACCGCAAACCGCGCGGTTCCTGCGGCGCGCCCTGCTGTTCCGACTGGGACCTCTCGGCCACATACCTGCGCAGGGCGGCCATGTCGCGCGGCGCGACGCGCAGCAGCAGGAGCGAGACGATAATCCCCCCGCTGAGGAGCAGCGTTGCCGCCCCCTGGAATGCGAGGCGGAGGTTGCCTTCCGCCAACCCCTGCTGCGCGCCGGCATACTCACTAACGGCACCGATCGCAAAGCCGGTCAGTGCCGAGATGGCACTCATCACCACGCCGTCGGCTGCCGTCGCCGAAGAGCGCGTCTCCGGCGGGACGACGTCGTAGAGGATGACGTTGATGGCCGGCATAATGAGGTAGCCAAAGAGCCCCAGAAAGAACCCGGCCACCAGCACCGCAGTCAGGTTGGTCAGCGAAAAGACCACGATGCTCATCAGAAGCGCGCCCGACGTCGAGATCAGCGCCACCCACACCGCCGACCGCTCCGTGCGGCGCCGCAGGCGGTCGATCAGCCAGCCGCCCAGGATCGTGCCCACCACAAAGCCAAGCACGGCCGGCAGCAGCGCCAGCGCGGCGACGTCCGAGTTCGGCGCGATCTGCCTGCGCACCAGGTAGGCGGGTGCCCAAAACGAAAAGGCCCACCAGGTCGAGCCCTGGCAGCCGTCCAGCAGGTAGACCAGCCAGGCGCTGCGGATGCGCAGCGTCCGCTTCAGCGCCGGCCAGGTGAAGCGGCCCGAGTAGACGCCGCCGTCGAGCACCTCGTCCTCCGCGGCGCCGCGCGCCGGCTCCCGGACCAAGAGGAAGATCAGGATGCCCAGGATGAGTCCCGGGAAGCCAAAAATGCCAAAAAAGCGCCGCCAGCTCTCCGTCCCGAGCAGCCCGGTAATCGCCAGTGCCAGGACACTGCCCAGGGCGAAGGTCGCTCCCATCAGCCCCATCACCGCGCCGCGCGACCGGCGCGGCACCAGGTCGCCCATCATCGGGTACGCCGACGTGGTAAAGGCCGCCTGGAAAAAGGCCATGCCGGCCCGCGCCGGAAGCAGCTGCGCCAGGTTCTGTACCCGGCCCGTCACCCAGGTGATGGCCGACCAGAACAGCACCGCGATGCCGATGACGTTGCGCCGCTTCCACCGGTCGCCCAGCAGGCCAAAGAAGATGACGCCTATGATCAGCGTGGCATCCGTGGCCGACCGGATCAGCCCCAGGTGAAAGTCGTTGAGGTTTAGGTCCCTGCTCAGCGGCTCAAAGATCGGCCCCAGCAGCTCCCGGTCGGCCACCTTGACGGTGTTGACCAGCATGAGCACGGCGATGACAAAGACCAGGTATCCGAGGCTGACCGGCCCGCGTTTCCTGCCCCCTTCTTCCACGCTCCCTCCTCCTCCTGCTGCTCCTCTTGGTAGTACCGAGTCGAGTCGCAAGCCTTGCGTAGTACCGGCTTCAGTCGCTCGTCTTCGCCGACCGCGCCTGGATACGCTTGAGCACCGCGTAGGCAGCCGGCCCCACCATCCCCTTCGGCGATCGCGCGCGCAGCGCCTGGTCCAGGTCGGCGACCAGGTCGCCAGCATCCTCCAACCCCACACTGACGCGCACCAGGCCCTCTCCCGTCCACTCTCGGATGCGTGCTTTCTGCTGCGTGTCCAGGTAGGACGCCGCATCGACGTAGAGGTCCGTCGGGTAGTAAAAGAGCAGGCTCCGCGCGTGGCCCAGCGACGTCGCGTAGGTAAAAAGGCGGATGCGCTCGGCCAGCGTGATGGCCGCGCCGAGCCCTCCCTTCAGCTGAAAGGTGAGCATCCCGCCTCCCGCCGACATCTGGCGCGCGGCCAGTTCGTGGTGGGGGTGGCTCTCGAGGCCCGGATAGACCACGCGCGAGACGGCGGGGTGACCCTCCAGGAAACGGGCAATCTGCAGTCCCGTCTCCGAGTGGCGGGCCATGCGCAGCGGTAGTGTCGCCAGCCCCCGCATGATCAACCAAGCGTTGAACGGGCTGATCGCACCGCCCAGGTGCACCAGCGCCTCCTTCCGGGCCTGGTTCAGGCCGGCCGCCGACCCCACGATCGCCCCTCCCAGCGCGTCGCCGTGCCCATTCAGGTACTTGGTGGCGCTGTGGACGACGAAATCCGCACCCATCGCCAGCGGCCGCTGCAGGCAGGGGGTCGCCCAGGTCGAGTCGACCGCCAGCAGTGCCTTCGCCTCGTGCGCGATGCCGGCCAGGGCCGGTATGTCGCTGATGCGCAGTACGGGGTTCGCCGGCGTCTCGACAAACAGAAGCCGGGTGTTCGGCCGCAGCGCCTCCCGCACCTGCCTCAGGTCACTCGTGTCGACCAGGCTGACCTCGATGCCCTGCCGCGGCAGGTACACCCCGAACAGCTCGACCGAGCCCGCGTAGCACACCTCGCTCGCGATGACGTGGTCGCCCCCCTTGAGGAAGGTGAAACAGAGCGCCGAGACGGCCGCCATGCCCGTCGCCAGCGCGAGCGCCGCCTCTCCTCCCTCCAGCGCCGCCAGCTTTTCCTCCAGTGCCCGCGCCGTTGGGTTTCCCCACCGTGCGTACGCGAAGGGAGGCTCGGTGGACTCCATCGTCAAGGCATCAAAGAGGCTCGGCCCAAAGCCCGGCAGCCGAAACGCCGCCGACATCTGGATGCCCGGCGTCAACGCGCCGGTCGTGGGGTCGGGCTCCTCACCCGCGTGGACGGCCAGCGTGCTCAGCGCTTGCGGCTTCCCCCGCCTCTTCTGCCTGGAATCCGCCATCCTTCACCCCTCCCCGTGCAATCTGCCCCTCTTCTCATGTCGTTCTGAGCGTAGCGAAGAATCACGCCCGCCCTACAGCGACCGGTAGTCCTGCCGCTCCTCCAGCTCGCCCGCGTAGAACTCTTCCATCGGCCGGCTTGCCACCATGCCGCGGAAGTCGGCCAGCTCCTTCTCAATCGCCGGGTCCAGCTCATACGGCTGCCGCTGCGCCAGCACTTCGCGCACCCGCTCACGGGCGCGCTCCAGCGCCGGGCGGGCGCCGGCATCTGCCCAGGCATCGTACGGCTCGCGCACCGCGAGGCGCGGGATAAAGTTCTCCTGCCGAAAGTGCCGCAGCGTGTGCTTCTCGGCCAGGTAATTGCCGGGCCCCGTGTGCACGACCTGGCGGATGGCGGCCAGGGCCAGCGTCTCCTCGTCCACCTCGATCCCGCGCTTGACGCGCAGCGCTGCGCCGCACAGCTCGTCGTCGAGCAGCAGGAGCGGGTCGCTCTCCACCATGCTGCTGTCGAGCGTCCCGCCGCAGGTGATGAAATGGACGCCGGCCAGGACTGCCTGCAGCAGCGTGTTGGCCCGCTCGAATCCTGCCTGCACGTCCTCCGACTTGGCCTCGGTGGTCAGGCCGACGCCGCGGCAGGGCAGGCCGTAGTAGCGCGCCATCTGGGCGGAGGCGGCGGTGATCAGCCCCGTCTCCACCGCGCCCAGCGCTACCGTGCCCAGGCGCATGTTGGCGATGGTCGAAACGGTGCCGTAGAGCACCGGCGTTCCCGGCCGAAAGATCTGTGCCAGCGTCACGTGCGCCAGGATGGCCGCGTTCTCCTGCGCCACGAGCCCCGCGAGGGTAACCGGCGCCGTGGCACCGGCAATCGCCTCCGGGGACATCGCCAGCGGTTGGCCATACTCCGCGCAGATCAGGAGCCCCTCCAGCTGCATCTGCAGCGTCTGCAGCGGGCTGCCCACCGAGCAGATGGCAAAGAAGCGGGGGTGCTTCCGCATCTCCTCCTTCCCCCCTGAGGCGATGGCCATCATGCGCATCATGTCCCAGGTGGGGATGTAGCCGTAGCAGCCCATGCCAAAGGGCTTGTGGCTGTGGTGTGCCCAGGCCCAGATGGACTCGGTGTGGATCGTGGTCATGGGGATGTCGCACGGCCAGACGTCCATCTGCGAGTTGTGAATGTGCTCGCAGGCATCGATGAGCTGGATGTGGCGCACCACGTCGTCCATCGTCGTCGGCCGGCGCTCGCCGGTGTCTGTGTCGAGGATAAATGTCGGGGTACCCAGCCCGGCGAAGCAGACCTCGTCGCCGCCGATCGGGAGGCAGAACCGCCCGTCGGCCCCGTACAGCGCGAACCGCTCCGGAGCCTGGTCCACCGCCCAGCGCACCAGCCGCTCCGGGATGCGGACGATGCCGTTCGCCGCGTCGACCTCGGCGCCCCCCTGCCGGAATATCTCCCGTGCAGGTGCATAGTCGACCTTCAAGCCGACCTCTCCCAGGATCTGCATCGACGCGCTGTGAATCCGCTCCACCTCGTCCTGGCTCAGCACTTCCAATCGGGCCGTCTTCATCGTCTAGCCTCCTGCGCACCGCGGATGGAGCCATTGTAGCGCGGTCCCGCCCCAAGCACAAGTCGCCCTTAGCTCTCTCTCCCCGATCTTGACGCCTTCCGGGCAGCCTGCTATCATGCCCCCGTCCGTGAATCCTACACACAGCGGAACCAAGTTGCACCAAAGCACACCACCGCCCGGTACAATCCTCATCCTCAACGGCGCTTCCAGCTCCGGCAAGACCAGCCTGCTGCGCTCCCTGCAGGTCCTGCTCGCAGAGCCATTCCTCGACGCCGGCATCGACAAGTTCATCTGGATGCTCCCCAAGCGCTACCTCGACCGCCCGTTGTGGGACGAGGTGCTCGGCCTCAACGTCCGTGCCGGCCCGCTGGGCCACCGTCTCTTTTCGGGGATGCACCACGCCATCGCCGCCCTCTCCCGGGCCGGCAATCCCGTGCTCGCCGACCACGTCCTGGTCGAGCCGCGCTGGGTGGCCGAGTGCGCCGCTCTCTTTTCCGGGCTGCCGGCCTACCTGGTGGGCCTCCGCTGCCCGCTCGAGGTGCTCGAGGAGCGCGAGAGGCAGCGCCGGGACCGAACTTGGGGCCAGGCGCGCGAGCAGTTTGAGGTCGTCCACGCCCACGTCGTGTATGACCTCGAGGTCGATACCTCGCTCCACAGCCCTGAGGAATGCGCCCTGCAGGTGCGGGACATGCTCCAGGCTGGCAACGTGCCGCGCGCCTTCAAGCTTCTGAAAGAGGAGAGATGAATGTCCGACCAGCTACCAGGCGCCTGACTTTTACCAGGCGGTCGGCTACACCATCTATGCTGCCATGGACGACTACTCCGACGGCATCGTCCAGTACTTTCTGAAGAAGGCTCTGCAGGCTGCTTCGGGCATCGGCGACGGGGCAGCCCAAAGAGTGGCCGTTCTGGGCGCTCGAGAGGGCGAACCGGGTGGTAGAGCCCCACGTGGGCGTTGGGACGGGCACGAGGCCCTATACTACGGCGGTGGGGACGGGCACGAGGCCCTATACTACGACGGCTCCCAAAAGGTGAGATGCGTCCGCTCCACGCGGTGCCGGCTCATCGCCAGCCCCAGCGCATCCAGCACCTCCTCCGGCCGGCCTGCGCCCTGCGGGCTCGCCTCCAGCCGCATCGTCAGAAGCAGGACCTCCTCGCCGGCCGGCTCGGCGCGCACAGCCTGGACCAGCGGGCGCAGGTCGTAGGTCTGCCAATCCCCCTTCTGCATCCGCTGGCGCGGCAGCGAGGGGCAGGCCAGCAGCGACTCGATGCGCCCCTCCACCGCCTCCGCTGGCTCGTGGGTATGGACCATCGCCCGGTACTCGGCGGCGCGCATCAGCGCCTGCAGCGCCGGCGCCCGCAGGTCGACCTCCTCCGCACTGGTCGCCTCCAGGTCCCGCGGCAGGACCGGGCGCAGCCGGCAGAGTGCCTCGTCGCTCGACATCGGCGCGGTCAGCCAGACGTCCACCATCTCGCACAGGCCCGTCACCCCCACCGGAAGGGCCGCCGCAATCTGAAAGCGCGGCTTTGGGTTGAACCCCTGCGAGTAGGCGACGGGCAGCCCTGCCCGCCGGAACGCGCGCTCCCAGGTGCGGGCCAGGTCGAGGTGGGAGATGTACCGGAGTGCCTCCCCCTTGGCGTAGGCAAAGCGCAGACGCTGCACCGGTGTCTCGTCGCTCATGCGTCCTCCGCGAGCTGGGCTCGGCCGGGAGACTTTTGCCCATCGGCTGCGGACCGTGGTCCATCGTCCGCCTTCGGGCACACCCACGCCCCGCCGGGCACGCCTGCGTGCTCGCTGCTGAAGGCCACGGTGATGCCACAGGCGCCGCACCTCTCGCGGCAGTCGGGCCGCGTTTCCCCGCGCAGCGAAGCCTGGCAATCGCGCCACAGAAACGCCTTGGTCACGCCGCTGTCGATGTGGTCCCAGGGCAGCGTCTCGTCCGCCGGGCGCGGCCGCGTCGCGTAAAAGGCCGGGTCGAGGCCCGCGTCCGAGAACGCCTGACGCCAGGCCTCGGCCCGAAAGTGCTCGCTCCAGCCGTCAAAGCGCGCGCCCAGCTGCCACGCGCGGTGGACCACCGCCCCCAGCCGCCGGTCGCCGCGGCTCAGCACGGCCTCCAGCCACGTCTCCGAGTAGTGGTTCCAGTTCAGCTTGACGCCCGGCCCGCGCAGGTGGTCCATCAGGTACTCCTGCTGCGCCTTGACCTCCTCCTCCGATGCCAGCGGCAGCCATTGAAAGGGCGTGTGCGCTTTCGGCACCAGGGTCGAGACCCCCACGTGCACCTCGGCCTTGCGCCCCAGCAACCGGCGTCCGACGGCGCGCACTTCCTGCACCAACCGGACGATCGCCTCGAGGTCTTCCAGGCCCTGGGTGGGGTGCCCGATCATGAAGTAGAGCTTGATCGTCTTCCACCCGCGCGAGAAAACCTGCTCCACCACCGCCAGCAGGTCCTTGTCTGAGATCGGCTTGTTGATCACCGCGCGCAGCCGCTCCGTCCCCGCCTCGGGCGCAAAGGTAAAGGAGCCGTGGCGGCCCGACGCCTCCAGCTGGTCCATTAAGTCCACCGAGACCGACTCGATGCGCAGGCTCGGCAGCGAGATCGACAGGTGCCCCTCCCCCTGGCGGGCTGCCAGCCCCTCCACCAGCGCCTCGATCTGGGTATAGTCGCTCGAGCTAAGCGACAGGAGCGCAATCTCCTCGAAGCCGGTGTTTGCCACGATCTGGTCGACCGCGTCCAGCACCTCCTCCAGCGGGCGCTCCCGCACCGGGCGAAACGTCATGCCCGCGTGGCAAAAGCGGCATCCCCGCCCGCAGCCGCGCTGGATCTCGATCGCCGCGCGGTTGTGGACTGTCTCGATGTAGGGCACGATCGGCCGCACGACCGGGGGCGGCAGCACCGCGGCGATCCGCTTGCGGATGGGGAGCTGCGCCTCGGGCACCGCCGGCACGACCGCGGCGATGGTCCCGTCGGCATGGTAGTGCACATCGTAGAAGCGGGGCACGTACACCCCCGGGATGGCTGCCAGCCGGTGCAGCAGCGAGGTCCGGTCACTGCCGGCCCGCTTGGCCGCCCGCACCGCCTCGGTCACCTCCAGGACGGCATCTTCCCCCTCCCCGACGACAAACGCATCGGCAAAGCCGGCCATCGGCTCCGGGTTAAAGGCGGCCGCGCCGCCCAGCACCACGAGCGGGTGCCGCTCGTCGCGCTCCGCGGAAAGGAGCGGCAGACCCGCCAGGTCCAGCACGTTCAGCAGGTTGGAGTAGAGCTGCTCATACGCCAGGCTGAGGCCGACGACGTCAAAGCTCGCCAGCGGCCGGCGGCTCTCGAGGCTGAAGAGGGGCAGGCCTGCGGCGCGCATCGCCTGCTCCATGTCCACCCAAGGGGCAAAGGCGCGCTCGGCCAGCACCCGCGGCTGGTGGTTCAGGATGTCGTACAGGATCGCCAGCCCCAGGTTGGACATGCCGATGTCATAGATTTCGGGGAAAACCAGCGCCCAGCGCACGTCGCAGGCATCCCACTCCTTGACGACCGAGTTCCATTCCCCGCCCGTGTAGCGCGCCGGCTTGGTCACAGCGGGCAGGATCCGATCGAGCAGCTCATTTGTGTCCATAGGTCCGGCCATTGTACCTCACGACGGGCTGGATCGGAAACGGCGCCCATCTCTCGAAGTTGACTGGTCAGCTACGTGCCGGTATAATTGAGTGGCGTCCGAGGGGAGCGGCGGCACTGTGGGGATCGACTTTGAGTGGGATGAAGAAGAGGCCATACTGAACCTCCGCAAACACGGCGTGAGCTTTGAAGAGGCGGCGACCGTCTTCCGCGACGATCTGAGTGTCACTGTCCCAGACCCGGATCACTCTGTTGCGGAAGAACGGTTCATTACGGTGGGTGTGTCAAGTCAGGACCGGTTGTTGTTGGTTGCGCATGTGGAGCGAGGCGATCGCATTCGGATCATTAGTGCACGGGAATTGACCCCGAGGGAAAGAAAGCAATATGAAGAAGAAAGCTGAAGTGAGGGACGAGCTTCGACCCGAGTACGATCTGCCCGAGCTGCTGAGGGGAGGGATCCGAGGCAAGTATGCGAACCGGTACAGGGAGGGCACGAACCTCGTCCTGTTGGCTCCCGACGTGGCCGCGGTGTTTCCCGACGACAGGGCCGTGAACGACGCACTGCGACTGGTGATGCAGCTTGCCAGAATCCCAAAGACAATTCCACACAGTACCGTGGAGCCCTAGGGTACTCTGAGATGGTGCCATTGTGAGCGTGGCCGAGGGGCGAGCGCGCGTGCGGGTTCCTCGCATTTGCGGTCCAGGAGCCAGCTAGAGAGATGACTACCTGCCCCTGGTGCGGAACGCACTTCGAGGCCTTCCACTCGACCTGCCGGCAGTGCGGCGGGACTATGCCCCTGCCCCCCGACGAGACCCCGGGGGCCGAGGCTGGCCCACAGGCGCCGCCCCTGCCGCCGCGGCAGGTGCCTCGCAGCTACATCCGGCGCATCCTCCTGGCCGATCCGATCGCCACCGTAGCCGGCATCCTGGCCCTGATCGGCGCCATCTTCCTCGTCGTGGGGTTGGGCCTGGCGGTCCCGGCAGCCACCGCGATTGTCGGCCTCGTCTTTGTCATCCTTGGACTCTCCTTCCTGGCCGTCTCCGCCCCCCTCCTGGCCTGGAGGCACGGCCGTGCAAAGGAACTGGTGGACATCCTGCGCGAGGGCACGCCCGTCCTCGGCCAGATCGTCAGCGTCTACCAGAGCTACCATGTGCGCGTCAACGGCCGCTTCCCCTGGAGCATCGTCTACCGCTTTGGCGCGGCCGGGGAGGAGCTCGAGGGCAGGATCAGCACCCTCAGCACGCCCGACCTCAGCCAGCAGGCCGGCAAGCCGGTGTACGTGCTCTACGCGCGCGACAACCCGAGGCGCAACACCATCTACCCCCACCCCTACGGCTACTACGGCCTCTGAGCCCCACGTCCCGTTCGGGGCTACCCCAAAGGCACGAACCCTGTCGTTCTCCGATCGCCGTAGGTCTGTGACCGAGGCGAAGACCTCCGCCCATCGGGGGTGGTGTAGGGCCTCGTGCACGCTCGGGGGGTCTTGGACCACGAAAGACATGCCCATCGGAGGTCAAGACCCTAAGGGTCTGGGAGACCCTTAGGGTCCGGCCAGGCAGGGGGTAGGCGAGCTCTGCCACTCTGCCAAAAAACTGCATGTACTATCCCGAAATGCCCGTTTTAGCAGAAACAATCATCGACCATCGGTTGTCAGGATCGCGCGGGTCGCTCCCGACGTCGACGAGGTGACCCTCGAGAGCGCGGCGGGCGCGGCAGAGCGTGCGAGGGCTAAAGCCCGCCTCGCGCGCGGCCCGGACCACGTCGCGCGGCCTGACCGGTTCGCCGGCGGCGGCGAGGTAGGCCAGCAGCCAGTCGGCGCACTCGCGGGAGCGGGTGGGGAGAGGGCCGGCGGGCGGGGGGGCAGGGTGAAGCTCTCGCCTCCGTAGCCCGAGCGCTTCGACCACCTCCCTTCTGCGCCCGGGGAGTTGACGCATTTCCTCATCTGTGGCATTGTCCAGGGCGAGAACACACACCTCCAGCCATCGGCACAATCTGCAATGATAGTGCTATGGCGCGCGCCTAGTTCCCGAGCAACAACAACAGAGCCGTCACGCGAACCTGTCCAAGGTCGAATTTGGGCCGCTGTCTGCGTTCCCTGCGGCGGCGCCGCCGCTTGTGGAGCGCGGCTTTGGCATGGCCTGGCACCTTGCCAAGAAAGAAGAGGAGAAACCATGGAAGAGAAGCAGTGCCCAACACCGAAGTACGATCCCAGCAAGGCCAAGTCGCACATTGATCGCCGCAGCCTGTCAGAGGTTACCGGCAGCGTGATGCGCGACCTGAGCCGGGCGGCGGACGCCCTTGAGGCCAAAGTGCAGGAAGATGCCACGGGGGAGTCAGCCGAGGAGGAGCCGGGCGACACTAAGCCGTAGTGGGAGTGGCCTGCAGGACGACATGCAGGGAAGTGCGTGGGTGACTCGGTGGTGACAAGACGTACCCCGAACATAGGAGGGGACATGAGGAAAAGACCTACAAGGGTGGTTGTGGACCCGTGGGTCTGCGCCGACCGGGCCCTGAGGAGGGGGTGCCGAAGAGGGGCGATGCTTCGGCCGATTTGGACGAGGAGTCTGTGGCCGAGAGTGGCTTGGCGATCAGCCTCAGCCTGGGGCAGACAGACGACGACGGTGGACAGGAACCAGGATGATCGACGGGGCCTGGCGGCGGGCTAGTAGACGGAGCGGCTAAAGGGGTCGGAGGCGGGGTGGACTTCAGCGGGCGGCGCCGAGGAGGAGTCTGCCCTGGCGGGTGAGGCGGTCGAGCTTTCGGGCGCTGACTGCCGGAAGGCCGGGGAGCAGGTTCCAGAGGCCGTTGAGGCGCCAGAGGGAGAAGGGGATGATGTGAGTGAGCTCGAACCCGGTGGCGACCGACTTGCCGGTCAAGGCGCACTCCCTGCTCTCAGATCCTCATGTGTTCCCCGCGCATCCCTCTTGGGGAGCGATGCGCAGAATGCTTCCATTCGGTGCGCCCGCTGGCGCGGGCCCAAGCCCCTCTATGGATGGTGGCTCGCCCCGCCACCGGGGTGGTAGGCACGAGAGATGGATACCTGGAGTGCGAGTTCTTTGTCGCACAGGGAGGCTTCTAAGGCAATAGCCGAAGGAACAGCGCGGTATGGTGTGTCTGGTGGCGTCGGCCAAAGGCCCACCACGAACCAGTGACAAGTTGCTGGAAGATTGCCTGACACTCGCCTTGAGCTCTTCTGTTCTTCATCCGCACGAGATCAACAGGGCATAGGGCTCTTCCACCCAAGGAACCGGCTCTTCGCCGATCGGTCGGTGTGGGACCGGTTGGCGCAGTTGAGGGGACGGAGAGGTGGAGGAGCCCCGGTCGAGGGACCGGGGCTCGCTATAAGGCTACTATGTTCACTGCCGTGTCACGCCGACGTGACACCGGCCGGCGCGCTTCTTGGGCGAGGTGAGTGGCCACCGGCGCCGATGCCGCCGCTATACCCAGGGATTGACCGCCACCTTGATGGTGTCGCGTCCATAAAGGTTTAGGGTGCCCGACAGAGCCTCTATGGCATCCTGGACTTGGGAGAGGCCAACCTGGTGCGATACCATCAACTCGAATGGGTGGGACCCGTTCTCAAGGAACTCTATGCTTCGGCAGAACACCCCAATGTAGTTGGATCCGTACCCGTAGACTCCCTCGATAGTGATGTTTCGCCGCAGGAGGTCTGTATACGGATTGAAGGCGATGGATCCGGTATCGGTGAAGTGACCGACCTCGACCATGACACCCCCGGTCACTGTGTAGGAAATCCCCTCCAGGAAAGCGGATGGATGGCCCACGCAACCAAAGACAATGGAGGCTCCTCGAGTGGAGCCTAACAGCTCATGCACTGCAGCCAGCCGCTCGGGCGGTGTTCTCACCTCGGCAATATCGATTGTGTAGTCTGCCCCCATGCGGCGAGCGAGCTCCAGGCGTCCTGGCGGCCCGCCGATCGCGATGATCTTGGAAGCCCCCGAGTTCTTTGCACAGGCGATGGCCGCAAGCCCGATAGCACCCGTACCCTGGACCACAACGGTGTCACCAAGATGAAGATGCGAACGGTCGATCGCATGGATTCCGACCGCGAATGGCTCCATGAGAACGGCCCGCTCAGGCGAGATGCTCGTTTTGAAGAAGATGGTTCCCGCGTTGTAGACGAAGAGGTACTCCGCGTAGCCGCCTGAGAGCAGAGGTTCAGTCGTGGCGGGGTTCTTGAAGCCATAGGTAGGCCGCTTGTTCGGACAGCGAGCGGGCATCCGCGCCACGGAGCACTCATAGCAGGTGCCACAGCTCAGTGAAGGCAACAACGCGATCCGGTCGCCGATCTCCACCCTGTGGCCTAGATAGTCGTGCTCCACACCCTCGCCCAGCGCGGCGATCGTGCCCACTATCTCATGGCCCAAGAGCACCGGATACTGGATGCCTGGCATGTGACCCCGGTAAATGTGGGCATCGGTGCCACAGATGCCGGTCAGCTCGACCCTGAGGAGGAAGGTCCCCGGCGGAAGTTCCTCGGGTGCCGGCAGCGACCAGATTTCAAAGGGGCCTCCGACCGCCTGGAGGACAGCAGCTTTGTACAACTCACTCATATTACCAACCTCTCTATCCTTTGTTTGTCCGAGGCGCCGGCCTGGCTTGTCCAGGGATGAGGCGCCGCCGGGTCTCAGAAATGCTTGCGATGGCGACGGACTGCTACTTTCGGCCAACACCAGACAGGGCTACGGCGATAAAGACCAGGAGCCCTCGAAAGAGATAGTCCCCCCACAGCGGGACTCCCAGCATGGTGAGGCCATTGGTGATCATCCCCATGAAGATGGCGCCGGCGAGCGTGCCCAGCACATTGGCTCGCCCCTGAGAGAAGAAGGCATAGCCCAAGAAGACCGCTGCGATCGTGTCCATAAGGTACGGCTCGGCAACCTTCGTCTGCCCAGAGCTGAGGCGAGCAGCCAGGAGGATCCCGGCCAGCGCCGCCAGCAGGCCGGACAGCACGTACGTCAGTACCGATGTCCGTGCTACGCTCACCCCGGAGACGTGGAGTGCTGCAGGGCTGTTGCCCAGAGCCAAGATGTGTGCGCCGGTCTTTGTCCGGCTGAGGAGAAGATGTGCAATCGCCGCAACCGCCAAGAGCACAAACACAAGATTGGGAACCGGTCCGACGCGACCTTTGCCGATTGCATTGAGCAGCGGTTGGTCGTGGATGGTCATGGGAAGACCGCCTCCGCTCATCAGATACTGCGGACCGATCGCAATTAGCATTGTGGCAAGCGTGGCAACAAATGGGTTGATGCCCAGCCTGCCGCTGAGGAGACCACTGAACAGCCCCAATAGCAGGCCCGCAAGGAGGGCCTCCACGATAGCCAACCCGACCGGGTGTCCCTGGCTGAGAGCAAAGGCGGTCAGGACGGAGGTCATGCTTGCGACGGACCCGAGGGAGATGTCAAAGCCACCCCCACCAATCACGAAGGTCAGTCCGATGGCCATCACGGCCACAGGTGTGGCGTAGCGCATGATGTCTAGAAGGTTGCTCAGGCTCAGGAACGCCGGACGCAGGGCGCCGAATACGATCGCGACAGCAACCATGAGTAAGGCAGTGCCGTAGCGGCTCACCAGCCTGGATAGTCCGGTGCCAGCGCTGCGGCCGACGCTTCGAACTACGACGACGGCCTCGGCGATCCCACTTCCAGAGAAGGCCACTGCCAGAACCACGATGAGGCCCCACAGCATGTACTGGTAGAAGAAGGGCACATTCAGCAGCACGAAACCGTTTCCCAACACGGCGAGCAAAAGCCCCCCCAGGAGAGTACCGGGCACATTGGGCACGCCGATTGTCAAAAAGGTCATCCCGATGAATGCCGCGTTGATCGAGTTGCCCAGGAGGTCCGTCCCCGCCAGGGGCACGCCAGAGGATAGGCGAGCTGTCGAAAGAACGCCACCAACGGCGGCCAGCAGCCCGCAGAGAGAGTAAGTCAGCCAAGCATAGCGCGAAAGCTGAATGCCGGACACGTATGCACACCGAGGGCTGCCGCCGAGCGCGTATATGTAGCGCCCGTGGTGAGTCCTGTTCAAGAACAGGTAGCAGATCAGACATATTACCAGCAGGATGACCAGCATTACCGGGATCGGGCCGACCTGGCCCACTCCGATCTTGCGTGCGAGGGCGAGGCTATCGCCAGACACCATGACTCGCATCCCTTTGGAAAAAATGAGGTCAAGTCCGCAGGCAATGAACATCATCGAAACCGTAGCGAGGAAGGAGTTGATGCCGAGCCTGACGACAGTGAACCCGTTGATTGTGCCCAGCAGCAGCCCAGCCCCAAGTGCGATCAGCGCAGCCATCCAGAACGGGTGCCCTTGCTGGAGGAGGTAGGCAGTCAGAACATTGCAGAACCCAGCTACCGCACCTATGGAAATGTCAAAGCCCCCACCGGCAAGCACGAACGTCAGGCCGAGGGCAATCACCGTATAGACGGTGGCCTGCCGGAAGATGTTCATAACGTTGGAGGTTGTCAAGAAGTAGGGAGACAGAATGGTGAAGGCCAGACAAAGCAGAAGCGTGAAAAGCAGAGTGCCGTAGCGCTTCAGAATGGACTGAGCGATCTCCTTGGGGCTGTGCACTGGCATTGGTCGTTCGCTCTCCTGGCGAGTTGATGCTGTCATGGTGCAGCCCTGGCTTCCTGGGCTTCTGTGGGGGCCTGATCGATGGCAGGGGGGGAAGCTGTGGCCGATCTTCCGATCAAGGCGAACGAAAGCACCTCATCGGCAGTCACTTCGTCGATGGGTCTGTCGAGCACGACCTCGCCCTGGAACAGGACCAGAATACGGTCTGAGAGGGAAAGCACCTCAGGCAACTCGGACGAGATAAGCAGGAGTCCGGTGCCTGCCCGAAGGAGCTGGTTGAGGATCGCATAGACTTCGACCTTGGCCCCAACATCCACTCCTCGGGTCGGCTCATCGCAGATGATCACGCGGCTTCCCTGGGCAAGCCACTTGCCGACGACCACTTTTTGCTGGTTTCCACCGCTCAGAAAACGAACTTCCTGGCCGAGGCTTGGTGTGCGGATCGAAAGGGCGTCAACCTGGTCCTGGGCGGCACGGCGCTCGGCAGAGGAGCGAATGAACCCTGCGCGCGTCCAGCGGCGCAGCGCGGAAAGGGTTATGTTCTCCTTCACGGTCATGCGTTGCACCAGGCCATCGACGCGTCGCTCTCTCGGCACCAGTGCAATGCCGTGCCGGAGCGCCTCGGCAGGAGACCTCACACGGATCGGCTTGCCCTCCATGCGCATCTCGCCAGCCGTCATTTCCCTGGCCCCTACGAGCGTCAGCGCGAGCTCAGCCTGGCCGGCGCCGATCAGACCGTAAATCCCAACCACCTCGCCCGCATGAATGGTCAGGCTGACGTCTCGCACCTGTGCACCTGCGGAGACGTGCTCGGCCCGCAGCAGCTCGGCCTTGATCTCGACACGGTCCTTGGGGTAGAATCCGTCGAGGCTTCGTCCCAGCATGAGCTGAACAATCTGCTGCGTGTCGGTCTCGGCAATCGGTTGGGTGCTGACCCGTCGCCCGTCGCGCATGACCGTTATCCGGTCGGCAAGCTCGAAAACCTCCTCCATGCGGTGGGAGATGTATAGAATCGAGATGCCTTCGTTGCGCAGTTGCCTCAGCAGCGAGAAGAGACGGGCTACCTCGGCCCGAGCCAGGGGAGCAGTCGGCTCGTCCAGAATGAACACCGAAGGCGAACGATTGAGCGCACGGCAGATTCCGACCATCTGCTGCTCGCCGATGCTGAGATCAGCGACCGGGGTTGCGGGATCTAGATCCAAGCCCAGTCGCTGCAGTACTTGACGAGCCGCGTCACGCATCCTGCCGGGCTGGAGGAGGCCGAGTCGCGATGTGGCTTCCTGACCGAGAAAGATGTTGCTCGCTATGTCGAAAGTGGTGACCAGGGCTGGCTCTTGATGGATGCAGAGGATGCCAAGCCTTTCGGCGTCGGCAGGCGAGTCGATCCTTTCCGGTCTGCCCCTTACGTACACCTGGCCGCGGTCGGCTCGATAGACGCCCGTGAGGATCTTGACGAGTGTGCTCTTGCCTGCCCCGTTCTCACCTACGAGTGCGTGGATCTCCCCTGGTCTCAGCTCTAGGTCGACCTGGTCCAGGGCCCGCACGCCGGGAAAGCTCTTGACGATGTCCTCAAGTCTGACAGCGGCGTTCTCCATTGAGCGGTTTGGTCTCCTCGTCGCAGGCTTGGGGCACGCCCGGCCATTGTGGGACCGGGCGTGCCCGCTCGAGTTGGGTTCCCTAGTCGATGAAGTCCTGAATGTTGTCCTTGTCGCAGATGTAGCTGGGCCAGTAGGTGTTCTTCTGCAGAGTTTCGCCGCGCAGGTGGTTGACGAGGTTGATGGCTGCCTGGCGACCGGCCCCCTTGGGATCCATGACGACGGTCGCCTTGATGGGCGAGTCGCGGTTGACCCAGTCCAGCACATCACCACCGTCGCCAGCGATGACCGTGATCTCAGTTCGCCCGGCCTCTTCAATGGCCTGGGCAACGCCGAGGGCTTCCAGGTCGAATGTGGCATAGACCATGTCGATCTCGCCTGCGGGATACTGGCGGAGCACGGCCTCCATCTGGGCCTTGGCTTCGGGCATGGTGTTCGGCCAGTGTGCATTAACCGACGCGACCTGTTTGAAACCGGGCACCAGGAAGGGGATGGCCGCCTGCCAGGCGGCATGGCGCAGGTCGATGGGGCGGTAGCCTGGCTCGTAGACGACGACCATGTTTCCGGGCCGATCGCCCAGGTACTTGGCGGTCTCGTGCGCCTGCTGGATGCCGACCAAAAACTCGTCCATAGAGACATCGTTGACGGCCTCGTTGGAGTAGGCGAGGATGGTGACGGTTGGGATGCCGGCGTCCTTGGCTTCCTTGATGATGGGGTCGATGATCTCTAGGGCGACATCGCCCATGAGCATGCCGTCGACCTGCTGCTGGATGGCGGTTTCGATGAGGTCCACCTGGCGGTTTCGGTCGCCGCCGGCGTTGGAGTCGATGACCTCGACACCCATTTCCTTCAGGGTATCAATGGCAGATTGGTGGCCATCGATGTTCCAGAGGTTGCCCAGGGAACCCCAGATGGTGGCAACACGGAGTCCCGTGCCGTCTGGAAGCGGTCCGGACGCGGCGCCCATCTTGACCTGGGAGGCAGCCAAAGCAGAGGCCGGGATCTCCGGAACTGCTGCAATGAACTCGGCGATGTTGTCCTTGTCGCAGATGTAGCTGGGCCAGTAGGTGTTCTTCTGCAGAGTTTCGCCGCGCAGGTGGTTGACGAGGTTGATAGCTGCCTGGCGACCGGCCCCCTTGGGATCCATGACGACGGTCGCCTTGATGGGCGAGTCGCGGTTGACCCAGTCCAGCACATCACCACCGTCGCCAGCGATGACCGTGATCTCGGTTCGCCCGGCCTCTTCAATGGCCTGGGCAACGCCGAGGGCTTCCAGGTCGAATGTGGCATAGACCATGTCGATCTCGCCTGCGGGATACTGGCGGAGTATGGCCTCCATCTGGGCCTTGGCTTCGGGCATGGTGTTCGGCCAGTGTGCATTAACCGACGCGACCTGTTTGAAACCAGGCACCAGGAAGGGGATGGCCATCTGCCAGGCGGCATGGCGCAGGTCGATGGGGCGGTAGCCTGGCTCGTAGACGACGACCATGTTTCCGGGCCGATCGCCCAGGTACTTGGCGGTCTCGTGCGCCTGCTGGACCCCGACAACGAACTCGTCCATGGAGACATCGTTGACGGCCTCGTTGGAGTAGGCGAGGATGGTGACGGTTGGGATGCCGGCGTCCTTGGCTTCCTTGATGATGGGGTCGATGATCTCTAGGGCGACATCGCCCATGAGCATGCCGTCGACCTGCTGCTGGATGGCGGTTTCGATGAGGTCCACCTGGCGGTTTCGGTCGCCGCCGGCGTTGGAGTCGATGACCTCGACACCCATTTCCTTCAGGGTGTCAATGGCGGACTGGTGACCTTCGATGTTCCAGAGGTTACCCAGGGAACCCCAGATGGTGGCAACACGGAGTCCCGTGCCGTCCGGAAGCTCCTCTTCAGCTCCGGTGGCCGGAGCGGCCTCGGTAGGAGCAGGGCTAGGCACATCGGTGGGAGCTACCGGTGCCACTTCGGTCGAGGGTACCTCAACAGGAGCAGACGTGGCAGGCACCTCGGTGTCTTTGGGGGCAGGTGCTTCTGTTGTCGGTGCGCACGCTCCGAGAAGCAGGGAAGCTACCAACAACACTGCAATGACTGATGAACCGTATCGTTTGAGCTTGGCGATCATTCTTTTCCCCCTTAGTAGAGTAGCATAGGTCGAAACAACCCACACATCTGGGATCAAAGCTACTGTTCGTCCATAGGCTCCCTCATACTGGACAATGTTCTGACGGTCCCAACTTCGCCTTCGGTGTCCCATTATACGGGACAGCATCCCGTATAATGGTCATCATACCACACTTTCGCCGGCTTGTCAATACCCCGATTTGACTCACTAAGAATG